>Ga0116226_10000531_pt1 | contig 32509 bp, 31 predicted proteins | sample S1TSphfallax_FD_89692 | JGI IMG/M metagenome (GOLD analysis project Ga0116226, IMG submission 89692) | Host-associated microbial communities from peat moss isolated from Minnesota, USA - S1T2_Fa - Sphagnum fallax MG | ecosystem: Host-associated > Plants > Peat moss > Unclassified | place: USA...
GCTGTGCCAGTCAGACCTGATCTCGCTGTGCGATCAGGATGACATCTGGGACCCGCAAAAACTGGCCGTGGCCGAAGCCGCGTTTGACAACCCGGACACGCTGTTGTTCTTTCACAATGCTTGGCTGGTTGATGAACAACGCCGACGGCTTGGCTCTGCCGATATCTACCATCTGCCGCCGGTGACCCCGCCGCTCGCGATCGATGCGATGGAAAACCCGTTCGGCTTTTCGATCACGGTCGACCGATCTTTGTTGCAGTTTGCCGATCTCTGGAGCCGCTCGGTCGACACGATGGAACCGGGAGAGCGCATGGCGCATGATCAATGGCTGTTCTTCCTGGCCTCGGTGTTCGGCACGATTCGCTATTCCGATCAGCACCTCACCGAGTATCGGCAACACGCGACCAATGCCTGCGGGTTTACCCGCGACCTCAGCGTGTCCGGATTGATGCGACATCGGCTGCGCTGGATGAAGAACTACGCCGCATGCTATGTGAATTTGGCGCGTGTCGCACGGGTGCGGGCGATGATTTTACGAGACAGCGCAGCGCGGCTTGGTGGGAGTTGGCGCCATCGCTGTGTCGCAGCGGAGCGCGCGCTGTTGCTGAAAAGCGAACAGATGAGCCTTCGCGGCGAACTCTATGCCACGCCCTTAAATGCGCGGCAGCGTATCGCCATCGTCCTGAAACTGCTGCGCATTGGGGCCTATGTCCCCGGCAGCTGGAATTTAGGCCGCGCTGCCCTGGCGAAGGATCTCGTGCTGGGCGTGCTTTTCAAGCCCATGCTCACGCCCGAACGCGGTCGGGAGACGGCGTAGCAAAGAGGCGACGACTCAGCCTTTGGCCCAGCGCGATCCCCGGCCGTTCGATCGTGACATGTGCGATGGATGCGGCGAACACCAGCAGAATTGCTGAGATCGCCAGGATGATCCAATAATGGAGCGCGGATTGAAGCGCGTAGTGCCGGAGCTCCTCCACCGCAAACACACGGTTAAGCACGAGCCCCTGCAAGAGATAGATGCCGTAGCTGATATTGCCGAGCCGTTGGGAGGCTCTCACGCTGAGCAGCCCGAAGCAATCGCATCCGGACACGATGAGCCAGAACACCAACCCGATCAGGACCAGCGGTACGACGCTATGCGCCTCATCGAACGCGATAAACAGGAACGCCAGCAATCCGAGGACACAGGCGGAGCTGAGCCATTGGGGCAGAGAGGGAATATTTCTGAGTGCAGCAGAGCCCATGCCGATGGCAAACAGCGCTGACGCGCCGGCGAGCGATGCCGTGGCGCCGCTGGGCGCTTGGTAGGCGATGTAGACCAGGGACACGACAAGCCCCAGCGCCGGCACGGCCCAGCCTCCGACTCGTCCCCTTGCCGCGAAGCCGAGCACCGCGAGCGCCGCATAGAATAGCCACTCATCCTGGAGGCTCCAGGTCACGCCTGCCAGAATTTGGGTCGTGTCGCGATCGCCGTTAATGTCCGGACCGATGCCGAAAACGCCCAGCATCAGCCATTTGACCAGCTCCTTGATGACAGGCCAGATCGATTCGCGGATCACCCAGCCGGTCTGCTGCAGCACGATCAAGACCATCCCGACGACCGCTACCAGATAGAGCGGTCCAATCCGAAACACCCGGCCGATATAGAGCCGGCGCAAATCCGGCCGGCCGCGCTGAGCAATCATCATGGACCAGAAGAGATAGCCAGTGATCATGAAAAAGAACGCGACGCCGACCTGTCCCAGGACCGTGTAAAAGCCTGACGGCGGCAAACCCCAGACGCCCAGCGTGACGTAGCGGTAATAGACGACGCCGTGATGGAAAAACACGGCGAGCCCAAGAAATCCCCGCAACCCGTCCAGCGTTACTACCCGGTGGGCCGTCGCATGCGGCGGCGCATCGGCAAGGCGCAAGAGCGGTGTCGCTGCCAGCAGCACCACCAGCGCCGTGACGGCACAGCAGGGCCAGACTGCGTAGACACCGCTCATCACGCTATTGAGGGTTGAAATTCCTCCCCTGCGCACCGGGGGAGGAGGACCATGCACAGCATGGTGGAGGGGGCGCGGCACCGATCCTGCCCCCTCCACCACGCTTCGCGCGGTCCCCCTCCCCCGCTGCGCAGGGGAGGATCGGTAATTTCATACCGATCTATTGCGGCATGCCTTTCGGCACGATCGTAGTGACAATCGAAGAATCTAGCGCTTCGTACTTGTGGTACCCGATCGTCTCATAGAGTTCGGCGCGGGTCTGCATGCGGTCGAGCATTCTCTGTGTCCCGCCATCGCTGCGGATCGCTTCGTAGAGTTCGCTTTGCGCATGATTGGCGACGCGGAGGCTGGAGACGGGCCAGATCACCATTTTGTAGCCCATCGCCTCGAACTCGCTTTGCGTGAAGAACGGGGTCTTGCCGAATTCAGTCATGTTGGCGAGCAACGGTGCCTTCACGCGGCGTGCGAACTCGCGGAACATCTCGGCACTATGCAGCGCCTCCGGGAAGATCGCATCGGCGCCGGCCTCTAGATACAAATTGGCGCGGGCGACGGCGCCGTCCATCCCTTCGCTGGCGGCGGCATCTGTCCTAGCGATGATGTAGAGGTGCCGCCGCGCCTTGGCCGCCGCTGCGACTTTGGCTGCCATATCATGCGCATCGGCCAGTTTCTTGTCATTGAGATGGCCGCATTTCTTCGGCAGTAGCTGATCTTCGATATGGACCGCGGCGGCTCCGGCATCTTCGAATGTCCGCACCATGTGCATCACGTTCAGCGCTTCGCCATAGCCGGTATCGCCATCGACCAGCAGCGGCAGGCCCGAGGCGCGAGAGATCTGGCGGATGAAGAACGCGACCTCGTCGACGGTAATGATGCCGAGATCCGGCAGCCCCATCGAGGCGGTCATCGCCGCGCCCGAGAGATAGAGCGCCTCGAAGCCGGTCCCCTTGGCCTGAAGCGCCGCCATGCCGTTATGGGCGCCGGGCATCGGCAAGATCCCTGGCCGCGCCAGGAGATCACGCAGCCGGTCACCGGCCGGGCGATCATTCCAATCGGCCCCGATTAGGTAGGTCATAGACCGCGCTCCTCGATCGGCACGAATTTAAGGTCCTCAGGCCCGACATAATTGGCCGAGGGGCGGATGATCTTATTATCGATGCGCTGCTCGATAATATGAGCGCTCCAGCCTGAGGTCCGCGAGATCACGAAGAGCGGCGTGAACATCGCGGTCGGCACGCCCATCATGTGATAGCTGACCGCACTGAACCAATCGAGATTGGGGAACATCCGCTTGGTGTCGGCCATCACGCTTTCGATGCGGGCAGCGATATCGAACATGCGCAGCGACCCGGCCTCGTCCGATAGGGTGCGCGCGACGCGCTTGATGACCTCATTGCGCGGATCGGACACGGTATAGACCGGATGGCCAAAGCCGATCACGACCTCCTTGGCCTCGACGCGTCGGCGGATATCGGCCTCGGCCGCGTCGGGATCGGCGTAGCGCTTCTGGATCTCGAGGGCCACCTCGTTGGCCCCGCCATGCTTTGGCCCGCGCAGCGCGCCGATCCCGCCGGCAATCGCCGAATAGATGTCGGATCCGGTGCCGGCGATCACGCGACAGGCAAAGGTCGAGGCGTTGAACTCATGTTCAGCATAGAGAATGAGCGATGTATGCATTGCCCGCACCCACGATGCGCTGGGCTTCGTGCCGTGCAGCAGATGCAGAAAATGGCCACCGATCGAATCGTCATCGGTCTCGACCTCGATGCGCTTGCCGTTATGCGCATAATGGTACCAATAGAGCAGCATCGATCCCAGCGACGCCATCAGCTTATCGGCAATGTCGCGGGCGCCTTGCGGACTGTGATCGTCCTTCTCGGGCACAACACAGCCCAGGACCGAGACGCCGGTCCGCATCACATCCATCATCGATGATGCGGCCGGCAGGGTTTCCAGCGCCGCCTTCACGGCCGCCGGCAGACCGCGCAGCGCCTTCAGCTTGGCTTTGTAGCTGTTCAGTACAGAGCGGCTCGGAAGGCTGCCATGGACGAGGAGATAGGCGATCTCCTCGAACTCGGAACTCTCGGCCACGTCCAGAATGTCGTAGCCGCGATAATGCAGATCATTGCCGGTCCGGCCCACCGAGCATAATGCGGTATTGCCTGCGATAACACCGGAGAGCGCGACCGATTTCTTCGGCTTTACCCCTGTTTGACCCTCGCTCATCGAGCATCCCTCCCCTAGAATATGCCGGGCCGGCCGGTTTTCAGCGCGCCTGACGGCAACGCGACATTCAGACGATCGAGCTCGCCCTTCTTCAGAAGTGGCAAATTCTGAACCTGCTCTAGGAAGCGGGCACTTTCGGACGCAGCGACAATCCCGTCGGTCAGGATCTGGAATTTACGAATATAGTCCGGCCGGGAGAACGGCTTGGCGCCAAGCGGATGGGCGTTGGCGACCGCCATCTCGTCGATCAGAGTCGAGCCATCCTCGAAGACGATCTCAACCCGCGCGCCAAACGCCTTTTCCTGGGGATCGATCGTGTGATAGCGCCGGGTCCATTCCGGGTCTTCGACGGTTTCGATCTTGTGCCACAGCCGGACGGTCTTCGGCCGGTTGGCGCGCTCCGGGGCATAGCTGTCGACATGGTGCCAGCGGCCATCTTCGAGGGCCACCGCGAAGATATACATGATCGAGTGATCGAGCGTTTCGCGGCTGGCGCTCGGATCCATCTTTTGCGGATCGTTGGCGCCGGTGCCGATCACATAGTGCGTATGATGGCTGGTGTGGAGCACGATCTTGGCGATCCGATCGACATCGCCGATCTTCTCGCGCATGCGGAAGGCGAGATCGATCAGCGCCTGGCTTTGATACTCGGCACTATGTTCCTTGGTGTAGCTGTCGAGGATCGCGCGCTTGGCCTCGCCCGGTGCCGGCAGTGGCACGCTGTAGGACGCCGTAGGTCCGTCGAGCATCCAGGCGATGACACTGTCTTCGCCCTCATAGACCGGGCTCGGCGCGCCTTCGCCGCGCATCGCGCGATCGACCGCCTCAACCGCAAGCTTGCCGGCATGGGCCGGCGCGTAGGCTTTCCAGCTGCTGATCTCGCCCTTACGCGACTGGCGCGTTGTGAACGAGACATGTACCGCCTGCTGCACCGCCTGATAGATCGTTTCGGTGTCGAGACCGAGCAGCGTGCCGATTCCGGCGGCTTGGGCCGGGCAGAGATGCGCAATATGATCGATCTTATGCTGATGCAGGCAGATCGCCTTCACGAGATCGATCTGGATCTCGTAGCCGGTCGCCAGCCCGCGCAAGAGATCGCGGCCCGATGCACCAAGCGTCTGCGCGACCGCCAGAATCGGGGGAATATTGTCGCCGGGATGCGAGTAATCCGCCGCCAGGAACGTGTCATGCATGTCCAGTTCGCGGACTGCCGTGCCGTTGGCCCAGGCTGCCCATTCCGGGCTCACCCGCGTCTCCGGACTGGCGCCAAATACCGTTGCGCCACCGGACCGCGCATGGCCAAGCGCCATATCGCGCGCCGACACGACCGGCCGCCGGTTGATCGCCGCAATCGCCACCGAGGCATTATCGATGATCCGATTGATCAGCATCGCTTCGACATCCGGCTCGATCTCGACCGGATCAGCGGCCAGCGCCGCCAGCTTCCAGGCCAATTGGTCTTCGCGCGGCAACGCGGTCTTGGAGGGGTAAACCCTAAGGTTCTGGTTCTGCATCACGTCTCACCTGGTTCATTTGGCGGCGAAGATCCCCGTTCCGGCCGTTCGACGCAACCGTCATGGCGCGGGGATAAGCCTCCGTCCGATTTGCGGATAGGTACATTTCATATCGGCATCCCGCCCGACAGTCCAAGAGGGCTTACGTCCATAGGGTCATGACAAAAACTGGGGCGGGCCGGCTCGGCGGGCAATTTTGCAAATTGGTTTCGTTATTTTCCGCAGCATGGTCGATCCACCGCGGATGGTATTGAAAATGCGGACTGAAGCCCAAACGCTCGGACAAGACCAAATCGGCAGCCGGGGTGGTGCAAGCATGTCGCGTCCGATCGAAAATGGGGGTTAGGCTTATGGTTTCAGAGCGCCATCGATATCGTATCGGACCGACTAAGCGTCGGTATTTTGCAGCGATCGGCATGCTGAGCGGCCTCGTTGCGAGCCATGCTGCCCTGGCAGCCGGCGACACGCTTGAAGAGATCGTCGTCACCGCCGAGAAGCGCGACTCAACCGTCGAAAAGACCCCGATCAGCATCACCGCGATCAGCGGCACTGAATTGCTTGATTCGGGCGTCAGCTCACTCACCGGCGTGGCGGAGGAGGTGCCCGGTATCTCGATGAAGACCGGCGGCCCTGGCCAGACCGAATTCGAGATGCGTGGCCTCAACTCCGCGGGGGGCAATTCACCGACCGTCGGATTCTATCTCGATGAGACGCCTGTCACTTCGTTTGCCTATGCGACCTCCGGCAAGGTCGTGATCGATCCTGATCTCTATGATTTGAGCCGCGTTGAAGTGCTGCGCGGTCCGCAGGGAACGCTTTATGGGTCCGGATCCATGGGAGGAACGATCCGGCTTTTGACCAACGAGCCGCAATTCAACGAGTATCATGCGAGCGGCGAGTTGATCGGCGGTGGCACGGAAGGCGGCGGCCTTAATGGCGGCGAGAACGGGATGGTGAATATCCCGCTGGTCCAGGACAAGCTGGCACTCAGAATCGTCGAGACCGACAAATACACATCCGGATGGATCGATCGGATCGTGCTCGATCCGTTTCCACTGCCGACCAATGGCGGCCTGACGCGCGGCAACGTGCTGTCGGCCCCGATCGCGCAGAAGGATGAGAACGTCAATTGGGAGCATCTCGAAAGCGTCCGCGCAACCGTGCTGGCAAAGCCGATTGATAATCTCACCATCGAACCGATGGTGATGGGGCAGCGCATAACCTCGGGCGGGCAAAGCCTGATCGATAATCCGCCCGGCACGGTCGAAGCGCATTACCAGCCGTTCGACACGCCGGAGCCCTATAGCGACGATTTCCTTTTGCTGGCGATGACCATCAAATATCACTTCGAGGATTTCGAAATCGTCTCGGCGACCTCGAAATGGCGGCGATCCATGACCCAGGTTCAGGATGGGTCGGAAGTGCTGCAAGATGTGCTGGCGCTACCGTCCCTCTACGCCAATCAGGGTGGACTGGGGTATGACCCCTGGACCGAACGCGACAGCGCGTCTCAGGTCAGTCAGGAAGTTCGGATTGCCTCGACCAATAATGCACCATTCCAATGGTTGGTCGGCATGTTCTATGGCGACCTGTCGAGCGTCACCGACCAATCCTCCTATGACAATGCGGCGACGCCGCTGTTTGGCACGAACGTGCTCTTCAACGAGCATGTTCCGCAGAATTTCAATCAGAATGCCGCATTCGGTGAAGCCTCCTACCAGATCACCGATAGTCTGAAAGCCACCGCCGGCCTGCGCTGGTTCAGCTTCGACAATAGTTTCAGCACGACCGAATATGGCTTCTTTGGTCCCTATGGCACGCTACAACGTGGCGGATCGACGTCGGAGGCGCAGCAAAGCGGCTTCAACCCGAAATTCAATCTCGCCTATCTGCCGACCGACGATCTGACGGTCTATGCCACAGCGGCGAAGGGCTTCCGTCCCGGCGGCGGCAACGAAATCATCCCGACCTCGGGCACCCAGGAAGGCGAGGCCTGTGGTGCCGATCTCGCCGCTCTGGGCAAATCAACATCGCCCCTCACCTATGGGCCGGATACGGTCTGGGACTATGAACTGGGCGAGAAGGCGCGGCTGCTTGACGGACGGGTGACCATCAACGGCGACATTTATTACGAGGATTGGGCAGCCGTGCAGCGGGCTATTACGCTGAATTGCGGCTATATCTATTCGGACAATGCTGGCAGCGCCTCGGTCTATGGCTCCGAACTCGAGATCAGCGGCAAAGTCACGCCGGAATGGACGGTTAATCTCACCGGAAATTATACTTACGCGACCTATACCCAAAGCTCGGTCGAAGCCGGTGTCGTCAAAGGCGAGCGCCTGCCCGATGTCCCGATGTGGACGACCAGCGCCAGCCTGATCTATCGGCATGATCTGTCGGACGAGTACGCGCTGGTCGGGCGGCTGACCAATTCCTATATCGGGCCAATGACCGACGTCACCTATTACGTCGACAAACTGCCGGGTTACGATCTGATGTCGGCGCGGATCGGCATCGAAGCAGATAAATGGTCAGGCTTCTTCTTCATCAACAACCTCACCGATGAGCATGCGCTGCTGACCGATATCAACTCACAAGTGCTGAACATCCCCACGATGACCCGCGTCGCCACCAATCAGCCCCGGACCTTCGGCATCGATCTTAATTACCAATTCTGAAGCAGGGGCAATTCGCTTTCCCTCCCCTTGATGGGGAGGGTGGCGCGCCAGCGACGGGTGGGGTGGTGCCCGAAATTCCGTCACCGACTTCCCATCATTGCAATATCACCAGCAATAGCCATACTATATCGATATGCGAGTCGTCCTCGATATCGATGTCTTGGTCGCCGCCATCCGCAGTAATACGGGAGCATCGCAGCGCTTGCTCCGTTCCGCATTGCGCCACCGATTCACTCTGCTACTCTCGGTGCCAATGGTCATCGAATACGAGGCGGTGATGACGCGAACAGAGCAGCTGGCAGCATCTGGTCTTTCCGTTGCCGATATCGGTCGACTGCTAGACGCGCTGGTTACTGTCGCCGAGTCGGTGCGAATTGCCTTTCTGTGGCGTCCACAGCTCACTGATCCAAATGACGAAATGGTGCTTGAGACCGCTGTCAATGGGCAGGCTGACCGGTTAGCGACATTCAACCGTAGGCACTTTGCCGAAGCTGGAAAGGGCTTCGGCTTCCTTGTCATTGATCCCGGCGAAGCTGTTGCCACTTTGGAGGACAGACCATGAGAAAGAGCAATTTTGCATTGAGGCTCCAGCCGTCCCTTCTGGATGAGGCTCGGAAACTGGCGGACGAAGAGGGCGTGGCGCTGAACCAGCTCATCAACGTCGCCGTGGCCGAAAAGCTTTCAGCGGTCAGGACCGAACGCTATTTTCGTGAGCGCGCAGCGCGCGGCGATGTCGCGAAAGCGTTAGAGATTCTTGATCGTGCAGGCGTTGGCAATCCGCCGGTCGACGGTGATGAATTGCATACCCACTGATAGGGCGCAGCAGTTGCGGGAACGGTGACGGAAACTGCCGTGACAATGAAGTAATCTACTCGACGCGCCCCCCCGTTGCGGGAATTAAGTGAAGTGGCACCGTAATTCCCGCTTCCCATCTGGGCGAAGCTATAGCCGATGATCGCTACGTGCTGGGTGCCTTGCTCATTACCCATGACAGTCGCCGATACAAGGCGTGCGTCGGTCCACGACTCCGGGAGCCCCATGACCAAATCGTCGGGTGGCAACGCTATGTCGAATTCGCGCAGGCCCGAAATCCACGCGCCGAACTCGGGATACCCCTAGATCGGATGAATCGTCCCGTGCATTTCGACAATCGCGTGCATCGCACCAATTACTGTGCCACTGCAGTAATGTAGCGCTTTCCAGTTGCACGTCGCTCCGTTTCAGGGACAAAGCCTATTCAAAAATAGGCGCGAGCCTAGCCAGCACCTCGTCCATAATCGCGGTCGGCAGCGTATCGACTTTCCGGCCATGGCGGGCGTCCAGATTAAGCACACGGGGTTGGTCGCAGCGCACCACGCCAGTTGTTTTGATACCGGAGATTGGCACCGCGAAGCCGATGCGTCGGGCGAAATCGCCGCCGCTGGTGATCGGCAAAACGACGGGCAGCTTGGTTGCCGCGTTGAAATCGGCGGGCGACACGATCAACACGGGGCGATGCCCTTGCTGTTCGCGGCCCGGTGTTGGATCGAGCGGTAGCATGTAGATATCGCCCCGCTTCATAGCAAATCGCCACCCACGGCGGGCGCATCGACCCATTCCCGTTCTTGCGTCGGTTGCGGACCAGAATAGTCGGATACCGCCAGCAATTCAGCCATGGTGTAGCGCGGTCGTGGTTTTGGGTCGACCACCAAGCGCCCATCTTCGATGGCAACGCCCACGGTCGCGCCAGCGTGCAAGTGCAGCAATTCCAAGACAGCAGGGGGAACGGTCATCATAACTGAACCGCCGACCTTGCGCAGATTTGTGGTGTACATCACGATTCCTTTTGTTATATTTTTGTATAATATGAAGGGGGCGTCAGTGCAATCCTCCTTACCCTCGCCAACCATGGTGCCCCATTTGCCCCCCAGGAACCGGTCGAGTGCCTCAAGCCACGCACACCGGGCAGGGCCATATTAAGATAGCGGCATATAGATTGCAGGATCGTTCGATATCATAGCATCGAGCATCGAATGAGCTTGCAGTCCTGGGACCTGATCCGCGCGTTCCTGGCCCTGCACCGCGCAGGCAGCTTCGAGGCGGCTGCGCATCTGCTGAAGATCGATCATTCGACGATCCGGCGCAAAATCCAGACGCTTGAACAGGATGTCGGGGCCACGCTGTTCATCCGTCGCGGCGGGTCGCTGGTGCTGGCGCCGGATCAAGAGACGACGCTGCACGCCGCGCTTCAGATGGAAGCCGCCTTCGGCTACTTCATGCAGCATACCGAGATGGCGAAGCAGGCCGGGACGATCCGGATTTCAACGCTCGATATCCTCGCTAGCCTGCTGGCGCCGGACCTCTGCCGATTCAGGGCCCTGAACCCGAGTATTCAGCTTGCGATCACCACCGAACCGCATTTCGTCGATCTCGATCGCGAGATGGTTGATATCGCGATCCGTCTGGCGCGGCCGTTGAAGGGCCAGGACGGCTTGAAAAAGCTGGGGACGCTGCAGTTCCGCGTCTATGGCTCGCGGGATTATCTGGAGCGTCATCGCGAGGGCCCCCACGAACTGTTGTCGCTCTATGCCCATTTCGCGCGGACCGACCATGAATTCTCGCTCGCCGAAGAAAAATGGCACGAGCATGAGTCGATCGTCGGCACGGTCGTTGCGCGCTCCGATTCCTATCCGACTTTGCTGCGGCTCTGCGAGGAAGGGCTTGGCCTTGCCATGCTGCCCTGTTTCCTCGGCGAGACCAGCCCATCGCTGCAAGTTTTCGGCGATACGCGCAGCGATATCGATATCTGGGCGCTGATCCGCAAGGACGTCGCGTCCCTTCCGCGGATGCGCCTCATCGTAAATTTCCTGGCCTTGGCGTTCCGATCGATGCGCCCGGCTTTGGCCGACGGGCCCGCTCTGAGCTGCGCCGCCGCCGGCTGACGTCCGGCAATTTTGCGAAACCGGTTCGTGGCTTTTCGCGACCAATCCCGACTGTCCGGCTTGATATAAGGCGCTGATCAAATTTCCATCGTCGCCGAGCTCGGGATTAAAACCAAGATGACTGAACCAGCGACTGCCCTAGACTCAAAGCCCGATCCTTATGCGCGACTGTTCCGTGACGGCTATGTCCATCGCGATCTCTATGTCAGCGAACAGATCTTCAATGACGAGATGCGCTATCTCTTTGGGCGGACCTGGGTCTATGTCGGCCACGAAAGCGAAATCCCGCAGCCGAATGATTTCGTGACCCGCACGATTGGTCGCCGGCCGGTCGTGTTAGCGCGCACGGAGACCGGCGCGCTCTCGGTCTTCGTCAATCGCTGCTCCCATCGTGGCGCCATGGTCTGCCGGCAAGCGCGGGGTAACTCACGACGGTTCAATTGCGGCTATCACGCCTGGAGCTTCAGCAATGACGGCGCCTGCGTCGCCATCCCGCTGCGCCATGCCTATGGCGAGGATTTGCGGCTTGAAGACCATAATCTGCTGACGGCAAGCCGAGTTGAGTCCTATCGCGGCTTCATTTTTGCAGCGATGACTCCCGAAGTCCCGTCGCTGATCGAGCATCTGGCCGGCGCCCGCGATCTGCTGGATCAATGGCTGGATCGCGACACCGGGCAGCCGGTCCTGGTCACGGCCGGCTCGATGCAGTTTCAGACGCACGCGAACTGGAAAACGATCTACGACAATGCCGGCGACGGCTACCACCCGCCCTTCTCGCATCAATCGATGCTGCGCGTGTTCGCCAAGCGCTATGGCGATATCGACATGCAATATTACCGCGCGAATTTCGATGAATCGCCGCTTCTCTCCAAGGATTTGGGTAATGGCCATACGATGCTGGACCAGCGCCCAGCGATGCACAGCGAATCGGCCTGGAAGCGGCAGCATCCGCATCCAAGCCGTGAAATCCTTGAGGCCGCGCTCATCGAAAAATTCGGTCCTGAGCGCAGTCTCGAACTGCTCGATGCCTCGACCGGATCCGGCATGAATCTCAATATTTTCCCGAACCTGCTGATCATCGGCAATCAGATTCAGCTGGTCGAACCGGTCGCGGTCAACAAGACGGTGATTCACTGGTTTTCAACGAAGCTCGACGGCGTTCCCGACGAGATCAACGCGATTCGCATGCGCATGCAGGAGGATTTCCCGTCATTCGGGGAGGTCGATGACACCGCCCATTTCGAAGCCTGTCAGCGCGGGCTTGAGACCGTGCCGGAGGTCGAGTGGGTCAATGTCGGTCGCCATCTGAACACGGGCGTCGGCTACGCCGATACCGACGGGCTGTGGCGGGAGCCGATTTCGTCGGATCTGCATTTGAGATCCTACTACGCGGCCTGGCATCGGATCATGGCAGCGGCCAATCCGGGACGGACGCCATGAGCACCGGGTATTTCGATCTCGCCTATTACGGCACATTGTTGGAGACGGTCCGGTCCTGGCGGGCGTTGGGCGAGATCCCGCCTGATCGGGTACCGCCGCCGGAAGATTTGGCCGCGTGCCAGCGGCTGCTTTATGCCGAAGCGAGATTGATCGATTCCGGGCAGCTCGATGCCTGGCTCGGTCTATTTACCCAGGATTGCGCCTATTGGGTCCCAACCGATGTCGATGCGGCGGATCCGCGGCAGATCGTGTCGTGGGAGTTGAACGACCGGAGACGGCTTGAAGAGCGGGTCGAGCGGCTGGATACCGGCCGGGCCTATTCGCAGGAACCGGCGACACGCACCACGCATCTTTACACCAATATCGAAGCCCTGACGGCCGGGCCCGACTGCCTGCACGTGCTGTGCAATTTCCTGATCCAGACCAATCTGGTTGGCCGGATTTCGCAGCGCGCCGGCTGGAACGGCTACATCCTGCGGCGGGAACCGGTCGGCTGGCGCATCGTCATGAAGCGCATCAATCTACAGGACGCCGATCTGCCGCAGGATAATAACAGCTTCACCCTTTAGGACAGGATCGCCATGACATCTCCGGAGTCCCCACAGCGCCAGACGATGGGCAAAGCGAAGTTCGCGGAACGGCTTGGTCTCCATACCGACGAGCGCCGTGCTGCCCTTGAGACCATTAAGTCGACACTCAGCGACCAGGGCATCGAAACCGTCCGCATCGGCTTCGTCGACACCCATGGGCTGGTGCGGACCCGGGCGATCGAGGCGACCCATTTCGTGCAGGCGGCCGCCAACGGTATGGCCTTCACGACGGCGCATCTGGCGATGGATTCCGGCAATAACATCTTCCTGCCGGTATTCTCCAAGGGCGGCGGGTTCGGCATCGACACGATGAGCGGGGCCGGCGACATGATCGCGATGGCCGATCTATCGACCTTTCGCGTGCTGCCGTGGTCACCCAGGACCGGCTGGGTTCTGTCGGATCTTTACTTAAACGACGGCGCACGCTGCCCGCTCGATAGCCGGTATCTCATGCAAACCGCCTGCGCGCGCTTGGCGGAGCGTGATCTCGATTACCTCGGCGGCATCGAGGTCGAATGCTATGTCATGCGGATCGACGATGCCAAGACCGGGTTCGCCGATAGCGGCCAGCCGCCAACCCCACCCAGCGTCTCGGCGCTGCGTCATGGCTTCCAATATATGTCGGATTCGGTCGTCGATGATCTGGAGCCGGTAACCGGCGAGATTCGCCGCGCGCTGCTCGGCATGGGATTGCCGCTGCGGACGGTTGAGAGCGAATGGGGCCCGGGACAGATCGAGATTACGCTGGATCCCCTGCCCAATGTCGCCGCCGCTGATGCGATGATCATGCTGCGGGCGACCGTGAAGCAGGTCTGCCGGCGGGCGGGATTGCTCGCGACCTTCATGACCAAGCCGGCGCTGCCCAACGCGTTTCCGTCCGGCTGGCATCTCCATCAATCGCTCGCCTTCAAGAGCGGCGGCAACGCCTTCATGGCCGAGGACGCGCTGCTTTCGCCGTTGGGCCTGCAGTTCATGGCCGGCATCCTGGCGCATGTCCGGGCCGGATCGGCCTTTTCCAACCCGACGATCAACGGCTACAAGCGATTGAATGCAAACCCATTATCGCCGAAACGCGCGGTCTGGTCGCATGACAACAAGGCCGCGATGTGCCGCCTGATCGGCGGGCCGGGCGAGACGATCACCCATATCGAAAACCGCTCGGGCGAGCCGATGGCCAACCCATATCTCTATATGGCCACTCAGATATTTGCCGGGTTGGAAGGGATTGCGTCGGAACGCGATCCAGGGCCGCCGCTCGACGATCCCTATGCCCAAACCAGCATGGAGCCGATGCCGATCAGCCTCATGGAAGCGGTCGATGCGCTCGACAAATCTTCCGTGTTCCGGGAAGCGATGGGCGATCGCTATGTCGATTATTTCCTCGGCGTGAAGCGCAGCGAAATCATGCGGTTCTTTTCGCATGTCACGGATTGGGAACATCGGGAGTATTTCGAGGCGTTTTGAGAGAGGTCATGTGGCTTCGCCATCCCCCCTCTCCCTGCCCTCTCCGCCCTAAAGGGCAGAGAGGGTTCTTAAAGATTTTTCTATGCTTTCCAAAACACCGTCGAGGTTCTCCGTAACCTCATTATTCCAAAACCGGATCACGCGATAGCCGTGCCTGGCGATCTCCTCGGTACGCGCTGCATCCAACTCGGGAGAGTGCTGCCCACCGTCGAGTTCGATGACGAGCGCCGCCGCAGGACAGGCGAAATCGGCGATCGCGTTACCAATTGGATGCTGGCGGCGAAAGCTCCAGGGCTGCAAACGTTCGCGAAGTTCGCGCCAGAGGGTGCGTTCCACATCGGTGGCGTCCCGGCGCAGGCGACGGGCTACTCTTGTGCTCGCATTCAATGGCTTCGGCATAGGTTATGTCCCCTCTCTGCCCCTTCGGGGCGGAGAGGTCGGGTGAGGGGGGGACGTGCCGCGGGTGAGATCCTTGCGGACCGAATACAACGCCTGTCCGCCGATATAATCCTCATGGACGCCGAACACGCTGTAGCCGAGCCGGCGATAGAAATGGCAGGCGTGATCGCCCAGCGCGGTCAGCCAGATCGAGAGGCAGCGCCGGTTCACCGCCTCCGCCTCGACATCGAGCATGATCTTGGTCCCAAGACCGCGGCCGCGCAGGGATTCGGGGAGCCAGAGGGTTTTCACGAACACGCGGTGCCACATCACGTGGCAATCGGCGCCACCCTGGATCTGGCCGGTATCGGTGCGCAGCATCACCGCGAAATGGGCGTAGAGCGGATTGCCCAGCCGTCCCTCTTCATAGGAAAACAGCCCGCGCTCGATCGCCTGCACGTCGCTGACGGGCGGATCGGTTTCGAGGGAAAGCCGGCCCAGCTTGTCGTGCGGCGCCACCCTCGATCAGCCCGGGTCCAGCTCGGCGATGCGGCGCTGCAAGAGCGCCATCTGTTCACGAATTTCGTCGAGCTCATTGCGCTTGGCGACGGGCGGTGGGGCTGGCGGCGGCGGGGTCGGCGCCGGTGGCGGCTCGCTTTCGAAGCCGATCAGCCGGCGCGAGGCCCTGAGCGCGTTATAGAGCTTATCCTCGGCGAGCAGTTCCCGAATATGGGTGGTGATCGGCGCCGAATTCGGCCGGATCCGCTGAAACTGCTCCAGCAGCGCCCGCGCGATATTCATCCATTCGTCCTTGTTCGCTTCGAACAGATAGGCGTTCTGGATCGAATGATAGATCTCCTTGGCCGGCGTATCCGCCTCGGCCTGGGTGATCACATCCTTGTCGCGCAGGATATTCGCCTTGTTATGCACGGTGAGCGTGATATTGGCGCCGCCACTATTTTCGATCACGGCACCGTTGATGATGACCTTGGCATGGGCCGGCAACGGAATGGATAGCGGCATACGCCCCTCGTCATCTCGATCGGCGCAGCGAAGTCCGCGCCTTGCCCCCAATTGTAACCGATCCCACGGCGGAAGCGAGACCGGAAGATATGCACCGGGAGAACCCGGCAAATTCTGCCGCAGTGGCGGGAATCGCCTAGCGGTGAAATTATCTCAACCTATTGATTTATAATAATTTAGTTGGTGGCATGGACTCTGCGATATCGCTGGGGATGCTTCAAGTCTCTTTCCTGGAGGTTTTCCCATGAGTTTGTTCGATGCGCTGAATACAGCGGTCGCGGGTCTATCCGCCCAAGAAGGGGCGATGGGCAATATTTCCGATAACATCGCTAATGCCCAAACCATCGGCTATAAAGCGATCGGTACTGAGTTCGATTCGCTCGTCGAGTATAATGGCGCGTTTCAGGAGCCTGGATCGGTTTCGATTCATTCGGTGTATTATACGGATGTCGCGGGCACCCTGACCTCGTCGCAGGAATCGACGTCACTTGCGGTGAATGGGAATGGATTCTTTATCGTTAAGGGGGCCCCGACAACGGCATCGACAGCTGGCGATACGTTTAACTCGAGCGATTATTATACGCGTCGTGGTGACTTCACGGTGAATGCTGATGGATATTTAGTGAATGGGGCTGGCTATTTTCTTGAAGGCTATCCGGTCAATAGTGCAACAGGCTTAACCTCAAGCTCGACATTGCAAGCGCTGCAAATACCGCAAGGGATCAGCGCGCCAAATCCGACCAGTGAAATAACGCTTGCGGGGGATCTACCCAGTATCACCACGCCGCCAGCCTCAGGCTATATAACACAAGCACCTGTCACCACGACTGTTTACGACGGTCTTGGAAATCCTCAAACAGTCACAACTCAATTTCAGGAGACGGCAGGAGGTGGGACAATTAAGGTTGGTGGCACTTCAACAACTGAATCCGGGACAGTATACACGGCACAGATAACCAGTGGATCTCCACCGACGACCACTACTCTTCGACTCGAATTTTCTAACGGTCCAGGCGGTGGCAGTCCACCAAACAGCCAGCCCTATGGGACACTTGAAGCGGTTTATAAGCAAACCAACCCGTTGGGCTCAGCGCCTCCAACGTGTACCCTCATTGCTGGGGCCACGAGTGGGGGAGTAGGGGGCCAGGCAGCAAATGTTGGGCTATCTTTCAAGTACAACGGTGTTAACCAGAACATCAGTCTCAAATTAGGCAATATCGGTGTTGCGACGAATGGCCTGAATGCTTACGCCCCGAGCGATGGCAGTCCCGCGATCGACATCACAACAAATTCCCAGGATGGCTACGGACAAGGTCAAGTCGCGGGCGTTTCGATTGATGGCAACGGCTATCTGAATCTGAGCTTCTCGAATGGCCAAACACAGAAGGTCGCACAACTCGCCCTGGCACAGTTTGCCGCAACCAATCAGCTACAAAGCCTGGACGGGAGTACATTTGGCGCGACGGAAGCGAGTGGCCCAGCCAATGTCAACCTGCCGGGACAAAACGGCAATGGGGCGATCGCTCCGGGCGAACTGGAGCAGTCCAATGTTAGCCTATCGTCACAGCTAACGTCACTGATCACGGCGCAGCAGGTCTATACCTCCAACGCTCGCGTGATCTCGACCGCGGATCAGATGCTGCAGACCCTCACGCAGACGATCCAAGGCTGATGATGGGCATTGAAGCGGGCTGATCTGCTACCATGTCGATCCTGTCGATCATAGCCAACGCCGCGCAAGCGCTCCAGAATTCGGAGACGCAGATCGGCGTTACCTCGACCAATATTGGCAATGCGCAGAACCCGAACTATGTTCAGCAAAACGCTACGCTGGTCGCCGGGACCGGGGGAACGCAGACCGTCAATGTGACGACGGCGGTCAATTCGTCGCTGCAACAGGAATTGCTGTATCAACAGGGTAGCAGCGCCGGCGCCGCTTATCTCAATGAAGTCTATGGTCAGATCCAGGATATGACCGGCGGCTCAACCGGCTCGCCGCAATTGAATACGGCACTGCAAAATCTGGTGTCAGCGTTCCAGGATTTTTCGACCGAACCCGAAAGCACCGCAACCCAGAATGAAGTGCTGACCGCCGCCGAGGGGTTGGTCAGTACGGTCCAAAGCTTGTCGGACGGTATCGAAACCATCGCCGGCCAAGTGCAAGGGCAGACTGAAACCGATGTCACCAGCCTGAACACCGATCTTAGTACAGTCGCTTCGCTCAATCAGCAAATCATCGCGGATCAGGCTCAAAACCAATCGACCGCGGGTCTGGTGGATCAGCGAGACACGGTTCTCGCCAGCATCGGCGCGCTGGTACCGACCCGGGTCACCCAGAATCCCAATGGCAGCATCGATTTAGCGACGCCAACCGGTGTGCAGCTGGTCAGCGGATCGGTCGCGACCCAATTCACCTACACGCCTTATACGCTGGGTAACAACGGCACCGCAGGAACCAATGCCAGCATTACCATCACTGGTTCAGGCTCAACGGCAAGCCTAAACGCCGCCTTTACCGGCAGCAAAATCGGGACGGAACTCAACATCCTCGCAGTCGATGACACCAGCGCGAATTCTAGCGACCCGACAGTCGCGCCGCTGGAAAAGATGCGGCGGCAGCTCGATGCGCTAGTCGATCAATTCTACAATAGCAATTCCACGACTCCGACGGCATTCCAGTCCGCCTATAACAATGCCACCACCAATACCGGCGAACTCGCCTCGGACCTGTTCGTCGTCAATAGCCAAGGGCCGGGCGGCACGCCGCAACCGGCCGGCTCCGACCGGGTCAATTTCGCAGTCAATCCGCTGCTGACCAGCGGGACAGATACGCTGAAGCAGGCGTCCGGTACCGCTGTGATCAAGGCGCTGACCTCGAACAGCTCGTCCACCCCGATTTCGGCCGGTGGGCTGACGAATTTCACCGGCTCGGTCGATGCGCTCGGCAACGCGATCACGTCGGCCGGCAGCACGGCGGCGAACACCGTCAGCACCAATTCGACCGCCAGCGCGGCGTCATTGAGCGCGGTCCAGACCAGCTATTCCAATTCCACGGGCGTTTCGGTCAATGCGCAATTGTCGGAATTGATCGTCTTGCAGAATTCGTACAACGCCTCGGCAAAGGTGATTTCGGTCATCAACAGCGTGCTGCAAGCGCTCGAATCCGCCGTGTCATAATGAGGACGGGATCATGAGCGAGTCGATCAGCTCCCTTTCCACGGTCACCGAATCGCTGGCCCTGATGCAGGCTACGGAGCAGCAGGTCGATAAGCTTGCCCAGCAGAACAGCACCGGCACGCAATCGATCTCGCTGTCCGGCTATGGCACGCAAGCTTCGACCATCCTCAATCTCAACAGCTCGATTGCCGAAACCCAATCCTGGCTCAGCAATTCGACGCAGGTGAACACCTATCTCAGCGCCTATAACTCGGCGCTCGGCGAATTATCCAATGACGCGACACAATTGCAGACGGCGCTCGCCTCGTTCGGCACGGGAGGCGGCACATCGACAACGGATTTGGCGACTCTCATCAACGGCTTGCAGGCCGACGTCACGGCAACGTTGAATACCCAGGTCGGCGACCGGTTCATCTTCGCGGGCACGCGCTACACCACGGCGCCAACGGTTGCGCTGAGCTCGCTGCCGGTTCCCACCACCCCGGCCGCGATCTCTATCGCCAGCAGCAGCACCACACCGCCGACGATTCCCGAATATGACGTGGACTATGCCAGCACGACCAACGGACAGGTGACCTCCGGCAAGCCCTATTACGCCGGGCAGACGGCGACGATCGGCAATAACGAAACGGTGAGCTACGGGGTCAGCGCCGACAGCTCGACGATCCAAACCCTGGTCTATGCGCTACAGCAGGCGCAGGCGGCCACTCAAACATCCTCGACCACCAACAGCGCGGCCTTTATCGCCAACGCCAAATCCGCGGTTGCGACCGCAATCACCGGCCTCTCCACCCTCTCCGAGCGCAATACAACCAGCCAGACCACGATCAGCAGCGCCCAATCGGTCCAAAAGGCCAGCGTCAGCCTGCTACAGAACCAGGTCGACGACATCACGCAGGTCGATTCGGCAACCATCGCCGCCGAATTAACCGCCGCTGAGAACCAATTACAGGGCTCATACAAGGCGACATCGACCTTATTGAACCTTACGATACTGACATATTTGACTTAATCCTCGATAGAGGTGAACAATTAACGCTGTGGAGCGTGCTGATGATTATTCCTCCCTTGCGAAGCGGGGGAGGGGGACCATGCGCAGCATGGTGGAGGGGGCGCCGCGCATGAATGTTGGCCTTAGGCCCCCTCCACCACGCTTCGCGCGGTCCCCCTCCCCCGCTTCGCAGGGGAGGATAAGATCTGTAGTCGTGCGATGATGCTGCGGAGGTATCGCTTATGTCAGGAATTGTTCCGGCCGCGACTACCGTCAGCCGCAAGGGCGCGGTTCGATTAGCCGCGGTCGGCGGCGCGGGACATGCCAAAATTCAGTCGGTCGCGTCGGAAAGCCGCAAACCCTATGACGAATTTGACGATAAATCGATCCTGATCACCGGCGGGACCGGCTCGTTCGGTCAGAGCTTCGTGAAGACGCTGCTGGCAAAGTCGCGGGCCCGCCGCGTCGTGATCTATTCGCGCGATGAGTTCAAGCAATATGAGATGCAGCAGGATCTAGACGAGATCGGCGGCAATATCCTGCGATTCTTTATCGGCGATGTGCGCGACCAGACCCGCTTGTCGCTGGCGATGCGCGAGGTCGATATCGTGATCCATGCGGCCGCGCTGAAGCATGTCTCGGCGGCGGAATATAACCCGTTCGAATGTATCCGGACCAATGTCAACGGCGCCGAACATGTCGTGCATGCGGCACTCCAGAATGGCGTCGATAAGGTCCTGGCCTTGTCGACAGATAAGGCGGCCAACCCGATCAATCTCTATGGCGCGTCCAAGCTCGCCTCGGACAAGATCTTCGTCGCGGCCAATAATCTGTCTGGCTCGGTCGGCACACGCTTCGCCGTCGTGCGCTATGGTAATGTGGTCGGTTCGCGCGGCAGCGTCCTGCCGTTCTTTCGCAAGCTGATCGAGGGTGGTGCCACCCATTTGCCGGTCACCGACGCGCGCATGACGCGGTTTTGGATCACCTTGCAGCAGGGAGTCGATTTCGTCGCCTCGGCGATTTCGATGATGCGCGGCGGCGAGATTATGGTGCCGAAAATCCCAAGTACCCGCGTGATCGATATTGCCAAGGCGCTTGCGCCGGAGAAGCCGATCAAATTCGTCGGTATCAGGCCGGGCGAAAAGCTGCACGAAGTCATGGTCACGGAAGATGATAGTCGGCAGACGCTGGAACTCGACGATCGCTACATCATCGAACCGTCGTTCAATTTCTGGACGCGCGAGCCCTATGTCGATCAGGGTGCGCTACAGGTCCCCGACGGATTCCGCTACGCCTCCGACACAAATAGCGACTGGTTGGATGGCGAACGGCTGGCGCAGCTATTGAAAGAAGCGCCTTAATGGCGGATCGCCCGATCCGGTCGTTTCTCCCCTATGCCCGCCAATCGATCGATCAGTCCGATATTGACGCGGTCGTCGAGGTGCTCCAAAGTGACTTCCTGACCACCGGCCCGGCGGTCGATCGCTTTGAAACCAGTCTGGCAGAGCGGGTCAACGCGCAGTATGCGGTGAGCTGCAATTCCGGAACGTCCGGGCTGCATCTGGCCTGCCTCGCCCTCGGCATCGGGCCTGGCGATGCCGCGATTGTACCCAGCATTACATTTCTCGCGACCGCCAATGCGGTGCGCATGGTCGGTGGCACCGTTGTCTTTGCCGATGTGGATCCGGAGACCGGGCTCATGACGCCGGAGACGCTGGGCGAGGCCATGGCGCGCGTGCGGGCGTTAGGCTATCGGCTGCGGGCGGTCATGCCGGTCCATCTCGCCGGACAGTGCCCGGACATGGCCCGCATCGCCGAGATCGCCGAGGGCGTTGCCGTCATTGAGGATGCGTGCCACGCGCTCGGCACCCTCATCGAGCCGACGGATGGCGAGACCGTGCCGGTCGGCGCCTGTCCCCACTCGGATATGGCGGTCTTTTCGTTTCACCCGGTCAAGACGATTGCGGCAGGCGAAGGCGGCGCGGTCACGACGAACGATCCGCGACTGGCCGCCCGCCTAAGATCGCTGCGCAGTCACGGCATGACCCGCGATCCTGCCGCGTTTCAACAGGATTTGCTGGCCTTCGACCAGACCGGTGCCGCCAATCTCTGGTACTATGAGATGGCCGAGTTGGGCTGGAATTACCGGTTGTCGGATCTGAACGCGGCCCTGGCGCAGAGCCAACTGGCCCGACTCGACGACTTCGTCGCGGCGCGTACGGAACTCGTCCGGCTCTATGATGAGCTCTTTGCCGAGACCGATCTGCCGGTGCGGCCGATCACGCGCATGCCGAACTGTCAGGCGGCGTGGCATCTCTATCCCGTCCTCATTCCGTTCGACAAGATCGGGATCGACCGCAATCGCCTGATGATGCAGCTCCGGTCCGCCGGGATCGGGACCCAGGTCCATTATATCCCGGTGCATCGTCAACCGTATTACGCGAGCGGCGCGTCCGGCTTGACGCTTGCGGGCGCCGACGCTTATTACGCACGGACCCTATCGTTGCCGCTGTTCGTTGGCATGGGAGCAGCAGAGATACGCTTCGTCGTCGACACGCTGTTGCAGATCCTATCGTCGGCAGCCTCTTGAACGATGACCGCAATGGAGGCTAAACTTGTGATTAGCCGGAACGCACTGAGAGTGAAGGCATCGGCATCATGAAATCAGCCTATGCCCAGCAGCAAACGATCGCGCTCGAACATGCCAGTCCTGAGCAGACGCTTGCCTGGGGTTTGACGACGACGGCGCGCCGCATGGCGGCCGCAAAAGATCCCGGTACGACACGCGACCAGCTATTGGATGCCGTTCGGCTGAACTGGCGCTTATGGACGATTATCCAGGCCGAACAATCGGACCCCGACTGCGCCACCGAGAAATCAATGCGGGAGGGCTTGCTCAACCTGTCGAACTTCGTCGATCGGCGGTCGGTGGATCTCTTGGCCCACCCGGACGCGGCTAAACTCGATGTGCTGATCTCGGTCAACCGAAACATCGCCGCCGGCCTGCTCGGGACTGATCTCACGCCCGAGCAAAAGGCTGCGCGCGCGCGGTCAACCGACGATCCGCTCAATATCCGCGATCGGTGAGGGGCAAGAGAAAATTAAGCTCTAAGTCGCCCCAGGCGCCGTGTAATGAAACTCCCGCCCGTGCAGGTCGACGCTCATCTTGCTGCCGGCTTGCTCAGCAAAGGAGCGGCGTCTGCGCTCGAACTCGATGGGATCAATGTCCGGGGTAACTCGGCACATCGCCTCAAGCTGCGCATGTGTCGTTTTGCGCCCGCTCCATTCATGGGTCGAGCGGGGCAGCGGACCGATATCGTGCAATAACCGATCCGCCCAACGCGCGAAAACGCGCAGCGCCGCGCGGAACGCCGCCAGTCCAACACCGGTTTGGCCGCTATTGGGCGGTATATCGGTCCATTCGACATCGATGATCGCGCCCTCATCGACGCGCGGTGCCATCTCATGGAGTGTTGCGCCGAACCGCGTCGCGCCGTCATAGGCACCCCAGCTTTCCGGGTGACGGCCGGGATAACTCGGCGGCCCAGGGTGAATATTATAAGACGGTCCCGGCAAACGATCGAGTATGCGAGATGGCACAATAACGGCCGTACAAAACGCCAAAAGCCTTGTGTGCTGAGGATTCTGATCAATCGCCTCGGTCAGTTGACCGTAAGACTCGGCATGCACAACATCAATGCCACGCGCAATCTGTACCAGATGCGGCTGCAGAAGTTGTGCTTCAAACGTTCCAGTGAGCAGAATAAATCGCGACAATCCCCAGCCTAACGCATTATGATCAATGAATGATCAGGCGGCGCTGGAGTTTGTCGCAAGATTTGCCGGAGGCGGATTTGCGCTCGATTGATACGCATCGGACGCGCTTTTCGGCGGAATCTGCTGGGTGATTGCGCCGTCCGCAGAGTTGCGGAACTCGATCAGCACCTTGTCCGAATTCGGATCAAGCGCGAAAGTCGGGCTCGGGAAAATAGATTTTTGCGACGCAACCGCAGTCGATTGCGTCGTATCTCCCGTCGAACTGGACGTCGTAGGACCTGGCTTTGCCAGATTAGTAGACGTCACCCCCGACGCTGTTAGCGCGGAAATGCTTGACATTTAGCCAACTCTCCTTCCGAAACAAGGATAGTATCTATACCCCGATATGTGTCAAGAAAAATTCGCGTTCACCATAATTGCGTTTCGAAACCATTAACCTTGTTGATGATATGGATTAGCATCTCACAGAGGCTGAACGCGGATGGCGGCAGAAGACCAGGACTCCAGAACAGAAGATCCGACCGGCAAGCGCCAAGCAGAGGCTGTAAAAAAGGGCAATGTCGCGATTTCGCGCGACGTCAGCTATGCTGTGATGCTGCTGACGGCAATGGCGGTTATGCTTCTGGTGCTGCCGGTGACAATGCGACCGCTGTTCGTTATGATGCGGAGCTTTGTCGAACATCCGGAACGAATCCCGCTCGACAGCCCGGCCGATATCGGTCGGCTGATCCAGCTGGTTGGATTCACCATCGCCCTCGGCATCGGGCCGGCGATGCTGATCTTCTTGGGCACTGGAATCATCGGCACGATCACCCAATTGGGCGGGTTCCTGTGGTCGACTGACAAGATCAAGCTGCACTGGGACATGCTGAACCCAGGGCGCGGCCTCAGCCGGATATTTTCCATGCGCGCGCTCATCGAATGGGCGAAGGGGCTGGTCAAGCTCATTCTGGTCGGGCTGGTCACATTCTTTGTGCTCCGCCCGGAATTCGCGCATGTCGAAGTGATGATCGGGACGGAGCCCTCCCAAACCGGCACAATGCTACTGGACGGGCTGCGCCGGCTGCTGCTGACCGCACTGATCGTCATTGCCGTCGTCGCGGCCGCCGATTTCATGTATCAGCGCTGGCAGCATTGGCGATCGCTCAAAATGACCAAGCAAGAGGTCAAAGACGAGAGCAAGAACGCCGATGGCGACCCGATCATCAAGAATCAGCAGCGCGCGCGCCGTCGTCAGCGCGCGCGGCAACGCATGCTGCAGGCTGTGCCGAAAGCGTCGGTCGTCATTACCAACCCAACCCATTACGCCGTCGCGTTGCAGTACGAGCAAGGCATGAATGCCCCCAAACTCGTCGCCAAGGGCGTGGATTTTCTAGCCGCCCGGATTCGCGAGATGGCGCTCGCCAACGATATACCGATCATCGAAAATCCGCCGATCGCCCGCGCGCTGCATGCCGCAGTGGAGGTCGATCAGGAAATTCCGCCGGAACATTACAAGGCAGTCGCCGAGATTATCGGTTACGTGATGCGGTTGAAGCGCATCAAGCGGGCCAGCTAGAGAAAATCGCGTCGGCTCCACGCTTGCGGCGACGTCAACGGCCCGCGTAAACTCCCGGCCTCATGATAAGAGGAGTTGGTCGATGGGCGAAACCGCCACGCGGCCGGAGATTGCGGGCTTAAGCTTCGAACAGGCGCTGGAAGAGCTGGAAGGCATCGTACGCCAGCTCGAGGCCGGTCGCTTCCGGCTGGAAGATGCGATCGGCGCCTACGAGCGGGGCGCTGCGCTAAAGCTGCATTGCGATGCCAAGCTAAACGATGCCAAGGCAAAGGTAGAAAAAATTGCCGTCGCTGCCGACGGCTCGATCAAGGCGGAGGCACAGACTCTTGATTAGCGAACTCTGGAGCCGACCGGACCATTTCCCGACGGCACTGGCCGATTCGGCTGAGGCGGTCGAACGCACGATCCAAAGGCTGCTGGCCCCGCCGGACGGACCGGAAGCCAGGGTCTATGACGCGATGCGCTATGCCGCCTTGGCGCCCGGCAAGCGTCTGAGGCCGTTTCTGGTGCTGGCGAGCGCCCATCTTTTCTCGGTCGGCCAGCGCGCCGCGTTGCAGGTCGCGGCCGCGATCGAACTGGTCCACACCTATTCGCTGGTCCATGACGATTTGCCGGCGATGGATAATAGTGATCTCCGGCGCGGCCGACCGACCTGTCACAAGGCCTATGACGACGCCACCGCGATCCTGGCGGGAGACGGGCTGCTCACGCTCGCGTTCGAGGTGCTCGCCCATCTCGATACCCATGGCGATCCGGCTGTTCGGGTCGAGCTGGTCGCGGAACTGGCCAAGGCCGCCGGAGCGGCGGGGATGGTCGGCGGCCAGATGATCGATCTTCTGGCCGAGCATGATTCGACGGCGCTCGATATCGGTGCCATTACCCGCCTACAGCGCCTTAAGACCGGGGCACTGATCGCGTTCTCGTGCGAAGCCGGCGCGATCCTGGGCAAAGCCGCGATCGAGCCACGCAAAGCGCTGATCGCTTACGCGCATGATCTTGGCCTCGCGTTCCAGATTGCCGATGACCTCCTGGATGTCGAAGGCAACGAGGAAGAGGTCGGCAAATCGGTCCGGCGCGACGAAGAGGCCGGCAAGGCAACCTTCGTCACGATCCTCGGTGTCGAAGGCGCCCGGACGCAAGCCCGCGCCTTGGTCGATCAGGCCGCCGGCCATCTCGATATCTTTGGCGATAAGGCCGATTTGCTGCGTCAATGCGCGCGCTTCGTCGTCGACCGAAAATCCTGATCCGATAGGAGCGATTATGTCCGCCGTGGCGTTACCCGGCCGGTCCGGATGGCGCGCGGAGCTGATCGGGCTGGTAAAGCTCGCCGGGCCGCTTGCTGCGGCACAAATGGCGCAAGTGCTCATGGGGACCACCGATGCGGTCATGATGGGCCGTATCGGCACAGACGCGCTCGCCGCGGGCGGTCTCGGGACCAGCATCACGATGATGATGATTGTCATCGCGCAGGGGCTGATCCAGAGCATCCAGCCGATTGTGGCGCAGGGGCGTGGTGCGGAAGATCACCGGATCTTCGGCCGTACCCTTGCCGGCGGGCTCACGACAGCGCTCATCTGTGCAGTGCCGATGGTCATTCTGCTGACCCATTTCGAGCCAATTCTGCTGGCTCTGCACGAACCGCCCGTGACCGCGCGTCTGACGCAATCCTATGAATACGCGTTTGCGTGGGGCATTCCGGCGTCGATGCTGCAAGCCGTCTTGCGTAACTATTTATCCGCCTTCGGGCGTACCCGGATCATCATGCTGGTGGCAAGTCTCGCCTGTGCCGCCAATTTCGGCCTGAACTGGCTGCTGATTTTTGGGCATTGGGGCCTGCCGGCGCTGGGCCTCGCCGGCTCGGGCTACGCGACCGCGATCGTCTGGTGGGGGATGGCGCTGTCTTTGGCGCTGTATTGCTGGCGCCGCAATCTGCTGCCGGCCGATCTTTTCCGCCTGACGCGCCGGGAGATCTGGCTCGGCGTTTCCGCGATTCTGGGCCTGGGGTGGCCGATCGCTGGTATTTGGGCCGTGGAGCTGGGACTGTTCTCGGGCACCTCGGTTCTGATCGGGCAGTTCGGCCCGGTCGCCCTCGCCGCCCACCAAATCTGCATCAATATCTGCTCGCTCTTCTTCAATGTGCCGCTCTCAATCGGCTTTGCCGCAACGGTCCGTGTTGGGTTCCATATCGGGCGCGGCGCGCCGCATGATGCCCAGATCGCTGGGTTCACCGCGATCGCGCTTGGTACCGGCTTTATGGTGTTCGCGGCCCTCTCGATCCGGCTTTTGGCCGAGCCGATTTTCACGCTCTATCTCGATCCGAGCGATCCGGCATTCCCCGCCGTCGAGACGCTGGGTCGTTCACTGATCGCCGTCGCGGCACTGTTTCAGGTCTTTGACGGCGCGCAGACCGTGGCAGCCGGCGCGCTGCGCGGTCTTAAGGATACCCGGACGCCGTTGGTCGCGGGCATCGCCGGCTATTGGTTCTTCGGTCTGCCGGCAGGGATAGGGCTGTGCTATGGCGCCGGTTGGGGACCGGTGGGACTGTGGTGGGGCTTCGTCGTCGGGCTGGTCGCCGTCTCGTTGCTGCTTGGTCTACGGTTCTGGCAGCGCAGTGGTCAGTTAATCGAGACGGGACCGGCCGTGCTCGCCAGAACGGCATAACGGGATGGAACGCACCCGACTTGACCACTATCTCGTGGATCGTGGCCTTGCGCCCAGCCGCAGCCGTGCCCGGGCGATGATCGAAGCTGGATTGGTGCGGGTTGGTGGGACCGTCGAAAGCAAACCGGCCCGGCAGGTGCAGGATGATGCAAACATCGTCCTGGACGGCACGGACCATCCGTGGGTCTCGCGCGGCGGCATCAAGTTGGCCGCGGCGCTGGAGCAATTCTCAATCGACCCAAGCGGCTCGGTCGCCCTCGATATCGGAGCCTCGACCGGCGGCTTTACCCAGGTGCTGCTGACGCGCGGTGCCCGGCTGGTCTATGCGATCGAGGTCGGCAGCGGTCAGTTGGCAACCCTGCTCATCGGCGATCCGCGGATCGTGCTGGTGGAAAACCAGAATGCGCGCGCGCTCAGCCCCAACGAGGTTCCGGAGCCGGTCAATGTCATTGTTTGCGATGCGAGCTTTATCGGGCTTGAGACGATTCTACCGGCACCACTCTCCCTCGCCGCGCCGGGTGCGGTCCTGGTCGCGCTGATCAAACCGCAATTTGAGGTCGGTCCGGGCCGCGTCGGCAAAGGCGGAATCGTCCGCGATCCGGCGCTCCAGGACGAGGTCTGCCAACGCGTATCACGCTGGATCGACCTTCAGCCCGGTTGGCGGTTTGTCGGGCTGACGGAGAGCCCGATTCCGGGCAGCGACGGTAACAAGGAATTTTTATTATGCGCTCGTCACGACCGGTAAGGCGGCAGGCTGCCGCCGGACCCGAGCGCCGGGTCGAGGGCACGATCGAACGGCTGGGCAGCGACGGCGCAGGTCTGCTAACCCTGAACGGCAAGTTGATCGCGGTTCCCGGTGCGCTCGAGGGGGAACGGGTCGAGATCACGCTCAGCAGTTCAGGCACTGCTCGACTCACCCAGCGCTATACCGACAGCCCGGAGCGCGGCTCGCCCCCCTGCCGGCACTTCGGGCGCTGCGGTGGCTGTAGGTTGCAGCATCTGGCACCGGGCCTTTACGCGTCGTTCAAGCCGCGGATTATCGCCGACGCACTGGCCCGCCAAGGCATCCGCGACGTGCTGCTGCGCCCGGTCGAGATCAGCCCGCCCGGCAGCCGGCGGCGCGCGACGCTGGACGCAAAAAGCGATGGCGCCAAGATTCGCCTGGGATTTCACGAGACGGCCAGCCATAGCGTGGTCGATCTTCTGGAATGCCCGATCCTGTCGCCTGCATTGACATGCTTGCTTCCATCGCTCCGTGCTCTGCTCGGCAGGCTCTTGCCTGCGCGAGGCGTGGCCACGGTCACGCTCGGCGAGTCCGACCGCGGCATCGATCTCGGCCTTCAGCTGCCGGCACCGCCGGATCTTGCTGCGCTGGAGATGCTGGCTGAATTCGCCGAGTCACAAGATCTCGCAAGGCTCTGGTGGCTCGATCGGGGCGATATACCAATGCTGATCGCCGAGCGACGGCGACCCACGGTTCGCCTGGGCGATATCGACGTTGATCTGCCGCCCGGCGCGTTTCAGCAAGCCACCGCGGCGGGGGAACGCGCACTAACTCGGGCGGTAATCGACGCGGCGGGTTCGGCCCAACATATCGCCGATCTCTTCTCCGGCATCGGCACATTCGCGCTGCCATTACTACCAGGTCGCCGGGTCCATGCCGTCGAGCAGTCGCCGGCCGCGCTGGATGCCCTTGCCGCTGCGGTCCGTCGCGCCGAACAAACCGGCCTGACCGTCGAACGGCGCGACCTGATGGCGCGGCCGCTTTTGCCGGCAGAACTCAGCCGCTATAACGCCGTGCTGTTCGATCCGCCGCGCGCCGGCGCCGCTGCACAATGCGAACAACTCGCCCAATCTACCGTGCCTACGGTGATCGCGGTGTCCTGCAACCCGGCAAGCTTCGCACGCGACGCCGCGATCCTGCGGAAGGGGCCATATCGCCTCGACTGGGTGCTACCGGTCGATCAGTTTCTCTGGTCGAACCATGTCGAACTCGTCGCTTTATTCAGGCGTGACAGCACGGGAATCAATCCCTGACCTCGACCGGGCGCATCATGGCATCGCCATTCTTGCTCGGGACCAATGATTCCAGCTGATGAAGCGCCGGCTCGATGGCTTCGAGTTTCTGAATCGTGCTCAGAATTTCGCCGGGACCTTGCTGGCCAGTGAGGCCGTCGATGATGCTTTCGAATGGCGAGCGCTGGAGCGGAAAGCTCTTGAGCGGCACCGGCTTATCAGCCGGCAGATGGGCCGCCTGTTTGGCGATGGCGACGGCCTCGTCGAGCCCGCCAAGCGCATCGACCAGGCCGCGCTCCTTGGCCTGAACCCCGGTCCAGACATGGCCACGGGCGATCTTGTCCACAGCAGCGACGTCCATATGACGGCCATCCGCAACACGCTTCAGGAAAGATTGATAGCCGTTCGTGATCATCTCGGCAAAACGCTGCTGTTGGTCGGGCGTAAAGGGGGCGATTGATCCGCCCATATCGGCATTCTTGCCCAGCGATACCGTATCGAAGCTGACGCCGATCTTGTCATAGAGCCCAGCCAGGACAAATTTACCGCCGAATACGCCGATCGAACCGGTCAGGGTTAGCGGTTCCGCGACAATCTTGTCGGCGGGGGCCGCGATATAATAGCCGCCCGACGCGGCTAAATCCGACATACTGACGATCACAGGTTTGCCGGCCTGCTGCGCTAGCTTGATACCGCGCCAGATGGTTTCCGAAGCGGTTTCGGAGCCGCCAGGCGAATCAATGCGCAGCACAATCGCCTTAACGTTCGGATCACGCGAGGCCTGTTCGAAGGCGGCGACCATCGTATCGGCGCCGACATTACTGCTCGTGCTGAACGGGCTGTCGTCGCTGCGGCCACCCTGAATCTCGCCGACGGCACGGATCACACCGATCCCAACCCCGTCAAGAGCGGCTGCGGGCGCGCGGACGGCTCCGGCATAGGCGGTTAACGCCATCAATTGCGCTCCATCACCGGCAGCGTGCTTCGCGGCGTCTTCCGCCTCATCGCGATAGCCCAGATGATCGATTAAATGCTTCGAGAGTGCGTCCTCGCCCGAATAGGGCCCACCATCGATCAGCGTCCGCACGTCGGCCGCAGACATCTTGCGGCCGTCGCCGATCTGCTGTGTCAGCTGGTCGTAAAATGAACCGATCAGATCCTGCATCGCCTGACGATCTGTATCCGGCAGCTTGGTATCGGTGAATTGGGTAGCAGCGCTCTTAAATTCACCGCGGCGCTCGAATTGGGCGGTCACGCCCAGCTTGTCGAGCGTGCCCTTGAAGAAGGGCAGTTCAAACGCAATGCCGGTGAGTGCCAGCGTACCGGTCGGTTGCAGCCAGATCTGGTCAAACCCGCTCGCCAGGTAATAGGCTCGGGTGCCGCCCGAGATATCGCCGTATGAATCGCCATAGGCGTAGGCGAACTTACCCTTGGCACGAAATGCCTTGATTGCATCTCGCAGCTCTTCAGCTTGCGCAAGGCCGATCTGGGGAGCCCCGGCACGCACAACCAAACCCTTGACCCGGTTATCCGTGGCGGCGTGTTTCAACGCTGCCGGTACGGTCGTGAAATTGAGCGCGCGCTCATTGAGGAACGCATCAAACGGTCCCGGTGCCCGCTCATTAATCGGCCGCTCAAGATCCAGCGTTAAGATTGAATTGGCGCCAACGGTGGCGACCGGGTGCACAGCGCCCATATTTATAGTTTCGACTTTACCGGCGAAATGCACGATGCCGATCACGAGCAGAACCGTAAGCGTGGTGCCGATGATGCCCAGCACCGCGAAGAACCACAGAAAAATCCGGCCGATAATGCGCATGAGGGCTCCGTTGACGATCGACGTAAAGCTACTCGGTTGTCTCGTACGACAGGCCCGGGGTCAATCAGGAAACCGATTGGCTTGCCGGAAAGGCATTGCCACTCTGCCGCAGCGCCTAAAACGCAAAACGCCGCTGGCATGGTTTGCTGGCGGCGTTTTTTTGTGTTGGTTGCGGGGGCAGGATTTGAACCTGCGGCCTTCAGGTTATGAGCCTGACGAGCTACCGGGCTGCTCCACCCCGCGGTGGTGTTTTGTTGTTTGGATTTGGAAGGCCTGGCGGCGACCTAC
>Ga0116226_10000532_pt1 | contig 32482 bp, 27 predicted proteins | sample S1TSphfallax_FD_89692 | JGI IMG/M metagenome (GOLD analysis project Ga0116226, IMG submission 89692) | Host-associated microbial communities from peat moss isolated from Minnesota, USA - S1T2_Fa - Sphagnum fallax MG | ecosystem: Host-associated > Plants > Peat moss > Unclassified | place: USA...
CAAAAGAACCTATCCACCTATACCGGACACAGTCACATTATCAATATCTTTTTTACTCATAAACTTACAGTTGACTTGATTGAGATCCCCCTCCTTCGTGGGGGCATATAAGGCCTCTTGCGAGCCGTCAGCCCCGGGGCTTTGGCTCAGCTCAAATGGCACTCTCTTTGCGTTGAAGTGAGTGAATCATTTAAAATAAATTTAAAAAGACTTTTTTAATAATAGAATTTTAGTGGTTTAAAATTTTAATAAACAATGTGAGTGAATGATTTAAATAAATTTAAAAACACTCTTTTAATGAGAAATTTTTAGTCATTTAGAATTTTAATAAATAAGGGAATCAAATGAATATTAATCGTGTTCCGCAGTTGCCTCCTCATGATTTCTCCTTCCCTTTTTTGAGAAGGGTTGGGAAAGTGTTAAGATTTTGCTTTAACCGAATGATCGATTTTTCTCGATTGCTCTTTAGATTCGCTTTGAGGGTGAAAGAGGTGGCTAGTCAATATTTCTCATGCATCACTCCCTCTTCAGCGACTGAGATTTCGCATCCAATTTCTAAGACACTTGTTTCTCCTTTACTCAAGAGGACTTTTCAAAACACTTTTGAGAATCTGAAAATAGAAGGAGAAGAAGATGAACAGATCGATCCTTCACGATCATGGGCTCACTCATTTTCTCGGTTGAATGGCACTCCCATCAAGGAAGGGACTTCTAAAGTCATTGATGTTCCAGATGATGGAAACTGTCTGTTTTACGCGATTGCCGTGGGATTGCGTAGAATGTACAGTCAGGATGCTAGTATCCAAGCTAAGCTCGGTTGGGAGGTCGATCCTAAGGAGTTGACAGGAGACTTACGTCAAAAGGGGGAATTGCTAAAGGGACCAGGCGAAACACTCCGGAGGCAAGCGGCTGGCTATCTTGAAAAGTACCTAGACTTAGATGAAGAAATCAAATTAAGCATCATAGAAGGACTGACAAGTTACCTTGATGCTGAAAAAAAGAAACGAGAAGAACGAGAGGAGGTGATCCCGATCTTACTTAACGACATTGAAACACTTCTACAAGAAGCTGAAACACCAGCGAATACAAAGAAACTCTTAGAGAAATTCGCAGATCTTCAAACATTAGAAGAATCTATTGCTTCTGAAAAAACCAATAAGCTAAGAGAGGACGATCACAATGGCTATATCGAGCTTACAAAAAAAGATCACGTGTATTCCGGCCTGCCTCAGATCGTAGCGCTAACCAAGGAATACGATATTCCCATCCGCGTGCTCTACCGCTATGGGAAGGACGACGGATACGAACAAATATTTAATGAAGCGGCCAATGAGAAACGAGATCCCCCTCTCCCCGTTCTCACAATAGCCCATGTCAATGGAAACCACTTCCAATTTTTAGATGAATGGCAGACAGGCTCTACAACAAAGGAGCCTTGAGCTCATTGTTCAAGGCCCGTAAAACCCTCTGGATCGCTTGCATGCCTGTAAGCGTTCCTTCCTAATCAAGAGGGATCTCCCCTACAAAGACCTTCCCTTTTTCTTACCTTATTCTGTCGTTGAATTTGAAAAAAATCCTTAAGCATCCGCTGACAAAGTTCCTGTAAAATCCCTTTGCGCACTTGAACCGCATGCGTAGGATGAGACGGCCGAAAGAGATCAACCCAACTTCCATTCGCTCCATGACGAATATCGGGAGCCCCCCAGACAAGAGAGGGAATCCTCGTAAGAAACATCGCTCCTGCACACATACTGCAAGGCTCAATCGTGCAGTAAAGAGTGGTCTTAGCAAGCCTCCAATTGTCAACAACAGTCGTGCCTGCTGTCATGCAAAGCATTTCAGCATGCGCTCTAGCATCTTTTAACATTTCCACCTGATTGTGTCCTTTAGCAATGACATCGCCATCCTTGACCAAAACAGCCCCTACAGGAACCTCGTCCTCTTTAAATGCTATCCAAGCCTCTTGTAACGCCTCCAACATAAAATACTCATCCTGATTTTGAGCGATAATGTTAAAGGGAAAGGACATTAAGAGTCCTTGTGGTGCAATTTGCGCTGCAATTGCGCCACCTGTTTTTTGAGATTTTCGACATCGACAATATATTTTTTTTGCAATCCAGCTAATTTTTTCTCATATTTATCTGTTAAACGGCTTATGTCAGCATGAAATTCTTTTTGCATTTGCTCGACGCTCCATTCCTGAGCTTCTTTCCGAGCCTCTTCCTCCTTTCTTTCCTGCTGTCGCTCCGCTTGAATTTTTAGATCTTCGAAGCTCTCTCTTGAAAAAACAACCGAGTTGAGAACCGAGAAAAGATAGGTATGGGGAGCTCCAAATTCACGCACAGAAGCCTCAATTAAGGCCTCGGCCTGAGAGGGATTGATCTCCTCTAGACTGCTAAAATCGGGATGAATCTGATTCAACTCTCTTTCGAAAAACTCATAAAGCTCGCTATTTTTGAGAAGCCAGCGAAGGGTAATAAATTCGGCCAACTCCTCTCCCTTTTCTTCTTCTTGAATGGCCTTTTGATAAGCTTCAGAGAGTTCTTCTGTCGTGATTTTGTGGATATTCTTAGAAGAGAGAAACCTTTTAACAAAATGGACATCTTTTTTGAGATGTTCATTGCGTAAATCCTTTTTCACTGCCTCGACAAGAAAGGGAACCCATTCCTTTAAATCGGCAAATTTCTTTTTATAAGTGGCGTTTTTATACATGCTTTGACCTTGCCTTATGGTTGAAGTCAAGGATATATATCACGTTTAGCGAGAAAAAGGCAAGCAACACCTCCTTTACTAAAGCTTAACACAACCTCGGCCTCTCCTCTGATCTGCATGCCCTGAAAAACTCATGTGAGGTCTTATCAATACTTTCATTGATTTTTTAAACTCAGACTTCTGGCAACCTTTTCCTTGCAAATAATTAATATTTTGGTTAAAATCGTGTTAGTATCTTATACGCATTCCACTCCAAGAATTGGATTTGGACAAAGCGAAAGCTCTCGCGATTCGGTGATAAAAATGCCCCCCTTATAAAATTGCGTCTGCTCATCCCTTTCAAAATTAATTAAGTTCCTACACAGAGCCGTTTTTTCGGCTTATAACTTATAGGAGATTCCTAATGTCTTTAGACCAAAGTACCAAAGAAGATATTACGAGAAGGTATCAGCTTCATAAGCAAGATACCGGTTCAGCCGACGTCCAGATCGCTATTTTAACTGAACGGATCACCGAGCTTACAGAACACTTGAAGCGGGCTCCAAAAGATCACGGGTCTCGTCTAGCACTGCTTAAATTAGTGGGTCAACGTCGTCGCCTTCTGGACTATCTCAATTCGACCGATACCAAACGTTATCAAGCGCTGATCAATAAGTTAAAGCTGAGACGCTAAGGTTTGGCGTGCGCTGCGCGACGGAGTAAGAAACACTCTCCCTACGCGTAGCATAATCAAGTTTAAAAACGTTTTGGAAAGCTGCGCGAGTCTCTTTATCATCAGAAATTAAAAATTAGATCGAAACAGAAAGAATGTAGAAAATGGAGTGATTATTTCATGGCACGTGAAACAATGTCTGTCTTTATCAATGGAGAGGAAATCATTTTTGAGACCGGCAAGATCGCCTGTCAAGCTGGTGGAGCTGTCATTGTTCGCTCTGGCGAAACAATTATTTTTTGCACTGCCTGCGCAGCCCCTCATCCTGACCCCACGGCTGATTTTTTACCCTTACGAGTTGATTATCAAGAAAAGTTCTCGTCAGCGGGCAAAACGGTCAGCGGTTTTATTAAAAGGGAAGGCCGCCCCGCCGAACGCGAGATTCTCATTTCCCGTTTGATTGACCGCCCTTTGCGTCCTTTATTTGAGAAGGGTTATTACAACGAAGTCCAAGTATTATCTTACGTTTGGTCTTATGATGGAGTGCACTCTCCTGACCCTTTAGCGATTTGTGGGGCTTCTGCGGCCCTAGTCATCTCCGATATTCCTTTAATTAAGCCCGTGGGAGCTGTCAGGGTGGGTTATCTAAACGGGGAATACATTATCAATCCGACCATTGAGCAACAGCATGAATCAATACTGGATTTAATGCTTGCTGGAACAGAAGATGCCGTCCTGATGATTGAAGGATTTTGCGATTTCTTGACTGAGGATCAAGTGTTAGGAGCCATTGCCACTGGCCATGCAAGCATTAAGACGATTTGTCAAGCATTAAAGCAATGGCAAGAGAAATTGGGCAAGCCTAAAAACCGTGGACAGCTCCACCTGATTCCCAGCGAACTTTATGCACACGTTGAAGAGATTGCGAACCCTCTGATCGAAAAAGCATTGCGCATTGGCGATAAGAAGAAGCGCGAAGAGGAGTTAGAAAAGATAAACAAGAGCGTCCAAACTGCCTTGCTTACAGAAAGCCTTGAACCCAAATACGCCGAACATGAAGTGAATCGCATCATCAAAGATATCTCCTCTCAGAAGATGCGACAAATGATTTTAAACGAGAACATCCGATCCGATGGTCGTGGACCGACTGACATTCGGCCGATAGATATTGAACTAGGGATCCTCCCCAGAGCTCACGGCAGCTCTTTATTTACGCGAGGTGAGACCCAGGTATTGGCGGTTTGCACTCTCGGTGGGCAAGGGATGGCACAACGCTACGAGAATTTAGAAGGGGAAGGGAGTCAGCGTTTTTACTTGCAGTATTTTTTCCCTCCCTTCTCCGTTGGTGAAGTCGGGAGGATAGGGGCTCCTGGGCGTCGTGAGATTGGACATGGAAAGTTAGCCGAACGTGCATTGCTCGCCATCCTTCCATCAAAAGAAGAGTTTCCCTATATCATCCGGGTCGAAGGAACGACGACCGAATCCAATGGCTCTTCTTCGATGGCGTGCACATGCGGGGTATGCGAGGCTTTGAAGAATGCGGGTGTTCCCATCAAGCGACCTATCTCTGGAATTGCCATGGGGCTTCTTCTTGACAAGGACCGCTTTGTCATTTTGTCTGATATTTCAGGAATTGAAGACCACCTTGGAGACATGGATTTTAAAATCACAGGAGATCACGAAGGAATCACCGCCTTCCAAATGGACATTAAAATTGAGGGAATCACTCTTGAAATCATGCGGGTCGCGTTTCAGCAGGCAAAAGCGGGACGCATTCATATTCTGAATAAAATGTTGGAAGTAGCTCCAACTTATAACGCGCAAATGTCCCGTTATGCTCCCCGTATTGAGACGCTTCAGATTAAGCCGAGCAAAATCGCTGTTGTCATTGGTCCTGGAGGCAAACAAATTCGGGCCATTATTGAACAAACAGGTGTTCAAATCGACATCAATAATGATGGCATCGTTAGCATTGCGGCAGGAGATTTAGAAAGCATTGAAAAAGCTAAAGCCATCATTTACAGCTTAACAGCTGATATAGAAATTGGAAGAACTTACTTAGGCAAGGCGACGTCGATTGCTCCGTTTGGCGTTTTCATAGAAATCCTGCCTGGCAAGGAAGGGCTTTGCCATATTTCTGAATTCGACAACAGTCGAATCGCGAACTTAGCGGATTTTGTCAACATAGGAGATACGCTGAATGTCAAAGTGTTGGATATTAATGAGAGAGGACAGATCAAACTCAGTCGTAAGGCCACCTTGATCAGCTAGCAAAAGGGCCCCTATTCCCAAAGGGGAAGGGGGCTCGTATTCGATTTTTAAATAGGGATAAGTATCAAAATAGGCTTTGTCGACCTTCTCTAAAAAGGACCAGTTCTGCGGGAGCACTTTGCCCAGCGACCCACCCCTCCTCTATTCCGCTACCAGGCGATAAAAAGCGTCCTTTAACTGCAAAGAGACCCACATAGCCATTCGTTCCAAATTGCTCTGCAATGGCTGGATTGGCTGTAAACTCGGGAAGGCTTTCGTATTCAGCGACTTGACGTGATGCTGCGCACTCAGAAGGAGCAGGGGTGTTCGGATCAGCACTTGCATTTCCAGCCGATTTATTTTTTGTCATTGTAATCAATTGCTTAGCATTGAGCCCTCGCCAAACAAGATAGACCCCCTGGTTTCTTGCTTCTGGATCAGCAGGAATATTATGTTGATAACTGATGAGTCTCCTTAATTGTTCTATCCTCTTTTGACTTATGTCAGAATTTCCATTAATCAAAGCTTTTGAAAGCTTATTCCTTATTCTATTTTTGTCAATTGCTGGAAAATTGCAGAAGTTAATATTCTTTATAATTTTAATTGGAAGTTTATTTTCTTTTTTTTCAGGTTTTAAAAAACAACCATCTTTTGTTATATTTGAATTAAATTTTTTTGTATCTTTACAAACTTCAAGAATATGTTTATTTGATTGATAATCTTGTGTATTTTTTATGTTTTGAATCATGATTTACCTTTATTTAATAAAATAAAAATCTAACATGATAAGAGTTTATCCCACATTGAATAGATTTAATTTCATTAGATTCAAAGATATTTTATTTCAAATATCTCGACGAAGTAGGGAAATCTAAACTGTTATGATATGCAACGGCCTTCTTTAAAAAGGATCAACTCTGCAGGAGCATTCTTTTCTGTTACCCACCCCTCTTCAACCGTGCTCCCAGGCGATAAAAAGCGCCCTTTGATCGCAAAGAGCCCGATATAGCCATTCGTTCCAAATTGCTCTGCAATGCCTGGATGGGTGGTAAATTCAGGTAAGCTTTCGCGTTCCCCTACTTGAAGTAACACGGCTGATTCAGGAGGAGCGGTGGCATTAATATCAGCCCGTTGATTTCCTGCAGACTCATTTTGTATCATTGTTATCAATTGCTTAACATTCAGTCCCCGCCAAACGAGGTATGTCCCTTGATTTCTCTTTTCTGGATCAGTAGGAATTTTTTGTTCTTTTATGAGTAACTTCAATGTCTCCATTTTTTTATTATTCCAATTATGTTCTAATCCTTTAATAAATGTTTCTGAAAATTTATTTTTTATTCTTTCCTTTTCACTTCTCGAGGCATTAAGGTTATTTACACCATTTTTTATCTCGCCAGGAAGAGTCGCATGGGTAGCCTTGAGTATGATCTTCTTATCTTCTAAAAAACGATCGACTTTTCTTGTCGTTGATAATTTAACTTGTGATGCGACTTCTTGAATTCTAATATCAAAAAAATCAACAGGTTTTTGCATTAATTTTTGTTGAATACATGTAGATTTATTTAATTTAATTTGTGTATCTATTGTGCTTTTAATCATGTTTTAAAACCTTCGTTTTTTAGACATGCTTCAAACTCGGAAGTCAATAGCTAGAGGCTATTAGATCATCAAACAATCTTAGCCATCTCGCTCGTGACTTCACTGTGACTGAAATTTGAACCCTGCCTTTTTTTAAATAAAAGGATTGTATCACTTACCTTAACGCAAAGAGAGTGGCATTTCGGCTAAGCCAAAGGCCCGGAGTTGAGGGCTCGCAAGAGGGATCATATCAAACCGATATGACCCCTCTGGGAGCTTTCGCTAATGTCGCTCTGTTTGCGTCAAGTGAGTTTATAGCGATTCAACGTGCAAACATCATTCCCTACATGCTGAAATCTTATAACGCTTCCGCGTTGACCAGAATTTCGCGCCGTATCCTGTTGATGAACCGGTCGGCCCAAGCGGAACGTGGAAACAGTCATGTTATCTAAGAACAACCTATAACCCTCCCTTATCTTTATTGTTCTGCGAAATCAATACACATTAGATTCTTTTATTTTAGATAAATATGAATTAATTTTGATAAAATAAAAGTCAATTTTTTGTTAAATTTTATTTATAATTTTTACTTTTCTAATGATTTCTCTGTATAAATACGAATAAACAGAAGGAATAGATTTATAGAAGAGAAGTGAAACCCATTCTTGAGAAGGCTGGATCTCACTGTTGACGAGCCACTTCCAAATAACCCAAGAGTTTCCTAAGAGATTTGTGGGGCCTTTAAAGTTGATCTGCTATCGATGGCGCACTTCGATCACGCATTTTTTTTCTGCCAGTTCATCAATGAGCAATGAAAGCCGTTCTTGATTGTCTTTATCTAAATTCGCATCCCATTCGTCAAGAAGGAGAACGTCTACATCCACTCGCTCTAGGATTTCCAACAATCGGTTTCGTAGGGATTCTCCTGTCGAATATTTATTTGTTTCAGAAACAAAGCTTAATTGATTTTGAGTAGGTAAAAAGAAGGCGCGGTTTGAAAGAGAGTTTTTAATGAGCATAAGAAGGGTGGATTTGCCCGCCCCATTTTCTCCTCGTAAAGTGATCCTTCCCGAGCGGGTCGTATATTCAAGTAATTCTTGGTAAGAAGAAATGGAACGAGGCCCCCCTAACGAGATGTGATTCTCTGCGTCAACAACTGAAATCGTCGAGTTAACGAGTTGAATTTTTGGCCACTTCACTTTCTTTTCCATGAGAGAATGGGAACATTCGATGGGTTGGATCGCCTTATAGATGGAAATGAGCTTGCTGCGGTGCATAGCCCAACGAAAAATCAGACTTAAGGTTTGATAGGTATACGATAAAATCGTAAATAAAACAGGCAGTGTGACGAGAAAGGCCGTTAAATTCCGAATACTGAAACGGTTAAGATAAGCATAGTAAACAACGATGCAGAGAGAGGGGATAGATGTCAACAAGGAGATAACAATGGCTAAAACCTGATCGAATCGCTCTAATTCAACGTTCTTCTGCAAGCAGCGATTCACTCTTTGCGACGTTTTATCTTGCCATAACTTAAAATTGTAAAAATTACCTAATAAAACATTATCCCAGGCTGCCAGAAGAGATTGATATAGCTCTATCCGTGCGGTCAACGCTTTTTGTGTCAATCGTCTTTGAATGCGACGCTTTACCTTCATGACAAACAAGACTGTTAAAACGCTTAAACTATAAGCAATTCCAAAAAGAGGTTCTACAATTATTGAAAGGGCAAAAATATTAAAAAATACACTTAAAACGTAGCTATAAAGATCATATAGATAGTCAATTAAAGCATGGAGGGCGGCTGGTCCTTCTGCCGTAAGAATAGAAAGCTTTTCTTCTTTGATTCCCTTGTTGCTCCATTCCCCGATCTGGTTTTGATTGGAGGCGACAAAGGCATGGATAAAGCTTCGCTGCGACTCCTGTTTCCAGGAAATTTTGAAAATCATAGCAATACATCCAGGAAAATAAGGAAAAGCTAAAGAACCCAAATACAGAAATAGAAAGGCAAAAAAGGGCTCCCCAGCTGTAATTTTTTTCATCATCATGACTAACCAGATCGTTGCAGAAGCCTCAACCATTTGTTGAAAGGTCAGCAAAGCAAAGCATCCACACGCCCACCGGTTGGTCAACAGTCCCCAAATTTGTTTCACAATCTTTGGAGAAGAAGTTTTAAACATGTTGTCTCTATTCCGTCGAAAATTTGACCGAGATTCTAACATCCGGCTTTGTTATTGGACAAGTTATACCACAGGAATCATGGGTGGCTAACATATTAACAACCCTGTTTGAAAACTTTTCACTATTGGATTAATTTTTAGTTGTGAAATCTTCAATTTTATATATTTTTGTTTTTATTAATCAAGTTTTATTAAATTAATTTTCTATTTTTTATTTGCTTACAAATAAATTTTAGAGCAGAATGAGCTAGCTGATCGTTGGTGATCCTTCAGGGCTTAGGAGATACGATTGTCGTTAGTACGTAGAATGAGCAGGCTTAAATCTCTTAGATTCCAGTTTTTGGTAAACCCCTGTAAATAGCCTGAGCGCTATCTAAAACGATCGGAAAAAATAGGCCTGCTCAATGTCGCTCAGCACGGAGGAATGGCGAAAATGCCCATGTTTAGTAAAGAAAGTCTAGAGCTTTTGCGGCAGCGTGTGAATTTGGTCGAGGTGTTATCGTCTTACGTTGGGCTTAAGCGGAGCGGAGCCTGTTATAAGGGGTTGTGTCCTTTTCATGAAGAGAAGAGCCCTTCCTTTATTGTTCAGAGGGGAGATGCCCATTATCATTGTTTTGGTTGTGGGGCACACGGCGATGCGATCCAATTTCTCATGACCTGCCAAAAAATGAGCTTTGGCGATGCTGTTGAGAGCTTAGCACAACGTTTTCATGTGCATTTAGAGGTGATTGAAGGGGGAGAAACAAAAAAGGGAGTGAATAAAGCTCTACTGAAAGAGGCATTGGATAATGCTTGCCAATTCTTTCATTTCTCCCTTTTGTACACGGTGGAGGGGCATGACGCCTTGCACTATTTGTACAGGCGTGGGATTGATTTGGAGTTCATCCGGCATTTTTCCATAGGATGGGCCCCCAAAACAAGGGGGATGTTGCGCAAGGCGATGCATGTTAAACGTATTCGCGATGATATTCTCGTGGATGCAGGCCTATTGATTTCAACAAAAGAGGGGCAGTGGCGTGATTTTTTTTTGGACCGCATTATGTTTCCCATCCACTCCCATACAGGAGAGGTGGTGGCATTTTCTGGCAGAAAGTACAAGGAAGAGACATTTGGGGCAAAGTATATCAATACAGGAGAGACAGCTTTATTTAAGAAATCTCGATTGTTGTTTGGACTCAATTATTCGCGTAAGCGAATTGCGAAGGAGCGGAAGGCAGTGATTGTCGAAGGACAGATCGATGCTTTGCGACTGATTCAAGCAGGATTAAACATCACTGTGGCTTCACAGGGAACAGCTTTTGGAGAAGGGCATGTGAAAGAGCTTGTTCTCTTTGGCGTGAATCAGGTGTATTTGGCTTTGGATGCTGACAAAGCAGGGGAAGAGGCGACGGTAAAGATTGGGCATCTCCTTCAGAAGGAAGGAATTGAGGTTAAAGTGATCAATATGCCTGCAGGTCAAGATCCTGATTCTTTTTTGCGTGAAGAAGGGGCATACGCTTTTTTAAAGTTAATGGAAAGAAGCTCAGACTATTTGACTTTTCTTATCCAATACCTTTCCCGTGACTTGAATTTGAATTCTCCTGCTGCTAAAAATAAACTGATTCTCAACGCAGTGAAGTTGATTCGTGAATGGGATCATCCTGTGATGGTGCATGAAACATTGCGTAAGCTTGCCCATATGATGAAGGTTCCCGAGCACTTTATCGGAATAGGACGTGAACGGACGCCTAACGTTTATATTAAAAGGTCAGCAAGCGTGGGAAGCGAGACGGTCGACCCTGATCGCATTTTAGAAACAGATCTCTTACGTTGGTTGCTCTTAGTGGGACAGGAACAGAGGAGGTTAATCGATCTGGTGCGTACTAATTTGAAAAAAGAAGATTTACATCTCTCCATTTGTCAGAAGATTTTTGAGCTATACCTGGAAAATGATAAAGACCACCGCTCCTGTGATTTGTTGTCTTTAGCAATCGATCTAGATGATGCGGAAGGGCAGTTGGTTTTATCGGGTTTAGTTCAAAAGAGAGTGAATAAAGAACGGGCAGAACAACAACTGGTTGAAACCATCCAGAAAATTTTGGATCGCAATTGGATGGAAAAGAGGGAGGAAATCAATCTTCGCATGCAAAGTGGACAGTGCTCCGATGAGGAGGCAGTGGCATTGGCTAAGCAATTTGATGATTTGAAGCGCTGTCCGCCTCGTATCGTTAACAACTCCTCTCTAGCAAACAAACCTGAATAGGACTCTCCCGATTCCACTTCAAGAATTGGATTTGGAGAACATGTCTTATCGTTAAAGCCCAGGGCTTTGGCTAAGCCCAAATTCCATTCTTGAAGTGAAATAGGGAGATGATTGTTATTCACATATTTTAAGGAGGAGCAGCGCTTTTTTCCCTCACTCGAGTCTAGAGGTTTCCGCGCTGTCAATTTGATGAAAGAAACCTTAAGTCAATTAGTTTTTTATGATGGAAATTGTCGCCTTTGCAATCGAGTCGTCCAATATTTGCTTAAGGAAGATAAGCTGCAATGCTTTGTCTTTGCTCCTTTACAGGGGGAGACAGCCTCGCACTATTTAAGAAATTTGCCTGCTGAGATCAGGTTTACGGATAGCCTTATTTTAATTGAAGACTATCGCTCTCCCCACCCGCGCGTGCGTATCCTATCTCAAGCGGCTTTGAGAATTGCTTGGTTGTTAAAGTGGCCTTGGACCCTGATCGGATGGCTGTCATTTCTTCCTAGCTGGATGTTTGACTGGATTTATCGCCTTATCGCTAGCAACCGCCATCGCTTTTTTGCAAAAACGGAGTGCATGATCCCTCTTCCCAATCAGCAGGATCGTTTTTTACCTTAAATACTCACCGTCTTGTTTATGGAATGGGTAGATGGGTAAGATGATTTGAGAGAACAAAGCGAACAAGAGGGGCTACCGCAGCTGTGACTTAATTGTCACTCAAGTTTGAACGATGCGGACTTTCTGTTTGTTCTTGCAAAGCCAATTGACCACATGCAGCCTGAATATCTTTCCCCTTGGTATAGCGCAGAGTATTATTAATGCGCGATCCAAAAAGAACGCTCCGAAATTGCTTGATCGATTTTTTATCTGGACGTTTTAACTTAATGCCAGGCACTGGATTGTAAGGAATCAAGTTGACAGTACATTGCTTGCCTTTGAGCAAATGCGCCAACTCTAAGGCGTGATCCGGATGGTCATTGATTCCAGCCAACAAAATATATTCATACGTGATGTCCCGCCTCGTTTTATGCGCATACTCATCCATGGCGGGTAAAAGATCTTCCAGCGGATATTTGCGTGCATAAGGAATGATCTTCTTCCGAAGATGCTGATTAGGCGCATGAAGAGATAAGACAAGGTTGACTTTAAGCCCTTCGACCGCTAGGCGTCGAATCCCTTCAAGAATTCCCACTGTTGAGAGAGTGATTCGTCTTTGCGAAATGTTTAACCCCCTAGGATCGCTTAACACATGCACTGACTTCACAACGGAGGGATAATTTTTAAGAGGCTCGCCCATGCCCATGTACACAACATGCGAAACCTTTTCCCCTTTCGGAGCAAGCCAATGGTTAATTTGTAAGACCTGCTCGACAATTTCGACAGGCCTTAAATTACGGGAAAACCCTTGCTGCCCTGACGCACAAAAAGCGCACCGAGCAGGACACCCGACTTGAGAAGAAACGCAAACGGTTCGCCGCGTTCCCGAGCAAATTAACACCGATTCAACGAGCTGGCCATCGCGTAAACGCCAAAGAAATTTAAACGTTTCTAAGTCACTTGATTCAGTCACCCGCACCTTCTCCAAAACGGGTAAACGGATATAAGCACTGAGTTTTTCCCTCAACTCTTTGCTCAAATTCGACATCTCCTCCCACGATAAAACACCCTTTTGAAAAATCCAATGGAAGACTTGCTGAGCATGAAATTCTTTTTCCCCTTGATTTTTTAACCAAACGGATAACTCTTGATCACTTAAATCAACATAATCTAACATAAACCAGAATCGTAAAATGTTTTGCTGCCATTATATAGAAATTTCGTCTTGCTATCAATCAAATCATCTTGTAAAATAGAATATAGCTCAAACTTAGATTGCTGTCAGCTCTAAAATAAAAGCAACTTCCTCTCCCGCTCGAAGGGAGGGGTCTCCGCGCGGTCAATTTGATGAATCCTTACAGCGGTGACATGACTGTGACCTAAGTTTGAACCATGCCTAAAGTAAACTATCAGATTCAGTGATAAAATTCAACGGGGAAGCGCTGTCAACCCCCTCTCCCCAAAGGAACGGCTCCGTTAGGAACCGGGAACCCAGTGCCTCGATAGCTCTGTACGAGCGTAAAAGGCAAGGGAGGGCTTAAATTTGATTTGAGATAAGTCAATAGCCTCTAGCTATGGCGTCCGGCTTAAACCACTCTAGAAACAATAGGGATTGATTATGGCAAATAATAAGCTCCAAGAGAATATCCATATCACGGAACGAAAGCTCACGGAGCTTTCCATACAAGTTCAGCGACTGGATCGCGATTACGAATCGCTCTTAAAACAATGGGGATTAACACCAGAAGAAGTCAAAGAATTTGTAGAAGAAGCGGCCCACTTCTCCCCCTCCGTATGGGAAGACCTACAAAATGAGAAGAAACAAATGGACGAAAAACTCAATCTAGAGCTAAGTAACGTTCTTAATGGTAATAAAATTAAACAAGTCCTTTCCGAAAAGGGGAAGATTCAACAGCACTGGCTTTTTGTTCGTTAAAATATTTGTTACGCTAGAAAACCGCTGTATTCTGAGAGTTCGGGGCCGAGTCGGCTTCCCGACCTGTAACCATTTCACTTCAAGTTGTTAGCCAAAAAATCATCTAAAAAAGAGATCTCTTGCCCGAGGATGCACATCAAGCGCCTCTGTGGGTTGTTTAATGAGCTTTAAACACAAATTGCCGCAGTCACACACCCCTATGCATCAGTAGGATTTCGCGAGAATGACATCCAGCGAGGCCTCTCTTCCAGTTAAAAGGCAACGCCCTGTTGTCCCGCTCTGTTCAAAGGGTAAACAACGGATCGTCACCTTCAGCTCTTGCAACAGTTGTTCCGTCTCTGGATCGCCACACCACTTGGCTAAGACAAACCCGCCATGAATTTCAGGTTTTTCTTCATTCTTTGGAGTGAAGAAAGCGCGCAGTTCCTCAAATGTTTCTAGGTGACGATACATGTGCGCATCGCGATAAGCGGTCGCTTCTCGAAAATAGGTCTGTTGGATCTCTTCTAAGAGAGAACTTGCTTTCTCTACGAATAGTCGAATGGGCATCGACTGTTTATCCTTGATAGGATGATCGCGTCTTGCGACCATTACATTCTGCCCTTCCAGATCGCGTGGGCCCACTTCCAAGCGGATAGGAACCCCTTTTTTGATCCACTCCCAGCTTTTTTCTCCTCCTCGTTGATTGCGCTTGTCAACGTGCACGACAAGAGGAGAGCCCTTCCACTGCTTGCTTCTCAAGGCAGTCGCCAAATTTTCTGCATAAGCCAATACCTCATGTTCGAGTTCCGACCTGGGAATCACAGGAATGATGATAATTTGTTTAGGAGCGATGCGAGGAGGGAGGCGCAACCCATCATCGTCGCTATGACACATAATCAAGCTCCCCACTAATCGTGTCGTCATCCCCCAGGACGTGGTATACACATATTCTAACTGTCCCTCTTTGTTCGTGAAGCGAATATTCGACGCCTTGGCAAAATTTTGTCCCAAATAGTGAGAGGTACACGATTGAAGCGCTTTGCGATCTTGCATCATCGCTTCGAGGGTATACGTCTTTTCTGCCCCTGGAAAGCGTTCGCCTGCCGATTTTTCCCCCGCGATCACTGGCATTGCTAAGACATCTTCTGCAAGATGCCGATAGATTTCTACCATTTGGAGTGTTTCTTGCAGAGCTTCATCGCGCGAAGCATGCGCCGTATGCCCCTCTTGCCAAAGAAATTCCGTTGTCCGCAAAAAGAGGCGAGGGCGCATTTCCCAGCGTACGACATTGGCCCACTGATTGATCAGAAGAGGCAAGTCTCGATAAGATTCGATCCAACGAGAAAAAGAATCGCCAATGATCGTTTCAGAGGTGGGACGAACAATAAGAGGTTCCTCCAGTGGACCAGCAGGAATGAGCGACCCCCCTTTTTGCTCCAAACGATGATGCGTCACAACGGCGCATTCTTTAGCAAATCCTTCCACATGAGCGGCCTCCTTTTCAAAGAAACTCAGAGGAATAAAAAGAGGAAAATAGGCATTTTCATGTCCCGTCGCCTTGATCCGTTCATCTAATAAACGTTGAATGTTCTCCCAAATGGCATAACCCCAGGGCTTGATGACCATGCAGCCCCGAATAGAGGCATTCTCCGCTAAATCCCCTGCCTTAATGACCTGTTGATACCATTCGGGATAATCCTCACTCCGCGTGGGATGAATCGCTGTTTTTGTTTTTTCTTTTGCCATAACCACGTGATTTTTGGCATGGCTCAAACTTGGGGAATTGTGACTCAAATTTGAACCCTGCTTGATTTTTTTTCTAAAGAGGGCTACTGATCCAACCCCTCGGGAATCTTCATGTTATGATAAACAGCATCGACATCTTCCAACCCTTCCAGCCAATCGAGCAAAGCAAGATTATCTTTTGCCGTTTCAATGGTGCATTCTACGTAAGATTTGGGAATCATTTCAAGTTCTGCCGATTCACAATTAAACCCGAGATGATGCACCGCATCCCTGACGGCGTAAAGATGCGCAGGATCTGTTATAATAAGAAACATCTCATCGCTGGTTTCAAAATCTTCTGCTCCTGCCTCAGTTGCTGCCAAAAACAACTCCTCCTCAATCGCATTCTTTTTAGCGACGTGGATCACCCCTTTCCGATCGAAGTTAAATGCGACAGCCCCAGGGCTCGCGATGCTTCCCCCTCTTTTATTCGTGGCAATGCGCATTTCAGAGGAGATGCGATTCTTGTTGTCGGTCATAACATCGACGAGCAATCCCACCCCCCCATGACCATACAGTTCATAGGTGATCTCTTGGTAGTCGGCCTGATCCCCGCTTGACGCTTTCTTAATATTCCGTTCAATATTTTCGCTTGGCATATTGGCATCCCGCGCTTTCTGTAGAGCAAGCCGCAACCGCGTATTTGACTTGGGATCCGTTCCTCCCAATTTCGTTGCACTAATGATCTCTTTTGCGATGCGAGAGAAGATTTTCCCTTTCTTAACATCTGCTCTTTCCTTGCGATGCTTAATATTTGCCCATTTACTGTGACCGGCCATCATCACGCCCTTTCGCTTTCAAATAAATCATGTTGATGATCCAGAATCCACTGCTGCGCTTGCCTGAAATATTTAAATTCTCTTTCCCGTTCTTTAAACTCTTTGCTATGAATTTGCTTATAACCCTTTTGATTAACATAAGCAGGACAGACATGGTGGAGCATCTCATGATACACCACATAGGCGACAAAGTAGTCAGGAAAACGGCTATCATCTAATAAACGATTGACCTTGATCAATCGTAGAGGATCATGATATAGGCCAAACGTGATTCGTCTAGATCTTCGCTTACGCCTATCTCCAAACCACGTCGTATATAACCCAAGGGGATGATCGAAGTATTCACGATTTAAGCGATGATAAAGCTTCCCCAAGTCATGGACACGCCCCTTCGTTTGCAATTGATCAAGATCAAGCTCATGAGAATAATCCAATCTTTGCAAATTGTGCTCAATATATGCCTTAATAGCGGGAGCAAGGTTTCTATCCTCCCCTTTAAGATAACAAGCGAGCGCTTGTGTCACATGTTGAGGAGCTTTTAAGAACATTCGATGCAGAGAAACTTTTGCACACCCAGGCCCCCACTTCACGCTCAACATCGTAAAGCGATTGTCATTAATTCTCAAACGAAGTTTGACCCCTGCACAGCTTTCCAGCTTATTCTGAAGGAGGAGTGTTTGCTGATGATCCAAATCGTCAAACATAAGATATCCCGAGAGTGAAATGGGTATAAGCTAAAGAAATCGTTCCATAAATATACGTCCCGCATAACCCTCTTTTTCTTTAATCCACCCATTTTGCCTACCGAATTCTCTAAACCCAAACCGCTTGTATAAATTTATTGCAGGATTCTCAGAATAGACTTGCAGATGTAGGAGTTCGATTTTAAATTTTTCTTTAGCCAAGTGCATGAGGCTGCTCATCAGATAGCTTCCAATTCCGATATTGCGATAATTAGCGCCTACAATAATTCCAAATTCACATTGATGAGCGAGCTTGTGATAGGGCTGTAAGTATAATGTGGCTATTCCAGAGGTCATCCCCTCTTTGGTGATCGTTAAGCTACATTTGTAGCGATAAAAAGCAATCCAACGCATGACAGCATCATCAATTTCTATTTCATCTTGCATAGGGAACCAACACTGGGTGCTAGGCTCCATCAACCATGCTTTTAAATCCTTCGCATCTGCCGCTTCGGTATAGCGGACGTCAACTCCTGGAGGAACCTGCTTCCCTTGTGCTTGATTCATAAAATTAACAGCGCGAAGGCCCCCGCCTTTAGGCAGTAAGAAAGCGCTGCTCCTGTTTTAGAGGTTGTGTATTTTTAAAGCATGGTTCAAATTTCAGTGACAATTAGGTCTCGAGCGAGATAGCTAAGATTGTTTGACTTCTAACAAGCCAATAGCCTTTAGCGATTGGCGGCTGTGACCTAAGTGTGACCCAAGTTTGAACCATGTCTTTTTTACTCAATATAAAAATCCGTACTTGTGGTTACCCGCACCCAGCTTGGCTTGGGCATGGTCTATTGGCCAGTCTTATGGAGCGGCAAGGGCTACTGGCTTAACCCTCACACCCGCTTAACCCCTTGCCGTAGAGCGTGGCGCAGAATCATGGCACGTCCCTATCCATTCGCTCATAAAATTGACAGCGGGAAGACCCAGGCCTTCAGGCGCGCGAAGAACCGCTGCTCCTGTTTTAGAGGTGATTTGTTTTTACGTCATACAAAAATTTCCGTTTTTGGCTACCTACACCCCAGCTTAGCCTGGTCATCGTCTCCTGGCCAATATGATGGAGCGGCTTGTATGCGAGTGGCACTCGCTCAACCCGTATACCTGTTTAAGGACTGGAACTGGAAAAACATTCCACAGGTCCTCTCTATTCGCTCCTAACGTAGCTATCAGTTAAACTCACCGCTTAGGCGGGTCAACGTCGGGCTTGCTTACACAAGCCCTTCCCTTTAGGGAGGGGTTTGTTGACTAGCCAAACTCCTTTAGAAAAGCATTGATAAAATGGTCGATTTCCCCATCCATGACATCTCGAATATTCCCAGATTGCGCATGAGTGCGGGTATCTTTAACTAATGTATAAGGCTGAAAGACATAATTGCGTACTTGACTGCCCCACGCATTTTCTTTTTTTTCTCCTTTTAACTCATTCAACGCTCTCTCCCGTTCCATCACTTCTCGTTCATACAGCTTAGAGCGTAGCATATGAAAGCAGGTTTCTTTATTTTGAGCCTGACTGCGGTGCGCCTGAGAAGAAACAACGATTCCCGTCGGCAAATGCGTCACGCGTACTGCAGAATCTGTTTTATTGACATGCTGTCCCCCTGCACCCGATGAACGAAATGTATCAATCCGAACATCTTCCGGTCGGATGTCAATTTCAATATCGTCGGTGACTTCCGGGGTCACATCGACTGAGGCAAAACTCGTATGTCGTTTTGCGTTGCTATCAAAGGGAGAAATCCGAACAAGCCGATGAACACCTTTTTCCGCCTTTGCATAACCATACGCATAATCTCCTTGAAATTTCAAGGTCACGCTTTTGAAGCCTACGACCTCTCCCTCTAAAAAATCAACAACTTCAACTTTCCAACCTCGCTTAGTTGCCCAACGCTGATACATGCGCGATAACATCTGCACCCAGTCGCATGCCTCCGTCCCGCCTGCTCCAGCATTGAGCGTGAGGTAGCAATCTTTCCTATCGCTTTCTCTGGAAAGCATCCTACGGACCTCAAGATCGGCTAAACCCTTGTCAACGCGAGCCAAATCATTCAGGAGCTCCTGAACCAAGGAACTTTCCTCTGCTGCGTAAGCGTCTGGCAGAAGCGCCTCGATATCTTCAAAACGCCTTTTAAGCTCCCAATAGGGGAGGGTCCAAAGCTTCAACTGATTGCTTTCATGGATCACCTGCTGAGCCCGATCGGCATCTTGCCAAAAATCGTTCGCCTCCATCAGAGCTTCTAATTCTTTGACACGAGCTTCCTTTGAACCTAAGTCAAAGATACCTCGACATATGAAGCAATCGACGGCCAATTTCCTTTAAGAAGATCTGCGTCTCGTTATTCATAAGATTGACAGCGCGGAGACCCCCGCCTTCAAACGGCCGAGGAAGCGCTGCTCCTATTTTAGAGGTTATTTGTTTTACCTCACTCACCTTGATATGCAAACAGAAGGTGAGTGGTCCAATACAAAAATTTGCATTTGCGGTGACGTGTCCCGAGCTTAGCTTAATGCTATCGAGCCGTTGATGTGCAAGTGGCACTCGTTTAACCCTTACACCTGTTTAACCACTTACCGTAGAGCATGGCAATGGAGAAGCATCCCACGATTCTCAATCTATTCGCTCATCACGTAGAGCCCTAGCCCTAAGTTAGAATTAAGGCTTGAGGCGTCGTTGACGTAGAATGATTAAAAAAACAAAAATTTTACCATTTTAAACGGCAAAAGTCAAGATTCCCTCACCTAGTCATTTTACTTGATCAAAACGTTGACTTATCATATCATCCCCTACGGTTAGACCTTAAACCCACAGTGACAAGGAAAAAGCAATGTTTAAATTCAGCTCTTTTGTAGCCACAGCCCTTAGCTGTTTTGCCTGTTTACCTCTTCCCTCTTTTGGAGTCGATTCTTATTCCATCCACTTCCCCTCCTTAGCAAACGATCAAAGCTATGCATGTGCTATCAATGCACATGGGACTGTCGTCGGAAAGGCGGAAAAAGAAAAGGGATATCTTGACTTTATTTGGTTCCCTAAAACAGGGATTCAGCGGTTCACATTCAACGCAAGCTCTTCTTTCCCTGTCATCAATAACCTCAATAAGGTTTTTGGAACAGGATGGTTTGCAGTTCCCTCGTGGTGGTCTAGCCATGGCTCCTTCGTCAAGTCTTTCTACTCTATAAATTCGCAATATGTTTTGCGCGAAATAAATCCGCCCAACTTCTTCCCTTCTCTGCAGCAGGTAGAAAATTCGCAATTACTCCGCTATTTGGATAATCATGAGTTGGCTGTCCTAAGCTGTAATGACAGTGGGGAACTTCTTATCGCTGATTTTTTTGATCCCTCTCATGCTAAAAAATTTGCAGTTTCGATTCTACAAGACCTCGATACGACCAGCGAAAACTTTTGGTCGAGGCAAAATTTCAGCCTAATTGATGAGAAAATACTGAGTCAAGCTAACTTTATGAATCATCGAAGGATGATTTTAGGGAAATGCTGGCAACAAGGAAAAAAAGGGATGCTGCGGTACATTGCCATTTATGATCTTACTACCCAAGGGGTGACCCCTCTTTTTGTAGACAAAGGGTATACGTTGAGTGGATTCAATGATGCCGGGCAGATCTGTGGTTGGAAAATGACCCATCAAACCGATGAATTAGAAGGATTTTTGTGGGATCCTGAAAAGGGATTCCAGTTTCTTGGAGATTTTTTACCGCATGCTCTCAATAATAGGGGTCAAATGGTAGGAAATATCAAAACAGAAGCAAATTCAGGATACTATCTTTCTGATTACCCAAATGCGATCGAGAAGTTAGACGCTTTGAAATTTTATGTATGGCATCCTTGTGTATGGTTGAATGGCGAGGCGGTTCCTATACAAGATTTATTATCCCTTGATACCCTCCCTTGCACGATTCTAAATTTGAATGGCATCAATGACGAAGGAAAAATTATCGGAAATGCCTTCCTTGATAAGCGGCGCATTCAAGCCATTGTGTTGACTCCAATTGACACAGAAGAAATAGCGTTAATCGATCATCCCCTAACAAAACATGAGATCGCCACTGAAGAAAATGAGGTTGTAGCGCATTCTGTTCCCTAAGGAGACGCCCTTATCCTCATTCCACTCGTGAAGTGGAATGGGTCTATCTATAGCGCGGATTCTTCGCGCTATGCATTCCATCACCAGATTCATCAGCCATTTCCTTAGCAGCCTCCTTAAAAAGGGCAAGCACACGCTCCTCCTTCAAAGGTGCCGCTTGTGAGCGGCATCCAGAATCATGAGCCTCGTATTGAACGTGACTCTACTTTTGTGCCTCTAGAGCTTATTCTTGCACTTGCCTACCATTAAGATATTCACCTCTTTCTCACGTGCAAGAGTCGCACCTTTTTTTGAATAAATAGATGAGATAAGCGAAAATCCCCAAGAAGATAATCGTCAGAATGTCATCCAACCTATTTTCTATCTTCTCAAAAATAGAAGACCAGCAGTTCCCAAAAAAATAGCCGACTGAAAGAAACGTGGAAACCCAGATCAGGGCTCCACTATAGGCAAAGAGAGCGAAATCCCTGAAATCAAGAGAGGTCATCCCTGCTGAAAATCCTGTAAAATGGCGAATTCCTGGAATAAAATAGCCAATGAATAGTGTCCATTTGCCAAAACGTTCGAACCATGCATGCGCCTTATCGAGCTGTTTTTGACCCATGCCTATCAATCCTCCGTAGCGACGAACTAAAGAAATCCCTGCCGTTCGTCCGAGGAGGTAACTGGCGGTGATTCCACAAAAACTTCCCAATATTGCTGCAATGATCGTATGGGAAATATTTAGCTTCCCATGATGCATGAGCGCCCCAGCGACGACCATCAGAGTTTCTTCGGGCACCGGTAGCACCAAAATTCCAATTGTCAAGAGAATAAATAAGGCAAAGCTTCCATACTGGATGAGCCAAACCTGTAATGCCTGATTATCTGCTAATACGTCCATTTAGAAACTTCGGAATGATTCTCATTAATGAATTTTGGATTCTAAGTACCTTTTTAAACGTTCATCAGTGACCTGTTTGACATTCTGAGATAGCCATTGAGTATTGAAATGAGCCATCATGCTATTGAGTAAAGGGAAATAGAGATGCTTGCCCTTATTCTGCTCCTCTTTTTCTTGAAAAATGGAAAGCCACGTCATAAAGGTCTGAAAATCATATTCTGGTTGACTCATCATCCATTCCGCTAGATTCATGATTCTGTCTTCATTCGGAAGGCTCTTGATCAATATCGCCATTGAGCAGGCGAGGCATTGATGAAGGGAGGAAAGCCTTGAATCATCGGTTGAATCTCCACTTTGATTCCATTGTTTCTTCTCATAGGTCTTAACCAAAACTTCAATGGCATGCAGGCTAAAGGGCATTTGATTTTTTTCTTTATCAAGCAGAACCTCCAAACAACTTTTTAATAAGTCAACATTCAAAGTCTCGTCTTGGCTTAGCCATTCAGCCAACTGACTGCTTGCCTCTTTGTCGCATTCTTTAAAGACATCGACCACTACGCGGGCACACATAGGATGAGTGAGATTGACTTTTTCTAATCCACTTAAATAAAGCATTAAACCTTCAACTGAGTTCAGTGTTTTATCCTCTTTTTCTGGCAATTTGATGAACTTGAGCGCGTTAAAAATAATTGCCTTTTTGATTTTCGTACATGTTCCTGTTTTATATTCTTCAAGCGCTTGTCTTCCTTTTAATTTTGGCTGTGCTGCACCTTCTGTTTTCTCGTCTGGTTGTTTTAGAGAAGGGAAATTCACTTTCTCTTTTGACTTCTCTAGGGGAAGGATATTCCCTTTCTTGTTCTCTTGCTTTAGAGGGGAAACGTTCAGTTTGTCCCTTTGAGCCTCTCTTTGCAAGGAGAAATCTTCCCTTTTCAACTGTTCTTTTCCTTTAAAATCCAATTCAAAGCGAAAGTTGCCTTCTTCCCACTTCTGCAAGACCTTTTGAAACTGAGGGGCTCTCTCTTTCTTTAATTTTGTTTTTTCTGGTAACTTTTTTGGGATCTGTTTGTCTTTCGTGTGACCCGCCGCTCCTTGCAAAACCCGATAAGTCTTCTCTTGTTCTAATTTCCCCTTTGCTGTACGTCTTACTTTTTCAGGAAAGGTTTTTTGAACCTCTCCTTTTTTTGTTCCGCTTGCTCCTTGGAGAACATGCGTAGAAAGAGTGATTCCTGCAGATTCCTTCTTTTCCCCTTTTACGCAACGCTTGAAAACAACACGATAAAGGGCAACACAAGCCAAAATAACCAACAAAGCCACTAGTACCACTTTCTGATCAATAGAACGCTGTGATAATTTATTCAATAAACTATTTACTGGATAACTATTATTCAAAAAACTATTAGAACAGACATTCATAACATTCCTTAGATTTTATTATTAAATACTCCAAGGATCATTTTACTTGAAATTTCTTTGTATTTCAAGATAAATTCGCCTCAGGACACCGCATGGTTCAAACCTGCGTCATCGTGAAGTCATCGCTGAGACAGCCAATCTTGTGGCTTTGTTCGTCGCCAATCACTAGAGGCTGTTGGCTTGTCACAACTCAAACTGCCCCTCTGTGTACCCATTCCACTCTTGAATGGGAATAGAAAAAGCGCCCCGCTATGTGACCTAACTGTTGCTCAAATTTGAACCATGCACAGAACACCCATTCCCTCCTTGCCTCTTTAGAGGCAGCGAGTTCACATTTCACCAGCGTAAGAAGCAATGATCAGCCTAGCCCTTAAAATGTTAATAGGAAACAGGGCCTCCTTTATAGGAGTCATCTTCGGCATTTTCCTCGCCACGCTACTGATCTCACAGCAGTCTGCCATCTTTCTAGGTTTAGTTTCGAGGTCTTATCGAATGCTGACCGACATGCCCTCGCCAACGATTTGGGTGATGGATCCTGCCACCGAAAGCGATGATCGTGTACGGGGGATGCCTAATGAGAACCTCGATCTAGTGCGCAGCGTTCCTGAGATAGAGTGGGCGGTTCCAATCAATGTCATGTATATTCCCTTAGTGACACACGCTGGAATTTTTCAACTCGCTCAAGTGTATGGAATTGACGACGCAACTTTTATCGGCGTCCCGAATGAAATGGTGGAAGGGAGTGTCCGAGATTTACGGCGCGAGGGGGGCGTCATCGTCGATGTCTATTCAGCGCATAGCTCTCTCGCTTCTCGTCTCCCCAACGGGACGAAAAGAGCCTTGCAGATTGGAGATGAACTCGAGATCAACGATCATCGAGCTGTCGTTGTAGGAATTTGTGAAATTACGCAAGGGTTCTATCCTCAGCCCATTATTTTTACTACCCTCAGTGAATTCAATCGCTTCACCTCCTTTACAGTGAATTCGTTGGGATTCATTGCAGCTAAAACCCTTCCAGGAGCAAATGTGGATGAAGTGTGCAGCCGCCTCCGCGCTTATCCCGGGTTAAATGCTTTAACGACAGAGCAATTCAAGTGGAGAATGATTAAAACATTTTTAGAAACGGGGATTTTGATCAATTTTGGCCTATCGGTCGCGCTCGGATTTATCGTTGGCTTTTCCATTGCAGGACAAATTTTTTATATCATGACGCTTCAAAACCTGAGCTACTATGCCTTAATCAAAGCGATAGGAGGAACGGAAAAAATGATGATGCAAATGATCTTGTCTCAAGCTCTCGCCGTAGGAACCATGGGTTTTTTTCTTGGAATTGGAGCCACAATCCTATGGGGGTTGGCGATTCGAAAGACGACGCTAGCCTTCCTTTTTCCCTGGGAGCTTTTGGGATTCACCGCCCTCCTCATTTTGGTCATTTGCGTCTTAACTGCTGGGTTCAGTATTCGGAAAGTGTTTCGAGCTGATCCCAAAACATTGATGGGAAACTAATGCGATGAAAAATATTGCCATTCAGTGCAAAGGGATCAGCAAACATTATGGAGAAAATGATCAACGCGTAGAAGCATTGAAAGGGATTGATTTAGATGTCTATCAAGGGGATCTCACTCTATTGGTGGGCCCCTCAGGTTCCGGAAAAACCACCCTCCTATCGATTATCACAACAATTTTGACGCCAGACCAAGGGGATCTGCTTCTGTTGGGGCAAGAGATCAGGAACATGTCCGAAACGAAAAGGGCGGAGTTTTGTCGTACGCATTTAGGCATTGTCTTTCAATCTCTTTTTTTGATTCCCACTCTCACCGTCGCAGAAAACATCACCCTTCCCCTGATTCTTGCTGGATTAAATCAACAGGTTGCGTTAAATAAAGCGATGGAGCTGCTTGATTGGATGCATTTAGCACATCGTTCCAAAGCCTCGCCCCACTCACTCTCTAAGGGGCAGCAGCAACGGATCGCGATTGCGAGAGCGATGGTTAACGACTCTAAAATTTTGGTGTGCGATGAACCCACAAGCGCCCTCGATCAAGCGTCTGGTCTTGAAATCATGGCTCTTTTGCGAGAAAAGGTTTTGCATTCTTTAAGAGCAGTATTCGTGGTGACTCACGATCATAGAACATTTCCTTTTGCTGATCGGATGATTCATATGAATGATGGCCAAATTGTCCCATCAACGACCTCTCCCTAAAGGGAAGGACTTCCGCAAACAAAAATAGGGGCATTTTTTATCATTGAATCGCGGGAGCTTTCGCTTTGTCGAAATCGAATTCTTGAAGTGGAATGGTTATAGGCGAAAAAATCTAAAAAACACAACAACAGCAACAGACTTGGTGTCCCGCGACTGAAGTCGCAGGTGCACCGTCAATTCTATGAATAGACATCACTTTCTTTGGATTGTGTTGATCACTCTCCTATGCGTCTTGTTCACTTTTTATTTCATGTGGGAAATGGCTAAGCCTCCTCCGTCAGGCATTCCAGCGCCTTATCCCCCTCCTCCTTTTAAGTCATCTCTTTCTGGAACGGGAATGGTAGAGGCAAGCAGCCAAAATATTTTGATTGGATCTCCTCTCAACCGAATAATCAAAAAAGTCCTTGTCAAAAGCGGAGAAAAGGTGAAAAAAGGGGAGATCTTGTTGACGTTAGAAGATCAAGATCTCCTTGCCGATCTTGCCGCGCGCCAAGTGGAGTATGAGATTGCGAAAGCGAAATTACAGAAGATGGAATCTTTGCCTCGCCAAGAGGATCTTATTGCCGCTGAAGCAGCGTTAAAAAGTGCAGAAGTGGATTTAAAACAATCCCAAAACCAATATCAGATGGTTCAAGGACTGGAATACTCGCGCGCACTGAGCCAACAGGAAATCGATCGCCGTCGATTTAGCGACGAACAGGCTCAAGCGCGATGGCACGAAGCGCAAGCGCATCTCAACAAAGTGAAGGGGGGGGCTTGGAAACCTGATCTGAAGATAGCTTCTCTTGAAATACTGCAAGCAAAAGCGGGCATGGAACGCATAGAAGCTGACATTCAGCGCACTCTGATTCGTTCTCCTATTGACGGAACAATCTTGCAAATTAACGTCCATGAAGGAGAATCTCCCACAACAATCGGGGGCAGCAACCCTTTAATGGTGATCGGAAATATCGATCACATGTCTCTGAAAGTAAGCATTAATCAATTCGATGCTCCCCGTTTTCGCTCGGATGCCCCTGCTGTTGCCTATGTACGGGGAAATCCGCATATGCAATTCCCCTTAGAGTTTATTCAACTCGAACCTTATCTCGTGAATAAATATAACCTGACGCATGATATTGGAGATAAAGTGGATACGCGCGTCCTGCAAGTGACCTACTTGATTAAGGCAAACGAACCCCCTCTTTTTGTGGGCCAGCAAATGGATGTGTTTATCCAAGCAGAGTTTCTCCCATGAGAAGGGAACGGCTGACTGCGTGTTGGCAGGTGTTTCTTTGCATCATCTTTGCAGGGTGCAAAGTGGGCCCTATCTATGCCCCTCCTGAGATAGATCTTCCTCAAGGATGGCATAGCCCTCTCTCCGAAGGGATGTCCTCTTCTCAATCGGACTGTATTGTTTGGTGGGAATCCTTACATGATCCGCTATTGAATGCTTTAATGCAACGAGCAGCTCAAGAGAATCTTGATTTATTTATCGCAGCTGGCCGGATTTTGGAAAGTCGTCTGAGCCGAAAAGGGAAGGAGGGAGAGCTCTATCCTCATATAGATGGCTCAGCGACGGCAGGCCATCTTTATCTAGGCAAAGAGGCCCTGTTCAAGACCCTTTTTGCTAACGACTGCAAACACTCTCGCAAGAAAAAGGGGAATGTCTTTGAAATGGGGTTTGATGCGGGTTGGGAAGTTGATCTGTTTGGATTTAACAAACACGAAATAGAGGCTGCAGAGGCGAATATCGAAGCAGCTGAGGAGAATTTACGCGATGTCTGGGTGACCCTTTCCGCTGAGATCGCTCGCAATTATATCGAATTGAGGGGATTGCAACAGCGGAAGAAGCTGCTTTTAAAGAACATTGAAGGACAGCAGGAGAGCCTTCACTTGACGCAAGAGCTTCTGAAAAAGGGGATTGCAGATGCCATTGATGTTTTACAAGGAGAAGAGCAATGCATTTTGCTCATGGCGCAACGCCCTTTACTTGACCTTTCGATCGATAAAACTCTCTATCGCCTTTCCACTCTTCTCGGCTGTCCTTTTGAGGAACTTTTTGCAGAACTGACCATCCCGCAAGAGCTTCCCTCTCTTCCCTCTGAAAAACCGATCGGGCTTCCTGCAGATCTTTTGAGGCGCCGCCCAGATATTCGGCGCGCGGAGAGGCATTTAGCCGCTGCCACGGAATCGATCGGCAGCGCTGTTTCGGCTCTTTTCCCCCGTTTTTCCCTCTATGGATTTATCGGAGAAATCGGGGGGTCTATGAGATCTTTGACAAATGGAAGGGGCGCGACCTGGTTTGCAGCGCCTCAGCTTCTCTTCCCCATTTTCAATAGCTGCTTGCTTAGACAGCATCTTGAAGGCAATAAAATCGAAGCGCGGCAAGCATTATTTAACTATCAAAAAGCTGTCCTTACTGCCTTAGAGGAGGTAGAAAGTGCAATGGCTGCTTTTCTGTATGACGCAGAACGAAAGGATCATTTAACCCAGGTACAGAAAATCGATCGAGAAGCCTCTCGATTGACTTTTCAGCTTTATCAAAGAGGAATCAAAGATTACCCCGCCGTTCTGGCGACTCATCGTTCCTTGTTGGCCGCTGAAGAGGTTTCCATCCAGAGCCAAGTCGATTTACTTTTGGACTATGTCTCCCTTTACAAGGCATTGGGAGGAGGATGGGATCTTTCACAGTTCATTCCGCGATGAGGAAACGCTTAACCAGAGATCATCGTCAGTGTCCATCTCAAGATCAAAGATTTCCTCTTTTGCTTGAGTTTCTTCATGCAGTAGCTGATCGTAGTCAATTTCAATGTCGAACGGTTCTTGAGTGCTTCCTTTGTCAACAGTCTCTTGACTGAGCAATTGATCGTAATTCTGAAAATCTATGATCAATGCCTCGCGAAATTCAGCTAATAAAGAAGGAAAAATCATGGCTTCTTCGAAATCGTCCATCGTTTTGTTTTCCTCCAAGACGCTAAAAACGAAGAACAAGACAAATAACCCGCAACGATGGGCATCATATTGATGAATTCTTTTATTTTCCTTGATGCCTCCCTGATAACCTCTCTTTTTCAGGAAGATGTCTTCACATGCCAATAAAATCTCTCTTAACAAAGAAGAATCGCCTTTGTTATCCTTCAGAACATGATGATGGCTCATGACTCCCTTGGGATCATAGAACTGAATGCCTTCTTCTGTGACGATAATAACAGTCATGTGCTTTCGCTCGAACAATTCATGATGACCTAACGTTAAAGGAATGCAAATGGGAAATGCTCGAGTCTTGTTGTCTTCTAAAATTTGAAGGATTTCTTCTTTCGAAAAATCTTCTAGAGACCGTTGGTAGAAATGGCGAATGACCTGAATCTTTGGATTTCTCTTTGTCAAGAGATTGAAAAAAATCTCAAAAACGACATTATTTAACTGTTTTCCTTTAGAAGAAAGAATATTAACTGCGTTTTTAATGCTATCATCCTTCAAACCTGCAAGAATAGACAAGGATCTGAATGTCATAACATCCTGCACCATTTTCTGTAGAGTATTGGCGACACTATATGCTTGACCCGGAAATGAGGGTCCATTCCCGTTGATCCCCCAAAACATTGTGCCTTTGTTTTTCTGCTTCCCTAAAACTGTTTTTGCCTGTTTTTCTAACCAAAATCGTTGCACAACCTCCTCTGCTTTTACGCCCACGGAAGAGAGGATATCCCTGGATGATAAGTGATTTTCCAGTCGATCTTGATTGAGTAAAAGGAAATCTAATGCCTCTGTCACCTTTTCTCCCACCTCCTCTGATTCTTCAATGGGGTCAACTAAGGAGTTCTCTGGATTCACCTTATGCCTAATCAACAGGGGAGATTTTCCCTCCGTATGGGACAATCGTTTCCTCTGACTGGATTGTTTCGTGGACTCGGCTTGATCGATGGCGGCGAACAAAGGGGTCATAAGATTCCAGGCATGGCTAAAGTTTATCGCGATGACCACTTTGTCCTTAACACGAGTTAGCCCATGCTTTGCAAGGGTCTTGCAGCCTCTGAAATCAATCCTTGTTAATCTTATGGCCTTGAGAGGGGAAAGCTCGCCATCCCTGACGTTCATCCTTGTCAGGACCGTGCCCTTAAGATCGGTAACGAGATGATGGGTCAAATTCCCCCCCTCGCTGGAGCCAGCGCTTGTTAAAGCCATTCCTTGAGGCTGAACAAGTATATTGGGAGTAATAGGTGAAGAGCAGCGAAGTAAACGATTATTGAATCGGGAATGGATGAGCTCTTCGCATGGCTTGTCTTCAACCAAGGACCGTTGTCCCAATTTTGGCGAGAGAGGTTCACTGTTATGTTCTCTGACAGCATCCACAGGCTTCTTCGATGATACATTGGGACTACGATTAACCCTTATTGGACTGATTCTTTGCCTTTGGTTGTGGGCATCTTTCCCTTTCACTGCAGAATTCTTGACCTGTTTAGCCTTAAATCGATCATAACCAAAAATAGCATAATAACTCACGTAAAGGGCCGCACCGGTCAGGGCAAGCAATCCAATAATTAAAATTTTTCTTTTTAGTAAATTGGAAGTTATCTTGACGGCATAGCGACAGAAAAACGAATTATTCAGTACAGAAGGTAGAGTGAGGATAGACATATAACTAAATTTCATTTAATATTTAATTTTTAAACACCTCATTCTAACATAATAACAACTTTATGGCAATGAACATTTCACAAAAAATCTGGCGTTATTTAGTTTTACAGGGAAAACTTTCGCACACTCACGCAAGCGAATTCGGGTTATATGATAAGGGGGGCAATGACATTTTGTAAAAAGAAGGAAAAAAACGGTTCAAGAAGCAAAAAAAGGATTAGGAGGGATCTATCATCCTATCGACTTGCAAAGTGGACAAATCCAAACGACTGATTCCGTCAAGGACACAATGCACAGCTGCAGACAATCAAAGAGGCCGCCACGCAAGTAGGATTATCCAAAGGGTACATAAAACGAATAGCCAAGGCGGGCAGGGCTTTTGATCGTTTGAAGAGAAACATGGGAGCCTATTTGTGCATTGAATTTGGGCTTAGCCAAAGGACTATTTTGAAGCAGATGCATCCTAGCAGATGGCACAGCAAGGCAAGAAAGTGGAAGCTCAAAATTATAAAAGTTGAGTGGAAGAGAGGATCTCTGAGCTGTGACATTCAAACTGCTATAAAACCTTCCTCATCTGGCTGTTCAGTTTTCCCTTGGTTACCGACTTGCTCCTTCTCCTTACGATAGACTTGCGTTGATAAAGCTCCCTCTTCACTTAATATCTTATCATGCGCCCGGAAATCTACAATCAAATCCTTGCGAAATTTGTCAATTAAAGAAGGAGAAATTTTTACATTTTTAAAGTCTTCTATACTTTTATTTTTTAATAATACGCTAAAAATGAAAAACAAGACAAATAATCCACAACGATGCGAATCACATTGATCAATCTTGGTGTTTTCTTCAATCGACTTATTTGTTAACCCCTTATTTTCTAAAAAGATGGTCTTGCAGTTGTCTAAAATAGTTCTTAATGTCGCTTGTGGGTTTGGGGGAGGTTTTAGGAAGTATTGATCACTTGTGACTCCTTTAGAGTCATAATATTGAATACCGTCATTTGTAATAACAATAGTAGTAATATGCTGTCTCTCCATAAATCTATTGTGACCTAAACTAAGAGGAATACAAATTGGTTGATTTATATCTTTATTATTTTCTAAAATACGGATTATTTCTTCTCCACTATAATCTTCAATAGATTTTTTCTGATAGAAATCGCGAATGAAACTAACATTTGAGTTTTTTCTTTGAATTATGTCAAAACATGTACTAAAAATGATATCGTTTAGCTGACTTCCTTCAGAACCAAGTGTTGTCACTGCGGTTTTAATATAAAGATCACTTAAATCACCAACATTAGGGGTTCCAGAAAAGATGTTCTTCAGCTTTGTTTTTATCGTATTCAAAACGCTTCTTACCTGACCCAGGCGCGAGGGTCCCTTTCCAGGGCTCCCGAAAATAGTAGGTTTAGGTTCTTTTTTCACCTCTTGCTTGGGGGCTTGTTCCATTTTTGACCAAAAATCGCTCACCACCTTCTCTACTTGCATATCCATCTTACAAGAAAGCTTTTTAAGTTCTAATCTTTTTTGCAATCGACCTTGAAGTACTGAAGCAGAACTTAATAATTCTGGAATCTTTTTTTTAATTTTTTCCTTCTCTTCCATCCCCTTCCCCTCACAAGAAGGTAATACCGTTGAGGAGGCTTCTTCAGTTTTTGCAGTGTATTTAATTAATTGTATCGATCTTAAACAATTTTCTAATTCATTTCCTACACACTCTAACTCCTTTAACATTTCCTTATTGCCTTGCTGGACTTTTGCAAAGTTACCTGAATTCAGGTTGACACAAGCCCGAGAGCGGTCATGACTTCAGTTTGTTTTCTATGTTCTCTTGTCATTTGCTCAATAGCCCAAC
>Ga0116226_10000533_pt1 | contig 32462 bp, 37 predicted proteins | sample S1TSphfallax_FD_89692 | JGI IMG/M metagenome (GOLD analysis project Ga0116226, IMG submission 89692) | Host-associated microbial communities from peat moss isolated from Minnesota, USA - S1T2_Fa - Sphagnum fallax MG | ecosystem: Host-associated > Plants > Peat moss > Unclassified | place: USA...
GAACGTGAAACGAGCAGCATCTGCTCTCGTTGCCCTCGGGCTCACCGCCATAACGGTCGCGCCGGCTTTTGCCAGCACCACCGTCCAAGGCGCTGTCGAAGCCAAATGGAACGTCGCCGCGACGGCCTCCATGACGCTGGCAACCAACTATCTGACCGCGACCGGGCTCCAGAGCCTGGGTGCCAACAACCTGCAGCCGAGCCCCGCCGGTACCTGCACGTCCGCGACCACGGAAACCTCGCTGACGATGACCTTCGGCCCCATCACGCCGTCGGCCACGGCGGAAGTCGCGTGTAATTACCAGCGCGCGATCTCGGCTCTCGTCGTCACGAACGACAGCGCCGGCTACAAGATCCAAGAATACGAAGAAGCCGCCCCGACGGCCGGCATCACGTTCTGCGCCTTCCCCAACGGATTCACGGCGTCCGGTGCCGGCCCGGCCTCGAGCAACGCGACGGCCCCAACCCCGTACACGGGTACGGCCTGCGCCACGGGCGGAACGGCCCTCGTTGCCGGTACCCTTGGTGCCGTCAACGGCGGCGCCCAGCAGCCGGGTGCGAACCCTGCGACCGCGACCGCCCCCGCGACCCCGTACGACTGGGTCAGCGCGACCACCGCGACGGCCGGCACGAACTACGGTCAGGACCTCCAGATCAATCTGGCGGCCAACCAAGCGTCGTCGACCGCCGACCAGACCTACATCATCATCGCCCTGGTCACGAACTAAGAAAAGGATCGCGAGACACGAAAGTCCCGATATGAAGCGACCGACAGAACACCTATGAGCCTTCGACGCCTCACGGTTTTTCTCGGGGCAGTAGCCCTCGGGCTTCTCGCCACGGCCGCTCCGGCACCCGCGGATTTGAGTCTCGACGTTTCTCCCGCCAAGTACGAGTTCCAACTCGCGGCGGGGAAAGCTCAAACGATCCCGATCCTGGTTCGAAATAACGGCTCGGCTTCCGTTCACATCCAGGTGAGTTTAGCGGACTTCCTCGTCGAGCGGGATGGAAACTATAAGTTCCTCCCGCTCGGCAAAGGCCCATACTCGATGGCGAGCTGGACCGATGTGAATCCGCGCGAGTTCGACCTCGATCCCCAGTCGTTCAAACAGGTCCGGTTCACGATTTCCGTGCCGGCCGGGATGACCGGCGAATACTCCGACCTCGTGTTCTTCACGACCCGTCCCCCGCGCAAGCCGGGCGGGCTCGCGATCGCTGAACGCGTGGCCTCGAAACTCTACGAGATCGTGCCCGATACGGCGAAGTTCGCCGGCGAGATCGACGACGTAGCCGCGAAGCCGGATGCTTCGGGCGAAAAATATGTGGTCGGCTTCCATAACACGGGCAACGCGCACGTCTACCTGAGCGGACGCGTCGAGATCAAATCAGGCAGCCAGGTAATCGACCGGGTGATCTTGCCCAAAGATATGCTGGTGGAGCGCAATGGTAAACGGATGATCGAGGCCGTGGGCAAGAAGCTCGCTGCTGGATCGTATTCGGCCATCGCGTTCATCGACTATGGCGGCCCCAACCTCATTGCTGGACAGACGAACTTCGTTGTTCACTAGCATGAGTTCGCGCGCAGCCGACCTTTTAAGTGCTACGTAAAGAGACAACGAGATGCGACGGATCGTACTTGGTCTTGGATTAGCGATCGCCGCAGCGCTCGCCGACGGTACTGTATCGAGTGCCGCGACGGCTGGGGCTGCCAAAGCGAGCTGGAAAGTGCTTCCCAGCATATCGGCGACGGTGACGCCGAACTACGCGACCGGTTTCGGTCCGCAGGGCGGAACCGGAAGCGGTTCGACGCCGGCCGTGGGTCCGTTAGCGGTTGCCGGAGGCGGGACCGTGGACTTCGGCACGATCGTTGCCGGCTATCAGTACATTTACAAATACGCGGCGCAGCTGACCGTGAAAACGAACGATTCGTCCGGCTACAAAGTGTTCGCGGAGGGGTCGACCGACTTCATCGACACGACGCATGCGACGATCCTCACGATGAATTCGGTGCTGTACTGGATGCTGTCGAGCGCGGCTAATACGCAGTACTCCGCGGCGACGGCGTTCCAATCGACCACCAACACCGGCGATACCGCTTACAACAACAACGCGAACGGACAAGGTCAAAACATCACCTTTTTGAACGGCCTCGGCAATCCGCCGTCATCGACAGTGATTTACTCATCGAGCGTTGACGGAACGAGCACGCAGGGCTTCGACTACCAAATCCGGGTGCCTGATTCGATCACTACCACTGACACCTTTACGGCGGTGGTCGTCTACACTGCGGTGGCAAATTGAAGAAGCTCGGATTCGTCGTTTTTGCGCTGATCGCCGTTGCGGTCGCCCTCTCCGGTAAGACCGTCTCGGCACTGGAAACGCTCGTCACCTATAAAGAAGTGCCGCTGACGATCATCGTGATCGCTGCGTCGCCGCATGCTTATGCGCCTTCGCAGCGGCCGGGGGGCGTTCAGGTCGCGAGCGTCTCGTCTTACGATGTGCCGATGGGGATTCTTCCGCCGACCGTGATCGCGCAGACCACCGGTCAACAGGGCAACACGCCGGTGAAGTTTATAGCGAAGCCCGACCCGACCTACACGTATCTCCATGAGGTTCCGATCAATACGACTCTGACCGCAGCGCAAGGCCAGACGACGTACTTCCCCTGCCCGTTTGAGATGTACGCGTATTACAAGACTCCCTATATCGTTTCTGATTGGGGCTATGGGACGGTGCCGTCGGGGGCTGGGACGTTTCCGATCCTCAACTATCCTCAAACGTCAGATCTTGCGTGGGACATAACCGCTGTCGGAGCAACGCCGGCGCCCAGCGCCGTGTACACGAATTACGCCGATTCGGGGACGCCCGGTCAGACATCGTTCTCGGGAACGACCGGTGAAGCACAGACGCAGTGCATCAATTTGAAGTTGACGGTACCGGCGGCGACCGCTGTCGGCACGTATGATGCGGTCATTCAGTACAACCTGTACTCGACGTAGCCCTCAGATTCGGTTTCGCGGCCGTGCGGCGGCCGCGACGAGCGCCCCGAAACTAAAGAGAAGTACGCCCGCGTAGACGATCCGCGAGCGGTCGTGCAGCGCGTGATACGCGGCGGATGAAACGTCGGGGATCGTCGCCATCGCGTTGACGATCGTGATCTGATGGTAGGCCAGGAGGCCGATCGCGATGAGGATCGCGAGCGCGCGGAAGATGTCCGCGGTGCGATCGTCGGCGCGCGCGGCCCGCATGATCGCGACGGCGAACGCGATCCCGCCGCAGGCGTATCCGAAGATCCCGAGCGCGGCGAACACCGGGCCGACCACGGCGCCGAAGCGCTGCGGATCGCCGAGTGCTCTGAAAGCGATCGGGGCAAAGAGAAAGGCGAAGCCGATCTGCGCTCCGGCCCAGATCCCAAGCGCCGGAATTTCCACCGCAGCGAGGATGCGGTCGGTTCGATCCCGATAGTCGTGCCTCATACGCCCGGCCCGTTCCCCCGAGGAGTTGCGTGGACCCGCTCGCTTTTATCATCTCACTCGCGCGTGACGCGGGGACGCTCTTGCACGAACGCTTCAACGGCCCGCGCACGATCGAACACAAATCGCCCAAAGACCTCGTCACCGATGCCGATCGCGCGAGCGAGGCGCTCATCGTGGCGGCCGTCCGGGAACACTTTCCGGGTGCCGCGATCCTCGGCGAAGAGGGCGGCGTGTACGCCGGAACGAGCGGCGAGCGCTTCATTGTCGATCCGCTCGACGGCACGAGCAACTACGCGCACCACTACCCGATGTATTGCGTCTCGATCGGCTACGAGCGCGACGGCGAACTGCTCGCGGGGGCGATCTATGCGCCGGCGCTCGATGAGCTCTTCGCCGCCCGGCTCGGCGGCGGCGCGACGCGCAACGGTGCGCCGATCCACGTCTCGCGCGCGGACCGAGTTTTCGATGCGATGCTCTGCACCGGCTTCGTGCCGGGGCCGCTCGAGCAGCGCAATATCCGCGAATGGACGGCTGCCTCGCGCGCAGCGCAAGCCGTCCGTCGCGACGGGTCTGCGGCGCTCGATCTTGCCGGGGTGGCGATGGGGCGCTTCGATGCGTTTTGGGAGTGGCGGCTCAAGCCGTGGGATGTGGCGGCGGGGACGTTGATCGTCCGCGAAGCGGGCGGCACCGTCTCATCGATCGACGGCACACCCTTCGATATCGCCGAAGGCTCGATTCTCGCCACCAACGGGAAAATCCACGCCGAACTCGCGGCGGTGATCGCCGGCGCTTAGCGCCCCACGATCGCGTCGAGTGCATCGAAGAGCGTTTGCAGATCCTCATCGGTCGTGTAAAAGTGCGGACCGATGCGCAGGCCGCAGCGCGGACGGTGATCGACGATGATCCGGCGTTCGAGCAGCTGCGCTTGCACGCGCGCGGCGTCGGGCAGATCGATCCCGATCCAGCCGGTGCGCTTCGCCGGGTCGAGCGGTGTCTTCACGCGCCAGCCGCGGTCGTGCGCGAACGCGATGATACGATTCGTGAGCCGGCCGTTGTAGGCGCGAATCGCATCGAGCCCGATGGCGCGGATGAGATCGTGCCCGGCACGCGCCACGACGTAGCCGGGGATCGTCGGCGTGCCGGTCGACCAGCGCGCGGGACCCGCCGCGTAGACCATCGGCGCCGCCGCGAACGCGAACGGATCGCGATGCGCCCACCAGCCGGTCACGAGCGGATCGAAGCGTTCTTGGAGGCCGGGCTTGACGTAGATGTAGCCGCAGCCCGGGCCGCCGCAGAGCCACTTATGCGAGCCGCCGACGACGACGTCGACATCCAGCGCGACGACATCGAAGGGCACCGTTCCGGTGGTTTGGTAGCTGTCGAGCACGACGAGCGCGCCCATGGCGTGCGCACGCGCGACGATCGGCGCAACGTCGATGAGGGCGCCGGACTCGTAGTAGGCGTGCGAGAGAACGACGACGGCCGTACGTTCGGTGATCGCCGCGCAGATACGTTCGGTCGGGATCGTGATGCCGTCGTCGTCCGGCACGACGCGGGTGACCGCGCCCATCCGGCGCCAGCCGTCCCAGACGTACGCAAGCGACGGAAACATCAGCGATTCGTAGACGACTTCGTTGCGTTCGCCCGCGAACGAGAGCGACGAGGCGATCGCGGCTTGCAGCACGGAGACGTTGGGCGCCAGCCACACCGAGTTCTTCGGCGCGCCGAAGAGCGCACCGATCCCATCGGCGATCTCGGCGGCAAGATCGAGCCAGTGCGGCCACGCCTCGGGTCCGTGCTCCGCCCAATCATCGAAATAGGTCGTCAGCGCCTCGCGCGCGGCGAGCGGCGGCGCGCCCATCGAATGCGAGACCAGCCACGTGTTGCGGTCGAGGCCCGCGAAGCGCGACCGCAGCGCGGGAGAGATTTCGAGCGTTTCGATCATGCCGGTTCGTCCTCGCTGCCGAGCAGGGTGCGCACGTCCCACAGTTCGGGGAAGAAGCGTTTGCTCAAGGTCGTTTGCAGATAGCGCGCGCCGAGCGAACCGCCCGTGCCCATCTTCATGCCGATCATCCGCTCGACCATCAGCAAGTGCCGGTTGCGCCAGAGTAAGAGCCGCTCGTCGAAATCAATCAGATCTTCGAGCAAGAGATAGACGTCGTAGTGCGCCGCTTCGTCAACGTAGATCGTGCGATAGGTTTCGAGCCGCTCGTCGGGCGTCGATGCGGCAAAGCCGCGTGCGGTGAGAAACGCATAGACGGCATCGGGCAAGGTCGGCTCGGCGAGCCGGCGCTCAAGACGCAGGCGCTCGGCGCTCGTCGGCTCGAGAAAGCTGAGATAGCCGGTCTTGGGGATTCCGCACAGGAACTCGACCTCGCGAAACTGCGCCGACTGGAAGCCGCTGGCCGGATTGAGGTTGCTGCGGAAGGCGTTGAACTCTTGCGGCGTCATCGTCTCGAGCACGTCGACCTGGTGTTCGAGCAGGCGCTGGATGACGCCGATGCGACGGAAATTCTTCCCGACCTTGAGCAGATCGCGCGTGTCGAGATGCCGCATCGCGGCCTCGATCTCGTGCAGCATCTGCTTGAACCAGAGCTCGTACACCTGATGGATGATGATGAAGAGCATCTCGTCGTGGTGCGGCGGGTTGCTCTGCGGGATCTGGAGCGCAAGCAGTTCGTCGACGTGGAGATACGAGCCGTACGTCAGCGCCGGCGAGGGAGTAGGCACCCCACCCCTTTCGTCGGCAGTCGCGCCGCGTCCACTTTTCCCTCGCGAAGAGGCCGTTGAAGAAGGCAAGCGCCCATTCCGGGGCCTTTCGCCCGTCGCTCTCGGATGCTCGTCGACTCAGCGCCTGAATGCGCAATACGCCGCCGCTCACTCCTGCTGCCCGCTCAACCGAGCGTCACGTGAATGCGGAGCGGCGGCGGGGCATAGGTGGTGTTGCTCTTTACTTTCTTTCAACCACCGGAGTCCGAACACGATGAAACACTTGCCTTCGATCGCCCTGAGCCTCACGATGATTGCCGGGCTGGCCGCAGCGGCCGGCGCGCAGACCGTCCCCGCACCGGCACCGGCGCAACAAACGACCACGCAACAGACCACGACGCCCGACGGGCAAACGACGACGACCGTCACGCGCACCTACGTGGATAGCTCGTGCGGAACGTGGCACGCCGACGCCTGGGTTGCCAATGGATCCTGCGCCGCCGATGCGACGGCCTACAAGCACGAACGTCTCGCCGGCACGATCACCTCGGTGCAAGGCCACTTGGTGACGATCCAGCTCACCGGCAAGTCGGTCGTGATCAACGATCAACCCGCGCTCATCGACAAGATGACCGGCCGCGTCGCGGTCGGCCGCCAAGTCGTCGCGCACGGCTACTGGGACAACGGCACCTTCTACGCAACCGCCCTCACGACGAGCAGCGCCGCCGTCAGCGGAATGTAGTTTTTGTCTGGGAACGGGCTGTGAGAGCGCAGCCCGTTCCCAGTTTTCTCCGAGAGAATGCGTAAAAATAAGGCCCGCTTAATACGGCCTTCACGCTCGGTTTGCTTTCGCGCGTCAGCCTAAGCTGCAACGATACCCCATCGTCACCCAGCGGAGGTTTTCTTGCGTCGCATCTTGGGCGTACTTGCCATTTTGTCGTTCGTGCTTGCCGGATGCAACGGAGGGAGCACCGCCGCCGTGCCGCGGACGGCGGCCAGTACCGCACCCGCGTCGACAGCGATCCCGGTTAGCGCCGGATCATCCGTCGCGCTACCGGCCGCGAACGGCGTATCGGGGACGCTCGCGATCGCCACGGGCGCTCCCGCGGTCACCATTACCGCAACCGCGTCGTCCACGGCTCCGACGAATGCGCCGGCGCCCTCCGCCGTCACGCGCAAGACGCAATCGGTCGTCGGAGCGACCGGAATCTACTACGTGAAATTCACGGTCTCCGGGACGCTGCCCGCGACGTATCTCACGAGCGAGACGATCTCGCCGGGTTACACGCCCGTTAGCGGCACCGGCTACTACGCCGAATTCGACGACATCACGAATACGCCGGCGACGAAAGTGCTCAGCGCCGGACCCGGCACGATTTCCGGTACGACCGTGGCGATCAGTAACGCGGTCGCCGGCACCGGCGGCGCGACCTCGACGTCGTTCCTCGGCGGGCATACGTATCTGTTGCAAGTGTACGAGACGACGGCGACGCAGGGTCAGCAAATCGCCTCGAGCCCGATCTCGCACATCATCATCGTGACGATGGAAAACCGCACGCCCGATAATCTCATGGGCAACATGACGCTCGTGAAGGGTCTGGCCGCGAAAGGCGCGGTCAACATCAAGGCGCAGGGCGGTCCCAGCGTCGGCCTCGAGTCGCCGACCGATCCGGATCATAGTTATCCCGCGCTCATCGCCGAGTGGGACAACGGCAAACTCGACGGCTTCGCCACCGATCCGCTCTCGCCGTCACCCGGCGCGGCCGACATCCCGCCGTCGTATTTCGTCGCCGGCGGCGGCGCAGCCAACTTCGTCAACGGCACGGTGCCGGAGTCGGAAGTCTACGTCTACGAGACGCTCATGGAGACGTACGGCTTCTCGGATGATTTCTTCAGCTCGCGGCTCGTGCCGTCTTTTCCGGGGCACCAATTCATGGTTGCCGGACAGTCCGGCGGATCGGACGATCCGAATTCCAACGTCTGGGGATGCGACGCGCCGGCGAGCCCCTCGCCGCTCGTGACGAGCTTCAGCGCGAACGGAACGGAGGCGCCCGGCCCGCTCGTTTCGCCGTGCTTCTCGTACAATTCGCTCGCGACGCTGCTCGACGCAAAGCAAATCACGTGGCGGTATTACACGGGCGCACCGCAAACCGACGACGGCAACATCGACGCCTACGGCGCGATCTCGCCGATCCGCTACGGCCCCGACTGGCAGAACAACATCTCGATCCCGCTCACGAACCTCACCTCGGACATTCAGAATTGCAACCTGCCATCGGTCTCCTACATCAACGCACCGGCGTTCGCCTCGGACCATTCGGGCACGCTCTCGGCGGGCGGCCCGGGCTTCGTCGGAGATCTCTATCTGCAGCTGATTCAGACACTGCAAAACGCGAACGCAAATTGTCAGTATTACAACAACACGACGATGCTCGTGACGTGGGACGATGCCGGCGGCTGGTCCGATCACGTCGCACCACCGAAGGATAGCGTCGGCAACTCCTACGGTTTCCGCGTCCCGTTCATCGCGATCTCGCCGTACGTCTCGACGGGCTACCTCGCCGCAACGGCGGGCGAGAACGGTTTCGTGCTCGATCAAATCACCGCGAAGAGCGCGACCGCGTTCTATGATTACGGCAGCATCCTGCTCTACATCGAGAACAACTTCAACCTCGGCGCGGGAGCCCTCGGCGCGCGCGATCTCGACGCCCTCAACCGCGGCGGCGATTTCACCCCCGTTCTCTTCAACTACACCCGCAAACCCATCGCTCCCCTCGCCGGGCTGCTCCTCACCAGCTTCAAACGCAACGCCTCCACCGCCGACTCCAAAGCCCGCCTCGCCTACCCGAACGAACCGGTCGACGACGACAAATAAACCCACCGCCCGTCTACAACCAAAATCGCCGCCGGCTCCGCGAGCGCACGCTGTCAACGTGCGCTTTTTTCGTGCTAACCCGGTTGGCGCTCGATGTACGCGCGCCAGCCGCCGAAATGCGAAATGTCTTCGGCGGCCGCGACCGCCTCGGGTTCGACGAGGAACCCTTTCGGCGTCGTGCCGTCGGCCAGCCGGATCGTGCCGATGCAAAGCGGTGAGGGAATGTCATTCACGAAGCGGCCGAAGTGCTCGGGCGCGAGCGCCCAGACCTCCGTCGCGACGGCTGCACCTTTGCCGGGCGCGACTCGAATCAAGCCCGGCTTCGTCGGCGGCCCGCCTGGGAGCGCAAAGAGGCGATACTCGGGCAGGGTCGCTACGGCCCGAAGGAAACGCGCATACCGGTCGGTGAGCTCGCGATTGAGCGGCATTCCGCTGAGATGCGCGCCGACGACGACAAGTTCGATTTCGCCGGGTGCGGCTCGCGACGCGCTCGGATCGAGATGACTCACTTCGTTCGTGTACGTTGTCTCCGCGCCGGCCGCCTGGCGGGTACACGGGCGATCCCTGCTTGAAGCCACTTCTTGCCCGCCCACGAGCCGTCTGCAATCCACGGGCTGCCGTGGATCGAACGGGGCACATGCGCCGGTTTGCGAGGGAGCGACAGCGGTCCGCGCAAAAGTGGCCGGTGGACGGAGAGATGGCAGAGCGGTTTAATGCAGCAGTCTTGAAAACTGCAGAGCCTTCACGGGCTCCGTGGGTTCGAATCCCACTCTCTCCTTATGCGAACCCTTGATTTTACGCGGTTTCTTCTGGTCGAATTGGATGACGGTTGCCATTCGGTTGCCATTCGCGCCGAGAAGATGACGAACCGCATCGGCCTTAGCGCCCTCCATCTCGTGCGCGTAGACGTTCAGCGTAGTCGCCGCGCTCGAGGGTTCCGCAGGATGGCCGCGACTGTCCAGACGTCGACGCCTGAACGGATGAGCCAGGGAGGCGAGCTTGTGTTCGCGGACTTCGCGCACTTCGTCGCCGAGTGTGATCGGGATTGGCGCGAAAGGCGCTGGAAAGTCATTGCCTGGGTCGGGGCGGCATTCCTCACCAAGTCGCCAGACGTGCTCCAATGGGCAGCTAGTCGCGTCGTCCGGATGCTTCAACGGTGAATCGACCAATCGGAGATCGAAATGGCTGAAATGCTGCCGCCTGAGTCTATCGTGGAGATCGTTCAGCATGGCCTAGCGGTTCTCGGCGAACATGAAGCCGAAGTGGCCGGCGCGCTGATGACCGCCCGCGCCGCAGGAATAGGATTTCGGTGGGTACGTTCCGCGGTCGGTTGTCTCTTGCCGATTCTCGAAAGGCGTTATCTCGGGACGTCGGCAGCGGCTCAGACTGCGGCAGCCGCTAACGTCGTCGCAGTCTCTGAGTCGTTGAAGGCTGCGGTAGATGAATATGTTGCTTCGGGTCGCCTCATCGAAAAACAGGGCCGCGCTGCGTTAGACGACCCGGCCTTTGCCGTGTTCTTCAACGACCGCATATTGGATGCCAGCGAAACGAACGATCCGTTCATGCACGAGACCCTCGCAAAGATGGTCGTCGAACGAATGACGAAGACCTCTGGCACTTCAGAAGCGATCTTGATCAGCATTGCCGCATCGAGGCTTCGTGATCTTGGCCCGCGGCAGCTCCGCCTGATTGGAGCGATCTTCGTCGCAGAACACGTTTTTGTTGAACCATTCGTTTCGCGGGGATCGTCCGAGGCCGATTTCGACTTTTATACAGAACAATGCGCGATCGAGGTTCGACCTCACTGGGACGCGCAGCTTATTTCGCAAGACTTCGACCATCTCGACTCTCTAAGTCTGATTGAACTGTCCCAAGATCGATTCAAGCGGCGCATGTTCGGGGGTGGAACGCAAGCCCCAATGCTGGCGACTGCGTTACAGGAGTACCCGGCTCGGTTCGCGCCGGGTACACGGCAGCCGGAGGTATATCAGCGGTTGCACTCTTGGATCGAAGGTGCCGAGGCAATCGCCTTCAAGTATGTTCAGCTCAAGAGTCCCGGATGGATCATAGGTGCAGTGGTCCATGCTCATCTCCGCGGCCAGCCCCTGGACCTCGGCAAATGGGTTTGATGCTGAAGAGGGCCCGCGTTACGAGGCGATTTACGGACCGGAAACCGTAACGCGGCACCCCACTCCGCGTGGTAGAATAAGGGTGAACCAAGGGGCCGCGGCGATTCGCCGGGCTCCCTTTCGCTTTTCAGGGAGCTCGGAATGATAACGACGACGATCACGGCGACCGCATCCGTCCGCGTACGCGGTTCCGCTTCGCCGGCGACGGCATGCGCGGTTGCGGGGATGCTTGGCAGCGCCCTTTCGAGTGCGCTGCAGGCCGCGGGAGGCACCACGAAGCCCGCATGAACAACGTGCCAGCGGTCCGCCGAACGTTCCAAGACCTGCGCGAGGGGTTGGGCGTCGTCGTTGTCGTCCGCCCTGGCGAGACGATAACAGCGCACTGCGTCGTTTCAAAAGGGAGATTAAAAAATCCGGCGTCCGGGCCGACGCAAGCCGGCACGAGTACTACGAAAAGCCGAGCATCAGGCGACGTAGAAAGTCAGAAGCTGTCCGTAATCGGCGAAACGAAAACGGGTAGGAGGGGAACTTTGAAGTGAAACCGTTTCGGCCCAGAACGCACCACGCCGCTGGCCCCGAGGCCATTCATGCCCAGATCCATAAACTTGCCATCGGAAAGACGATCACCGCGATATATCTCGGTGACGACGATCCTGAGCCGATCATCAATGAAGACCTGAGTGACAATCCGCCTGCCGATGGCATTTATCGCGGGGAGTATCTCGCCTTCGAATTTTCCGGTGGGACTGCCCTCGCGCTATACGCTGACGGCAACGCCCTCTACGTGGAGCACGACGTGAAGCGTGTCCTTAAATTGGCGAAAGACCGCTAAGGCGGCGCGCATTCGGCGTGTCTCATCAAATGCACGCGAGAAGCAGATCGCGTCGCTCCAGAAGACCGTCGACGGTCTCAACGCGTCGTTTCCCGGCTGTCCGAGACGGCTACGGTGGCCACGGAAAGCGCCTCGCGGTTCTCGGCCTAGATGGGCCGCTTCGGCGCGCCTGCGGGCGCTGCAGCAGCCGGAACGCGGCGGGTTCCTACGATCTCGTGGCCGTCTCAGCCGCTCAAGCGGCGCGCGCGATCGAGGCGGTGCAGCAGACCTCGCGGGTCGCGCTCCTGGGTGGCTCGATCCCGTTCGCGTGTCGCATCCCGCGCCAGGCCGGGACATCATGGACGCCGGCGGTGGCTGGGCCGGGGCGGGCTTGGCAGCGTCCTTGGGGTCATGCGTGGCGGACCGGTGGGGAGCGGTCGCACAGAGTGCGTATAACGCGGCGAAAACCGGTGCGGAGATTGCCGGCGGTCTCGGGATCGATACGGTTTACGAAACGTCGAAACTCCAGACGATCCTCCAGATGGCCAAAACATCACCGGCGCGAGCGCGGCGCAGATGGCACGTGCGCGTCAGGCCATGTTCGACGTCGGCGACAAGAGCGGGATGTCGGTCATCCAGACGGCCGAGATGTTCCGCGATTTCTCGCGGCAATCGGTGGGCTCGATGTCGTTTTAACGATATGCTCTCGATGCTACCGAACATGGCGCAGATGCAGGTCGTCATGGGCGCGGCGCGCGGCTTCTCACCGACGCAGACGACAGATTCGGTCATGGCGCTCACGCATGGGCGAACTGATGCCCGATAACCTGCAGCGCGCCGTGACGCAGATGACCTACTTCCTGCCCACGCTCAAAAACCTGCACGTTTTGGACGACGACGCGGCGACCATGATGATCGCCCTCTCGCGCTTCGGCTTCGGCAAAGGCAAAGGCGGAACGTCGCCCAAAAATCTCGCCTCCGCCGCGCTCGGCCCGTTACAGCTAACGCATCACGCGCAGGCTGGCAAAGAGGCGTATCTCAAAGCGCTCGGCGTGGTCGACGCGAAGGGGAACAGCGAGTACTTCACCGACATGGGTGGGAATCTGTTCGGGTTCCTCGATCAACTCGCGGCGTACGAAGCCAAGCATGGCTCGATCACGGCGCAGAAGACATTCGAGGGCGCGTTCGGCAAAGTCGGCTATCGTTTGGCCGATCTTTTGGCCGATCCCGTGATATCTCCATCAAGTGCTCGACGTCGTCACGCAGCAGAAGTCGCTCGGTTTGCAATCGCAGCCGAACTCGATCTTCGACTTGGCCGGCTTCGCGAGCTCGAAGCCGCAAAAGACATGCATGCCCTTTCGATCGAGGTCATGGCGGTTGGCGGTTACGCGCTCTCACTCTACGACACGCTGCACAAGTTGAACGCCTGGATTTACAACTTGCCGTTCATCCCGAAGGCGCCGATTGATCACACCGGCGACCCGCGGTACGACCTCAGCAAAAGTCCTAAGTATCTCCAGGATCATCGCGCGCACGGGCTCACCATGGGGCCTGTCGCGCGCAGCCCGTGGGACAATATCCGAGACGGCATTTGGAATTGGACTAACACCCATGCGATGGCGGTCACTCCACGTCGATACCACCGGTGAATATCCACATCGTGGTGCAGGGTGACCCGGAAGATCCGCACGCGACCGGTGCCGCGATCGGGAGCCCCATGCGCGAAGTGCTGAGTCATCCGCTCAGCCTCCCAGTGCGCGCTGGCAAGCATCGGACGAACGGGGTGGTCGGCAACGAGACCGTGGCTAACGCGATCTTCGGCACGTGATAGTTGGCCCGGCCGGCTTAAGAGGCGGACTCGGAGGGCACGAAGCTGAAAACGCTTCCTACGGTACATCGAGGAAAGCCGCCGTGATCCGCGGCCGTTTGCGGGAAAAGAGAGAGAAGAATCAAAGGAGATGCGACCGTGGCCGACGCCTTTAGTGCCTATTTTGGCGGATACCGACGAGCTTTCAACGGCTTGCCGCGTCCCTTCTACCTCGTAGCCCGCCCGGGTTTCTTCGGCGGCTTCGGGTCGTGGCTTGATATGCTTTCGCCTGTCGCCTGGAATTACGCTCGGGTTCCGACACCTCTCGATGTCGACGAGACCGTGCAGATGATCGATTGGATGATGGTCGGCGGCGATATGGCTTACGCGCTTCACGGGTACTCGTCCGAGTCACTTCCGGCATAGGTCTCTCGGTTTGCCGACCAGAGGTGAGCGTCGCCAAGCCGAACTCGCGGCGCGACAGCAGCAAACGCAGCTTATCGCACAGCTTACCGCTACGAGTATGTCGGGACCGCTCCCGGCGCCGAATCTCCTCGAAGAGTACGAACGCATTTCGCCGGGCTCAGCGGGCATCATTATTGGCGAGTTTCAGTCGCAAGCTCACCATCGGCGAACCCAAGAGTCGCGGATCGTCATGTCCGACATCATCCGCGCCTATATCGGGCAAGGCATCGGGTGCGCGCTTGCGGGATACCTGATTTGGACCGGCGGCGATCTCCTTCGTCACGGTCAGTCAATTACAGGCTTTCAGAGCATCGGCGTCGCTATCGCAGCGGGCGCGGTTCCGTTCGCGGTTAAGGCCTTTACGCAATATCAAGAGCGCAAGAATCAGACTAACGCTATCGCGGCTCAGCACCGGCCGGCTGGACGCCAGTAGATGATTGCGCCAACAGACCATGCGGCGTTCGTGTGGGCCATCAAGACGACCGACGTGGAGATGCGCGAAGACCGCCCGGAACTGTACGCCGGGGCGCAGACGCTGCCGTATCCGGTTGTGAACCTTGGCTTCACGCTCTTCAATCCGTCGTGCCCGCATCTCGGCGGGCGCTACGCCTGGATCGGCGGCGAGACACGCTTCATTTGCCCGCTCCATGGTTCGCAGTTCACGAGCTGTGGGAAGCATATCGCCGGGCCGGCGCTGCGCGGCCTCGATCCCTTACCGCTGCGCGAGTATAAGGGCCGGGCGGAGATCACGTGGATCGAGTACAAGGAAAACAGCCCCCCCATATCGTTCTGAAAATCGGGTAACGGCGGCTTCGGCGACGGCCGCCGCAGAACGGGATGCCGAACGGAGTCAGCGTCGCGCCGCGCAACCGGAGCCGATCTTTGAGCAAATTGATCATGTGGAACCTGGTGACGCTCGACGGCTTTTTCGAGGGCGGCGCGCCATGGGATCTCGACTTTCACCGGACCGTGTTCGATAGCGATCTCGAACGCTTCTCGATCGATCAGTTGCAGACGGCGGATCTGCTCCTGTTCGGGCGCGTCACGTACGAGGGCATGGCTGCGCACTGGCAGCAGGCGAAAGGCGAGGTTGCCGACTTCATGAACCGGCTGCCGAAAGCCGTCGTCTCGACCACGCTCGCGCATGCCGACTGGGCCAACACGCAAGTGATCTCGAGCGACGTCGCGGCGCGGGTTCGCGAACTCAAGGCGACGGGCCACCGCAACATGTACGTTTTCGGGAGCGCCACGCTATCGGCGACGCTCATTCACGAAGGGCTCTTCGATGAGTATCGCCTCGCGATCGTCCCGGTCGTGCTCGGTGAAGGCAAGCCGCTCTTTCCGATGGGCGCGCAACCGACGCAGATGACGCTGATCGAATCGCGCACGCTCGCGTCGGGCTGCGTCATCTTGTGCTATCAGCCGCAGCGCTCATAATCGCAGATCGTTGACGGCGGTCGACGGGCGGCGTCCGGCGAGCGCTTCGAGGACCGATTCCGCTTGAACGATCGCGAGTCGCCGGCGATCCTCGTGCGTTGCGGTTCCGATGTGCGGGGTGAACAGCGTCCGCGGCGATGCGAGAAGGCGCGGATCGATCCGATGGGGGCGGTCGGGATACTGACGATCTTCGAGCGCGAAGACATCGGCCGCATACCCTGCCAGCGCGCCGCGATCCAGCGCATCCGCAACGGCGGCTTCATCGACGATCGAACCGCGCGCGATATTGATCAGGAACGCGGACGGTCGAATCAGCCGTAGCCGCTGCGCGTCGATCAGATGCCGCGTCGCATCTGCGAGCGGCAGCGCGAGCACGATGAAATCGGCCCGCCCCAGCAGATCGTCGAGCGGCGTTCCCGCGTCGACGTCGGTGTGCAGCACGTGCATCGAGAAGCCGGCGGCGCGGGCCGCGATCGCGCGCCCGATCGCACCGTAGCCGACGATACCGAGAACGTTGCCGCTTACCGCCGTGCCGAGCCGTGCCTCCGTACTCCAGCCGGAGAACCGGCCGTTGCGTACGCGGTCATCGCCATCGCGCAGTCCGCGCGCGAGGCCGAGCAGCAGCATCCAGGCAAGATCGGCCGTACCGTCGGTCAGGGCGTCCGGAACGTTCGTCACCCAGATCCCGCGCGCGCTCGCCGCGGCCACGTCCACGTTGTCGTAGCCCTTCCCGAATCCGGCGAGGACGCGCAGCTGCGGCAACTGCTCGAGGACGGCTTCATCGATGATGTCGGGGACGAAATAGCAGAGCGCGTGGGCGCCGCGCGCTTCGCGTGCGAGCGCGGCGCCGTCGGGGCTGCCCGGGCCCGGCCAGAAGCGGACCTCGCATGTCGCGCGCAAGCGGTCCGGACCCTCGGCCGGTGCGGTGTGGGTATAGAAAACGAGCGGACGATCCACGCGTGCGCTCAATGCGCCGCGGCGAGCAGTGCCTCGAACGCGGCCCGCGTCGCAAAGGAACGCTGCGTCCCCGGTTTGGTCACCGAATCGGCCGCGTAGCGGACCGCGCGTTCGAGCGCGATCCGGATGTCGTGTCCGCTCGTCAGATGATGGATGAAACTGCCGATGAACGCATCGCCGGCGCCGGTCGTATCGACCGCGTCGACCGCGACGCCGGGGACGTGCAGCGTCTCGTTCGCCTCGACAAGCAGCGCGCCGTCCGCGCCGAGCGTGACGACGATCCGTTCGATGCCGCGCGCGATGAGCGCGCGCGCTGCGACGACGACTTCGTCGCGCGTTGCAACGGGAAGCCCCGAGAGCAGCGCGAGTTCCGACTGGTTCGGAATCAGATACGCGATCCCGCGCAGCCGCGCGATATCGAGCCCCGCGACGGCGGGTGCTGGATTCAGCACGACCTTCAGCCCGAGCGCGACGCCGCGTTCGATCGCCGCATAGACCGTTTCCAGCGGCGTTTCGAGTTGCACGACAAGCGCGGCGCAGGTGCGCAGATCCGCTTCGGCGCGCACGAGATCGTCGGGTGCGAGCGCGTCGTTCGCACCGCGAACGATTAGAATCCGGTTCTCACCCGAGGGCTCGACGACGATCGGTGCGACACCGCTCGCTGCGCCCGCGACCGTGCGCACGTGTTCGGTTGCGATGCCGAGCGAGGTGAGATTTGCGCGCGCCGCTACACCGAAGGCATCGTCGCCGACGCACGCGACGAACACGACCGGGCTGCCGAGCAGCGCCGCCGCCACGGCTTGATTTGCGCCCTTGCCGCCGGGTGCCATCGCGAACCGCGGCGCGTCGAGCGTTTCGCCGCGCTCGGGCATCCGCGTGACGTACGTGATCAGGTCGGTCATGATGCTGCCGACGACGGCGATCCGTCCGCTGCTCTGCTCGGCGTTCACGTTAGCAGAAGATGCCGTGAAAGCCGAACGGGATCGCGTGCGGTGCGCGCGCGCGAGCGAGTACGGCGAGGTCGCGCGCATCGAGTACGACGAGCGACGAAACTCCGGCGTCGGTATCAAGTGCGACGATCAAGAGCACGCCGTCGTCTTCGTCCGTTCCACCCGGACGCGGAACGAAGAGCGGCTCACCGGGGAAGACGGCGGGTTCTTCCCAGGTCGCGACCGCGCGCTCGCGCACATCGACCTTGACGATGCGTGCCGGGATTGCGGGGCCGCCGTTGCGCCGGTGATCCACGCCGTACGCGTAGCGATACGCACGCGCCATGTTCGCGCGCGCAACCGCCGGCAGCTCCGTTGCCGCTCCGGCGACGTTCTCGCGTTCCGCTGCGGTGCGCCCCGGCACGAGCCGGTAGCGACGAAACGACGCGTCCGCCCAGCCTTCGGTGCTCTCGCCGAGCACGTGCGACATCCGGAAACTCGGGATCACCGCGGCGTCGTCGTAGGCGGAGATATCGAGCACGATCGCATCACCCTCTTCGAACGCGTTGATGTGGTGGAAGGCGAAAAAGGCCTCCGTCTCATAGGTCCCGAGCAGCTCGCCGCGATCTTTGTGAATCACGTGGAAGCGCGTCGCGCGGCCCGGGTTCCAGCGATAGTTCTCGATGAACGGCTTGCGGCGCACGAGCAGATCGAGCGGCCGCACCGTGAGCGGATACTCCGCAAGCACGACGGTGTTTTGCGTCGTCGAGAACGCATGCATGTATGCCGCCTCGTCGACCGCGATCGTGGCGATCACGGTGCGCGTGAGCGTCCCGTCGGCGATGCGCACGATCTTGTAGGTGCACGGCCGGCCGAATTCGGTCACGATGTTGAAGGTCGCGCTGCGGCTCGGATCGTGGTGCGCGTGCGCCGTCGTCGTTTGGCCGCCCACGCGGTCGTCGTACGAACGGACACCGCGCGTCGCGAGCGTCTCGCCGTCGAAGGCAACGGGTGTCGGCGTCTCCGTGAGCGCGAGATATGCGCCGTCGAAGGGGACGATGTTCACGTTCGCGTTCGCTGATGCCGTCGCGCCAACGCGGACCCCGAGCCGCTCGAGCAGCGTCGGGCGCGGATCGGTCGCGAACTCCGAGCACCTGATGCGCCCGGCTCGCTCGGCGGCCACGAACCCCGGCGAGCGCAGAAAGCGGTTCGCGTACGAGACGCCTCCGCTGCGGATCGCAAACCGGTGCAGCATCGCAAGACCATCGAACCAGTGCCGGTAGCGCTCCGCGCCGACCGTGAAGCGGCCCGGCCCGTTGCGCAGCAGCGTGCCCGTAAGCCAGTCCGGCAGCCTCCCGGTCACGGGCAGCGCATCGACCGTCACCTCGCGGTCGAGCGAGGCGAAGCCGAGCCGGTAATCGGCGGCGCGGGGCGGAGCGATGGTGGGAGTCATCGCCACCCTAACCGGACGAGGTCCGGCTGCGGATGCGTGCGTCCGGCAAACGCCCGCGCAGCGTTAGATCGCCAGATGATAGCGAGCGCCGTACACGCCGACCGGACCGCGCACGAGATTGTAGCCCGGGTTGAAGACGCGCTGGAAATCGAATGTGATCCCGGCATGCGTGCCGATGCCGACCTTGTAATACGTTTCGTAGATGTGCTCGCCGCCGTAGCTCTGGCCACCGTCGCCGATGAGCACGCCGATGCCGCCCGCCGCGAAGTACGCCTGCGCCGGCGCGGCAAGCGCGTTCGCGGCACCGGCGAGACCGAAGGCGTCATTGGGCCGATGGTAGCGCTCGCCGCTGATCGAGATGCCGCCCATGATCGAACGATCGATCTCGGTGAAGTCGTCTGCTTCGTAGGTTCCGTTCATCGCGCTCACGCGCGCGAAGAGCCCGACGCCGGTCGCGATCTCTTGCGAGAGGTTGAGCCCCGCACCGGCCTTGACGTGCTTGGTCGTACGAACGCTCGTCGTACTGGGGAGCGTGCCGGTGGCTTGCGCGAGCGCGAGCGCACCTGCGTAGGTTCCGAAGTAGCCGTCGTCTTCGTAGACGAGGGCTTTCATCGCACCGGGATGGCCGCCGAGGAACGAGGTATCTTGCTCGTATTCGACCACGACGGAGGATTGCTGCAGCGGCACGTGCTCGATCTCGATCCCATTGGGCACGACCGAGAGCTGGAACAGCCCGGCGCGGAACGCGGAATGCGGGCTCACGAGCTCGGCGCTCGCACCATACGTGTAGCCCCACGAATCGGCCGCGTAATCGAAGGCGCCCATGTCGATGATCGACCAGTTCAGAAAATCGTTCTTCGGGTCGTGCGCGTACGGGTTCGTATCGAACACGTCGACCGTCGAAAATTTTCCCACCGTCAGCGTGAGGTGCTTTGCGTCGACCGATCCGCCGAGCTGGTTCACATCGGGATCGACCGTCTGTTTCTCGCCGCCAAGCTCGAACGTTTGGCGGATGAAGATGCGCTGAATCCGGCCGTACGAGTTGTCGCGGCCGACCTTGTACGCCTCGCCGCTGAGAAACCCGGCGACGCCGTACGTGCCGTTATACATCTGCCCCGGCGGCGCCGGATTCCCGAGGCCGAATCCCTGATCGATCTCGGGATCGATGTAGCCCTCGCCGCCCTTCCAGAGGCGCGCACCGAGATAGAGCGTGCCGTCGGCGGTCTTGGCCGTGTCGGGGTTCGGGTTCAGGCTCTGCGGACCGGAGTACGCCGCCGGAAAGCCGCCATGATATTGCTGGGTGACCGTCGCTTGCGCATGAACGCTGAAGCGTTCGGGAGCCGGAGTCGGCGTCGCGCTCGGCGCGGGTGACGGTTCCGCGGATGCCAGGGGCGCGGCTACCGTGGAGACGGCGGACGGCGGTGCGCTCTCGGCGCGCGCGTGCCCCGACGACGCGACGAGAACGACGCAGATGGTCGCGAGACCGAGCGCAAGGCGATGCGTGGACACCGGAATCTCCAAACGGCAGCTACGGAGAACGCAGGCCGCTCGGACCCACGAAAAAACCGCGCGTCGGAGCACGGCGCAGAGACATTCGCCGGGCCGGTTCGAGAACTCCCTCCCGGTCGTGCGAACAGGAGTGTCGCGGCGCGGCGGGCGAGTGGTGAATGGATACCATGCATGGTGACCATTCACAGACCGGTCCGGGAGCGCTGATCGCCGCGCTCGGGGCGTACCATCCCGGCGACGAGCGCGAAGCGCTGATGGTCGCGCGCACCAAAGTCTTCTTAGCCGCCGCGGACGACCCGTTCTCGCGCCGCTCGTTCGTGCCCGGACACCTCACCGGATCCGCCTGGATCGTCGACGAGGAGCGCACGCACGCGCTGCTCGTCCACCACCGCAAACTCGATCGCTGGCTGCAGCCCGGCGGGCATGCCGAAGCGGAGCGCGACGCGCTCGCGATCGCGGAGCGCGAAGCGCGCGAAGAAACGGGGCTGCAGCACCTGCGCCCCGCGCAACCGGGGATCTATGACGTCGACGTCCACGTCATCCCGGCGCGCGGCGACGATCCCGAACACGCGCACTTCGATATCCGCTTCGCCTTCATCGCCGATCGCGGCGAGCCGCTCGTCGTGAGCGAAGAGTCGCATGCCGTGGCCTGGCGGCCGATCGCGGATCTCGATCGCGAGGGCGTCGACGAATCGGTGCGCCGACTCGCGCGCAAGACCGTATGCCTCCCATGAACGACGCACGACTCCCGTGAACGATGCAAAAGAAGCGTATCTCGCGATCCTGGCGCGCGATCCCGGCAATCGCGATGCGCTCGTCGGCCTGGCGGATTTGGTCGAGCGAGCCGGCTACACGATCGAAGCCTGCGGCTTGCTGACCGAAGCCGGCCGCCTCTATCCCGACGACGTGCAGATCGCCGTCTTGCGCGGCAGTGCGCTGGCGCGGGCGGGCGATTTGCCCGAAGCGCGCGCCGCCTTCGATCTCGCGCGCTATCTTGCGCCCGAGGATCGGACGATCCGCCGCAAGTACGCCGAAACGCTGGCCGAGCGCGAGCAGTTTTTCGGCGATGCCGCGTTCGCAGAGGCGTGGCGGCTCGACGAACGGCGCGAGTATGTCGCGGCGCGCCGGGCGTACCTTGCGATCCTCGCGCGCGATCGCACGCACCTCGGCGCGCTCGTCAATCTCGGCACGCTGCACATGCGGTTCGGACGCCCGACCCTCGCTCGGCTCACCTACCAGCGCGCGGTCGCCGCGCACCCGCAGTCGCGCATCGCGCGCATCAATCTCGCGCGGCTCGTCTACGAATCCGATCCGCTCCTCGCCGAAGCGCAGTACGCGGCGCTCGTGGCCGCCGATCCCGATGACATCGACGGCCTCGCCGGGTTCTCACGGCTGGCCGAAGATCGCGGCGATTTCCAGCAAGCGCGCGAGTTGCGCAACCGCGCGCTCAAGAATCGCCGCATCGTGTTCTCCCGCTACACCGGCAGCGGACGGCCGCTGCGCGTGCTGCTCGTCGAAACGGGCGACGATGGAAACATCCCGCTGCCGCTGATCCTCGATGCGAGGCAGTTTCTGAGTGCGGCGCTCGCCGTCGAGGCGTACGATCCGCGCGTGCCGCTGCCGCCGCACGATGTCGTGTTCAACACGATCGGCGATGCCGATCGCTGCGTTGCCGCGCTCGCACTCGCCGAGACCGTCATCGCGCAAACGCGCGCGCCGCTGATCAATGCGCCGGCTGCCGTGCTGGCGACGACGCGCGCGCGCAACGCACGGCGGCTGCGTACGATCGAGGGCGTCATTACGCCGCGCACGGTGCGCACGGCGCGTGCCGACTTCCTCGGCCCGGACGGCCTCGAGCAGATCCACGCGCGTGGCTTCCACTTCCCGCTCTTGCTGCGTGCGCCCGGTTTTCATACCGGCAAGCACTTCGTCGAAGTAACCGAAGCCGATGCGTTTGCGGCGGCCATCGCGGCGATCCCCGGCGACGACGTGCTCGTAATCGAACGGCTCGATGCGCGCGGCGCCGACGGCAAGTTCCGTAAGTACCGCGTGATCGCGATCGACGGCAAACTCTATCCGCTGCACGCCGCGGTTTCACACGACTGGAAAGTCCATTACTTCAGCGCCGACATGAAGTCATCGGCCGACCACCGGGCCGAAGACGAAGCGTTTCTCGCGGACCTGCCCGGTGCCGTCGGGGCGCGCGCGATGCAGGCGCTCGCGGGGATCGTCGCGGCGCTGGGGCTCGACTACGCCGGGATCGATTTCGGCCTCGACGCGGCAGGCAACGTGCTCGTGTTCGAGGCCAACGCGACGATGCTGATCCCGCCCGCGGGTAGCGATCCGCGCTTCGCGTATCGGGTGCCGGCGGTGCAGCGTCTCGTGCACGCGACGCAGGCGATGCTCTACGCGCGGGCCGGCGCTAGTGCGCCGCCCGCGTGAGCCGGTCGCGCACGGCGGCGTTGGCTTCGGTATCCGGCGGGAGCGCGGTCACGATCGTATCGTAGCCCTGCGCGTCGAGCGCGCGGAGCGTCGCGTAGAGGTCGCGCGCGGCGGCGGCGGGATCGGCGGGCAGGGTGAGGATCCCGGCGCGTTCGCCGGCGGCGACGCGGCGCTGCGCCTCCGTCGCCGGATCGCTCGCGAGGATCAGCCGTGCGCGCGGCGCGTAGTGTGAGGCGAGCGTGCCGGGCGCGCGCACGCTGCCGCCGGCCGCGGTGACGACCGCGACGCCGAGCGCTGCGCCGAGGTCGCTCGGCCCGATCGCACCGGCGCGCACGATCTGCGGGACCTCGCCGGTGAGATCCACGATCGTCGACTCGACGCCGACCCGCGCCGGGCCGCCGTCCACGATCAGATCGACATCGGCGCCGAGATCCTGCGCGACATGCTCGGCACGCGTCGGGCTCACGCGCCCGAAGCGATTTGCCGACGGCGCGGCCAGCGCCCCGCCGAATGCCGCAAGGATCGCGAGCGCGAGCGGGTGATCGGGAACGCGCAGCGCGACCGACTCTTGGCCGCCGGTCACGAACGCGCCGACGGCATCGCTCTTCGCGACGATCATCGTCAGCGGTCCGGGCCAGAACGCGTGCGCGAGCGTCGCCGCGCGATCGTCGTCCGTTCGCGTATATCGCGCAAGCCACGACGCGCCGGCGAGGTGAAGGATCAGCGGATGATCGGCCGGCCGGCCTTTGATTGCGTAGATCCGCGCGACGGCCGCGGCATTCGCGGCGTCGGCGGCGAGACCGTACACCGTCTCGGTCGGAAGCGCGATGACGCCGCCCGCGCGCAGGATCGCGACCGCGCGCGCGACGGTCTCGTCCATCGGGCTAGGTGGCCCGGCCGTCCGGCTCGATGCGCGAGAAGCCCGCGAACGGCACGAGGACGTCCGGCAGGGTGATGCCGCCGTCGGCGGTCTGATAGTTTTCCAGCACCGCGAGCAGCGTCCGCCCGATGGCGAGCCCCGAGCCGTTGAGCGTGTGCACGAACTCCGGTTTCGCTTTGGGTTCGCGCCGGAAGCGCATGTTCGCGCGCCGCGCCTGAAAGTCGGTGCAGTTCGAGCACGAACTGATCTCGCGATAGCCGCCGCCGTCGCTCGGCAGCCAGACTTCGAGATCGAACGTCTTCGCGGCGTTGAAGCCGACGTCGCCGCTGCACAAGAGCATCGTGCGATGCGCGAGCCCGAGCTCGTGCAAGAGGCTCTCCGCATGCGCCGTGAGCGCATCGAGATCATCGAACGAACGCTCGGGCAGCGTCAACCACACGAGTTCGACTTTTTCAAACTGATGCTGGCGAATCAGCCCGCGGGTGTCTTTTCCGGCTGCGCCCGCCTCTTTGCGGAAACACGGTGTGTGCGCGCAGTATTGGCGCGGCAACGATTCGCCGGCCAGGATCTCATCCTTGTGATAGGCCGTGAGCGGCACCTCGGCCGTCGGGATAAGGAACAGATCCGCACTCTGATCCTGGAACATCGCGTCGGCGAATTTCGAGAGCTGTCCGGTGGCGAACATCGTCGCGCGCGTCACGAGATACGGCACCGCGAGCTCCGTATAGCCGTTGCGCGCGGCGCGATCGAGGAAGAAGAGCGCGATCGCGCGCTGGAGCCGCACGCCCGCACCTTTGAGGATGGAAAAGCGCGAGCCCGAGAGCTTCGCCGCGCGCTCGAAATCGATGATGCCGAGCGCCTCGCCGAGTTCCCAATGGGACTTGGGCGCAAAGTCGAAGACGCGCGGTTCGCCCCAGCTGCGCACGACCACGTTCTCGTCGCTGCCCGCGCCCGCCGGGACGCTCTCGTCCAGCACGTTCGGAACCTCGGAGAGCAGCGTCGCGATGCGTTCCTCGAAGCCCGGCAGCGCCGCGTTCGCATCCACGATGCGCGCATCGAGGGCGGCGATCTGGGGCCGCAGTTCCGCTGCGGCGGCGGCCTTGTCGGTCGCCACCTTCACGCGGTCGCTCAGCGCGTTTTTCTCCGCTTTGAGCGCCTCGACGCTGGTCACGCCGGCACGCCACGCGGCATCGAGCTCGAGCACGGCGTCGACGAAGGATGGGTCTTGGCCGCGGCGCTGCGCGGAGGCGCGAACCCGGTCGGGATCGCGGCGGATCAAAGCGATATCTAGCATCGGTAGCGAAGCGGCGCGTTATGCGGAGTTCGCAAGCGCTCCTACCCGGCGCCGCTTTTGCGGTCGACCAACTTCCGGGACCGGAGCAAGCGATCGTGGCGTATGCCGCGGCGGTCGCGCCCGGTCCGGCCGGGGTGGAATCGGTCCCGCTCGACGCGGCGTACGACCGCGTCTTGGCGCGCGACGTCGCCGCCGACCGCGCCTATCCCGCCGATGCACGGTCGACGATGGATGGCTTCGCCGTGCGCGCCGCCGACGGCGTGAGCGCGCGCCGGATAACGGGCGAGGTGCGGATGGGCCACGCGCCGGAGCGCCCGATCGGCCCCGGCGAGACGCTGCGCATCCCGACCGGCGGCGTTTTGCCCGACGGCGCCGATGCCGTCATCCCGTTCGAGGATGTCGAAGAGCGCGACGGCACGATCGTCCCGCGCGACGCGCCGGCGGCGGGTGATTCGCTGACGCCCGCCGGCGCCGATCTGCAACTCGGCGCTGCCGTGCTCGCGGCCGGCCGCCGGATCGGCGGCCCGGAACTGGGGTTGCTCGCGACCCTCGGGTACGCGACGGTCCCCGTCTACCGGCGTCCGCGCGTCGCGATCATCTCGACCGGCGATGAACTCGTCGATCCGGGGGCCGTCCCCGAGCGCGGTCAAATTCGCGATTCGAATCGCTACGCGATCGCCGGAACGCTGCGCGCGCTCGGCGCCGAGCCGCTGCACATCGCGCGCGCGCCGGACCGCATCGACGATCTCGTGGCCAGACTCCGCGAGGGCTGCGAATGCGCGGACGCCGTCATCCTCACCGGCGGCTCATCGGTCGGCGAACGCGATCTCACCCCCGACGCGATCGAACGGCTCGCGGGGACGATCGTCGTCCACGGGCTGCGGGTGAAACCCGGCAAGCCGACGGTGCTGGCCTGGATCCCGCGGATCGGCTCGATCGGTGCGGTTCCCGTTATCGGCCTGCCCGGGAACCCCACCTCGGCGCTGCTGATCCTCGAGGCCGTCGCGGCTCCGATCGTCACGGCGCTCGGCGGCGCGTTACCGGCGGCGGCGCCGGCCCGGGTCTATCCGGCCGGGGCGGCCTTTGCCGGCCGGGCCGGCTGGACGTGGTTCGTGCCGGTTGAGATCCGAGACGGCCGGGCCTATCCGCTCGCGCTGCGGTCCGCGCATACGAGCCTGCTCGCACGGGCACACGGCTACGTCGTGCTTCCCGAAGACGGCCCGCGGATCGAGCCCGGGGAGGACGCACTCGTGATCCGCTTCCGCTCCGGAGGTCGCCCGTGAAACCCGCGCTCGCCGCACTTGCCGCTCTCGCCGCCCTGACGGCGTGTACCGGAACCCATATCGACACCGAGAAACCGCTTTCGAGCTACACGATCCCGCCGGCGGCCGAGGCCACGTTCAAAGACACGCTGCTGGTCGCAGCGATCAAAGCCAAACTCGCCGGCGACGACCTCGATTCCGCGTCGCGCGTGCATGTCGGCGTGCACGACGGCGTGGCGACGCTCTCGGGTGCCGCGCGCAGCGCCGCCCAGCGAGCGAAAGACGTCACGCTCGCCGCCCAAGTCAACGGCATTTCGCGGGTCGAGAACGAGCTCGGCATCGCGCCGTCCCGCGATGCGAAAGACGCCGGCGACGTCGCGCTCGCGGCCCGGATCACCGGCGCGCTGGTCGCCCAAACGGGGATCAACGCGCTCTCGGTGCACGTCAGCGTGAACGGCGGGGCGGTCACGCTGAGCGGCCACGCGCCGAGTGCGGCGATCGAATCGACGATGGTCGCGGCCGCCAAGGCAACCTCCGGCGTGCGCAACGTCGACGATCGGATCGCGGTTCGGGAGTAAGATGTCCCATACGCCGTCTCCGACGCCGCTGGTTTCCGCCGTTCCCGCCGTCACACCGTTCGTCGCGCCCGAGGAACTCGCGCGTCGCGTCGGCCGCGATTCGCTGCTCCGTCTGGGTGCGAACGAAAGCTCGTTCGGGCCGTCGCCCGCGGCGATCGTAGCGATGCGCGACGAGATCGGGCACACGAACTGGTACGGTGACCCGGAATCGGTCGAGCTGCGCGACGCGATCGCCGAGCGCCATGCGGTCGCGCGCGAGAACGTGACGATCGGCTCCGGGATCGACGATTTGATGTCGCTGTTGGTTCGCACGTTTTGCGCGCCCGGCGAAGCGTCGCTTGCAACCGCGGGCACCTACCCGACCTGGACGTACCACGTGCTGGCCTACGGCGCGCGCCACGAAACGGTGCCGCCGACCGCGGCGGCGTCGATCGACGTCGACGCGCTGATCGCCGGCGCCCGCGCGATCCGGCCCAAGGTCGTCTACGTCGCCAACCCCGACAACCCGAGCGGCGCGTTCGTTGAAGCGGCCGAGCTTGCGCGGCTGCGCGCCGGTCTCCCGGACGACGTCTTGCTCGTCCTCGATGAGGCCTATGCCGATTTCGTCGATCCCGCTCGGCTGCCGCCCGCAGTGCTCGACCCGCGCACGATCCGGCTGCGTACGTTTTCCAAGGCCTATGGCCTGGCGGGAGCGCGTGCGGGCTACCTGATCGCCGATGCACCCTATGTGGGGACGTTTCAGAAGATCCGCCAGCACTTCGGCGTGAATCGCACCGCGCAGATCGGGGCGCTCGCGGCGCTGCGCGACGATGCGTACAAGGCAGAGGTCGTCGCCGAAGTCGCGCGCGGGCGGGCGGACTACGCCGAGCTCGGCCGACGCCTCGGTGTGCGGACGCTTCCCTCGGCGACCAACTTCGTCTGCTTCGAGGTCGGCACGCGCGCGCAGGCGGAAGCGATGGTCGCAACGTTGCTCGAGCTCGGCGTCTTCGTGCGCAAGCCCTATGCGCCGCCGATCGACGGCTTCATTCGCGTCACCGTCGGAACGCCCGCGGAGCGCGCGGCGTTCGGCGCGATCTTCGCGGAGGCGCTCGATCGCGTGCGCGAAAAGGCCGTCCCGTAATTTGCGCTACGCCATCTTCTCCGATATTCATGGCAATCTCGAATCACTGCAAGCGGCGCTCGCGCTGACCTTGCCAGCCGACGAAATCGTGTGCTTGGGCGACATCGTGGGGTACGGCCCCAATCCCAACGAGTGCGTCGCGATCGTGCGCGAGCGCGCGAGCGTGACCGTGCTCGGCAACCACGACGTCGCGGCGATCGACAATTTCGGACTCTCGTATTTCAACCCGGCCGCGCGCGCCGCGATGGAGTGGACGCAGAGCGTCCTGCTCGCCGAGCATCACGCCTGGCTCAATTCGCTCGGTTATGAGTTCCGGTTGCCGGAATTCTTGCTCGTGCACGGCGCGCCGGTGAACTATTTCGAGTACATTTTGGACAAGTCTGGGGCGGCGCGCGCTTTCGCTGCCTCCGATGCGCCGCTGATCTTCGTCGGCCACACCCACATCTCGGGATACTATGCCTTGCGCCCCGACGGCAGCATCGATGCAAAGCTGCTGCAGAAGGGCGGGACGTTTTCGCTCGACGAAGGATCGCGGTACGTCGTCAACGTCGGGAGCATCGGGCAGCCGCGGGATCTCAATCCGCTTGCCTCGTTCGGTTTCTACGAGCCGGCGGCGCGCACGATCGAGATCGTTCGCTACGAGTATCCGATTGCACGCGTTCAAGAAAAGATTGCCGCGGTCCATTTGCCCGAGGCGCTGGCACGCCGGCTCACCGTGGGCCGCTAGCCGCCGGTGCGCATCACCGTGGAGGTCCCCGCCATGAAGAAAGTTCTCGCGCTCGCCGCGTCGCTCGTCACGCTGCTCGCGGCGGCGCCCCGGCCGGGTGATGCCCGCAACGACTATGCCAACGCGGCGTTCAGCACGGCGATGAGCGCGGGACTGCGCGCTTTTTACGCGCGCGATTTCGAGGTCGCACGGCACGATTTCGATACCGCGATCCAGATCGTCCCCGACAACACGCTGGCGATTTCGTTTCTGAACGCGACCGCAGCGCAAGTCCCGGGGACGCTCGATACGCTGATCTCGGATGAAGAAGACCGGCTCGTCAAAGAGCCGCACAATTATCTGGCTCACGTGCGGCTCGGGTTTTCGTATATGTTCGCGACGATCAGCGGGCGCGACCGCGACGTCGATGCGCGCGAAGAATTCGATCAAGCCGTGAACATCGACGCCGACCGTGCTGCCGCCCACGACGGCCTCGGAATCATGCGCGAGAACGAGCGCAGCGCGAATCGCGCGAAGGTCGAATTCCTCACCGCACTTGCCGCCGACAAGAACGATGTGCTCGCGCGCGAGTATCTTGCGAGCATCTATCAAGTCGATTTGCGCGATCCGCAGCGGGCGCTCGCGTACGTCGTCGATATCCCGAACGTCGTGCCCGACTACGCCGACATCTATTACCACATGGCGTCGCTCTTCGACGACCTCGGTCAGCCCGGCGCGGCGATCACGTTCGCGACGCGCGGTCTGGAGGAAGACATCGGCCACGTCGGCGAGGCCGGCCAGCACGGCTATACGCTGCTTGCGAAAATCTATATCGCGCAGAAAAAACTCGACGATGCACGCCGCGTGCTGAAGGCGGCGATCACGGCCAACACCGATGCGGCGTACGCCCAGACGCTGCTCAAGCGCGTCAACGACGGCGATTACGATGCGAGCGCACCGAAAGCCGCCGCGGCGCCGATCTCCGGCAAGTGACCGGCGGCGTTCCGGTCGACGACGGCAACTGCTTCGCCTGCGGGCCGCACAACCCGGACGGTCTCAAGCTCGAATTCGAGCGCAACGCCGACGGCAGCGTTCACGCGACGATCGTTCTCGATCCCAAATTTCAAGGCTGGCAGGGCATCGCGCACGGCGGGATCGTGATGATGCTGCTCGATGAGGCGATGGCGCACGCATCCGGCCACGCCGGCGAGCGCGGGATGACGGCCTCGATGTCGGTGCGGTTCCGCAAGCCGGTTCCGCTCGGCGTGCCGATCGTGCTCGACGGACTCGTGCGCTGGCGTCGCGGCCGCGTGCTGGGTCTCGAGGGTCGCGTCAGCGCAGCGGACGGTACCCTGCTCGCGACGAGCGAAGGCAACTTCGTCTCCGCGGGAACGATGTAGCATACCGATGCCCAAGATGAAAATTCTGCGCCGCGCCGAGGAAAAGGCGCCGAGCGCTCCCACGATCGAAAATCGTCGCGCGCGCTACGAGTACGAGATCATGGAGACGTACGTTGCCGGGATGGCGCTGACCGGAACCGAGGTCAAATCGCTGCGCACCGGCGCCGGTGCGTCGATCAACGAAGCCTACGTGCGCATCCGCGAGGGCGAAGCGTTCCTCATTTCGATGACCATCCCGGTGTATAAAGAAGGCTCGTTCTCGAATCACGAACCGGGCCGGCCGCGCAAGCTGTTGATGAAGCGTGCGGAGATCGACCGGCTGGCGAGCCGGCTCGGCGAAAAAGGCTTCACGCTCGTCCCGCTGCGTCTGTTCTTCACCGAGCCCGGCACCGAAGGCCACAAACCCGGCGTCGCCAAGGTGCTGCTCGGCGTCGCCCGCGGCAAAAAACAATGGGACAAGCGCCGCGAGGAAATGGCCCGCGACGTCAAGCGCGACATCGCCCGCGCCATCCGGAGCTAATGGCGACATGAGTGGCGGGCCTGAGCGTCATCCTGAGCCTGTCGAAGGATGGGCGTGAGGATGCGGGGAGCGAAGCCGGAACGGGCGCTTGATGCGGTAGTCATCGCGGCCGTTACGTTCGAGCCGGGTGAGCCGATCGTCGTCGCGTGCAGCGGGGGGCCGGATTCGGTTGCGCTGGCATCGGTGTTGGATCGGGTTGCGCGGGAGCGCGAGGTGCCGCTGGTGATCGCGCACGTGAATCACGGGGTGCGCGAGAGCGCGTGGCAGGATGAGTGCGTCGTGCTCTCCGTCGCGGCTCGGCTCGGACGCACGGTGAAGATCGCGGCGCTCAGCGGCGTCGCCGCCGACGAAGGGTCGCTGCGTGAAGCGCGCTACGCGGAACTCGCCCGGATCGCCCGGGAAAACGGCGCGCGCACGATCGCGACCGCCCACACGGCGGAAGACCAAACCGAAACCGTCCTCCTCGCGCTCTTCCGCGGCACGGGCCCGGATGGGCTCGGCGGGATGCCCGCGGAGCGGAGCCTGGAGGGCGACCTGCGTCTGGTCCGCCCGCTGCTCCGCGCCGGCCACGAGGAGCTCCGCGCGGAACTGGCCCGCTCCGGTCTTCCCTACGCGCTGGATCCCACGAACGACGATGCACGCTACCGGCGCAGTGCCGTTCGCACGGCGCTCGTCGCGCTGCGCGACGAATTTCCGGGCTTGGACCGGGCGGTCGCGCGCTGCGCCGAGATCTTGCGTGCGGAGCGCTCGGGCGATCCGCGAGCGCTCGAACGCCGCGCGCTGCGCGACCGGCTGCGCGATGAAGGGCTGTTGCGGGATATTCCGTTCGAGCGCATCGAAGCGGCCCTCACTGCCCGCCCCGAGGCCCGCGTTTTTCTCAAACCGGGCCTCGAACTCGATGCCGGAGATCTCCGTTGACCAGCCCGCTCGTCACCACGATCGAATCCGTCGTCTTCAGCGCGGCGGACATCGCCCGCGCGATCCAGCGCATGGCGGAGGAAATCTCCCGGGATTATGCCGGCCGTGAAATCGTCTTGCTGGGCGTGCTCAAAGGCGCCGTCTTCGTAACGGCCGACCTCGCCCGCGCGCTCGACTCGGTCCCCGGCGGCCCGAGCAAGATCGAACTCGATTTCCTCGGCGTCTCGAGTTACGGCAACGCTTCACGCTCCTCGGGGGAAGTGCGGCTGGTCCAAGACACCTCGCACTCGATCGAGGGCAAACACGTGCTCGTCGTCGAGGACATCGTCGACAACGGGCTGACCCTGCGCTACCTGCGGATGCTGCTCGGAGGCCGAGCCCCGGCATCCCTAGCGGCTGCCGTCTTGCTCGATAAGCCCTACAACCGGCGCGTCGAGGTCCCGGTCGAATATGTTGGAATGGTGTGTCCCGACGAGTTTGTCGTAGGGTACGGTCTGGACTATCAGGAACGGTATCGGACTCTGCCCTACGTAGCCAAACTGCGCGCCGAGGCCTTCGAGGCGTAAAAGTCCGCGAACGTTGGTCCACCTGGAACGCCGGAAGGCGATCTGGGGTTGTCTAAGAGGTAAACCGGTTACCGGGGAGTTCGTAAGTACACAATTTTATGGGCAAACACCTCAAGTCCGTCATCATCGTCCTGCTGATCTTCGTCGTCGTGATCGTGATCGTCAACAAGGTCGTGATCCAGCAGCCGCCGGCGCAGCGCATCTCCTACACGCAGTTCTA
>Ga0116226_10000534_pt1 | contig 32439 bp, 30 predicted proteins | sample S1TSphfallax_FD_89692 | JGI IMG/M metagenome (GOLD analysis project Ga0116226, IMG submission 89692) | Host-associated microbial communities from peat moss isolated from Minnesota, USA - S1T2_Fa - Sphagnum fallax MG | ecosystem: Host-associated > Plants > Peat moss > Unclassified | place: USA...
GCACGGGGGTCATCGCCGAAGACGGCGTCCTCGCGGCGCGCCTCGCCGGCCTGGGGCGCGATACGATCCCCGCGCTGCAGCCGCTCTCGCTGTTCTTTTCGCTGCTCGGCGGCATCTCGGTGCGGCGCGACGTGTTCGCCGAAGTCGGGCCCTTCGATGAGGGCTACGAGCGTACGCTTTTCGATCTTGACTGGACGCTGCGCACGCGGCTCAAATCGCGTGCGCTGATCTATCGTGCGGACGTGACGATGCGGGCTGATCGGCCGATCGAGGTCGGGCCGGGACGGCATTCGCGCGCCGATGCGCAGCGCTTTCTTGCGAGTTGGCAGGCGACGATCGGAACCGCGCTCGTGCCGGAGCGATTCGTGCCGTGAACATCGCCGTCTTCGATGATCTGGTGCCGCATCTGGATCGCGGCGCCGGCTATCCGCGCGCGAATGCGCTGCTGAGCGAACTTGCCGGACGCTGCGAGCGCGTCTCGTTTTTCGCGATGAACGATCAGGCGACGGCCAAGGTGCCCGATGCCTGGGCGCCCGATATCGATCGCCGGATCGAACTGCTTTTCCCACCGCCGGGTTACCCGTGGATCCTCACGTTCGAGCGCTTGCGCGACGCGGGTTTCACGGTTTTGTGGATCAGCCGGCCGGCGAATATGCGCACGCTCTCGAGCGCCTTTGCGGAGCGTCCCGATCTGCGCGCGGCGTTCACGATCGTCTACGACGCCGAAGCGCTTTATGCGCCGCGGCTCGCGCAAGCGCTGCGACTCGAAGGCAAACCGATGACGGCCGAGCGCGAAGCGCAGGATCTCGACGAGGAGTTTGCGCTCGCGCGCGGCGCGGACCTGATCGTTTCGGTGGGGCCGGGCGAGGCGCGCGCACTCGCCGCGGGGACCGGTCGCGAGGTCTTCGTGCTGGGCTTCACGTCGCTGCGCGAACCGACGCCGGCGGATTTTGCCGCGCGCCGGAACTTCGGGTTCGTGGGGCCGCTGCGGCTCCTCTCGCCGAACGAGGACGCGATTCTCTGGTACGCCGCAAACGTGTTGCGCGAGGTCGCGGTGCGCACCGGCGCCGGCCTGCGCGTTGGCGGGCTGGTCGAGAACAGCATGGTGACGATCTACGAGGGTCCCAAATTCCAACTCGCCGGCGCGCTCGAGGATCTGGCGGGGTTCTTCAACGCGATCCGGGTCTTCGTCGCGCCCACCCGCTATGCGGCCGGGTTGCCGCAGAAGCTGATCGATGCCGCGAGCGCCGGCGTGCCGATTATCGCGACCTCGCTGCTCGCGGGTCAGCTGGGGTGGACCGACGGCGTCGAGCTGCTGGTCGCCGACGAACCCCGCGCTTTTGCCGAGGCGTGCGTGCGCCTCTACGGCGATGCGGTCCTGTGGAATGCGCTGCGGGAGAGCGCGCGCGCGCGTATCGCGGAATTCTACGGCCCCGGCTGTTTCGCGCGCGAACTGGACCGCATCATGGTCGCGCTAGCAGACCGTCCGCCGTGGCATACGGCACCGGTGGAAAGGTGAAGGTACGGGAGGGGCCGGCTTCCGCCGATGACCGATACATGGTTGTTTTTGCCCTCCGACTGGCCGGGACTCTGCACCGATGATCGCGCCGAGTCCCGGGCTCGCCCTGCCCCCGATGCTCGAGTTGGATTACTATCGGCTCTTCAACGCCGACCTGCAGTCCTATTCCAACGAGCACCTGATCGCCCACTATCAGCGGTTCGGCGAACCTGAGGGACGCACGCCGAACTCGATCGCGACGCGGATCAATTTTGCCGGGCTCATCCCCCGCGATGCACGTTCCCTCGAAATCGGTCCGTTCTACAACCCGTTGCTGCGCGGACCGAATACGAAATACTTCGATCGCCAGACCAAGGCCGAACTGATCGAGCGGGCCCAGTCACTGGGTATGCCGACCTCCGATGTGCCGCAGGTCGATTTCGTCTCGCCGACCTGCGATCTCACGATCGTCGACGAGACGTTCGACTTCGTGTTCAGCAGCCATTGCATCGAGCACAATCCGGACTTGATCGGCCACTTGAAAATCGTCGAGCGCCTGCTGGCCCCGGGCGGCCGGTATTTTGTGATCGCGCCGGACAAGCGGTACTGCTTCGATCACTATCGTGCGGTAAGCACGATCGCGGACGCGATCTGCGCGCATGAAGAGCGGCGAACGGTGCATACGCTGACCAACGTGCTGGGCAATCACGTGCTCGCCACTCACAACGACTGCGGGCGCCATTGGGCCGGCGATCACGGCATCTACATGGAAAACTTTGAGGAGCGCACCCGTGGTGGCCTCGGCGAATACCACGCCGCGAGCGGCGCGTATCTCGATCTGCACGGGTGGTTTTTCACGCCTGCAAGCGCGAAGGCGATGTTCTGTCAGTTGTCTGCGCTCGGCTACACCAACCTCAAGCTGGAGCGCCTCTATCCGACGCGCCGCAATCAGAACGAGTTCTGGTTCGTCTTGGTCAAGGAAACCGCTTAACGTCTATCCCGGCGGCGACCCCGGCCCGTCGGCGGCGCTATAGGGGACCGGTTCGAACGTAACGGCCGCCGCCGGATACCAGAGCGGCGTCGCATTGCCGCTCGCCTGATGACGGGCGAAGGTTGCCCGCCATGTTGCTCGTTCGCGCTGGACCCATGGTTCGTTCTCGAGCGGATGCGTTGCGTAGAGTTTGGTGAGGATGTCGACGGCATCGGAGCGCGACGTCGCGCTGTATTGGCTCGCATCGCGCCGGTAGGTCTGGATCACGGTCGGCCGATTCACGTAGACGAGTTCGTCTCGCAGCATGAAACGCATGACGATCTCGTAATCGGCCATCGCGCCGAGCGGTTCGATCCAGTTGCCGGTTTCCGCAAGCACGTCGCGCCGGATGAGCATCGCCGGCGTTGCCACCGAGTTCATCGCGCGCACCTTGCCCGGCTCAGCCGGCCGCTCGCAGTCGATGCTGAAGCCGCCGGCATTGTAGCCGCCCGTACCGTCCGGGACGAGGTGGACCGAGAGCATCCCGCCGTGAGCGAAGAGGCTGCCGGTGCGTTCCAGCGCGCCGACCGCGCTACCGATGTGATCCGTCAAGTAGGCGTCGTCGTCGGCGAGATACGCAATGTATTTCCCGCGCGCGGCTTGCGTGCCGAAATTGAGGCCGCCGTTGACGCCGAGGTTCTCTTCAGAATTGAGGACACGCGCGTTCGGCACGGTCGCGACGATGTCGTCGATCGCGACGCCGCCGTTGCGCACGACGATCGTTTCGATGTTCCGGTAGGCCTGCGCGGCAACCGACGCGAGCGCGCGTGTCAGAAACGAACGCCGATTGCGCGTGAGCAGCACGACGGAAACCAGTGGACCGTCGGCGGCGATGTCAGCATGATAGTCGGCAAGTCGTTGCGCGAGCGCGCTCGCGGGGATCCGGCGCGGACGAATCGGTCCGACGGTACCTTTCGCATTCGCGACCGCGGCGAACACCGAGAGATGGTCCCACGGATCGTAGACCGTGATGCGATCCAGATACTCGTCCGCACCACTGGTGGAGGCGACGGCAAGCGGGATGCCGAGCGCCGCGAGCGCGACGGCGCTGGCGGGACTCGTGGTCGCCGCGTCAACGACGACGGCCGCGCGCGCGAGCGCCGCGGCGGCCCCGGCCGGGGCCACGACCTGCACCCGGCTGCCGGGCAAGTCGCCTCCGGCGCAGACGAAGAGCAGCGCGCGCTTTTCGTAGTGCAAGCCCATCGCGATCGTAGCGAGATCGGCGGCTGGGCGCAGCGGCGCCCAGACCACGACGGCGTCCCGCACCGCGGCGGGCTCGATCGCGTCGGGAACGAGCGGATCGCTGCCCGGATCGATCGCGACGTCGGCGAACGTCTGCGCGGTCGCTTCTTGCGCGCGCGCCAGTGCCCGGCTTGAGGGAAAGGCGAAGCGAGCACCGGTGGCGGCGACGTCGCGCACGAACGCCGTGTCGATGTCCATGCGGGGGTCGATCCGCGCCGCGGCGCTACTCAGCCGATCGAACGCATCACGTCGGAAATCGTAGGCGGGCACCAGATGCCAGGCCATCGCAGCAAATTCGCGGCCGCGCGCGGCGCGCGGATCCTCCGGCACGACGAACGGCACGGCCCCGGCTGCCCCGGCCGGCCGCAGGCGCGGCGCCGCGTCGTTCCAGGCCTCGCTGATGAGCTGCGCGAGGGCCGCGATATCGACCGGATCGTATCCGCGATACCCTTCGACCTCTTCGCTGGCCGGGTTGCCGGCCGGCGCGATGACCGGAAGCTGACCCGCGCAGGCAATCACGGGAGCGGGATCGCCGGGATCCGCGACGATCAGGAGGCGGGCCCGCGCTAGCGCCGCCGCTGCGTCAGCCGGTCGCAGAAACGTCGCATTTAGTCCGTCGAGCCGGCCGGTCCGGCAGACGACGGCCGCGGGGCGGCCGGCGAGCGCGAGGGCGGCGGATTCGATGCCGAGGTCGGTGGCCGCATGGTGCGGTGCCCAGACCACGACCATGTCCCGCTGGGCATCCGGACCGGGCGCGGGGAACGGACTCGTCGCGCCGCCCATGATTGCCACCCGCTGCAAGGCTAGTTCCGGCAGCATGGTGCGGAGTTGCCGCAGGTCGGCAAATGATCGTAGCACGACCGCTTCGGCCGCGAGCACGAAGTCGCGCAGCACGCGCGCCGTTGCGGGCGGCACGTGAAGTTCGGGCGTGACCGCAGCGACGTCGGGGCGGGCGCTCTCGATTGCGAGCGTCTTGATCGCGGCGAGCTGCGCTTCGAGCGTTCCCTCGCTCATCAGCGTAAGCGCGCGGCGCCGGACGTAGGCCACGCGCAGATCCTCGAAGAGCGGGATTGCATAGAACGGTGCGCCCTCGATCCGGCGCTCGGCGGCCCGGCGAAATCCCGCCGCGAACTGCGTTTGTTCGGCGACGACCGCCGGGAGGGTGGGCGGCAGCGACGACGCCCACGAACGCGCGTAGTCTCCGGCGGCCTCGAGCTGCTCGTGCACAGCCAGCGAGGTGCGGTTAGCGGTCCTTTTCCCCCTGCTGGCGAGAACCGCAGCCGGTGCCGATACACTACTTGATCATGGACGGCCTTTCTGCGCCCGCTCCCACCCGCTCCGTTGCCTCCTATTTGGATGCGATGGAAGGTGTCGTTGCCGCGATCTCGCGCGAAGCCGTCGAGCGCTTCGTGGACTGCTTGTTCGCGGGCTGGCAGGCCGACGCGACGACCTTCATCATCGGCAACGGCGGCAGCGCCTCGACCGCCTCGCACATGATGAACGACTTGAGCAAGATGACGACCGTCGCCGGCGCGCGCCGTTTCCGAGCGCTTGCGCTCAGCGACAACGTGCCGCTGATGACCGCCGTCGCCAACGACATCGACTACCGCGAGATCTTCGTCGAGCAGCTGCGCGGCTTATACCGCCCGGGCGACCTGCTCGTTGCAATCTCCGGTTCGGGCAACTCGCCCAACATCGTGCGCGCCGCGGAGTACGTGCGCGCGCAAGGCGGTGGGGTGCTCGCGCTCTGCGGCTTACCGGGCAGTCTGCTTTGCGCGCAGGCCGACGTGATCGTCTCGATTCCGTCGCCGTCGATTTGTCAGCAAGAAGACGGGCATTTGATCGTCAACCACACGACCGCGCTCGCGCTGCGCGACCGCATCGCCGCGACGTTGGTCGCCTCCTGATGCGACGGGCCGTCGTCACCGGCGGGGCCGGCTTCATCGGCAGCGCGCTGGTCGACCGGCTGCTCGCGGACGGCTGCTCCGTCGTTTGCGTCGACAATTTCAGCACCGGAAACCGGCGCAATCTCGCCGCCGCGCTCACTTCGCCGGAGTTCCGGCTCGTCGAAGGCGACATCAACGACGGCGCGCTGCTGGCCGAGGCGTTCGCCGGGGTCGATACGATCTTCCATCTCGCCGCGCTGGCCGATATCGTGCCGTCGATCGAACGGCCGCAGGCCTATTTTCGCGCCAACGTCGACGGGACGTTCGCCGTCGTTGAAGCGGCGCGCGCGGCAAATGTCGGCCGGCTCGTGTACGCAGCGTCGTCATCCTGCTATGGGCTGCCCGATGTCTTCCCGACTCCCGAAGAGGCGGCGCTGCGACCGCAGTATCCGTACGCGCTCACGAAGTTGCTCGGCGAGCAGATCGTCATGCACTGGGGTCAGGTGTACGGGATGCGCACGCTTTCGCTGCGGTTCTTCAACGTCTACGGGCCGCGCGCGCGCACGACCGGGACCTACGGCGCCGTGTTCGGCGTGTTTCTCGCGCAGAAGCTGGCCGGTAAGCCGTTCACGGTCGTCGGCGACGGCGAACAGACACGCGATTTCACCTTCGTGAGCGACATCGTCGACGCACTCGTGCGCGGTGCGGCGTCGCCGCTCGACGGCGAGATTCTCAACGTCGGCTCGGGCGGGACGTACAGCATCAACCGGCTCGTCGCGCTGCTCGGCGGTCCCGTGCAGCACATCCCGAAGCGGCCGGGTGAGCCCGATTGCACCTTCGCGGATGTGACGAAGATCGAGCGTCTTTTGGATTGGCGCGCGAGCGTGCCGTTCGAGACCGGTGTCGGCCGGATGCTCGCGGCGATCGACGATTGGCGAGACGCGCCGGTGTGGGATCGCGATTCGATCGCCGGCGCGACGAAGAGCTGGTTCACGTATCTCGGGAAGGGCACGCCGGCCGAGGCCGTGTCATGAACACGCGCACGTCCGTTCACGCGGCGAAGGTCGTTAAAGCCGAAACGTTGCCTGCGGTCCTCGCGCCGTTGCGTGCGGCGGGGAAGACGATCGTGCATGCCCACGGCGTGTTCGATCTGCTGCACGTCGGGCACATCCGGCATTTCGCCGAGGCGAAGGCGCTCGGCGACATCCTCGTCGTCACGGTGACTGTCGACGGCCTGGTCAACAAAGGGCCGAACCGCCCGGCGTTCACGGACGCGCTGCGCGTCGAAGCACTCGCGGCGCTCGCGGATATCGATTACGTCGCGGTCAGCCATTGGCCGACGGCGGAACACGTGATTGAACTCGTGGCGCCCGACGTGTACGTGAAGGGGCCCGATTACCGCAACGCGGCGGATGATAAGACCGGCGGGATTTCGCGCGAAGAAGAAGCGGTGCGTGCCGGCGGCGGGCGCATCCATTTTACCGACGATGTGACCTTCAGTTCGTCGTCGCTGCTCAACACGTATTTTCCGGCCTTCGACGCACCGACCGAAGCCTATCTCGCCGATTTCCGCTCGCGCTATTCGGCGCGCGACGTCGCCGCGGCGCTCGAGAGCCTGCGCGGGATCAAGGCCGTCGTCGTCGGCGAGACGATCCTCGATGAGTACGTCTACTGCGCGCAGATGGGGAAGTCGGCGAAAGAGCCGGTGCTCGCGATGCGGTACGAATCGCGCGAGATGCATGCGGGCGGGTCGCTCGCGGTCGCAAACCACCTCGCGAGTTTCTGCGATTCGGTCGAACTCGTCACGTATCTCGGCCACAACGATGCGAACGAAGACTTCGTGCGTCTGAACCTGCGGCCCAACGTTCGGCCCAATTTCATCTACAAGAGCGACTCGCCGACGATCGTCAAGCGGCGCTACGTCGAGAGCTACCTGCTCTCGAAGCTCTTCGAGGTCTACGTCTTCAACGACGAACCGCTTACGGCCGACGAGGACGCGCGGCTGGCCTCGATCCTCCAGGCGCGGATCAGCGGGGCCGATCTTGTGCTCGCCGCCGATTTCGGGCACGGGCTCATCACCGAGCAGACCGTCGACTTGCTTGCGAAATCGCCGACGTTTCTCGCGGTCAACACGCAGATCAACGCGGCGAACATCGGCTTTCATGCGATCTCGAAGTATCCTCGCGCCGATTACGTATGCGTCCACGAAGGTGAGATCCGGCTCGATTCGCGCCGCCGCCGCGGACCGCTCGCGCCGCTCGTCGCCGATCTTGCGCAACGCTTGACGTGCGATCGCATCTTGGTCACGCGCGGGAAGAAGGGCGTCTCGTATTTCGATCACGGCGTCGACGAACACGCACCGGCGTTTGCAAGCAAGGTCGTCGACCGCATCGGGTCGGGCGACGCGGTGCTCGCGCTGACGTCGCTGTGCGCAGCGGCCGGACTGCCGCCGCCGATGATCAGCTTCCTTGCGAACGTCGCGGGTGCGCAGAAGCTGCAGATCATCGGTAACAAGACGTCGCTCGATCGCGTCGCGACGCTCAAGTTCATCGACGCGCTGCTGAAGTAGCGGTGAGGGCGCTCGAAGGTCGCCGCGCGCTCGTCACGGGCGCGAGCGTCGGTGCCGGCCGCGCGATTGCGGAACGTCTGGCCGCCGATGGCGCACAGGTGTACGTCTGCGCGCGTTCGGCGGAGGCGCTCGATTCGGTCGTAGCGGCGATCGCCGCGGCCGGCGGAAGCGCGCATGCGATTGCGGGCGATCTGACCGATCCTGCGCATGTCGCGCGGCTCGCCGCCGACCTCGCCGCCGACGGCGGGCTGGATATCTTCGTCAACAGCCTCGGCGGTCCGAACCCGTTCGGCAGTTGGGATGAACTCGATGATGCGGCCTGGCAGCAGACGTTCGATTTCAACGTCTTCACGGTCGTGCGGATCGTGCGGGCCGTGATACCGCTGCTGCGCGGATCGGCGGTAGGCCGGATCGTGCTGATCGGCTCGACGTCCGCGCTCGAGCCCAATCGCTACAACCCGCACTACGCGGCGTCAAAGGCCGCCCTGCACAACCTCGCCAAATATCTCGCCGCGGAACTGGCCCCCGATCGGATTACCGTCAACGTGATCGCCCCCGCGACGCTCGAGAGCCGTTCGCGCGAGGAGAATATGGAGCGGCGGAGTCGGCTAGAAGGGTTGCCCGTCGAGCAGATCCGCGCGCGCACCGAGGAGATGGAGCGCACGAAGATACCCCTCGGCCGGATCGGCCGGCCGGACGAGATCGCCGGCCTCGTCGCCTATCTCGCCTCCGATGCCGCCGCGTGGATCACCGGGACGACCGTGACGATCGACGGCGGCACGTCCAAATCGGCTTGGTGAAGGCCGGTATGCTCCGTGCCGATAGCTGAAGCATGAGTTCGGTACTGATCACGGGTGGCGCCGGCTACGTGGGTGCGGCGCTGGTTCCCAAATTGCTTGCGCGCGGCCACCGGGTCACGGTGCTCGATACGTACGCCTACGGCCGCGAAGCGCTCGCGAGCGTGCGCGGCGCGGCGAACTTGCGCGAGGTCGAGGGCGACCTGCGCAGCCGCGAAGCGGTTCGCCGCGCCCTCGTGGGCTGCGATACGGTAATTCACCTCGCGTGCATCTCCAACGACCCGTCGTTCGAACTCGATCCCGAGCTTGGCAAATCGATCAATTTTGACGCCTTCGCGCCATTGGTTGCCGACGCGAAAGCGGCCGGCGTGCGGCGTTTCATCTACGCTTCGTCAAGTTCGGTCTACGGCGTGAGCGAGGCGGCGGCGGTTGATGAAGACCATTCGCTTGTGCCGCTCACCGACTACAGCAAATACAAAATGCTCTGCGAACCGATTTTGCTCGCCGAGCAATCGCCAACGTTCACGACGTTCATCTTGCGTCCCGCGACGGTCTGCGGCTACTCGCCCCGCATGCGTTTCGATCTGAGCGTCAACATCCTCACCAAGGATGCCGTCACGAAGCGCAAGATTACCGTCTTCGGCGGCGCGCAGACGCGACCCAACATCCACATCGAAGACCTGTGCGATCTCTACGCCGACTTGCTCGATCAGCCGGCTGCGGCGATCGCCGGGCAAATCCTCAACGCCGGATTCCAAAATCGGACGATCGCGGAACTCGCCGAGATCGCACGCGATGTCGTCTCGCGCGAGTTGCCCGACGGCGGCCCGATCGAGATCGTCACGACGCCGAGCAACGACCTGCGCTCGTATCGCGTCGACTCCGAACGCATTGCGGAGCGCCTTGGCTTCCGCCCGCGCCACACGATCGAAGACGCCGTCCGCGACCTCTGCGTGGCCTTCCGCACCAACCGCTTCCCCTGGCCGATCGACGATCCGCGCTACTACAACGTCGCGGTCATGAAGCGCGCAAGCAGCGAACTCGCCACCGCCTAACCAAGTTATAAGGGAATGGCAGTCCTCGTCCGAAACGCATTCCAGGTGAGCCATTCCTTCCTGTAGTTCCTTGACACGAGAGGGTGTATTGAAGTTCTTGGTCCGTACTGTTATCGCGCTCGGGTTACTTTCGGCCGGATTCCTAACCGCATGCTCCTCGTCTACCAGCTCATCACCGCCGGGATCTGGCAAGAGCGTTACAACTTCGGGTGTGATTCCAAAGAGCCCAGCATGGCGTTCCTCGATGAGCGTTCCTCTGAGTACGGCGGCGCCCTACACCTTCCATACCGTTGCGGTGCCGACGGTCAATAGCAATCCGCTTGGTATCTTGGCCACTGGAGACGGAGTCTATTTTACCGAGTATAGCACGGATAAGATAGGCGAATTATCGTACAACTATGTCTTCGGGACCGAAACGCCCTTAAACACTGCGGCTGCTTACCCGGCGATTCTCGCAACTACAAATGATGGAAACATTTGGTTTTCTGAAAATTACGGAGGTTCCATAGGGAGAATCACTCCGATTCCGATTGTCCCTACCACACTTCTCGAATGGAACGACTTCCTAGTTCCGAAAGTTGGGACCGTAGGGGTCGTGGATGATCCGACAAACACGCTTTGGTTTGTCGAAAATGCAAACAACTCAATACTGCGCGTGACCTCCTGGGGATCTCTTCTTTCGAGAGTCTCACTTTCTGCAGGAAGTAGTCCTGTATTCCCAACGGTTGGCCCTGATAACAATAGCATTTGGGTCACCGAGTCGGGAACACAAAAAATCGCGAAGTTCAACTTGAGCGGAACTTTAGTTGCAGAGTATGCTAGTGGAGTCGGGTACCCGAATGACATTACGTCGGGTCCTGACGGAAATCTGTACTATACGGACAACGTCACGGGGCCATCATACATTGGCCGTATGACACCGTCCGGAACTGTAACGCTATACAAGGTCCCAAGCGGTGGTTCCACGGGTGGGATTACGACCGGACCTGATGGCAACATATGGTTTATGGAATATGGAAATGGCGCGATCGCTCAATTGAATATCACCACACATGTCATTAACGAATGGGGACTGCCGGACCAGGCCTCGCATCCGTATCCGCATTATATCGTTACCGGTGCCGATGGTCAGTTATGGTTTACCGAGCAGGCAACGAATAAGGTTGGTTCGTTTCAACCGTAAAATGCGCTGCGATTGTAGAGATTTGACACGCCGGCTTATGGCGCTGGCTGGTCGTAGCCCGCGAGTACGTCCCAAAACCCCTGATCTGGGCCGATCCTAACGCCACGTGCCTTATCGATGGTCCCGCGCCCAGGAACCATGGATAAGGCGCTGGATACATCAAGAATGTCCTCAAAGACCCTTATGTCCGACTCGTTCGCAAGTACGAGATTTTCCAGGGCCGCGTGAAGCACGGCGCCATTCAGCAGCACGCGATTGTAGACATCTCTGCGGCGTTCTGGGCGCTTGGGAAGCATGAAAGCGCTGAATACGATGCAGCCTTCGAGCTGCGGCAACTCGGCAAGCAAGTTCTCGAGCATCATGTAGCAGCCCGGCATCGCATATTCGGTCAGGCTGAGTTTGAATGCGAGCCCGCGGCGCGCGGCGTAGTCGCGCACGACGAGATTTTGCACGCGTTGCGGAAAGTGCGTCCCGCGCACGGGCGCACTTGCGATGTACCCTCGGTAGCCGCTGCGCCCCTCACTCATCGAAGCCGGCCGGCAGGCGGTACTGCATTCCGATCCGGGTGGCGGCGCGTAGCGTGATCGGGTCGAAGAAGTCGCCGAGTTGCTTGTCGGAGTACGGCGTGAAGAGGCCCTTGAAGCGGACGTTGAGCGACCAGCGTGCGGTCGACTCGCGATTGACGCGGTTGCCGTGCATGAGTGTGTGCGTAAAGACGAGCACGTGACCGTACGGAACCTCCAGCCACGAAACCTCGGGCTCGAGCGCGCGAAAGAACGCCTCGGCACCGTCGTGCGCAAACTCGCTCATGCGATCGCGCCAGGTGGCGTCAACCTGCGGACCCGCGAGGAACATGCTCTTCGTGCGGTAGCAGTCGACCAGCGGCACCCAAACGACCAGCTCGAACGGCGAATCCTCCGACCAGGCATCGGAATGCAGCGGCAAGAGCGAGCCGTCATCGTCCGGCAGTTGGACGCTCAGGCCGACGCCGCGCTGCATCGCGAGCTCGTTGCCGGCCAGCGTCTCGACGATGCTGCGTGCGCAAGCGAAATAGCGGCTGCGAAAACTGGGATCGGCGGCGATCGCATCGATCACATGCAGCCGCAACGCGTTGAGTTGCGCGCGGTCGATGCGCTCGGCGATCGAATTGAGAAAGGTCTCCTCGTCGTCGTACGAGGTGCCGAGAAACGCTGCGGCAGCTCTGGCGATCAGCGCGCGTATCGCGTCGAGCGACGCGCGGTCGTCGGTGGGAGCGATCAGATACCCGTCGCGCAAAAAGGCGTCGGTCAGCGCGCGTTCCTGCTCGGTGAGGAAGGCCATGCGTTTGAGTACGGATCGCTTGCAGCGGCCACCTGCGGTGCGCGGTAGTGCTTATCGGCGTCGATCTCGACAATACCATCATCGACTACGACGATGCGTTCGCCGCGGGAGCACGGCGGCTCGGCATCGACGTTGAGGGAGCACACGGGAAGGACGCGATTCGTGCCGCTGTGCGCGCCTTGCCCGACGGGGAAACGCAGTGGCAACGCCTCCAGGCGCAAGCCTACGGCGAGGGCATCGAAGCCGCGACGGCGTTCGCTGGTTTCGATGCGTTCTTGGCGCGCTGCGCGGAGCGGTCGGTGCCGGTTTGGATCGTGAGTCACAAGACACGGGTTGCTGCGGCCGATCCGCGGGTCGATCTGCGCGCCGCAGCGAGCGCGTGGCTCGACCGGCGCGGGTACGTCGCTGCCGGTGGGCCGGTGCAAGCCGTGTGTTTCGAGGCGACGCGGGCGGAGAAGATCGCCCGCATTCGCGCCCTCGCGTGCACGCATTTCATCGACGATCTAAGCGAGGTCTTTCTCGAGGCGGCGTTTCCGACGGATGTGCAGGCGTTCTTATTCGGGGGTGAAGCGCGCGAGACGGCCCCTGGCGTCAGGCACGTTCCCGACTGGCCGGCCGCGACGGCGGCGATCTTCGGCGATGATCGCGGCTGAGGGCGTGCGGGCTGCCGCCGTAGCTCTGCTCGGCGAGATCGTCGAGTGGTCGCCCGTCCGGGGCGGCGGCAACAACCAACTGTTTCGTGCGCGTACCGCTGCGGGGACGACGAGCGCCGTCAAGGCCTATCCGCAGACAGCCGGAGATCAACGCGACCGCTACGCCGTGGAATCGGCGGCGCTCGCATTCGTCAATCGCGTCGCACCCGGCACGGTGCCGCGGTTGCTGGCGTGCGACGATGATGCGCGCATCGTCGCGGCCGAATGGATCGACGGCAGTCCGGTCCACGCCGGCGAGGCGTCGATGGAGCAGGTAGTGGCGTTTCTCGCGGCGCTCCATGCGGCCCGGACGGCACCTGGTGCCGAGCGCTTCGGCTCGGCTTCGGAGGCGTGCTTTTCGATCGCCGATCTGCGCGAACAACTCGCCGCGCGCCGCACGCGGCTCGCCGCGGTGCCGGATCTTGCGAGCCTGCTCGAACGCTTCGATGCGCTAGCGGACGAGGCGCTCGCCGCAAGCGATTCCGGAGTCGCACTCGACACCGCGCAGCGCACGCTCTCGCCATCCGACTTCGGCTTCCACAATGCGCTGCTACGCGACCGGCGTATCGTCTTTTTCGACTTCGAATACTTCGGCTGGGACGATCCGGTAAAGACCGTGGCCGATTTCGTTTGGCACCCGGCGATGTCGCTCGATCCGGCTGCGCGGGAGCAGTTTCTCGCGGGGACGGCTACCCTCTACGGCGACGACGCCGGTTATGCGGCGCGCTTGCATGCCCGTTTGCCCCTCTACGGCCTGCGCTGGGCGCTGATCGTGCTCAACGAGTTTCTCCCCGAGCGCTGGGCGCGCCGGGTTGCGGCGGGGCAGACGGCCGACCGCGACGCGATTCTGGAACGGCAGCGCACCAAGGCGCACGGACTCCTGGAAAAGGTCGACCAGTTGCTGGGCGAAGGACGGTAAACGATGGCCCACACACTCGACGAGCGCTCGCGCGCGTTGCGCTCGCTCGTGATCGATGCGCTCGAAGGCGGCGGCCGTGGGCACGTCGGCTCGCCGCTCTCGATGATGGAAATTTTGCGCGTCCTCTACGACGAGGTGCTGCGCGTGCGGCCGCACGAGCCGCAGTGGCCGGATCGCGACCGCTTCATCCTGAGCAAGGGGCACGGGTGTCTCGGCCTGTACGCGGTGCTCGCCGACAAGGGGTTTTTTCCGTACGACGAGTTGCGTCGCCAGTGCCGCGCCGGTGCGCTCTTGGGCGGCCATCCCGAAGACACGATCCCGGGCGTCGAAGCGTCGACCGGTGCGCTCGGTCATGGGCTGTCGCTTGGCATCGGCATGGCGCTGGCCGCGCGCCTGCAACGCCGCGATTCGCGCGTCTTCGTGCTGCTCGGCGATGGGGAACTCGACGAGGGCTCGATTTGGGAAGCGGCGTTGAGCGTCGGCAAACACCGGCTCGATACGCTCACCGCGATCGTCGACTACAACAAACTGCAGTCTTACGGTGCGGTGCGAGACGTGCTCGATCTCGAGCCGCTCGCCGACAAATTCACGGCGTTCGGTTTCGCGGTGCGGGAAGTTGACGGTCACGATGTCGGCGCGCTGCGCGAGACGTTCGCGGCGTTGCCCTTCGCGGCGGGGAAACCGAGCGCGATCATCGCGCATACGGTGAAGGGCCGCGGCTTCGATTTCGCCGAGCACAACCCGCTCTGGCATCATAAGGCCGCCGTGAAGGCGGACGACATCGTCGCCATGCGCGCGGCGTTGGAGCGCGCATGAGGAAGACGGTTCTCGAGGCGGTCCACCGGCTCGCGCAGCGCGACCCGCGCGTGCTCTTCATCGGCTCGGATCTCGGTGCCGGGGTGTTGGCCGCGATGCAGGCTGAGATGCCGGAGCGGTTCTTCATGGAGGGCGTGAGCGAGGCCCATGTGATCGGGATGGCGGCGGGGCTTGCGATGGACGGCTATCTCCCGTACGTCAACACGATCGCGACCTTCATCACGCGGCGCGGCTTCGAGCAAGTCGCGCTCGACGTGTGCTTGCATCACGTGCCGGTGCGTTTGATCGCGAGCGGCGGGGGTGCGGTGTACGCACCGCTCGGTCCGACGCACATGGCGATCGAAGATCTTGCGACGATGCGCGCGCTGCCGAACATGACCGTCGTTGCGCCGGCGGATGCCGTCGAGATGACGCAGTTCATGGAGACCACACTCGACTGGCGCGATCCGATCTACATCCGCCTTGCTAAAGGCGGCGACCGCGTGATCACGGCGTCCGGCGATCCGTTCGCGATCGGCCGTGCGAAGCCGATGCGCGCCGGCGACGACATCGGCTTCGTAACGACGGGGATCATGACGGGCCGCGCGCTCCTGGCCGCCGATGCCCTGGCAGCGGACGGCATCGAGAGCGCGGTGCTGCACAACGCGACGGTGAAACCGCTCGATGCTGGCGCGATCGCCGATCTGGCGCGCAGCGTCCGCCTCATCGTGAGCGTGGAAGAACATCTGCGTACGGGCGGACTCGGTTCGGCGGTGCTTGAGACGCTCTCGGATCGCGACATCCGAACCCCAGTGTTGCGCCTCGGCTTCGGCGACGCATACATTCACTCGTACGGCTCGCAGGACGACGTCCTCACCGCGCACGGACTCGATCCGGCGGGGATCGCCGCCGCGGCGCGGGCGCGATTGGAAACCGCCGCTGCCGGGGTGCGCTGATCGCATGGGCAAACGGATTGATTTCACGGCGCAGCTGCATTCCGCCACCAAACGCGACTACGTCGCGCGCGTCGTCGAGCACGACAAGGCTGAGAGCTCGGCCGTTGCCTCGCAGTTCGGCGCGGAGTATTGGGACGGCGACCGGCGGTATGGCTACGGAGGCTACACCTACGACGGGCGCTGGCGCTCGGTCGCCGAGGCGATCGCCGGGCACTATGCACTTTCTGCCGGCGATCGGGTGCTCGACGTCGGCTGCGGGAAGGGATTCTTGCTCTACGAACTCACGCAGGCGGTGCCGGGCCTCGAAGTCGCCGGCCTCGATATTTCCGCCTACGCGATCGAACACGCGAAAGAAGAGGTACGGCCGTTCATCCAGCACGGCTCGGCCGTCCGTTTGCCCTACGACGACAGCTCGTTCGATTGCGTGCTCTCGCTTGGGACGTTGCACAATCTCGGCGTCTCCGATTTGTGGAGCGCGCTGCGCGAGATCGATCGGGTCAGCCGACGTGATGCCTACGTAATGGTGGAGTCTTACCGGAACGAGCGCGAGAAGGCAAATCTGCTCTATTGGCAGCTGACGTGCCGAAGCTTTTACTCGACGGTCGACTGGGAGTGGATCTTCCAGACCGCCGGCTACGGCGGCGACTTCGGATACATTTTCTTTGAGTGAGCGCGGTGAGGCGCGACCCTTCGTCGACTACTACGCCGAACACCACATCTCGCCGGTGCACCAAGACATCAGCGACCTGCAGCGACACTTTGAGCGCCGCGCGTCGCTTTACCGGCTGCTCGGCCTCGGACCGCTCGCCGTGCGCGGGCGGCGTGTGCTCGAGTTCGGTCCGGGCTCGGGTCACAATGCGCTTTTCACCGCGCGGCTCGGACCGGCGTACTACGAACTCGTCGATGCCAACCCGCGCGGCTTGGCCGAAACGGCCGCCACGCTGCGCGGGCAGTACGGCGAGACGCTTTCGTTTAGGGTCGTCGATTCGCTGGTTGAAGACTATCGTGCCGAGGAGCCATTCGACCTCGTCTTGGCGGAGAATCTGATCCCGTTTCAGCGCCATCCTACCGCCTTCGCGCAGGCGATCGCGCGTTCGGTCGCCCCCGAGGGGATGCTCGTGGTCACGTGTATCGATGCCGTTTCCCATCTCTCGGAGGTGGCGCGGCGGCTCGTCGCGCGGCGTCTCGCGTCGCCCGATTTGCCGCTCGCCGAGCGCGTTACCGCATTGCGCCCATACTTTGCGCCTCATTTGGCGACGCTTGGAGCGATGAGCCGGTCGCTCGACGACTGGATCCTGGACAACATCACACATCCGTTGATCGGCACGACCTTTTCGATCACCGACGCGCTCGTCGCACTTGGCGATCAATTCGATATCATCGGCAGTTCGCCGAGCTTCGTGACGGAGTGGCGCTGGTATAAGGAACTCTTCGGTGAGGCGCGGGCATACAATGCGCGAGCCGGTGTGGCGTACGCGGCAAACGCGATCAATTTCCTCGACTACCGCGTAACGCTGCCCTCACACGATCCCGCGATCGGCGGCGAGATCGGCACGACCTGTGACGAGATCTATCGCGTCATGCAAGCAATCGAAGCCGGCTCGGCCATCGACCCGGTTCCGCTTTTCGCGCGGCTCGCGGGCGTCGTACGCCCGTTTTCATCGCTCACTGCGGATTCAATCGAAGAAATCATAGCGCTCCTAGACGCTCCTTCGACTCCCCCGGAAACGCCTAAATTCGCATCGTTTTTTGGGCGCGGAACGCAGTATGTAAGCTTCGTGCGACGAGAGGTTTCTGGTAACCCTCCCGAGAGGCTCACCAGCACTTCCCTAACCTAATCACTGGCGGGAGAACGTCGCCATGGTGCGTTGCCGGATTGCCACAGACGCTCGAGGACCATCCGCTCACGCAGAGTGTCCATGGGCTGCACGTGATATCGCCACGACCGCAGCAGAGGTCCTCGGTAATCTCCCGATCACGTTCGGAGCGGCGAGCGGAGATGACCGCTCGTATAACGTTGATTGCACTAAATTTCATGAAGCGGTACCGTTCAAGGCCGTATGGACGATGCGGCAGGGTGCCGAGGACCTTGCTCGGTCGATGCGCACGAATTTTTTGCAAGGCGATTTCGCGTCGGATCGATTCTTTCGGCTCCGGCGGATTCGCTCGCTTATCGATGCGGGGACGATCGATGCAGCGCTTCGTTTTGTTGTCGCGAAAAGGTAGGTCGCTGATACACCTCGCTTAATTCCGCTCTTGCGAATCGGAAAATGGGCTCTCTCCGCTCTATCGCACACTACTCCCGTTCTTGACATCGTAGGACCACGTGGCGAGCGCCTCAATATACGAATCGTGCGTGTACTCGCCATCGATAAATCGATAGATCATGTCGGCATGCCACCACTCGATTGAAAAATGCTGCGCCACCCGCGGATGGATCGGAAGTTGACTCCTAGGCCACGGGTCGAGGCCATTCATGCTGTCCATGAGGCTTGTCAGGTCAATTCGGCGCAGCTCGGGGGCGATGGATTTGATCAAGTGGAGTGCGCGGCCAAGCAGCTCTCGATAAAGGATGGTCGTCGGATGCTGAGGGGAGTTCAGAAGCCGGCTGCTGCGAATGGTATTAAGGATCAGCGGCGCGAGTTTCACATCGCAAGCGACGTCACGCGTGACGATTCGAGCCGCCTCCATCTGGTACAGCCGATCGAGGTTCGGCTTGTAGGCCTCCCATTGTGTCAGGTAGTACGCAACGGTCTCGGTTGGCGTCAGACCACGTTCGATACATGCGGCTACGACTCGATCTCCAAACGGGAATCGTCCCCATGGATATTGCCTGTTACGTACATCGAAGGGGTTGAGGATGTGAAACGGCCAGTGAAGATTTGAATCGACCGGCGGCATAATTACGCGAACGCAGTTGCTCGGTAGCAAGCGCGAGGGGAACGGTCTGAGTGGTTCGTCCGGATGACCGATCCATAGCGTGCAGGATGAAATCTCCTCGATCGTTGCCTCTTCGGCTGTGTCTTCGAGCGGCCGATCGAAACTCGCGTAGTAGGCGATGGTTACGTCCGCGAGTACGTCGATGCCCTTAAGGGATTTGGCGACTTCCCCCATTTGGCAATTTCCGTAAAAAATGAGTGTTTGGTTCATCCCGAGGCATCTCGTCGTCTTGAGGGTGCTATATTACGCCGGAGTTGCTTCAAGTCGATCGGGCGTGTATCGTAAAATAAAACGTTGTTGCTGGGTGTTCGACCCGCTATACATGCGCGTCCAGAATGATTGCGTTGGGATAACCTCCGCTGTCGACGTATCCGTTTTCGTGGCCGTAAAATACACGTTGAGTTGCAGGTCGTCGGCGAGAAAAAACGGCTGCTGCCCCCCGTGTTGCTCTCGAATGTAGGGAATCGCATGCCAAGGCCGAGTGTATGGGTCGATTCGCGGGTGAAAAAGAAACATTCCCTCGACGTTCGTGAATCCGTTTGCCGTGTAATAGTCGTCGTAGAGCGTTGGGCTTACTTGGATGAATCCATGGTTGAGATATTGGTTGCTCGGCGTGATATGAACGACCTGGCCGCCTGGCTTTAGCATTCGCGCGATGTTCATCATGCATGTGCGGACGTCGAAAATGTGTTCTAACGTGCCGGAATCGAGAATCGTTGCAAATCGACCCTCGAGTTCGGAATCGATCGGGATGTTGAGGTCCGCGATGATTTCCGCGCCTTCGTAAGCCGAGTAATCCATCGCTTTGATGTTGCCGCATCCCAGGAGGCGAAAAAACGCTTCGTCGCTGATCTCGTTCGTGTGCCGCCGATTGGGCACGAGCGAGCGCGTGTCATAATCAGGCGGCAGTTGTGCGGGGGTCACACCTGTGGAGGCGATCGCTTGCACGACTTGTCCGAGCGTTCCGTTGACTTCTTGACGGCCCAGGATTAGCACCGGGTCATGAAACGCACGCTGCATGTGTTGACGTGCAAGCATCACAAGCATCGGAATTGGGAGACCCATGTATGCCTTGGTTTCGACGCCTGGAAAGGGACACCATTTCGGCGTTTGGAAGCGCCGTATCCGTGCGCCCAAAGATTGTCGTTGCGACTCCCTGGCCGGTTTGGCCGCTGATCAACGGGCGCCGCACGAAGGCGTTTGCACGATGCATAGCATGGTCGTCGGTTGCTGATGTCGAGATTGTATCGGCCGGTGCGTCGGCAGTCGATGCGGGTGAGTTTGCGCTTGGTCGCGGTATCGTTGAACGGCGCGTTCCATTTTTCACCGATCGAACCGAAATCGAAGCAACTCCGTTCACGCTTGCCGGTCAGCGATCAATGTTCTTTCCGTTACATGCCTTCGCAAATGTGGACTATCAGCGCATGCTTCGCACGGTAATGGAGTCTGCGCAAGGTGTCGTCGCATGCACTCCATTCACGTATCGCATTGTCCGCGCTACGACCCGGTTGCCTGTTTTACTAGACGCGCAAGTGGTGGAGGTTGATGCCGTCTACGACGAACTCGCGGACGATGCGCTCGCCGTCACTGGGCGCCGATTGATCGCAGAGATCGAGCGTGAGGCCTTCGGGGGTGCCGATGTCGTTCTGACGGCCGATGTGTACCAGGACATGGCAGCTGGTGCGCTTCGTCAGTCGACGCAAGTAACGTTTGCAGCCCTTCCTTCGCTGTTCCGATCGACGGATGTACTGCCTGGTCCGCAAGCGCGAAGGGACCTGAAGGCGCGCTCGAATTTCGCGGGCGCTCCGCTCGTGCTTTTCGCCGGCTCGCAAACGCGAGGAAATCAAGCCTCTATCGAGGTTCTCATTCGACTGGCGACGCGTCTTCCGGGTCTACGTTTCTTGGCGATCGGTTCGATCGTGGAGGCGGTTCGAGGGCGATCGCTACCGCCGAACCTAGGTTTTACTGGAGTTATCGACGACGCGCAGTTTACCGCTGCGCTAACCTTTGCTGATCTCGGGATCGAACTCGGGACCGTCATATCCGGCGTAAGTGCGAAGATCGACGCGTATATCCGGTGTGGCACGCCGGTTGCGGCCGATCCTGAAATTGCTACGAAGTCCGGCCTGTTGGATGGGATGTACGCGCCAGCGACCGAGGAAAGCGTTGTCGATTGCGTGATGCGGATCATGGAGACGCCGGCCCTCGCCGACGAGTCGGCAGCACGAGCCTTCCGTTTTTTTTACGAGCGCGCGATGACGCGGGTTGATGTCACGGCCCTGGCCGCTCTTCTCTCCTCCTCTTAAGAGTCGACCGTCGCGCAGGTTTCGCTGAATATTCCGGTTTTGCGAGCTCTCGCTATCTCGCGTAGCGCGACGTCGCCCACTGCGAACGTCGGAGGCACACGCGAGGACACGATTCCCATAAGGCGCTCCTCCCGGAAACCACGGCGCAGCGAGATGCCGCGCAGGACGTCGGCACGGAGCCGCTCATCTGTGAAATTGCGCGGCCACGCCAGTGGATCCACCGCGTCAATCGAAACGGCTGCAATGGTGTCGTCGAGGGCGAGGTAGCCGAGTTCCGCGTCCCGGAGGCGCCCGACGACGCGCGCACACCAGTCTTCAGCAAAGAACGTACCTGCGGGAACGACGCACATCGCCCTCGCGGGTGCGCGCAGGTAAGCAAGTGCAACAGCGGCATCAAGCGCTGGCTCGTAGACCGTTACGAGATGTATCGCGTCGCGTATCATCTTTGCCGGAGTGCGCGGATCGGTTGCGGTCGCGAAGCGAGCCGCGACCACTTCGACGTCCGCCTCTCTGACCCCAGCGACGAGCGACTCCCAGAAGGCGTCGTCGATGTCCCCAGTGTCGTGCAACGGAACGACGATCGTCAAGGCGAGGCTGTGCCGGCGAGGGCGTCGTTGAGTCATGGCGCAGACGATGGTCAATCGCTCACCCGTCGTCGCGCGAGCCGAGTCGATGGATGAGATTATGAAACCGGAGTCGGAAAATGAGCGCGCCGCGAGCATCTCATCGAGCGTCTCCGTTGCCGTTCCATCGTCAAAGAGCGCATAGAGACGCCCTGCCTCGGTCAGCGCTGCGCGAGCTTTGCGCAGTCGCGTACGTGCTCGCTCGGCGTCAGGACAAGCAGCTGCATCAACAACCAAGTCGAACCGATTGTTCCCGCAGACGAGATCGACGTCGACGGCCGCGATGTCGTCGGGGATCGTGAAACTATAGCGCGTGAACTTTGGGTGGCCTGGGCGGTCCGGAGCAGCGAACAAGGTAAATGTGGCCGCGGGCCAGCGTGCTTTGAGGATGCCCGCAATATCGAAGTCTGTGGCGTCTAGGCAGAGCCCACGAGCAACGTCCGCGGGGTCCGTCGCGACGGCGGCTGAAAGCAGAATCTGTTTCTCAATCTCAATCGGAATCTCACGGATTTCGGCGGTCGGGGCCGTTTCCGACCATCTCCAGGGGGCGTCTGGAACAGGATATCCGAGGTGCTCTTCGGCAAGACGGGCGGCGCGCTCGGCCGCGCGAACATCCTTGTCGAGCGCGCGGTAATCGAAGATTCGCGCGTCGAGGTGTTCACATGCTGCGCCCCCGAAACCGCCCTCGCGCGCAAGGCAGACCCGATCGGAATACTCGGACGGCACATCGACCCGGTAACGATCTTCGTTGTCCCACAGCATCTGCATACGTAGTGAGAGGCGACCGGTCGATGGGCTCGCTGATCGCAGCGCGTGTCGAAGTGCTGCCGGCGTTTCTGGTGCCAGAACCGAACTCGATTCTAGGGACATGGTCCAGGTGGGAACCCACACCATACTCCGGAGCATCGCTTCGTGAGGTTCACCCCCGTCCATAAGTCGCGGATCGTCAGAACAGATCGACAGGACGCGCGGATGATTGCGAACGACCTGCATCGATCGTTTCGTGATCCGGTCACCGTGCGCAATCACATACGTGGCGAGGGTGTCTAGCGAAGCTAGGCAATCGTTAATCCATCGATCCTGAGGCTGAAGGTGCAGAATGGCGCAAATACGCACTTTGTCAGTACGGGGCGTTCGCCGCTGTCGAATTTCGATACAAAGCACGGTCCGATCCGGCGGCACGAACACGGATACTTCACCAACGGGTGAAAGAAGCTCGGCCACCATCGATTCATGAAAGAACCAGGTATCGAGATCGGACGCGTTCTCTACGCCGTTCGGGACACTCACAAGGAGCGGTGCGTCCTCCGAACATATGTCGCGCAGTGCTTGTAAGTACCGCAAAGGTTCGAGGTCGCGGGAGAGTCCATCGATCAAATAGACTGCATCGAATGGCGGATGCGACGGCGCCTCGGAGGCGGAGTGCCGTAAGGATACGATGCGCTCTCGGGTTTCCGCGGACGCATCTCGAATTTGCGCGAGCGCGTGATCGGTCGTCCCGAAGGTCCAAACACGCCGCCCGGTTTCCGCGAGTGCGATGGCCAGATCTGCCCTAGAACATGACGCGTCGGCGATGCATTGACCCATCGTCGTTGATCGGAAAAGTACATCGCGAATGGCGTGAGTAGCGCCGGTTGTCACACAAATATTGTTCGTGTGTGTCTGGGATAACTCCGCCCAGGCAGGAAGAGCGCGGTGGCGAGCCGCAAGCGCCTCCCGTGTCGTTCGATCACGCACATGCGCGAGCACGCGTAACGATCGCGTTGCCGGTCTACAATGGCGAGGCTTATCTGGAGCAGGCGCTGACAGATCTTCTCGGCCAAGACTATCCAGACTTTGAACTTTACGTGTCGGACAATGCGTCTACGGATCGAACGCCGAAAATCATCGCGGATGCGGCGGCCTCAGACCGCAGAGTACATCCCCTGCGGCATCAGCAAAACATCGGGGCGTATCGGAACTTTGATTCGGTGATTGGCCTCGCCCGAACACCATATTTCTTGTTCGCGGCGCACGATGACCGATGGGATACACGTTACCTCGGCCGTCTGGTCGAGCAGCTCGATAGAAATCCGCGGGCGGTGATCGCTTGTACGGATGCCGCCGTGATCGATGAATATTCGAACCGAACGGGAAAGATCTATCCATCCGCCTACACGGTTGGCAAAGACCTGCCTGGCCGGGTGAGGACTCTGGTCAGCCAGTTTGCCTGGCTCGAAACGTATGGACTCATGCGTTCGCAGAGTCTCAATTCGATCGGATCATTCAAAACCTATATTGGGGCGGATGTGAATTTCATCTTGGAAATGACGATTCTGGGTGAGATCGAGGCGGTTCGCGAGCCATTCTTTTTTTACCGTATGCCTTCCGAAAAGGTGACCGATCACGCATACTATGCCAGGGGAAGCCCAATGTCTCCGCATGAACCGCAGACCTACACGTCTTTGGTAAAACACCTCTACCGGACGCTTATTCGTGCGCAGCTTTCCGAGGCCACGGTGCTCGCCGCTCGTCATGCGATGATCGAGGCCATCGGCGTTCCTGGCGGCGAATGGTTCGCCGCGATCGGTGGTGAGCGACGATTCAACAGTGCAGCCGTCTCTCTTGATATCGCGCAAGGATACATTGCGAGTTTGCTCGATGAAGCGGCTTCGACCACGGCATTAGGCGAAAATGCTAGAGATCGCGAGTGATTAGGCTATGCGGGCTGCACGCGTTGGCCGCTAACCTTACCTTCGTGAAATCCCGGGTCAATCGAATCTGCTAGGAGTGGCAACGTCGCGTCGCGCGAACTTAAGATAACGTCACGGATTGGCCAAGGAATACCAGCATCAGGATCGAGATACGAGACGCCGGCCGCGTGTTGTGGGGAATACGTGCTCGAAAGAAGGTATCGGCGCGAGTGCTCTTAGCAGAAGGTGTGATCGTCAATTCGTCCGCTAGCGTTGATCATGGTTGTGAGTTGCAAGACGGCGTGCACGTAGGGCCAGGTGCGACGCTCGCCGGCGAGGTTGTCGTCGAGGCTTGCGCGTTTATCGGAGCCGGCGCGACCGTACTGCCGCGCATTCGAATCGGCGCTGACGCTGTCGTGGGTGCCGGCGCCGTGGTCACTCGCGATGTGCCGGCAGGATCGATGGTCGTCGGTGTGCCAGCACGCGCCTACCGCCCGGAGAAATAGCAGATTTAGAAGACCACCGTCCTGCGCTGCGGAACCGTTGTGCGATGTTTGGCGGTCGTAGCCGACGATGATTGATCTCCGGGGTCTGACGAAAACGTACGGCGCAGCTAACGTCGGCGTCGAAGCGCTTCGCGGGATCGATTTGCAGGTCGAGCGCGGCGAGATCTTCGGGATCATCGGGCGCAGCGGTGCCGGCAAGTCGACGCTCCTGCGCTGCATCAACCTGCTCGAGCGGCCGACCGCGGGGTCGGTGATCGTCGATGGCGTCGACCTCACGTGCCTTTCGCAGTCCGAGTTGCGGGAACGGCGCCGCGGGATTGGGATGATCTTCCAGCATTTCGCGCTGCTCTCGTCGCGGACAGTCCGCGAGAACGTAGCCTTGCCGCTGGAACTCGCCGGGCGACCGCGGGCGGAGATCGATGCGGCCGTCGGTCCGATGCTCGAATTCGTCGGGCTCGACGCGATGCGGGATCGCTACCCGGCCCAGCTCTCCGGCGGTCAGGCGCAGCGCGTCGGCATCGCCCGGGCGCTTGTCGCCCGGCCGAACGTGCTGCTCTGCGACGAGGCAACCTCGGCGCTCGACCCGGAAACGACCGCTTCGATCCTCGCGCTGCTGCGCGACGTCAACCGCAGCTTCGGAACGACGATCGTCTTGATCACCCATGAGATGGGCGTGATCAAGGAAATCTGCGATCGCGTCGCCGTCATCGACAGCGGTCGCATCGTCGAATCGGGCCGCGTCCGCGATATCTTTCTCGCGCCGCACGCGGCGATCACGCGCACCTTCGTCGGCGAGCCCGACGCGGCCGAGCTTTCGGCGATGCTCGGGGCAGCGCTCGATGAGAGGGGAAGAAGCGGCAATGCCGTGTGGCGCCTCGGGTTCTCCGAATCGGCGCGCGAATCGGTGGTGACCGCGCTGATCCGGCGCTTCGCGCTGGAATTAAATATCGTCAGCGGCGCGATCGAACGTGTCGGCGGCGAGCCGCTGGGCACGCTCGTCGTCGAGATCGTCGCCGATGCGGCGACGCAAGACGAAGCGCGCCGGTACCTCGATTCCGTGGGCGTCCGTGTGGACGTATTGGGTTATGTGGAACGAACTGGCAAGTTTCTTACCTGAGGCGCTGTGGGAGACGGCCCAAATGGTCGCCGTCTCCTCGTTCGTCGCGCTGATCCTCGGCGTTCCGCTTGGCGTCGTGCTGGTGGCGACGGATCGAGGCGGCATCACGCCAAGCCCCGTCCTCAATCGCGTCCTGGGCGCGATCGTCAACGCCGCGCGCTCGGTGCCGTTCATCATCCTGATGGTCGCAATCATCCCGTTCACACGTCTGATCGCGCAGACATCGATCGGTACGACCGCCGCCATGGTGCCGCTTTCGATCGCCGCGATCCCGTTTCTCGGCCGGCTCGTCGAGGCCGCGATCCGTGAGGTCCCGCGAACCCTGATCGAGGCGGCGCGCGCGATGGGCGCCTCGCCGTTGCAGATCGTCATCAAGGTCCTCTTGCCCGAAGCCCGGCCAGGGATCGTCGCGGCGTTTACGATCACCGTCATCTCCTCGATCGGCTACTCCGCGATCGCCGGAGCCATCGGCGCGGGAGGTTTAGGCGCCCTCGGGATCCAGTACGGGTACGAGCGCTTCGATACGCCGGTGATGGTTGCAACCGTCGTCGTCTTGATTGCCGTCGTGCAGAGCATCCAATTCGCCGGCGACCGCCTCGCGCGCCGGCTCAGCCACCGTTAGCGATGCCCACTCGCGAGGGCTGAGAAACGGATCGACATCGAGCCGGACATCGTGAAATGCCTCGAGCGACAGGTATTCGCCGCGACCGAGCCGCGCGGGTTCGCCGTATCCCAGAGCATTGAGCCGGAAGTGCAACACGGTTTGCGTACCGACGTCCACGACGAGATAGTCACGGATTCCAACCCGCTCGTAGAGTAGCCGCTTGATCGTCGTATCTTTCCCCAGGCTCGTGTCGGCAATCTCGATGATCGCGAGAATATCCCCCGGCTCGGGGCCGGTTCTGGCGAATTTCCCTGGGGTCGGGGGCACGATGAGAATGTCCGGCTGTGGCTCATCGAAATCGCCGAGCGCCACGGACGCTTGTCCCGCCACGAGCGCGCGCCCCGTCAGCCGCGTTGCAAGATATGGGACGAGAACGGCGTCGATCGTCCAATGCGGACCCCCGATCGGACTCATCTCGACCAGGGCACCGTCGAGCAACTCGACGCGCTCGCTGGCCCGGAGAATGCCGGCTTCAGCCATCCGGCGATACTCCGTGACGGAGATCCTGCGAGGTTTGGTTTCGATTGCCGTATCACTCATAGCAGCATTTCGCTTTGATGTTTCCGCACCGTGACGGGGACATTGTCACCGTCGGGGCTCGGGTTGCGACCCGGCGTGCGCAGGGGAGATCAGGAGGCATTGGCGGCTCTGCGTGGCGTACCCACAAATACGCTGCGCTCGCAGCCTCATCGTCCACTCTCCAAGAGGTCTTCCGTGAATCGTCTCTCCCGCACGGCGGCGCTTGCCGCGCTGGCCCTGTCGCTCGTGCTGCCATCGGCCGTCTGCGCGCAAACCAAAGAACTGCGCGTCGGCGTCACGCCGGGACCCCATGCCCAGATCATGGATCAGGTCGCGGCGCTGGCTGCGAAGCGCGGGCTGACGATCAAAGTGATCGAGATCAGCGATTATGCGGTGCCGAATCAGGCGCTCGATGCGGGCGATCTGGAAGCGAACTCGTTCCAGAACCAGCCGTATCTCGACGATCAGATCAAGAACCGTGGCTACAAGATCGTCTCGCTCGGGAAGACGATCTTGCTGCCGATGGGCATCTATTCGCGAAAGATCAAGCACATCGCCGACCTGCGCGACGGCGCGACGATCGGCGTTCCGAACGATCCGACCAACGAAGCGCGCGCGCTCAAACTGTTGCAGAGCGCGAAGGTGATCAAACTCCGCAACGCCTCGTTCACCGCGGGCATCGCCGACATCAGCGACAACCCGAAACACCTCGTCATTCGTGAGTTGAACGCAGCCCAACTTCCGCGCTCGCTCGACGACGTGGATGCGGCGTGCATCAACGGCAACTACGCCGCGACCGCCGGCCTCGCACCCAATCGCGATGCGCTCGTCGCCGAAGGCGGCGGCGTCGGTGAAGCCCTCCACTCACCGTACAGCAACGTCATCGCCGTGCGTGCCGCCGACCAGAACGCGCCGTGGGCGAAGCAACTCGTCGCGCTCTATCACTCCACCGAAATTCGCGGCTTCATCCTGCGCCATTTCGGCGGCACGATCTTCCCCGCGTTCTAAGGTTCCGGCTCGCCTAGCGGTACGCCGGCCGGCGGCAAGAAGCGGGCGACGTCGAGATCGATCTCCGAAACGGCGCGCAAGCGCAGTGTATCGCCGGGGCGAAGCGTCCGCGGATCGGCGTAACCGGTCGCCGAGGGATCCGAGAAATGAGGCACGACCCGGCCGCCCACATCGATGACGAGATAGTCGGGGATCGAAAATCTGCCATAGAGCTCGCGTTTGACGTGCAGATCCTTCGCGAGTGATGTATCGGCGATTTCGATCACGGCGTAGACATCGCTGGGTTCCGGGTCGCTCGTATAATACTCGCCTGCCGGATCGGGTGGAAAGACGAGCACATCCGGCTCGGGTTCGCTGAAGTGCCCGAGCTGCAGCCCTGACTGTCCGAGAACAACGGCTCGTGATGCAAGCGTTTCGATGAGATACCGGACGATCGCGGCGTGGAGGGCCCGATGCGGTCTTCCGATCGGGCTCATTCGAACCAGCACCCCGTCGAGCAACTCCACGCGCTCGCCCGCAGCGAAGATCCCCGCCTCGTCCGTCCGGTGGAATTCCGAAACGCTGATTTTCCGGGGCTCGATTTCGACTGCCATATCACTCATCCTATGCTCGCGCCTTGCCGTTGCGGGGCGATGTCCGGAACGTTGCCGGTCTGTTTTAGGATAGCACCCGTCCGAGCGGGCCGGCGGCGGGCATGGCGAGGCGTTCGGCAAGATCCCGCACTTGTTCGCGGATTTCCGGGATCGCCGTCGTTTCGATCAACGTCCCATACCGCACCGGGCCAAGCGCGAAGAGTCGCTCGGATGGCGTCCCGTCGGCGCCGATCAGCGCGCCATCGCTCGCGATGCGCACGCCGATGCGAAGCGGATTTGGGACCATCGCGCCGGATGCGAGCAACGAGCGCAAGAGAGGATTCGTTCGCGCGGAAACGTCGTGTTCCGGGCCACTGCAGTTGATCACGCGCTGCGCATCGACGACGATCGTCTCGTCGCGCCCACGAACGGCGATCGGTACGCGCACGCCGCCGGCGATCGGCTCGAGCGTTTGCGTGCGGCCGGCAATCATACGCAGCGTGCCGTCGGCGAGGAGAAGGGCGATCGCCTTCGCGGCCTCGGGCGCCATACGGTGACGGTGCACGTTCCAATACGGCAGAATGTGACGCACGAAGCGCCGCTGTTCGGTGAGGTCGAGGGCTTCCCAACGCACGTTGATCTCGTGCCGCAGCCCGTCGATGATCGTGCGCCAGTCGCTCTCGTTGCTGCTACGCGAGCGCCGTACACTCGCGATGACTTCGCCGAGCGAGGTTGCAAACGGAGCCTGTGCCGGCGGCCGGTCCAGTTGACGATGTTCGTGCGGGAGCAACCCGCGCCGCGACACCATCGCGATCGGTCCACGATGTCCGTTGTGGCGCAAGCCGAGCACGGCGTCGACGGCGGTGAGGCCCGTGCCAAGCAAGACGACGGACTCATCGGGACGTGCCGGCATTGTCGCGTCATCGTGCCAGACCGACTCGAAAAACGATGGCCCGGACCGAACCGCATCGGGGACGAGCGGCCACGGCGCGGGCTTCGCGTTGCCGACCGCGATCACGAGCGCGTCCGCTTCGACGTTCGCGCCATCGGCGGTACGTACGGAAACTGCGCCTGGAGCTTCAACGGCATCGGTCACGCGCGAACGAACGTGACGGAATCGCTCACCGCTACGTTCATGAACCTCGCGGGCGATCGATGCAAGATACGCGCCGTAGCGCGAGCGCGGGACGAAGGCGGTGGGCACAGCCGGCTCGCCTGCGGCGGCGAGCCAGCGCAGAAAATGTTCGGGATCATCGGCAAAGCCGGACATACGTCCGGCGGGCGCGTTGAGCAGATGCAGCGGACATGGCGTGGAATAGGCCAGGCCGCCGCCCAGCGTCTCACGCGGCTCCATGATCGTAACGCGAACACCGGCGCGCACGAGCGCATGCGCGAGAAGAGTTCCGCTCGCACCGCCGCCGGCGATCGCGACGTGGCGTTCAGGCATCGTAGGCGAGGGCCACCGGCGCCGGCGTCCACCAGCCGTCGCCATCCTGCGTGAAGGTCGTACACGCGTCGACGAGCGTCGAATACACATGCACCGTGTGCGCGACCCCGCTCCCGACGTTGACGAATTCGTGAATATCGACACTCGGGAGAATCACACCGACATGCGTGGCATCGATCTGGTTCGCGTGCTCCACAACGAGGCGTGCGCGCCCGGAGCCATCGCGCTCGCCAAGCCGATACGACGTTTCGAGCATCGTCCCGCGAACCACGAGCTCGGCGCCCCAGCGCCCCGCATGATCGTGGACGGGCGTGCCTTGTCCGGGTAGCCACGTCATGCCGACGACGGTAAATCGTCCATCGGGGTCGGCCCAGAGTCGCCCGCGCGAGTAGCGGGCCGCGCTCGGCGGTGCGAAGAGCGTCTCGTCGGCAAAAGCTTTCGATTTGCCGAGGGTTGAGAGCACCGCTGCGAGCGTGGTCGCACGATCCGTTGCCATGGCCCGCGCCAGCGGCTCGATAATCGCACCGAGACGCGTCTGCGTCATGCCCTCAAACCGGTCGCTCGCCGTCATCGCTCCTCCGTTCCGGGGTCTTTGCTTTCTATCGGAGACCCGGACCTTGAAGTTCAGGCCGGCGCTACCGATCCTTTTCAGCAAGTGGGACACCCGGCGGGGGCAAGAAGCGGTCGACGTCGAGGTCCACGTCCGGGAATGCAGCTAGCTTGAAGGTTGCTCCACTGCCCAGCCGCTCGGGCGGCCCGTATTCCCCGCGCCCCGTGGCGCGATAGCGAAGCAGTACGCGCGATTTCAGATCGACGACGAGATAGTCGGCGATCTGAAAACGCCCGTAGATGTCCCGCTTGATCCCGGTGTCTTTGCGCAGGGACGAGTTGGCCACTTCGATCACGGCATAAATCTCGCTCGGCTCGGGGTCCCGGTCGATAAACGCATCCGGCGTCCGGGGCAGAACGATGACGTCCGGTTGCGGATGGTTCTGGTCTCCGAGTGCGATCGATGCTTGTCCGACGACCATCGCTCGATCGTTCAAGAGTCTCGTGAGATAATCGACGATCCGCCAATGGACGCCCCAATGCGTCCGGCCGATCGGGCTCATACGGACGATCGCTCCGTCGAGGAGCTCGATCTGCTCGTCTTCACCCAAAATACCGACCTCGGCCATCCGGAGATACTCCGCGACCGTGATTTTCCGGGGTTCGATTTCGACTGCCATATCACTCATCGGAGTGTCTCGCCTCGCCGTTGCCGGAAGATGATCGACGCGTTGCCGCGCCGATACGACCAGGATAGCATCCCGCCGGGCTAGATCGGCCCCCTCCCCAGCGGGGCGTCGATATGGTACAATCCGGGGGTTGTCCCAACTTCGCCCTCCATGGATGGAAGGCGCTATGGCTCACCAAGGTAAGCGGTCAGGATGACGGCTGCCGGAGTCCAGAAAGGTCCTCGCACACCCATGTCCGTCATTTCCATGCGCGCCCTGCTCGAAGCGGGCGTCCACTTCGGCCACCAGACCCGCCGCTGGAACCCGAAGATGAAGCCGTTCATCTTCCAAGAGCGCAACGGCATCTACATCATCGACCTCGCCAAGACGGTCGCCAAGATGAACGAAGTCTATGCCGCGGTCAAGGCGATGTCCGCCGCCGGCAAAGTGATTCTGTACGTCGGCACCAAGAAGCAAGCGCAAGACGTCGTCAAAGAAGAAGCCGAACGCGCCGGCACGTTTTTCATCAACCAGCGCTGGCTGGGCGGCACGCTCACCAATTTCTCGACGATCCAGAAGCGCATCGCGCGCTTGCGCGAGCTCGAGGGGATGAAACAGCAAGGCACCTTCGACTTACTCCCCAAGAAAGAAGTCGCGCGGCTCTCCGACGAGCTCGATAAACTCGAGCGCTTCCTCGGCGGCATCAAAGATATGCACCGCCTGCCGGATGCGATCTTCATCGTCGATCCGAAGAAAGAACGCATCGCGGTTCTCGAAGCGAAGAAGCTGAAGATCCCGATCATCGCGGTCGTCGACACCAACTGCGATCCCGACGAAATCGATTACCTGATCCCCGGCAACGACGACGCGATCCGCGCCGTCAAGCTGATGGTCGGCAAGATCTCC
>Ga0116226_10000536_pt1 | contig 32400 bp, 28 predicted proteins | sample S1TSphfallax_FD_89692 | JGI IMG/M metagenome (GOLD analysis project Ga0116226, IMG submission 89692) | Host-associated microbial communities from peat moss isolated from Minnesota, USA - S1T2_Fa - Sphagnum fallax MG | ecosystem: Host-associated > Plants > Peat moss > Unclassified | place: USA...
CGCCGTCAGCTGCGACGAGGTGAGGCCCGCCAGCTGCGCCGTGGTCAGCGATCCGATATCGGTGGTGGTAAGCCCCACGATCGCCGTGGTCTTCAGCGCCCCGATCTGCGCCGAGCCCAGCGCGGAGAGAGACGTCGATGTCAGGCCGCCCAGCGTGGTCGACGAAAATGCCGCGAAATCGGTCGTGCTCAGCACCGACACATCCGCCGAAGTTAGATTGGCCAGCTGTGTCGTTGTCAAGGCACCCAGCTGGGTGGTTGTCAGGCCAAGCGCCTGGGTGGTCAGAAGCGCTGCTATGTCCGATGTGCTGATACCGGCAATCTGGGTTGTCACCCAATAGACGATCTGCGTGGTGCTGAGCACCGCGATCTGCGTCGTTGTCAGCGCGCCGACCTGTGTCGAGCTGAACGCGCTCATGTCGGTCGATTTCAGCGCCTCGACGGCCGTGGTCGACAAGCCTGCGATCTGCGTCGTGTTGAGATAGGTCACGATCGAAGTCATGTCGGCATCGCTCCAGGGTCGCACATAGTGGCGGCGTGAATGCGCCGGCGCTTTGCGAAACACAGACCGGCCGCGCCACCGTAAGAGACAGGTGTGAACGAAAAATAAAGCCTGACAAAGAACAGGCACGCCGCCTGTCCCCGGATAACGACCGATTAAGGTTTTCCATGCAAAATCCTGAAGCCGCAAAAACTGCGCCAGGAGCTGATGCAATGCCGGACCTCGACGCGCAGGCAGACACACTGTTTCAATCCGCAGCCCGCCGTGCCAGCGCCTGCGACCTGAACGTGCTCGATCTGATTTTCACCGTCGAAAAGCTGCGCGCACTTGGCACGCCCGACAGCGCTCTCGAATTATATAACGTATGGGCGCAATATAACGAGGCGCATCCGCTGATCCACGCTGTGCTGTTCAACTATGGTGTTATGCTCTGTGAAGCCGACAAGCTCGCCGAGGCACAATCGGCGTATGAGCGGGCTTGCACGCTCCGCCCCGATTTTCTCGCCGCCCGCATCAATCTCGGTTCCGTACGAGAACGACGCGGGGATACTTTGGCGGCCATTGGCGACTGGTACGCCGCCGCGCAAGAGCCCGTGCCCCTCACCGGCGAAGCCCTCAACTGGAAAATCGCTGCCTGGAAGCAGGCGGGCCGCGCACTCGAAACCGGGCGCTGCGACGAGCCGGCTGAAACCGCCCTCACCCGCTGCCTCGATCTCGACCCCACCCAGCGGGACGCCGCGCAGCACTGGATCGCGCTGCGTCAATCCCAGTGCAAATGGCCGCCGCTTGAACCGGTCAACCGCATGACCCTGCCGGGCCTCAAGCGTGCCATTTCGCCGCTTTCGCTCAACGCCTATGCCGACGATCCGATGATGCAGCTTGCCAACGCGCACCGTTATTACAGGGAAGATGTGGCGCCCCCGGCGCCCACCGTGATCGGCACCTGGCCAAAACCCGATCAACCTGAACGTCGCCCGCTCAGGATCGGATACATTTCTTCCGATCTGCGCGACCATGCCGTGGGCTACCTTACCGCCGAAATTTTCGGGCTGCACGACCGTGCCAAGGTCGAGATCCACGCCTATGTCTCTGGCCCGGATACCGAAGATGCCACACGCCGCCGCATCCGCACCGCCGTCGACTACTGGACCGACATCACCCATCTGCCTGACAAACAGGCTGCCGCCAGGATCATCGCCGACGGCATCGACATCCTCGTCGATCTCAATGGCTACACGAAAGACGGCCGCACCCGCCTGATCGCCCTGCGCCCGGCGCCGGTCATCGTCAACTGGCTCGGCTACCCAGGCACCATGGGCAGCCCTCATCACACCTATATCATCGCCGACGCGCATATCATCCCGCCCGCCGACGAAAAATATTTCTCCGAAAAAGTGCTTCGCCTCCCGTGCTACCAGCCGAACGACAACCACCGTATTGTCGACCGCGAAACACCCAGCCGCGCCGCGTGCGATTTGCCCGAAGACGCCATGGTCTATTGCTGCTTCAACGGCATGAACAAGATCACTCGCATTGTCTTCGAACGCTGGATGCGCATTCTCTCCGCAGTCCCTGGAGCCGTACTTTGGCTTCTCGACTCGACCGACGCCACCATGGATCGTTTGCGCGCCCACGCCCGATCCTGCGGCGTCGCGCCGGAACGCCTGATCTTTGCCGGCCGCCGCGCCACCCCTTTGCATGTCGCCCGCTATGCCGCCGCCGACCTGTTTCTCGACACCTCGCCCTACGGCGCCCACACCACTGCTTCCGACGCGCTTTGGGCCGGGCTGCCTATTCTCACCTACACTGGCCGCTGCTTCGCCGCCCGCGTCTGCGGCAGTCTTGTACACGCGGCCGGCCTGCATGAGCTGGTCTGCGACTCCCCAGAAAGCTACGAGCGCGAAGCCATCCGCATCGGCCTCGATGCCGACCTGCGCCATGGCTACAAGCAGCGCCTACGCATGATGCGCACCGCTTGCACCTTGTTCGATACACGCGGCCTAGTCCAAAACCTGGAAACTCTCTACGCCCGGATGTGGCAGGACTATTGCCGCGGCGCCTTGCCGATCCCCGACCTCACCAATCTCCCCGTTTATAACGAGATCGCCTGCGAGGCCGACCACGAGAGAGGCGATTGGCTCGCTGTGTCGGACGAGCGCTACCGTGCCGAATTGCACTATCGCCATGCCATCTCGCCCTTGCCCGCCGATGCCAGGCTCTGGAGCGCGCCACCGCCTGCCATGGCGCGCGCGGCCTGAGGCGCCGAAGGCTTCACGCAGCGTGTCCCATCTACAGGATTTGCGCGCAGACATGCCGCGCATGCCGCCGCATCTTACCGGCCTGCGGGCGATGTTTCTTGTCGCCATGCATTACGGCAAGCAAGTCAACCCCGAGCAGCTGACCAAGGCCGCCGCCCTCATCAACGAGGACGAAGCGCTGGCCGAGCAGACCATGGGCCGCCTCATGCACCAGGCCGGCCTGCGCGCCAAAAAACTCCGCCGCCGCAGCTGGGCCGATATCGTTTCGCTCGGTAGCGCCTACCCCGCCCTCGTCAAGCACCGCGATGGCGGCTGGATGATTCTCGTAGGCAGCCTGGGCACCGGCCCAGACACGAAAATCGCCATCCTCGATCCGGCGATTGAAGCCCTGGGCCTGAAACTCGTCGAGAAGCGCGATTTCCTCATGATCTGGACCGGCACGATCATCCTGATCAAGCCGCGGCGTAAGATCGCGGCCGAAGAAACCCCTTTTGGTCTTGGCTGGTTCCTTCGGGAAATTCTCAACCATCGCCCCCTGCTGCAGGACGTGGCGCTTGCCGCGATCGCTTCCAACCTGATCGCGCTTAGCACCCCCCTGCTCTACCACGTGATCATCGACCGGGTGATCCCGAACCGCGCCCTGCAAACGCTCACCACGATAATCGTGATCTTTCTTGCCGTCACCATATTCGATGGCCTGTTCAACTATGTCCGCCAGCGCCTCATGCTCCATGTCAGCATCAAGGTGGATGCGACACTCGGCTCCCGCGTCTTTGCGAAGCTGCTCAGCCTGCCGATGCCGTTCTTCGAGCACATCACCGCCGGCGTGCTCACCCGGCACATGCAGCAAACCGAAAAGCTACGCCACTTCCTCACCGGCCGTCTGTTCCAAACGCTGCTCGATTGCACTGCGCTGCCGGTGCTCATCTGTCTGCTCGTGAGCTACAGCCCAATCCTCTGCGCTGTCGTTCTCGGTTTCGCGGTAGGCATTGCCGCGGTCATCGGCATTTTGATACCCAGCTTCAAGCACTGCCTGAATGCGCTCTATGAGGCGGAGGGGGCCCGCCAGGCCCATCTGGTTGAAACCATCCACGGAGTGCGCACGATCAAATCCCTCGCCATGGAACCGGTAAGGCAGTCCGAATGGGATACCCGCCTCGCCGCGTCGCTTCGACGCCTGGCCATTGTCGGCCGCATCTCCACAGCCGCCAATGTGCTGACCAACGCGATGGACAAGGTAATGCAGATCGCCGTGCTCGGCCTCGGCGCCAGAATGGTATTTTCCGGCGGCATGAGCATCGGTGCCCTGATCGCCTTCACCATGCTCGCCTCACGCGTCAGCGGCCCGCTTCTGCAGCTTGTAACGCTGATCAACGAATATCAGGAAACATTGCTCTCCGTCCGCATGTTGGCGACCATCATGGACCACAAGCCAGAACGCGCGCCAGACGCGCATGCCATCATGCCCGACATCATCGGCGGCATTGCCTTCGACACTGTTTCCTTCCGCTACCCGGATGCGGCCGCCAGCGCGCTCGATCGTGTTTCTTTCGAGGTAACGGAGGGCGAAATCATCGGTGTCGTCGGTCGCTCGGGCTCGGGCAAGACCACGCTGATCCGTCTTATCCAAGGCATTCACACCGCGCAAACTGGCCTGATCAAACTCAGCGGCACCGATATCCGCCATATCGATCTGGGGCATCTCCGGCGCAACGTCGCCGTTGTCCTGCAAGATAGTTTTCTGTTCCGCGGCTCGATCCGCGCCAATATCGCGGCGGGCAATCCGCTCGCCCGGCTCGAAAACATCGTCGAGGCCGCGCGTCTTGCCGGCGCCGACGAGTTCATCGATCGCCTGCCCCTGGGCTACGAAACGATGATCGAGGAAGGCGCCACCAATTTTTCCGGCGGCCAGCGACAGCGCCTTTCGATCGCCCGCGCCCTGCTGATCCGCCCGCGCCTGCTGATTTTCGACGAAGCCACTAGCGCGCTCGACCCTGAGAGCGAAGCCATCCTGCAAGCCAATCTCAGGGAGATAGCGCGCGGCCGCACGATGATCGTCGTCTCGCACCGGCTCTCCTCGCTCGTGCAATCGGATCGCATCCTGGTTCTCGAACGCAGCCGGGTGGTCGACTTCGCCCCACACGCCGAACTCGTCACCCGATGCGAACCCTACCGCTCCCTTTGGTTCCAACAAACCCAGCACTTGCAAGCATGAAAAAGCAAAAATTTTGCGGTTCTTTTTTTCAGAAAAGAACCGCTGGCTGCCGTGTTGGCCCATGAGCAAGGCCGTAATCCCCCACGACGCCATCGCCTTCCAAAGCGACCTGGACGAGGTTCTGGCCGAACCACCACCGCGCTTTCTGCGCGGCACCAACGCAATCGGCGCCGGCTTCCTCGCCACCATCATTCTCATCGCCGCTCTCGTCAAAACCGACGTCGTCGTCGCCGGCCGCGGCCAGCTTCGCGCGGACACGCCCACCATCCTCCTCCAACCGGTCGAACGCGCCGTCATCCGCACACTGACCGTCCGCGCCGGCGATCATGTCGCCAAAGGTCAAATTGTCGCCACGCTCGATCCAACTTTTTCGGATGCCGATATCAACGGCCTCCACAAAACACGGGACAGTCTCGAAGCCAAAATTGCCCGACTGCATGCCGAGCTGTCGCCTAACCCGCCTGCCGACCTGCCCAACGGCGACGAGGCCACCACCATGGAAGCGCACATCTATGCGGCGCGCGAAAGGGAATTTTCCGAACGCCTCGCGTCTTTCGATCAATCGATCGCCCGCGATCTCGTGGCGCTCAAGGCCAACCGCACGGCAGCCGATGCACTGGCGCGCCAATCCGCCATCGCCGCCGACATCGCCGGCATGCGCTCGGCCCTTCTGGAATCGGCGGACGGATCAAAACTGCAATACCTTGCCGCTGAATCCAGTCGCATCGAAGCCGAAAAGGATTTCAGATCCGCCAAGGACCAGATCAACGAACTCGCCCACGCCATCGATGCCGCCCGCGCCGACCGCCAGGCCTTTGTCGCGCAATGGCAACGCGCCGACATGGAAGATATCATTTTGGCCCGACAGTCCCTCACCAAGGTAAAAGACGATCTCGCCAAAGCCACCTACCTTAATAACCTGATCCGCCTGACATCACCCTGCGATGGCGTTGTGCTCGAAGTGGCACCCCGATCGGTCGGATCAGTGCTGCATGAGGCGGAACCGCTGATCACGATCATTCCAGCCGGCGCTACCATGATCGCCGACGTTTCGGTTCCCTCGGCGGATATCGGCCATCTCGAACCTGGCCAATCCGTTATCCTGAAGGTCGACGCCTTCCCCTACCAGCAGCACGGCCTCGCCTACGGGACTGTGCGCTCCGTCGCCGAGGAATCGGCACCGGACCCGCAAACCGGTGCCGTCACCCATCGCGTGCAAATCACCCTCACACGGCAGAACAAGGCTAATATGCCCGACGGTGCCGGGCTTTTCCCGGGCATGACGGTAACCGCCGAAGTCAATGTGGGCAGCCGTAATGTGCTGGCCTACTTCCTTTATCCGATTACGCGGGGATTTGGTGAGAGCCTTAGGGAGCCTTAGAAAAGAAGTTCTTTTCTGAAGAAAAGAACCAAAAGGCTTTTGGTCTTCCGTTTGGGGTTGGATACGGGCCATGGCCGGGAGGTGGCGGCTGCGGAAATTAGAGCATCATCCGACCGCACGGGGTAACCCGTCGGATCAGGATGCTCGCCAAAACAAAGGGCTCTAGAAAACCAGCGGCGTCGCCTGCATCACCAAGGGAAGAGCCCGGATTTCCGCCAATACGTTTTCCGGTACCGCGTCATCGATCGAGATCAGGCAGATCGCGTCCCCGCCGGCGCCGACACGCCCTAGGTGCAGTGTTGCGATATTGATATCGTGCCGTGCCATCGTGTCACCGAACTTGCCGATAAATCCCGGCTTGTCCAGATTGGTCACATACAGCATATGAGGGCTGAAATCGGCTTCCACCGTGATGCCCTTGATCTCCACGAGCCGTGGCTTGGTGCCCGCAAACAGCGTGCCCGCCACCGATTGCGCGCCCTGGTCCGTGGTCACCGTAAGGCGCACCAGCGTCTGATATTCGCTCGGCCGGTCATGCCCGGTCTCCGACACCTCGATCCCGTGCTCGCGCGCCGCGACCGGCGCATTCACCATGTTCACGCCGGCGAGCACAGGCGAAAGCAAGCCCGCCAGGGCGGCCGCCGTCAGCGGTTTTTGATTGAGCGTCGCGACGGCGCCCTCATAATCGATGGCGATCTTACGTATCACCCCATCCTGCGCCCGGGTCAGCTGCCCCGCGAAGGCGCCAAGCCTCTGAACCAGCTCCATATAGGGCCGCAGCCGCGCCGCGTCCTCGGCGCTGACGGAGGCGGTGTTGATCGCGTTCGTCACAGCGCCGGTCAGCAGAAAATCGCTGATCTGTTCGGCCACCTGCAGCGCCACATTCTCCTGCGCCTCATTGGTGGAAGCCCCCAGATGCGGCGTGCACACCACGTTTTCCAAGGCGAACAAGGGGCTTTCGCGCGCTGGTTCGGCCTCGAACACATCCAGTGCCGCCCCGCCCACCTGGCCGGATACGATCGCCTCCGCCAGCGCCGCCTCATCGATCAGGCCACCACGCGCGCAATTGATGATCCGCACGCCCCGCTTGCATTTCGCCAAATTCTGCGCGGCGAGAATGTTCCGCGTCGCATCGGTCAGCGGCGTATGCAGCGTAATGAAATCGGCGCGCGCCAGAACGTCGGCAAGCTCCAGCTTCTCCACGCCCAGATCCAGCGCGCGTTTTTCGGAAAGATACGGATCGTAGGCCACCACACGCATATGCAGCCCCTGCGCCCGGTTCGCCACGATCGAGCCGATATTGCCCGCCCCGATCAGCCCCAGCACCTTGCCGCTCAGCTCAGTGCCCATGAACCGGTTCTTCTCCCACTTGCCGGCCTTGGTGGAAGCCGTGGCCTCCGGGATTTGCCTGGCCAGCGCGAATATCATCGCAATCGCATGCTCGGCCGTAGTGATCGAATTGCCATGCGGCGTATTCATCACGATCACGCCGCGGGCGGTCGCCGATTTCAAATCCACATTATCCACGCCGATCCCGGCGCGGCCCACCACCTTCAAATTCACGGCGGCGTCCAAGAGCTCTTTCGTCACCTTGGTGGCCGAGCGGATTGCCAGCCCATCGTAAGCCCCAATAATCTCCCGCAGCTCCGCGGGCGATAGCCCCGGCTTCGCATCCACCTCGATCCCCCGATTGTGGAAGATCGCAACCGCTTCAGCCGACAATTGATCGCTGATTAAAACCCTCGGCATGGCGCGTTACTCCGCGGCGAGCGTTTTAAATTCGGCACGAAGCTGAGCTTCCGCCCAATCCAGCCAAGGCAACAGCTTTTCGATATCCGCCGTCTCCACCGTCGCCCCGCCCCAGATGCGCAAGCCCGGCGGCGCATCGCGATAGGCGCCGACATCCAGTGCCACGCCCTCATTCTCGAGCAAGGCGGCCAGTTTTTTGGCCGCTGCCGCCTGCCCCGCCCGATCGAGCGCGGCAAACCAAGGTGCTGCGATTTTCAGGCAAATGGACGTGCTCGAGCGGTTTTCCGGTGCCTCAGCCAGAAAGGCCGCCCAATCGCTGCGCGCCACCCAGGCCGATATGGCTGCCAGATTCGCCTCGCTGCGCGCGATCAGCCCGCGTAGCCCGCCCACCTGCTCGGCCCAGCGCAGCCCATCCAACGCATCGGCGACGCACAGCATCGAGGGCGTATTGATCGTCTCGCCGGCAAAAATCCCGCCGATCAGCTTGCCGCCCTTGGTGAGCCTGAAGATTTTCGGAAGTGGCCAAGCCGGCTCGTAGCTTTCCAGCCGCGCCACCGCCCGGGGCGACAGCGCCAGCATCCCATGCGCGCCCTCGCCGCCCAGAACTTTCTGCCAGGACCATGTCACCACATCCAGCTTGTCGAACGGCAAATCCATGGCGAAGGCCGCCGACGTCGCGTCGCACAGAACCAAGCCTGGCCGGTCCGCGGGAATGAAATCGCCATTCGCGAACCGCACCCCGCTTGTAGTGCCGTTCCAGCACATTACCACGTCGCGCGCAAAATCGATCGCGGATATATCGGGTAGTGCCCCATACGAGGCGGTTAGCACCCGCGCGTCGATCTTCAGCTGCTTCACCGCATCGGTCGCCCAGCCCTCCGAAAAACTTTCGAAGGCCAGCACATCTACGCCGCGCGCCCCAAGCAGCGACCACATCGCCGCTTCGAACGCCCCGGTATCCGATCCCGGCAAAATGCCCACACTCCAACCGGCCGGCAGCCCCAGCACATCCCTCGACCGCGCAATCACCTCCATGAGTGCAGCCTTGGGCGCCTTCGCCCGATGGCTCCGCCCCAGTTGCGCACCCTCCAGCACCGCCAGCGACCAGCCCGGCCGCTTGGCGCAAGGCCCGGATGAGAAGCGTGGATTGTCCGGGCGCAGCTCCGGCTTCGCGGCAGACGCCATGGTAAACCTCCCTTTCAGAAGGAAAGCGCCGCGGTGGGGGGCGTGGCCCGGCGCCGCGGTTACCGAAGCGGGAAGCTGCGTGCAACCGCACAAATTTCGGGTGAGGCACGCCAGGCCCGCACGGCTGAACCGAGGCGGCTCACCCCTCGCGCCACATTTCCCGCAGTAGCCCGTGCGTCCGCTCGCCCCAACGTGCGGTCGCCTGCGCCCCCGCCCAGGCCGCTTCGAACGCGGCGACAAACCCCGGCTGAACCGCACCCGCCCCCACCGCCGCCCGCGCCAACATTGTGCCGCCTTGCGAATCCTGCGCCATGACGGCTGCAATCCGTGCGGGGTCGGGCCGCGCCCCCGGCGCGCACGCAAGCAGCGCCGCGAGAGGGTCGCGCACCATCGTCTCGAACCACACGATGTCCAGCGGCACCGCGGTCGCCGCCACCGCATCCAGCGCATCCATCGCCTCGCGCAGCAGCATCGCCACATGGTTCGGCGGCTCCGCGAAACTGCGGTGCCTCGAAATCGCCCAGTCTCGCGCGCGGCGCAGGATGAACACTACCCGCCCGCTCGCCGCCCCGCCCAGCAGCAGCAACGGTTTGGCGTTGCATTGGCTGCGCAATTTGATGAACGCCCCCGGCCCCAGCACGCGGGCGAGCGCCGAAATGCACACACCCGCCATTTCCCTATCCAGGCCAGGGGTCACGCCCCGCTGCACATCGTCGGGGATACACACCATTTGCGTCAGCATGTCCGGCTCCGATGCGCAGGGCAGCCCGGCGGCCGCAAGCAGCTTGGTCAGAAGCGTGGAACCGGCCCGGCCGGCCGAAAATATCAGCACCGGCTCCGACGGCGTCACCCGCTTGTCCAGCTCCCCCAGCCGCTCGAAAGGCACCGAAACCACGGCCCCCGCTAAGCGCAACTGCTCCAGGAACAGAAACGGCGCCGCAACCACCGCCGGCAGATCGGCCGCCGCATGACAGGTAAACAGCACGCGTTCACGTGCAAAATCAGCGCAATAGGCCAGCGCCCCGCGCGGCAGAACGGGTGCGTCGCTGGTCGCCCGCAAGCTCAGCTCGAAATCGTCCGCACCCACAAGGCCAAGCGGCCCACCGCGCCTGGACTGGATGGCAAAGTGATGAACCAGGCGCTGGGCCATGATGCGAGAACCCCTGTAAACGCAATTCAACCAGCCATTTGCACCCCTTGGCACAAGAAGCGCGATTGGGGCAGGCTGTAGGAAAAGTTGGGAGCGAAATGATGGACGTATTAGCAGACACGCGGCCAGGTTTCCTGACGCGTGAGCGAATTGTCGCCGGCCATGGTTTCAATCGCTGGCTGGTACCGCCCTGCGCGCTCGCCATCCATTTGTGCATCGGCATGATCTACGGCATGGGGGTGTTTTGGCTGCCCCTCACCAAGCTTGTCGGCGGCGATCACAGCGCGGCCTGCCCCGCCGGCACTACCCTGCTTACCCGCCTTACCGCCACCGAATGCGACTGGATCGTGGGGGATGTCAGCCTCGTCTTTACCCTGGGCATCGTGTTTCTGGGTGCGGCGGCGGCTATCTGGGGCGGCTGGCTGGAGCGCGCGGGCCCGCGCCGGGCCGGGCTTGCCGCCGCCATTTGCTGGCCGGGTGGCCTCGCCATCGCGGCCCTTGGCATCTACACGCACCAGCTCTGGCTGCTCTGGCTCGGCGGCGGCGTGCTCGGCGGCGTCGGCCTCGGCCTCGGCTATATCTCCCCGGTCTCCACCCTGATCAAATGGTTCCCCGACCGGCGCGGCATGGCCACGGGCATGGCCATCATGGGGTTCGGCGGCGGTGCCATGATCGGCAGCCCGCTTGCCGCCTGGCTAATGGGCCATTTTCATGCCGGCGCAGAGCGCGGCGTCTGGCAGACTTTCCTGGTGCTCGCCGCGATTTATGCCGCGTTCATGGCCGGCGGCGCCTTCGGCTACCGCGTGCCGCCGGAGGGCTACCGCCCCGCCCATATGGCCCGCATCCAAAGCACGCATGCCGCCCACCAGAGATCCGTGGCGCTCGAGGATGCCTGGCGACGCCCGCAATTCTGGCTGCTCTGGGGCGTTCTCTGCCTCAACGTCTCCGCCGGCATCGGCGTGCTCGACATGGCAAGCCCCATGCTCCAGGAAATTTTCGGCGGCTCGCTGATCGGCCAGCCGAGCCTGGGCTATGCCGCCTTGTCTCCTGCGCAACTCAAATCGATTGCGCTCATCGCCGCCGGCTTCACCGGCTTCCTCTCCCTGTTCAACATCTTGGGCCGCTTTGTGTGGGCCTCGCTTTCCGACCGCCTCGGCCGCCGCAACACATTCTCCACCTTCTTCATCCTCGGCATCGTGCTTTACGCGCTGGTGCCGAGCATCGCAGGTATCGGCAGCAAGCCGCTCTTCGCGCTCACACTCGGGATCATCCTTTCGATGTATGGCGGCGGGTTTGCGACAATCCCCGCCTATCTCGCCGACATCTTTGGCACGGGGTTCGTGGGCGCCATTCACGGCCGCCTACTCACCGCCTGGTCGGCCGCCGGGATCGTAGGCCCGATCCTGATCACCACGCTGCGCCAAACCCAGCTCGATGCCGGCACGCCGCGGGCACAGGTGTACAACCACACCATGTATCTCCTGGCTTTGCTGCTGGTCGCCGGCCTGGTCTGCAACCTGCTGATCCGCCCTGTCGCGGATCGCTGGTTCACCAAAACCGAAGCGCCGCCCGACCGGTCCGCGGTGGCGATCGCGGGCGGCGCCGCGCCCGGTTTCGGCGCCCCGCTCATTCTTGCCTGGCTTGCCGTCGGCATCCCGCTGGCCTGGGGGTTTTACATGACGATCCTGAAGGCGGCCGCGTTGTTCACCTAAGGGCCGCCTACCGCGTGAAGAGGCCGCTTCACCTTTTGGCGATCACTATCAGGAACAAACTCGTTGCTTCTGCGTTTTCCCGCCGCTCCACTTCAGGGAAACCCGAAACCATGCGCCTCGCACTCGCCATCCTGCTGCCTCTCATGCTTGCCGGCTGCCTCAGCTTCTCCAGTAGCGATCCGCCGCCGCCGCGTACCGTTTATGTGCCCGTGCCCGCACCTGCCGCGGTACCGCCGGCTCAATAGCCCTCCGCCTGCAGTTTTCGCGCACCACCCATCGTCTGATGGGCAAACAGGGTGAAGGGCACGCTCTCATCCAGGCCGCCGCTCGCCAAAGCGGCGGCCGTCCAAGTATTGCAGGTGTCCAGCAGGTCGTAGGTGCGGGAGGCGGCGTAGAACCGGCTGCCCAGATACGGTCCCGTGCCGATGAACAGGGGCGCCTTTTCGGCCACCGCAAAACTCCGGCTCACATACCCCATGATGCCCGCAAATTGCGTGTCCGACACATGAAGCCTGACGACATGCTCGGCGCCGAACGCCGCCTCGGGCGAGGCCATGAGCGCCGTGACCAGCATGGCCCCATGTGCCGGCAGCAGCGCCCGCAGCCAGGTGCCCGGCCCTTTATCGCGCGTCGTGATGAAAATGCGGTCGCCGAATCCCACGAGCACCCAGTGTGCATGGGGGAATGCCCGAGCGGCCTCCGCGAGGGGCGCGGACACATCCTCCGCCCGAAATCCGATATCCGTGTGATCCCCGCGTGCATCCACAAAAATCTCGTGCAGGCCGCCGGCCCTATCCAAGCCCGTCGCCGGCCGTTCGGCATGCAGGGCACATCCAGCTAGGCCAAGCGCGACAATCCCCAGAACGCCTGAGCATCGTCGCAAGGACGCTTGCCGCACGAACACACCGCGCGCGCGCAAATCTGCCGCTTCCCTAACGGCTGCTCTGCTGGTGCGTATAGCCCGAAGGCGTCGTGAATACGGATGCGTCCTGCGCCGCGTATTTTACGCTCACCGCTTCCATCAGCACCTGCGGCCCGGCCGAGGCGCGCAGCAGAATGCCATCGTCGGTATAGCAGGCCTGTGTTTCCTGGCCGCGCGTATCGACGGTTCTCCATTCGGTGCAGGCCATCCCGGCCACGCTGTCGGTTCCCGACCGGGTAAATCCAGCCCCGCCGCCCGGCTGCTCCGCCGACAAGGGCGAGGGCACATCCAGCACTTCGCGGCTGTCGTCGCGCACTAGACTCATGCGGTGGGTGATGAAATCCAGCACCATCCAGTTGCCCGAAGTCGGCAAATCCACCCGCTGCCGCTGCGACTCTGCCGACCATCGCAGCCGTTGCAGCAGCGCCACTTGTCCACCTCCTGGCACCGGCACTTTGTAAGTTACGTCGACATCATGCAGCGGCCGCAGCGCTTTCGGCTGGTCGGCCACCGCCGCGACCGGCATCAGCAGCAGCAGCACCCAGAAAAACTTCACTGCTTGAAGCCCGAGAGTTTGCCGATCGGCAGCGACCCCGCATCGGAAAACCCGGGCGGCCGCTCGAACATATGCGGCGAGAGCGCGCCATACGCCACATTGCTCGCCTTCACCGTCCCCAGATCGCCATGGTGGTTCGCCGCATGGCCACGCAGGATCACCCCATCCTCGGTGATGCAAGCGCCCGCACTTCCCTGCGGCGATACGGCCGTCCAGTCCGTGCAGGCGTGTCCGGCGATCATTTCCGTTCCATGGTGTTCGAAATGCGCGCCGCGCAGCACGGTATCCTGCGGATCGTAATCGCCGATCTTCACTGTGGTGAACATTTTCAGCATCGGCACCAGGATGGTCGCGAGATGCGCGCGCCGGTCGACTAGAAACGCTGTGGGCAGGTCTTCGGCGGTGATCCGAAGCAGCACTCCGCCGGCGGCAATACTCACCCGCACCTCAAGCGGCGCATGATCCCGAGGATACACATTATACGTCACCGTCACATCGCGCATCGGCACCAGACGCGGCACGCCGGCAAACGCCGGCGACGACAGCAGGCAGATAAGGAGCGCAACTCTCATCAGATCTATCCCAAAAGAAACAAAAGGGTTTTGCTTCTTTTTTTTCACAAAGAAGGATCTTGGTTATGACTGTTCGGAAGCCGCGCCCAGCAACCGCGCATGTGCCGAACTCCCCTGATCCAAGCACCGAAGATCGAATTTCTCGTTCGGGCTATGCACCTGGTCATCCGCCAGCCCGAAACCCATCAGCAATGTGTCCAACCCCAGAATGCGACGCAGGCTCTCGACCACCGGAATGGAGCCGCCGCTGCCGATCAGCACCGCTTCCCGCCCATATTCCTCGGTCAACACGCGACGCGCGGTGTCCACCCATGCATTCTGGGCCGACACCTCGAAGCCGGGCGCCAGGCCGAAGCTTTCGATCTCCACGTGCAAATCCGTCGGCACATGCGCCGCCACAAAGCTGCGGAACGATTCAAAAATCCGCGCCGGGTCCTGCCCCGCCACCAGCCGGAACGAGATTTTTGCCCCCGCCTCCGAGGCGATCACCGTTTTCGCGCCGTCGCCCTGGTAACCGCCCCAAATACCGTTGATATCGGCGGTTGGCCGCGCCCACATCCGTTCGAGCCCGCCGCGCCCGGCCTCGCCCGCAGGCCTATGCAGCCCGATTTCCCCCAAAAACGCGGTCTCGTCAAACCCGAGCTCATCCCATTCGCGGCGCTGCGCCGGCGAAAGCTCGGCGACCCCGTCATAAAACCCGGGCAGCGTCACCCTCCCCTCGGCATCGTGCAGCGCCCCCAGCAGACGCGTGAGCGCATTGATCGGGTTCAGCGCGGATCCGCCGAACAGCCCGGAATGCAGGTCACGCGACGCCGCCTTCACCCGAAGCTCGGCATAAACGAGGCCGCGCAGCCGCGTCGTGATCGCGGGTGTATTCACATCCCACATATTGGTGTCGGAAATCACCGCGACGTCGGCCTTCAACTCCCCCGCGTAATCCCGCAGGAAGGGCTCCAGGTTTTGGCTGCCCACCTCCTCCTCGCCTTCCAGCACCACCGTAATTCGTGCAGGCAAGGAGCCTGTCACATCATGCCAGGCACGGAACGCCTCCAGCCACAGGCTCACTTGGCCCTTGTCGTCCACCGCGCCGCGCGCCACGATCCGCTTGCCGTGCGCGCCGTCGGCGATTACCGGCTCGAAGGGCGGGCTCCGCCACAGCTCCAGCGGCTCGGCCGGCTGCACGTCGTAATGCCCGTAATACAGCAGATGCGGCCCCTGCCCGCCCGGCCCCGCATGCTGCGCCAGCAGGATCGGATGCCCTGGCGTCTCCACCACCTGCACGGCAAACCCCATGGCCGCGAGCTCGCCCTTCAGCCAGTCGGCCGCGCGCCTACAATCGGCCGCATGGGCCGGCTGGGCGCTCACGCTGGGGATCCTCAAGAACTGCATCAGCCGCTGGCGGGACTGGTCCCGCGTGGCGGCAAGGCGATCGAGAACGGCGGGAAGATGCGGATGCGTCATGGCGTTCAGTATGGAGATCGCGGCTGGCATGCGAAAGCAGGATCGGAATTCTGCATCCACGAATGCGTGAGCGCCGTACACATCCATGTCGGCACATTTCAACCGCCAATTTCAGATCATCACTTTGAACAGGAAAAACGGACGTGTATGCGGGCGGCGGATGTCTCATCCGAAACAAGTGGTTTACACAGCCACCAACCAACAGCGCCCAGGAGCACGCCGCTCATGCCGGTAGAGGCAGCACCCTTCACGCCATCCACGACCGATGCGGAGCTCATCGCCCGCTGCGCGGTGCAGGACCGCGCGGCTTTTCGCGCCCTCTATTCCAGATGGAGCGCCCGGCTCCACGGTGTCGCCTTGCGCATCACCCGTGATCCTGCCCTGGCGGCCGATGCCACCCACGACGCCTTCGTGCAGGTGTGGCAACAGGCTGCCCGCTTCGATTCGGCCAAGGGCGAGGCCTCGTCCTGGCTCACCACGCTCGCCCGCTACCGCGCGCTCGACATGGTGCGCCGGCGCGGCCGCGAGGTGCTCGGCCACGAATCGGCCGAGGAGCCGGATCTCGGCCCCGACCCGCTCAACCAGCTGATGGCGGCCTCCGAAGGCGGCGCGCTGAAACGCTGCCTAGAGCTGCTCACCGCCGAGCGCCGCCAATTGGTGATGATGGCCTTCGTCAACGGGCTCAGCCATAGCCAGCTGGCCGAAAAGCTCAACCTGCCGATCGGCACGGTGAAATCCTGGATCAGGCGCAGCCTGCTTGGCCTCAAAGAGTGCCTGGCGCCATGAGCGACGCCATCGATCCGGGCCCGGAAGCCACCCTCGCCGCCGAATACGTGCTGGGCACGCTGGAGCTCGACGAGGCGGAGGCCGCCCGCCAGCGCCAGCAGACCGACCCGGTCTTTGCCGACGAGATCGCCTTTTGGGAAACCCGCCTGACCCCGCTTGCGCTTCTCGCCCCGGCCGTGGCACCGCCCGCCAGCCTCTGGACCCGCATCGAGGACAGCACGGGCGGCAAGGAAACACCCGCCGCCATGGTCGCCACCACACGCCCGGCCAACGATAACCGCCTGGTGTTCTGGCGCGTCACCACGTTTGCGGGCCTTGCTGTCGCCGCCGGCCTCGCCGCCTTTATCCTGCTCAACCCGCAGGCGACCCCGCTCGCGCCGGCACCGACGGCACCGGTTCTCGCCGTGCTCACCCCCTACAGCACGCCGACGCCCGTGCTGGTGGCGGTCGCGGGCCCGAACGGCGCCATCACCCTGCGCCCGACGGCGGCCATCAGCGTGCCGACCGACCGCGATCTCGAGCTCTGGTCGCTGGCCGCCGGCGCCAAGCTGCCAGTGCCCCAGGGCGTGATCCCCCAGGCCGGCAAGGTTGTGCCGCCGGGCATTGCGCCGGGCACCACCCTGCTCGTGAGCCTGGAGCCGAAAGGCGGCTCGCCCACAGGCCTGCCAACTGGCCCCGTGCTCTACGCGGGCAAGCTCGAAAAATTCGATTGATCACAAGGACCCGCCACAGCACCCCTTCCTGGCCTTCAGCGGACAGGGTCTCGTGTTCCGATTCCGAACGTCGTTGGATTGAAATACGGTCGGACCCGGGACACTCGCTCTTTATTGTCAATGGCCTGCTTATCCCCCAAGCCCGCCGTGAAGAACGGCGAACTTTGGGGGCAGGACACTAGCTAAGGAGTTTCCTGCGCCACCGGTTCGGGGAGGCTTCGGTAAGCTTCCCCTTGCACCCAGCCCCGCAGACTCGCATCTTTACGCATCGGCGCGACAGGCGAGGATTTCATGGACGGCGGTAGTGAAGCGCGGCGGATCGTCATCCACGCGCCCGAGGATTTCGCGGGCATGCGCGCCGCCGGCCGCCTTGCGGCGGAAACCCTCGATATGATCACGCCACATGTCCGCCCGGGCGTCACCACCGGCGAGCTCGACCGGCTGTGCCACGATTTCATTCTCGCCCATGATGCCATCCCGGCGCCGCTCAATTACCGCGGCTTCCCGAAATCGACCTGCATCTCGATCAACCACGTGGTCTGCCACGGCATCCCGGGCGAGCGAAAACTCCTCGACGGCGACATCTTGAACATCGACGTCACCGTGATCCTCGATGGCTGGCATGGCGATACCAGCCGCATGTATGTCGCAGGTAGCCCAAGCACACGCGCCCGCAACCTGCTCGACGTCACCTACAAGTCCTTGATGAAAGGGGTCGCCCTGGTCGCCCCCGGCGCCACGCTCGGCGATATCGGCCACGCCATCCAAACCTATGTCGAGGCCAACCGCTTTTCGGTCGTGCGCGATTTCTGCGGCCACGGTATCGGCCGCAGCTTTCATGCAGCCCCGAATGTTCTGCATTTCGGCCGCAAGGGAGAGGGCCCGGAACTGCGCCCCGGCATGTTTCTGACCATCGAGCCGATGGTCAATGCTGGCCGCCCCGAAGTCAAAGTGCTCGATGACGGCTGGACCGCCGTCACACGAGACCGCAGCCTCTCTGCCCAATTCGAACACATGGTGGGCGTGACCGAAGACGGCTGCGAGATTTTCACCATCTCCCCTGCCGGCCTCCACCACCCGATCTACGGCTGAGCCTGCACGAAGATGACCGCGGACACCGCCAAGTTTCGTATAGACCATGCCATTGCGCAACTGGACCTATTGGCGAACCGCAACGGAAAGGCCGTGTCTCGTTATGCCGAAGGCGGATGCCACTCTGCCCCGGAAAAAACCCGCCGCGCGGCCAAACCCTCGCGTGACGAGGCGGCCCCGCTCCCCCTGCCCGCCACCAGCATGGAGCTTCATCGCGCCCGCATGCGCGCCAAATTGCTCGGCGCCGGCACCGATGCCCTGGCCGATCACGAACTTCTGGAAATGGCGCTGTTTCTCGCGCTGCCCCGGCGAGATACCAAGCCGGTCGCCTACCGCCTGCTCGCCCGCTTCGGCAGTTTCGCCAACGCGATTGCCGCCCCGGCCGCCGAAATCGCCTCGGTCGACGGCATGGGTGAAGCCAGCGCCGCCGCGCTGAAAATCGTGCAGGCCGCCGCCCAGCGGTTGGCACGGGCCGAAATCTTCGGCCGCCCCGTGCTGTCGAACTGGGACGCGCTGATGGACTACCTCAACACCATCATGGCCCGCGAAAAGATCGAGCAATTCCGCATTCTCTTCCTCGACAACAAAAACCGGCTCATTGCCGACGAGGCCCAGGCGCGCGGCACGGTGAACCACACCCCTGTCTATCCGCGGGAGGTCGTACGCCGTGCCCTCGAATTGCAAGCTGCCGCCATCATCCTCACCCACAACCATCCCAGCGGCGACCCCACGCCATCACGCGACGACATCGTCATGACGCAACAGATCATGGAGGCTGCGAAGACCCTATCGATCACCGTGCATGACCACGTGATCGTAGGCAATGGAACCTGGCTAAGCTTTCGAAAGGAGGGGCTTATTTAGGAGGAAAGTTCTTTCTTGTCGGGCCGGTCTTCGGCCGCCAAAATCTGCATGCCAATAGGTTGGACACCGGAATGACCTGCCTTCGCTTGTTCACCGCGTTCTGTGTGATCGCCCCCGCCGCGGCGAACGCCGAGTGCCGGATGTCGCCGGTCTCTCACCTGCCCTTCACCTATGCTCACGGCCATCTCCACGTTCCCGTCACCTTGGATCAGAAACCGGCCGATATGATCTTCGATACCGGGTCCTTCACCACAATTGTCACCAATGCCGCGGCCGACCGTCTGCAGCTGGCGCATATGCATGGTGATTATGCAGGCGGCCCGCTCGCCAATGGCGGCCAGATTGCAACGTTTTACGGCATTGGCGGCGGTAGCAGCGCCATGGCGGTCACGGCCCGTACCGTCGATATCGGCGGCCTGAAGGCGCGCAACTTCAACCTTTATGCCGCCGACTTTGGCGGGCGCTTTTCCGACGGGCTGCTCAGCGTCGACGTCATTTCGAAATACGATGTCGACCTCGACTTCCCCGAAAATCAGATCGTGCTCTACTATCCGCTAGGTGATTGCAGGGCGCCGGCCGCGTTTCTAGAAGGCCCGCTCTATGCCGCGCCGCTTCTGCCCTTCGGCGACGATCGCCGTCCGCGGGTGACAGTGTCGATCGGCGGCCATGACGTGATTGCGATGGTCGACACCGGCGCCTCGTCTAGCGCGATCTTTCGCCACACGGCCGAACGCCTTGGAATCGAAATGCAAAGCCTGGCCCTAAACCCCCACTTCAAATCGCGCGGCGTCGGCGCCGACACCGTAAATACCGTCACCCATGTCTTCCCTTCCGTTGCGATCGGCGAGCTCAGTGTGGAAAACATGCGAGTCGACATTCTCGACGACCATGCGGGCGAAGATAACGTGGAGATGCTGCTGGGAAACAATTTCCAGCGCGCGGTCCATCTCTGGATTTCCTACTCCTCCGGCACGCTGATCATGCAGGCACCCCCGCGCCCCTCCAAGAAACTGCAATAGCACCGTGTCATTGTAGGGTGGGCTTCAGCCCAACACTTGCCGCGATCAATCCGCACACTCTGGATGGCCACCCCACGTCGTAGCCCCGCGCGCCCAGGCTCTGTTGACACCAAGGCCAGCCCCCACCTAGAGACGCCCCAGCGCTGCTGTAGCTCAGTGGTAGAGCACTCCCTTGGTAAGGGAGAGGTCGAGAGTTCAATCCCCTCCAGCAGCACCACGCCCAGCCTGCACGGCCGCCAAGGCACGCGGCAGGGCTGCCGATAGAAGCCGCGCCCACCTGGCCTGTCCCGCGCGATCGCCAATCAGGTCTTGCCGTATCTCCAGCTCCACATAGGGCAGCCCGCGACGCTCGGCATGCACGGGCACCGTGTAATCGGACTCGTCGCTCAGCCGGTAAGGCTCGTTGTCGCCCACATGAAAGCCGGCGGCCTTCATTTCGGCGGCCAGGGCGTGGCCCAAACGGGGATCGCGGTTATGCAGAACCGCCGCCTGCCAGGGGCGGCGCACGCCACCGAATACGGGCGTAAAGCTATGCATCGCGACCAGCACGGTGGGCTGCCCGATGGCCATGCGGCGATCGATCTCGGCCGCGATGGCGTCGTGATACGGCCTAAAAATTTCTGCGACTCGGGCGGCCTTGCTGGCCTCGCCCAGCCCCTGATTACCCGGCACCTCTGTGCCGTCGCTCCTGGGCGCGATCGAGGTCGGGTGGCCGGGCTGTCGGTTGCAGTCGATCACCAGGCGTGAATACGCCTGCTCGATGCCCACAGCGCCAAGCGCCGGGGCCAGCGCCGCACACACGCCGGCGGCGCCGATATCCCAGGCGATGTGCCGCTCCCAGTCAGCAGCGCCCACGCCAAGATCGCCAAGTCGCGCCGGCACATGCCTGCCCGCATGATCGCAAACCAGCAGGAACGCGGAGACGCCTTGCGGGTTGGTGAGGATTACCGGCGCCGGATCTTCGGCGCCGAGCAAAGAATGGTCGCCGTGCATGGCATATGCTCATTTTGATGGCCGCGCCGAATGGGCAGCAGCCTGCCTTCCAGCAGGCATGGTCGTTGCATGGAACACCGTGTACGCCAAGTCGCGCCCAGATCGCCGGCACCCTCATAACCTTACATAACCCAGCGCTGCGCCGCCACCCAGACCCGCACGACAGCTCGCCCCGCACTGCCCCGCACCTGCCCCCCACCTTGCCCCCACCTCGCCCCCCACCTCGCCACAGCCGATCGAAGGAGAACGCCCTTGCGCATTCATGCCGGCTACGAGATCAGCTTCGATTGCTTCCAGCCGACGCCGATGCTGCTGTGCATCAGCGTCCATCCCTCGCGGGCGGCCGACATGCTGACGCCAGGCACCATCACCGTGCATCCGGCGCTGAGCCTTTCCACGTATAACGACCGCTTCGACAATCTCTGCACCAGGATCACGGTTCCGGCGGGGCGCACCACCATCACCACCGCCTTCGATGTGCAGGATAGCGGCCTGCCGGATGACGTGAACTGGGGTGCCGAACAGCACCCTGTGGAAGACCTGCCGGCCGAATACCTTACCTTCCTGCTTGGCAGCCGCTACTGCGAGACCGACCGGCTGACCCAAATCGCCTGGCAACTCTTTGGCCACACGCCGCCGGGCTGGGGCCGGGTCGCCGCGATCTGCGATTTCGTCCACAACCATATCAAGTTCAATTATCAGGATGCCCGCCCCACGCGTAGCGCCTGGGAGGCGTTCGAGGAAAAGCGTGGCGTCTGCCGTGACTACGCGCATCTGGCGGTCACCTTCTGCCGCTGCATGAATATCCCGGCCCGCTATTGCACAGGTTATCTCGGTGATATCGGCGTGCCGGTCGTCCCCGCCCCAGGCGACTTCTCCGCTTGGTTCGACGCCTATCTCGGCGGCCGTTGGTACACCTTCGATGCCCGGCACAATCAGCCGCGCATCGGGCGCATCCTGATGGCCCGCGGCCGCGATGCCACCGACGTTGCAATTTCAACCATATTCGGCCCCTCCGTGCTCACCGGCTTCACCGTCTGGACCGACGAATTAAAGTAGGGTGAATTTCACCTCGTCAGGGAACCACAAAACGACAATGGGTTTAAAAAATCGGATAGCCGTGAGGGGGGCGGGTGGGGCAATCACCCGCCCCCTTCAGAGTGCAGCCGGTCGAACGAGGGCAACGTCCAAACGGCGCTTTCCACGCACATGTCTGGTTGGCAGGCTACCGACCTGTGCTGGCCAACACATAGCCAAAAGATTAGCCTGCAACCGCGTCGGGGGAACGATTAGGGCAATAACCGCCGTCGACGTGCATTCAATAACAACACAGTTAAACGGCGTCAATATATTTTTACGCAGATTAGCGGGGAAAATCTCCGTACCGAATTTTCACACGCTGATTTGCGTGAATTACGCTCCCAGGTGGGAGGCATGGGTCAGGGCAAGCTGGCCAACCCGTCCCAAGCTGCCCCATCTTACCCGGCCGACCATGTGGCAAACCGGGCAGGCCGGCGCCCAGGCAGAGAGCGTGGTGCCGCAGCTTTCGCAGCGCCATTCCGGGTCGGGCGCCGCCATGGCCGCCCCCCGCAGCGCCTCCTTCTGCGCGGTGTCGTTGCCCTCCGCCTCGCAGATATCGGCGAGCAGCAAATGTACCCGGCGCTGATCGATGCCGGCGGCCCGCACCGCCTCGATGTGACGCTGCGCATCGGCAGGCAGGCCGGCATCGAGGTAAAGCTTGGCCAGCAGCATATGGCTTTCCGGGTGATCGGGCGCGCCCTTCACCAGATCGATCCCGATTTGCAGTCGCGCACGCTTGTCCGGCGCCGGCAACAGGGCGAAATCGGCCATCGCCGGGTTGGGGGCCAGCGCCCAGCTACGGCGCAGCACATCCTGCGCCGCGCGATCGCGCCCGCCTTCCCGCAAGCGCCGCGCGTAGGCGATCGCGGCGGGGGCCAGCGCCGGATCCCGCTTATAGGCCTGCTTGGCCAGCTTGTGGGCCTGCGCCAGATCGGCCTCGGCCTCCGCCGCGGCGGCACCAAAACCCGCTTTCGGCGCATCCTCCTGCGTCAGCAGCAGGGCATCCGCCCACGCGCCGGTGCGCAAGGCGAGCTGGATGCGCTCGCCGCGCAGCCAGGCCGCACCCGGATGGGCGGCCTCCGCTTGGCGCGCAAGCTCGGCCGCGCGCACGAAATCCTCGCGCGACAGGGCCAGGCGCAACAGGCCGCGCAGACCCAAAAACGCCGACTCCTTGCGCCCGGCGAGTTTTTCGAAGGCGGCCTCCGCCTCCGCCTCGTCGCCGGAGATGCTGCCCGCATAGGCGCTTAACAAAAGGGTCTGCGGGGTTTCACCAAGCAGCCGCCGGGCGCGGGCGGCCTCGCGCCGCGCATCGGCCGGCTCGCGCGCGGCGAGTGCCGTGAGCGTGCTGGTGATCGCCGCCTCCCCCCGCCGACGCGCCCGTCTCTCCCCACCCGCGCGAAACGCGCCGGGCAGGCGGAAAATCGTCGCGAACACGCGGCTGCCGAGATAGATCAGCACCACCAACACGATCAACGACACGATCGCCACCCAGATCGGCGCCTGTATTGTTGTCTGCCCGATCTGCAGCGACAGCCCGCCGGACAGGTGGCCGATCCACCATGCCGCGGCGACCACCACGGCGCTGACCAGAATCAGCAGAAGAGCGCGGCGCATCAGCCGTGCGCCGCCAGCTGGGCCAAGGCCGCGCGGGCCTCGAGCAACGCATTCGCCTGCGCCAGCCAGGCTTGCACAGCCTGGGCGGCACGCCCCTGCAAACCGGCCAGCGACTGCACGGCACCTTTCAAATCGTCATCGTTCAACTGCTGCTGCGCCTTCGCGATCACGCCCGCCGCCGGATCGCCGACAATCACATGGTCGCCGCGCCGAACGGTGACTGTCTGCTCCAGGCGCGCCAGCGCGCGGGAGAACAACGAGCTCTGCCGCTCCTCTGGCCGGCTGGCCGCGAGCGCCGAATGCGCCACGGCGGCGAAATCGGCGCGCAAACCGGCCTCGGTCGGCGGCGGTGCAGATGCAAAACGGGCGAGCGCCGGCGGGGCGCCTGGCAGCTCGCCGAGAGGTTGCCCGGCATTCAGCGCCACCTCGGCGGCCGATAATTTCACCGCCAGCGCCGCATCCTGTCTCACGCCGGCAATCTGGCCCTCACCCTGCTGCACCTGCTTCAGCTGCGTCGCAAGCGTATCGATCGACTGTTTGTTGCTCGCAGCCTCGGTTTGCGCAGCATGATCCTGCTCCAGCTTGCCGAGCCGCTGCGACAGCACATCGAGTGAGGCCTTTTCCTGGGTCAGCGCCTGGTCGAGCTTGCTGCCAAGATCGGCCAGAGCCTGCGGCGCCTCGCCCGACCCGGCAGCGGGCGCCGGCGGCGCGGCACCTTGGCCCGCCTCCTCCTGCAGCTTTTGCAGCACCGCGGATTGCTGGGCCTGTTGCTCGGACACCGCGTTGAGGTGCGACGTCAGATCATCGATCCGCTTGCCCAGATCGGCCAGCGCATCTGTATTTGGCGCCGGTGCCGGCGATGGCGGAACATTGGCCGCCTGCGCCTTCTCCACCGTGTCGAGGCGGTCCGAAAGCCCCTGCACGGCCCTCAAGACATCGGCCTTTGCCGCATCGATCGCCGGCTGCGGATCGACCGGCGCCACAACCGGCTTGTCGTCGCGCGGATGCGTCCATGTCCAGTAAACACCGCCGCCCAGCGCCGCACAAAGCAGCAACGTGAGCGCCAGCGGCGTCCCGCCCCGGCGGACCACAGGGGGCTCCGACCTTGGCGGGGATTGCGGCTCCGAAGCGGCGGTGGCGGCGGCAGGATGGTGCGCGTCCAGGGCCGGCCCACTTTCCTGCACATGTTCGATGATCGGGGCGCGAGGCGCCTCTTGGGGATCTTGCGAGTCGCTCATATCAGGGCCAGGACGTCGTCCAATGTAGGGTTTTGGGCACGGCATACCCGGAGCCAGGGCAAGCGCTCAAGCACGTCCGCAGCGGCGTTTCCGATTGCCAAGGCAGCAACCGATGCAAGCGCATGAGACAACTCCGGAGGCAGCAGACGCACGAAAGCTGTCGCAGTTTCGGACGACAGAAAAAGCACCGCGTGCAACTCGCCGGATTGTAGAAGGTCGGCGGCATGGTGCGGAAACCGTTGCACTGGGTAGGTGGCATAGCACACGCGGCGGATCACCCGGAAGCCACGCCCGCGCAAATCAGCGGCAAGTTTTTCACCCTGCCGCGCACCGCTGGCAAGAAGCACGGGGCCAGCGCCGGGACGTTGTGTTTCTGCAACGAGCTTAGCCAGCGCCTGGGCGTCGCGCCCCGCGCTGTAAACCAGGGTAAACCCTGCTTCCCGCGCGCGTTCGGCGGTCGCATCGCCAACCGCGAATAACGGCGTGCCGCCAGGCTGCAATGCTGCCAGCGCGTTGCCGCTGGTCACCAATATGGCCTGCATCGTCCGCGGGAGATCAGGGGTGCGGCGCTCGATCCGCAACATGGGGGCAACCACCGGCCGGTAACCCAGCGCCGCAATCCTGGCGGCGGGCGCGGCCGCATCTTCCGCCGGCCGGGTGATCAATATCGCGCGGCGTCCCATCCTGACAAACGCCTCAGGGGAGAAAGAGCGAAGCAGGGCTGTCGGCCCGCAAGGATGCGCCCAGCTCGCGGCCGATCCGCTCGGCATCGGATGCCGCACCATCGAGGCTGCGCTTAAGCAGGAAAACGCCATCCTCGCTGGCCGTAAGCCCGGTCAGGCGCAGCGTGCCGTCCGGCAACAGCCGGGCGAACCCGCCGATCGGGGTGCGGCACGAGCCGTCGAGCACCGCGAGCATGGCGCGTTCGGCGGTGGATACGGCGCGCGCATTGGCGTCCTCGATCCCACCGAGCAACGATCGCAGCTCGGTGTTTTCCGCGCGCACGGTCACCCCCACAATGCCCTGGCACGCGGCGGGCACCATCACTTCAGGGGCGATCACCATGCTGGCGCGCTGATCGAGGCCAAGGCGCCGCAGGCCGGCATAGGCGAGCAGCGTCGCCCCGATATCGCCCCGCTCCACGCGGTCGAGCCTTGTCTGCACATTGCCGCGGATCAGCCCGATGCGCAGATCCGGCCGGCGATGCAGCAGCTGTGCCTGGCGTCGCACCGAGGCGGTACCCACCCGCGCGCCTTGCTTCAGGCTGTCGAACGGAGCATGGGGATCGGGTTCCGGCGCATCGGACGGCAAAATAAGCGCATCTCGCGCATCCTCGCGCGGCAGCGTGCAGGCGAGCACGATACCGTCCGGCAGGGTGGTTTCCAGATCCTTCAGGCTATGCACGGCGAAATCGATCCGGCCATCCAGTAGCGCCTCGTGAATCTCCTTTGCGAACAGGCCCTTGCCGCCGATCTCCGCCAGGCGCCGGTTCTGCACCAGATCGCCGGTGGTGCGTATCGCATGCTCCTGGAACACCGGCGTATCGCCCATGAAAGGGCTGCGCAGAACCGGGCAGAAATGCATGATCTGCGTCAGAAACGCGCGCGTCTGCACCAGCGCGAGCGGCGAGGCACGGCTGCCGACGCGCAGCGGCAGGGTGCGGCTCTTATGCGCCTTAACCGCCTGGGGATCGATGGACATTGCTGGGGGGTGGGCGGCGGTCATCGGCGTGTCCTATTACCCTGCGGTAGCAGTGGGAAGGCCCAGCCGATGATGGGGTGCGTTGCGGGTAGTGAAAGAAGGCCAGGGGGCTCTGCCCCCTGCAGCCAAGCCGGGGTCTGGGGCCTCAAGCCCCAGCTTGGTCCAGGGGCAGAGCCCCTGGCGTTTCTCTAGCCACGCATGCGCCCCCTCCTCGGCTTGGAATCCTCCTGCGACGAGAGTGCAGCCGCGGTGCTCGCCGGCGATGGGACCGTGCTCGCCGAGGCAGTGCTCAGCCAGCAGGAGCACGCGGCGTTTGGCGGCGTGGTGCCGGAGATCGCGGCCAGGGCGCACCTCGCGCATATGCCCGGGCTCGTGCGCCAGGTCATGTCATCGGCCGGGCTCGAGTTCGGCGATTTGGGCGGGGTGGCGGCGACAAGCGGGCCTGGCCTGATCGGTGGGCTGATCGTGGGGGCGGGCATCGGCAAGGGGATTGCTATGGCGCAGACCGTGCCGTTCGTCGCGGTGAACCATCTGGAGGCGCATGCGCTTACCGCGCGCCTGCCGGGCCTCACGCCCGATGGGGCGCCGTTCCCTTATCTGCTTTTGCTGGTGTCGGGTGGCCATTGCCAGTGCGTGGCAGTGGAGGGGGTTGGCGCCTACCGTCGGCTGGGTGGCACGATCGACGACGCGGTGGGCGAGGCGTTCGACAAGGTGGCCAAGATGCTGGGGCTTGGCTGGCCGGGCGGGCCTGCGCTGGAGCGTCTGGCGGCTGCCGGCGATCCGCGCCGCTACCCCTTGCCACGCCCACTAGTCGGACGGCCGGGCTGTGATTTCAGTTTTTCCGGCCTGAAAACGGCGGCGGCGCAAATCGTGGCGGGATTTCCGCAGGGCCCGCTGCCGGTCGATGCGGCGGCGGGGATCGCCGCGAGTTTCCAGGCGGCGGTGGCCGATGTGATGGCGGACCGGGTTGGGCATGCGCTCTCCATGATGCCGGCGGCGCGGCTACTGGTGGTGGCCGGCGGTGTCGCGGCCAACCAGGCGATACGGGGCGTGCTTGCGAAGCTGGCGGCCGCGCGCGGCGTGGCGTGGACGGCGCCGCCGCTGCGGCTCTGCGGCGACAATGCGGTGATGGTCGCCTGGGCAGGGATCGAACGCCTCCGCCTGGGACTTTCCGACCCCATGGACGCGCCGCCCCGGCCGCGCTGGCCGCTCGATGACCTGGCCCGGACCCCATGAATTACCGCCACGCCTATCACGCCGGCAATTTCGCGGATTGCATGAAACATGCGGTATTGGTGTGGCTGTTGCTGGCCCTGGCGCGGAAGGAAAAGCCTTTCTGCGTGCTCGACACCCATGCCGGCGCCGGCCAGTATGATTTGACAAGCGATCAGGCGCAGCGCACCGGCGAGGCGAAATCCGGCATCCTGCGCCTGCTGGGCAACACGCCCCCGTCGCTCGCCGCCTATGTCGATCTGGTCCGCCGTCTTGGCCTGTATCCAGGATCACCCGCGATCATCCGAGCGCTCCTGCGCCCCGGCGACCGCGCCATCGCCTGCGAACTGCATGCGGAGGAGCGCGCGGCGCTGCGACGCGGCTTTGGCGGGGGCCCGGGCTTCGCCGTCCATCTGCGCGACGGCTACCAGGCGATTGGCGCCTTTCTGCCCCCCGCCGAGCGGCGCGGCCTCACCCTGATCGATCCGCCCTACGAGGCAGAAAACGAATTTGCCCGCGTGCAGGCTGCCCTGGTTGCCGCACAGTCACGCTTCCCCGGGGGTATTACCGCGGCCTGGTATCCGGTGAAACACCGCGCACCGGTGCGCGCCTTCCACACGGCGCTCCACGAGTCCGGCCTGCGCGACGTGGTCACCGTAGAATTGCTGCTGCGCGCGCCGCTGGACCCGGCGCGGCTGAACGGGTGCGGCATGGTGCTGATCAATCCGCCTTTCCGCTTCGAGGCCGAGCTGCCGCCGATCCTCGCTTCGCTGTTGGACGCGCTCGGCGATCGAGAGCCGGGTGAAGCCGCGACACTGGAGCGGCTGACCGATGAGTAGGATTGCAGTCGTCGGCGCCGGCGCTTGGGGCACCGCGCTCGCTTTGCAGGCCGCCCGTGCGGGGCACAGCGTAACCCTTTGGGCGCGCCAACCCGGCACGTTCGTCGCGGGCGGAACGCCCCGGCTGCCCGGCTTCGCCCTGCCGCCGGCCGTCGATATTACCGGAGTCCTGCCGATCTCGGCCGACGCGATCCTGATGGCCGTGCCGATGCAGCATCTGCGGGCTGTGCTGCGTCAGATGAGGCCGTCAGCGCCGCTGCTGCTTTGCTGCAAGGGGCTGGAGAGCGGGATGCTGCGCCTGCCGCTGGAAATTGCCGCCGAGCTGCACCCTGCCCTGCCCGCCGCCGTGCTCACCGGTCCGAATTTCGCCCACGAGATCGCGGCCGGCCTGCCGGCCGCAGCGGTCGTTGCCGGAACCGATGCGTCGCTCCGCGCCGCGATGATGGCACTGCTCGCCACCAGCAATTTCCGCCTCTACGGGAACGACGACCCGGTGGGGGCGCAATTCGGCGGCGCCGCCAAGAACGTGATCGCAATTGCGGCCGGGGCGCTGGTGGGCGGCGGTTTTGGGGAAAACGCGCGGGCCGGGCTGATCACCCGCGGCCTCGCCGAGTTGTCCCGCCTGGTGGTGGCGGAGGGCGGCCGTGCCGAAACGGTGGCCGGCCTCTCCGGCCTGGGCGACCTGGTGCTGACCTGCACCGGCACCGGCAGCCGGAACTACGCCTACGGGCTCGCCATCGGCCGCGGCGAGCGGCCTGTGCTGAGCGAGGCGGCGCCGGTGGTGGAGGGGGTGGCGACCGCGCCGGCCCTGCTCGCAAGGGCGCCCGCGATCGATCTGCCGATCTGCCGCGGCGTCGCCGCCCTGATCGCCGGCACTGCCACCCTGCAGGAGGCGATGGCGGAGGCACTGGCGCGAAAGCTGCGGGACGAGTAGGCCGACTCCCCGGCCGCCCCCACCCCACCCGGCCAACGATCGAGTCCAGGACACCACCATTGCTTAAAGGCATCATGACGGTCGGCGGCTGGACGATGGGCAGCCGGATCCTCGGCCTTGCCCGCGACATGCTGATCGCGAATTTTTTGGGCGCCGGCGCCCTTTCCGACGCCTACCTGGTCGCCAACCGGCTGCCCAACCTGTTCCGCCGATTGTTCGGGGAAGGCGCGTTCAATTCCGCCTTCGTGCCCGTGTTCTCCGGCCTGCTGGTGAACGAAGGCGAGGATGTGGCACGCGGCTTTGCCGAGGAGGCGGCGGCGGCACTCGCCTTCTGGCTGCTCGGGCTCACCGTCCTTGGCGAAATTTTCATGCGCCCGCTGCTGCACGTGATCGCGGCTGGGTTTGCCGACGACCCGGCCAAATTCGAAACCACAGTGGTGCTCGCCCGCCTGGCCTTCCCCTATCTGCTGCTGATCTGCCTCGCCGCCCTGCTCTCCGGCGTGCTGAACGCACGCGACCGGTTTGTCGCGGCGGCCGCCGCACCGATGCTTTACAACGCGATCGCTATCGGCTCGCTGTTCGCGCTGCGGCCGTTCACGCCGACAGCGGCCCATGCGCTCGCCATCGGCGTATCGCTGAGCGGCGTCGCCCAACTCGCACTGCTCCATTGGGCGGTGCGCCGGGCGGGGATGAACCTGCACATCCCTCGGCCGCGGATGACGCCGCGCATGCGCCTGCTGCTGCGGCGCATGGCGCCCGGCCTGGTGGGCGCCGGCATCACCCAGCTGAGCCTCGCGGTCGACACCATCATCGGCACCTATCTGCCCGAAAAATCGGTATCCTTCATGTATTATGCAGACCGGGTGAACCAGCTGCCGCTGGGCGTGCTAGGCATCGCCGTCGGCACCGCGTTGCTGCCCACGCTCTCCCGCCAGATCAGCGGCGGCGCCAACAGCCAGGCGCTGGCCTCGCTGAACAGGGCGATCGAATACGGCATGCTGCTCACGCTGCCGGCCGCGGCAGCCCTGCTGGTGATCGCCGACCCGATCCTCAAAGTGCTATTCGTGCGTGGTCATTTTTCGGTGGCCGACGCCACGCTCAGCGCGCAGTCGCTCACCGCCTATGCCGCCGGCCTGCCCGCCTTCGTGCTGATCAAGGTGCTGGGACCCGGTTTTTTTGCCCGCGGCGACATGGCGACCCCGGTGCGTGTGGGCATGGGCGTGCTGGCGCTGAACGTGGCGCTCAGCCTGGCGCTGATGGTGCCGCTAAAACATGTGGGGCCGCCGCTGGCCACTTCGATCGCCATGACCACTAACTGCCTGGTGCTGGCCGTGCTGCTGCGCCGCCGCCTCTATCTGGTGCCCGACCCGATGCTGTGGTCGCGCCTCGGCCGCATGGGCGTGGCCGCCATAGTGATGACCTTGGTGCTGTGGCGCGCCAAGCTGCTTCTCGTGCCTGACCCGGGCGCCCCGGTCTCCATCCCGACGCTCGCCCTGCTGATCGGCGCAGGCCTGGCAAGCTATGGCGCGACCGCCGCGGCGCTCGGCCTCGGCGCCCTGCGGCGAGCCGCCAGGGCCTGAGACGGGCTTCTTCTTTCCCCTTGCCAGCGCAAGCCGGACGGGTCACGAAGCGTTGGTATAAGCTGCCATCGGAAGGGTATCGACCTTGCTTCGTTCAGAGATCGTGCGTGGCCTCAGCAATCTCTTGCAGGCATTGGATAAGAGCCGGGTGCCACTGATCGTCGAGGGTGTGTACCGCGATCTGGCGCGCGCGCCCGGCGAGACCAAGACGATCGACGTGCTGCAGGCGTATCAAAGCTTCATGCAGGCCTATAATTCGCAGTTCACCGATGTGGAGCGCAAAGTGCTGGCCACGCTCGACATCGCGGAATTCGCTGATAACGAGTGGTGGACCATGCTGATCATGGCCTCCTCGCCCGGGCCCAAGGCGCCGGAAGCATCATCCCAGATCGGGCGGCCGCTGTATCGGCTGCGATTCGTGATCGACTACTTGCCGACTGTCATTGCGCTGCTCGACCAGAAAACCGACGACGTGTCGCAGGCCGGGCGTCTGGTCGTGGTGCTGCCGGAGGAGGGTGGGCGCCGGTCCAGCCCCGCACGGGCCGTGGCCTCGATGAACGCGGTGATCCTGCTTTACGAAGCGTTCGCCGATATCAGCCGGCAGCCCTCATCCGATCTCATCCTGCTGTCGTTCGACTCGGGTGCGGACAAGGTGCTGGAATTCGCCGGCCTGCCCGAGCTTGTGCAAAAAGTGCGGGCCACGCTGCTGGAGATCTGGCGGAACGCGATCTACTACCGCGAGCGCAAATTCGACGAGCGCCTCGACCTGATCGCCAAAGCCCTGCCCATCCTCTCGGAGCTGAATACCCTGGAGGCGCAGGGCCAGGTTGCGCAGGAAAAGGCCGAGCTGCTACGCCGCGACATACTCGAGGGTGCCAAGAATTTCATCGAGTCTGGCTCCTCCATTCCCGAGATGAACGAGATGAGCACCTATGTGCCACGCCAGGTGCTGGCGCCGAAGGAGGCGCTGCTTCTGGTCGCGGACAGTCCCATGCACGCGGCGCAGTAAGGCAAGACTCTTCGTTTCTGAAGAAAAGACCTTGTTGCTTAGACTTGTCTGATCCAGCCATCGC
>Ga0116226_10000537_pt1 | contig 32315 bp, 23 predicted proteins | sample S1TSphfallax_FD_89692 | JGI IMG/M metagenome (GOLD analysis project Ga0116226, IMG submission 89692) | Host-associated microbial communities from peat moss isolated from Minnesota, USA - S1T2_Fa - Sphagnum fallax MG | ecosystem: Host-associated > Plants > Peat moss > Unclassified | place: USA...
ATCAACGATATCACGAACAAGGTGCTGGCCAAGGTCGACTCCGACACCAACGATCAATACGCCGCCGCTCGCAATATGCTGATCGGCGCCGCCATCTTGATCCTGGTCCTGTCCACCGCCACGGCGGTTTGGATCGCTCGCAGCATCAGCGTCGGCCTCGGCAAGATCAGCGGTCTAGCCAACGCCGTGGCGCTCGGCGACCTCAATCAGAAGGTCGAGATCACGACCAACGATGAAATCAAAGACCTGGTTGAGACCGTCAACGCTATGACCGAAAACCTGCGGGCCACCGCCAGTATCGCCGACAAGATCGCCGATGGCGATCTGACGGTGAAGGCCAAGCCTCTATCGGATAGGGACACCTTGGGTCTGGCTCTGGAGCGGATGGTCGAGCGGCTGCGCAGCGTCGTGGGCAACGCCTTGATCGCTTCCGATAGCGTCTCCTCTGGCAGCCAGCAGCTTTCGGCCACTTCCGAACAGATCAGCCAAGGCGCGACCGAACAGGCCGCTGCGGCTGAGGAGGCTTCGGCCTCGATGGAACAGATGGCCGCTAACATCAAGCAGAACGCCGATAACGCCGCCCAGACGGAGAAGATCTCTCGTCAGTCGGCGAAGGATGCGGAGCTGAGCGGCGAAGCGGTGAACCGCGCGGTCACGGCCATGCAGACTATCGCCGAAAAGATCACCATCGTGCAGGAAATCGCCCGCCAAACCGATCTTCTGGCCCTGAACGCGGCGGTGGAAGCCGCCCGAGCGGGCGAGCACGGTCGTGGCTTTGCGGTCGTGGCGTCGGAAGTGCGCAAGCTCGCCGAACGTAGCCAAGTTGCGGCCACCGAGATTGGCGCGGTCTCCTCAGAAACCGTCAGGGCGGCCCAATCGGCTGGCGAGATGCTGCAAACGCTTGTGCCCAACATCCGCCGCACCGCCGAGCTGGTCTCCGAGATCAGCGCAGCCTGTCGCGAGCAGGATGTCGGCGCCAGCCAGATCAACGAAGCGATCCAGCAGCTCGACAAGGTGACCCAGCAGAATGCGGCGGCTTCCGATCAAATGACGGCCACGTCCGAGGAGCTGTCGGGCCAGGCGGAGGAGCTTCAAGCCTCTATCGCCTTCTTCCGCACCGAAGCTACGGGCGCCGTCAAGTCTGCCACGCCGACGCGTGCGCCGGTGCGCACGGCTCCGCCGACCAGGGCTACGACAAAGACCGCCTCGGCCTCCCGCAAGTCCGCGCCGTCCAAGGCCAACAGCGTTGCAGCTCAGCAGGCTCGCGCCAAGGGCTTTGCGCTCGACCTGACCCACGGCGGTCCGGACTCGGACGACGCCGACTTCAAGGCGTATGCATAAGATGGCCGTCATCTCGCAAACCAAGCCGTCCGACGTCGGACAGTTCGTCACCCTGGCGCTCGGCCAAGAGGTGTTCGCGGTGCCCGTCGCCTATGTGCGGGAAATCCTCGACTACCGCACGCCCTTCAAGGTCCCCGAAGGTCCGCCCTACATGTTGGGGCTGATCGATGTGCGGGGACGGGGTACGCCCCTGATCGACCTGCGGCTTAAGCTTGGTCTCCAGAGCGTAGCGCCGGATGCGGCCACCCGCATTCTGGTGCTCGACGTGCCCGTGGGTGATCGCATTCTGGCGCTTGCCCTGGTCGCGGATCGGGTGATCGAGGTCGCCACTTTCAGCGCGGCGGAGGTTGAGGCCGCGCCGGATATCGGGGTGCCATGGCGCTCGGACTACATCCAGGGCGTCGTGCGGCGGGAGCAGGATTTCGTTGTCCTGTTCGATCTGCCGACCCTTCTGGCCAGCGCCCAATCCGCCCTCGCGAGCTCCGCCATCGCTGGCGTCAACCCCGAGGCGCCCCCGGCCCAACGTGTGGCTTAGAAGGCGCGTTCAAAATGACTAACGCGGTCCAAGCTGCGGCGCTGCCGCCGGGCCTGAGCGCCCGCAACTACGGCCGGTTGGCGCAGGTGATCCACGACGCCAGCGGTATCAAGATGCCGGCCGGCAAGCAGACCATGCTTGAGGGTCGCCTTCGACGGCGCGTCAGCGCGCTGGGCCTGCCCAATGTAAACGCCTATTGCGACTACCTTTTCGATGGCGGCGATTTCGAGACCGAGCTGGTTCACCTGATTAATGTCGCAACGACCAACAAGACCGATTTCTTCCGCGAGCCGGCCCATTTCGACTTCATGACCCAGATCGCCCTGCCGGCCATAGCTGAGACGGGGCGGCGTCAGGTGAAGCTGTGGAGCGCGGCGGCGTCGGTGGGGGCTGAGGCCTATACCCTGGCCATGGTAATGGAGGAGTTCCGCCGCGGCGGGCGCGGTCCCGACTATTCAATTCTGGCCACCGACATCTGCACCGAGGTGCTGAACCAGGCGGCGTCGGGCCGGTTTCATTCGACGATGATTGACCCCGTGCCTTTGGATCTGCGACGCCGCTATATCCTGCAATCGCGCAATCCGGGCGCCGAGGAGGTGCGGATCGTACCCGCACTTCGCGCCAAAATCGCCTTTGCACGCCTGAACCTCATGGATAACGCCTATCCTGTCGGCAGCGACATGGATTTTGTCTTCTGTCGTAACATTTTGATCTACTTCGATAAGCCGACGCAGGAACGGGTCCTGTCGCGCTTGTGCGATCACCTCCGTCCCGGCGGTTATCTCGTCCTCGGTCATTCCGAATCCGCAGTAGGTGTGTCACTACCTGTAGTGGCGGTCGTCAATACAATATTCCAGAAAGTGTAGCGCTATGGCTCCCGTCAAGAAGCGCGTGCGGGTTCTTATCGTCGATGACTCCGCGACCGTGCGCCAGACTCTGGCCGCGGTCCTTGCAGCCGACCCCGAAATCGAAGTGTTGGGTGTGGCGTCCGACCCTTTCGTGGCGGCTAGTCGCATCCGCGACGAGATCCCCGATGTGATCACGCTCGATGTGGAAATGCCGCGCATGGACGGCATCACCTTTCTGCGCAAGCTGATGGCCCAGCACCCCATTCCCGTCGTCATGTGCTCCTCCCTTGTCGAGTCCGGCTCCGAAACCTTGATGCAGGCGTTGGAGGCTGGCGCAGTGGATATCATTTTGAAGCCCAAGATCGGCGTGGGCGACCATTTGAGCGAGGCGCGGGACCGCATTTGCGAGGCGGTGAAGGGTGCGGCTCAGGCCCGGGTCGGTCGCACGCGCGACCGTCGCCCAACGCCCGCCCCGCTCAATCCCCAGGAGAAGCTGACCGCCGACGCCATGCTGCCGCCGCCCCGCGTGGGCGCCATGGCGCGCACGACCGAGACTATTATCTGCATCGGCGCCTCGACCGGCGGAACGGAGTCCCTGCGCGAAGTGCTGGAGGCTTTGCCGGCCGATGCACCGGGGATCGTTATCGTTCAGCACATGCCGGAGAAATTCACCGCCTCCTTCGCCAAGCGTCTGGACAGTCTGTGTCAGGTTCATGTGAAGGAGGCCGCCGATGGCGACGCCGTCCTGCGCGGCCATGTGTTGATCGCGCCGGGCAACCTGCACACCATGATCGAGCGAAGCGGCGCGCGCTATTACGTCTCGGTGAAAGAGGGGCCGCTGGTCTCACGCCACAGACCATCGGTAGACGTCTTATTTCGCTCCGCCGCCCGCTCGGTCGGCTCCAACGCCGTGGGCGTGATCATGACCGGCATGGGTGACGACGGGGCGCGGGGCCTGGAAGAGATGAAGAACGCCGGCGCCTTTACGCTGGCTCAGGACGAGGCGACCTGCATTGTCTTCGGCATGCCCAAGGAAGCTATCGCGCGCAACTGCGTCGACCGCGTCGTCCCGCTCCACCACCTAGCCCGCGAAATTCAGCACGCCGCTGCGCGATAATCGCGCTCTACGTCCGCGAAACGTCGCAGGCGAACATATAGCCGGCGCCGCGGTGCGTTTTGATCAGGGGGCGATCATAGGACGCCTCTAATTTGCGTCGCAAACGACCCACTAGGACATCAATCGCGCGATCATCCATCGTGGCGTTGGGGCCGTAGGTCGACTCGATCAATTCTTCCCGCGACAAGACGGTCATCGGATTTGATAAAAATATCCCGAGAACTGTAAACTCTCGCTCCGTCAAAAGAATAATCGTGCCGTCCGGCGATTTAAGCTCCCGACGCGATATATCTAACAAAAAGCCCGAAAACTTGTAGAGCAGTTTTCCGCGGCGCGAGCTTTGGATGTATTCGTCTGATCGACGGCGCAATACTGCACGGATGCGGGCGAGTAGCTCCCGGGGATGGCAGGGCTTGGCGATATAATCGTCGGCGCCCATTTCGAGCCCAACGATTCGGTCGATCTCATCACCCATGGCGCTTAATAGGATGACCGCCGGCCCTCGACTTTGGGCAATGCGGCGGCATACTGAGAGGCCGTCTTCGCCTGGCATAACAACATCTAGGATGATGATATCAATGTCTGTCTGATTTAAGACGTCGTCTAATTCAGCAGAGGACGCCGCCTCGTGCGCCGTATAGCCGTTTTTATTCAGATATAATGCGATTTCGGTGCGCAATGCGTCGTCGTCATCGACGACCGCGACATTTATGTCGGCACCTGTATCTGAATTGATGCTCATCTACGGACTCTACCGATGCAATGTGTCGATGATATTACATATACGCAATAGCTGTGTGATTCTGCAAGCCGTATACCGCTATGCGGCCGGGCGGCGGCGTCCCACCTGAGAGGCTAAGACCGATGTCCGCCGATTTCAAAACCCTGGACGAGCTTGAGGGCCGGCTAAGCGGCTTGGAAGCCCGTCTTCTCACTGCGCCCGACGACCTGGCCCTGCAGAGCGCCCGGGCCGGACTTTTGGCTGCCTTGGGCCAGATAGAGGCGGCGAAATCGGCCTATATGGCGGTGCTGGCGCGCGACCCGACCCATTACGCCACCCTGAACAACTTCGGGGCCCTGCTCTACGAGACCGATTTTCGTAAGGCGGCGCGGACCGTCTTCAGTCAGGCCGTGCGCCATCATCCCGACCAGGCCATGGCCCATATCAATCTGGCTAAGCTATTGCGGTATAATGAAGAAATAGACCTGGCGCGGGTCCATTACGAGCGGGCGATAGAGCTTGAGCCGGCCAATATCTTCGCCCACCAGCAGCTGAGCGAGCTGCTGCGAGAGTTGGGCGATCTGGAGGGCATGCGCCGCCATCGCCGGCTTGGGTTCGCGCCTCAGCCGATCAGCCAGTTCCCCTATATGGGGCGCGGCGAGCCCGTGCAGCTGCTGGTCCTGACCTCTACGCCAGCCGGCGATTTGGGGTGGCGCAAGCTGGTCGATGATACCGTTTTCGCCGCGACGACGCTGGTCGCAGAATACGACGACCCGGCCCGACCGCTTCCGCCCCATCGGGTGATCTTCAATGCTATTGGCGATGCAGACCTGTCGCCGCTCGATCTTCGCGCGGCGGAGGCGCTGGTCGCGCGATCTTCGGCGCCGGTGATCAATGCGCCGGCCAAGGTCTTGGTTACAGACAGGGTGTCGAACGCTCAGCGGCTGGCGCAGATCGCCGGCGTCAAGGCGCCAAAGATTGCATCGATGGCCAAAGCGGATCTGTCGTGTCCGGGCGCTGCCGAGCGTCTGGCAGAGCAGGGATTTGTGTTCCCACTGCTCTTGCGAAGCCCGGGCTTTCACACCGGGCGCCATTTTGTGCGCGTGGATCGTCCTCACTCGCTTGGCGCCCTCGCCGAGCCCCTGCCAGGCTTGGACCTGATGGTCATGGACTATCTCGATTGTACGGGGGCGGACGGCTATGCCCGCAAGTACCGCGTGATGATGATCGATGGCGGCCTCTACCCCCTGCATATGGCGGCCTCGCTGGAGTGGAAGGTCCACTACTTCACCGCCGCGATGCGCGACGACGCCAGGCTTCAGGCCGAGGAGGCTCTCTTCCTGAATGACATGGCGGGCGTCCTTGGCCCTAAAGCGCTGGAGGCTCTGACCGCGATTCAGTCCATGTTGGACTTAGACTACGCGGGCGTGGACTTCGGGCTGAACGATTCTGGCGACCTCGTGGTGTTCGAGGCCAACGCCGTAATGACGATTGTGCCGCCGGACGCCTCGCCCCAGTGGGATTATCGCCGCGCGCCGATTGCTAAGGCCGTAGCCGCCGCCCGCAACATGGTCATATCTCGCGCCCACATGGCCCCGGCGCAAACCGTTTAGCTTGCCGTCGACCGCCATTTTCTGATCCTGCCCCTAAGTTTTTTCGTTTGCCCCAGGCTGCGCGGCGGTCGATCAAATCGGGCGTGGCGTTCGCCGGGGCTCTATAGAGCTGCAGTATTGGGCGTCATTGTGTTGAGCAGAGTTGCGCAGTGTTGATAATAGCTAATTAGAAAGATAGGCGGTAGATATATGGCGCGATTGAATTTAAAATGAACCGAAATTTACAGGATTGTATTGTATGCCGCATATTTATTTCAGTAGCAGCACATTGTCTGTGTTAAAAAGATGACAACGAGCTGAAAAAGGCGCCTATTGGGCGCCAGAATATTGACCATGCCGCGATTGTTAGCTCAGGATTGATTGTTGACTTTCGATCTAATGTCGGCGCCGAATACAAAAAATATAATGATAATATTGGGCATGTCATGCCCAAATAGGGGAAGCGTGCGTAGGTAATTGCTCATTATAGGGACGCACAATGAAAAATAAATTTGCGAATGCCAGCGCACTTGTTCTCGTGAGCTGCATCGGTTCTCTGTGGGTAGATCAAAACTCACGCGTTTTGGCGCAGGACCAGTCCGGCGCCTCAGTGTCCGAAGTCATTGTGACTGGAACGCGCCAGACCGGCGTAAAGGCCGCCGACAGCGCCGCGCCGATCGAGGTTGTGGGCTCAACGGCCTTGAAGCAGACAGGCTTTACGGACCTGGCGGACGCCCTGGCGGCCAGCGTGCCGTCGCTCAATGTGGAGCAAAACGGCGGCGATGCAGCCGCCCTGGTGGTTCAGGCGGCGCTGCGCGGCCTCAATCCTAACGACACCTTGGTCCTGGTGGACGGCAAGCGGCGCAACACGACGGCCGATCTGGGTGTGGACGGCGGTAGCGCCTATTCCGGCGCCGCGGCGGTCGATTTGAGCTTCATTCCTGTCGCCGCCATCGACCACGTCGAAGTGCTGACCGACGGCGCCGCCGCCCAGTACGGCTCCGACGCCATCGCTGGCGTGGTCAATATCATTTTGAAGAAGTCATCGTCGGGCGGCTCGGTGTCGGCCACGGGCGGACAATATTACGAAGGCGATGGCGACACGGGCGCTTGGTCGCTGAATAAGGGCTTCAGCTTGGGCGATAAGGGCTTCGCTAACGTTACGGTTGAGCAGCGCTATCACGATTTCAGCGAGCAGGGCTACGGCGACCGGCGGTTCACCAACGCCGATGGATCCCTCGCCTCAGGCAATGATGCAGCGACCGTTGCGGGCGTGCAAAATTCGACGAATTACCCTAATGAAAACAAGGTCAATGGCGACCCGGACTATGACGTCTACAACGTCTTCTATAACGCGGGTTACGACCTCGGCGACGGCGTTCAAGCTTATGCCTTTGGCAGCTACGGCAACCGGAACGCCTCGCACTACGAAAACTATCGTACCCCGGAGAAGGTCGAAGGTACGACCTCCACGGGCGCGCTTGTCCTTCCGCTGCCAGATGGCTTTGATCCGCGCGAGCAGATCAAGGAACAGGAATATTCCTTTACCGAGGGCTTGAAGGGCAAAATCTACGGCTGGAACTGGGACCTTTCGACTGTCTATGGTGAGGATAACGATCAAGTCTACACGATTAATTCCGCCAACGCCCAGCTGTTCCCGGTTATTCAGGCCGCCAACGCCACCCCGGTTAATCCTCAGCGTAACTTCTATGACGGGGCCTACATCGGCACCGAATTAACGAATACGCTGGACTTTGACCGCAGCTTCGCGGTCGGCTTGGCGTCGCCGCTGAACGTGGCGTTCGGCTTCGAACAAAGACGCGATACCTATGGGATTTCAGCGGGAGACCCCGCAGCCTATTACGGCGGGGGCGCCCAGTCGTTTACGGGCTATACCCTGACCGACCAAGGCGCCCATGCGCGGACCAACTACGCCATCTATGGCGATCTGGCCGCGGATCCGATCAGCCACCTCCATCTCGATCTGGCTGGCCGTTATGAAAATTATAGCGATTTTGGCGGCGCGACCGTGGGCAAGGTGACCGGCCGTTACGACTTCACGCCGGATTTCGCCGTTCGCGGCACGCTCAGCACCGGCTTCCGGGCGCCGACTCTGGCGGAAGAATACTATTCGGGCACCAACGTCTCGCCGGACTCGGCCGACGTTCAGCTTCCGCCCAACTCTCCGGCATCTAGCCAGGCGGGCTTTGGCAAGCTGAAGCCTGAGACGTCGCATAACTACAGCGTTGGGTTCGTCTACCACCCGATCCCGCGCCTGCAGATTACCGCCGACGCCTATGACATCATCATTCACGACCGCATTCTTGTCAGCGGCTTCCTGTTCGGCTCGGAAGAAGGTTACGGCGCTAATGGCGTGGTGTCGCAAGGGGTGCTCAACGCCATCTCGGCACGGGGCGTCACGCTTGACTCCGGCCTGAGTTACGCCGGCATCTCGCTGTTTGCGAACGCCGCCAATACCCGGACCGACGGCGTCGAGGTTACGGCGACCTATGCGTCCGACTTCGATCAATTGGGTCACGTCGATTGGTCGCTCGGCTTCAACTTCAATCAGAACGCCGTCACCAAGCTGTTCCCTCTGCCGGACGCCGTGACTAACGCAGACTTCGGCCAGACGTCTTTCCTGGACAAGAGCGCGCTCAGCGCCCTCACGAACAGCACGCCGGAGGAGAAGGTCGTCCTGCAGGCCTACTGGACGCTCGCCAAATGGAGCGTCAACCTGCGCGAGACTGTCTACGGGCCCTCATCGGAATGGGTCAGCTATGACGGCAGCGGCACCGGCGACGGCGCCTTTGACGAAAGAATCGGTGTGACGGGGATCACCGACCTCGATATCGGCTACAAGATCACCAAGTCTCTGAAGCTCGATATCGGCGCCGATAACCTGTTCAACACCTATCCCCCATCAACGCCGACCGTGGGCGGCCGTCCGACGGACGGTGGATATGTCTACGGCGTTCCCTATGCCTTTGCGCCGTGGGGTAATAACGGCGGCTACTACTACGGGCGCGTGACCTACACGTTCTAGGTTTGGGGCTGTGCGGCCCCTCCCACCTCCGGCGTATTCCCCATCATAGATGGGGGAGATGAAGGCCTCAGCGCCTTTATTCCTCCCTATGCGAAAGCATGGGGCGGTGGAGCCGGAGGCGTCGGAGGGGCCGCGCGGTCGCGCGGAAATCGCAGCGCTAGCTGACCAAGGTGATGCGGCAATTATTATGTCGGGCATGTAATGTAAGGGGCCCGGTCGGCGTGAGACGCGCTAGCTTACCGGGGTTGCTCCATCGGAGGCTCAGTGCACGGCCTTGGAGTTCCTGAAGTCCGTTTCATCTAGAAATTCCGCGCCGGCCTGCCCGGTGTGGGGCCTTAAGGTCGACGCACGCGTAAAAAGATCCTGAGCCGCCGTCGAGACCTGGAGCAGGTCCAGGGCTTGTTCGGTGAGCTCAGCGGGCCAGAGATCAACGACTGGCCCGAATCGCCGAAGGATTTCCTCGAATTTCGAAAGCGTCATCGGCTGATGTCTTCTTTTGTTTCAGTAGGCGCGCGCGCAGCGCCTGGCGTCCTCGTTTAAGCAAAGACCGTACCGCTTGCTCGGTGGTCTCCATTTGCTCGGCGATCATAACAACGTCTTGGGCGTCGAAATAGTACAAACGTAAGGCGCGAGCCTGAGTTTGAGGTAAACGCCCGATTTCTCCAGCCAGTTTTTCTGACAGCTCCAGTTGAACAAGGCTGCTCTCCTGCTCCGTCTGACTTAATCCGGTCTCTTCCGACTCTATCAGCGAGGCGATGATTTCCGATGCCTCGGGCCTTGATCTGCGCTGGCGGCGCTTATCGATGGCCTTGTTGATGGCTACGCGGTGAATCCATGTCGAAAACCTGGCTTGTCCCTCGATCCAACTTGCCCGGTTGTTCCAAACCGAAAGAAACACCTCCTGTGCCACATCTTCGGCCTCTTGGCGGTCCGACAGCACGTTCATGGCCAACCGCAGAACCATTGCTCCGTGTCGATCCATCAAGAATCGTAACGCACTCTCATCATTATGTCGCAACTTCTGACATATTTCGCTATCAGATATCATTCCTGTCGAATTGGACGCGGAAGTGACTGTTTCAGCCGATTGCGGGCGCCTCAGCGTAACAAGATCGACATTTCCGTGTATTTCAGAAACAAAGTTGAATGCATTGGTCATATCATTCACCTGAAACAAGGTTAACTTGTTCCAGGCATTGCACGAAGTGTGCCAGTATGGGTCCGCGTGTCCTCCCTAAGCTTGTGCTGCGCCATTTTGGGGCCGACGCGGTGTTGCGACCCACATTTTTCGGCAGAAACTCTGCATCAGGCCAATAATCTCGTCAAAAGCGGCGGGGACGTCCTCATGATGCAGCACCGTCCGAATGCGCTCGAACATATCCAGATAGAATCCAGACAGGATCAACTTGTCCTTAGCGCCTGGCTCCGGCTTGATGGCGCCGTGTAGGATCAGCAGGGCGCGCATGCAGGTCTGGGTATGACGGCACATATTATCCAGACGGCGCACTTCGTAGGCAGCTTTTGCCGCGATCAGCTCCTGACATAGACGCTCATGGACCTGGATGCTGGCTTGCACGGGCGTCAGCACGGCTTGGGTTGCGCGGCCATAGGCGCGCACGCCTGCCGCGATTTCCGGCGAAAAGTCTTCAGCTGCTGGGTGGGTTGAGGATTGCATTGAGTTCTTCCTGCAAAACGCTTGCTGACGCGATTTCGGTTTCCATGTTTGCGTATTGATCGATCAGCGATGTTTCGTAATTGCTAGCATTGGTCTGGATCGTCGCCGCTTGGCTCGACAGGGTTGTATCTTCACCGGTCAGACCAGAGATCGCCGTTTCCAACGCACCGGTCGCCTTATTTCCGAACTGAGTGCCCAGGTTGACCAGGCTGTCCGCAAAGCCTTGGGTGAGCGATACATTGATGGTTTGGTCTGATGTGGCGAACACGGCGAACGTTAGCCCGGCATAGGCTGTGCCGGAGGCGCCGATCAGCTCATCGCCAGACACCGTAAAGAGCCCGCTCTGCCCATTCACTGTAACGCCGGAAATTCCATTAGAATCGGCCGTAATGTCCAAGGCGAAGCTTTGGGATATGTCGCTGGTGTTGGTGATAACAGCTAGATTATCGCTTGAACTGCTAAATGACGACTGAAAAAAGCTCTGTACGGCGGTTGGATCATTTGTCACCGCATTAGACAGAGCGGCGGGATCGGAGAGTTCCAGATCGTTGGTGCTATCCAAGGTAATGCCAAGGTCGGCTAGATAGGCGATGGCGCTGCTGCCAGACCCGACCTGCCCTGTAATGATGTCATTCAGCTGGGTCGTCATGGTCCCCAGCGTGGGGTCGCCGAACAGGTAGGCGGTGGAAGACACCACCCCGTTCGTCTCCGCCTCTTGCGTCCCGATATAGTCGTTCAACGAATTAAAGGCGGTGATAAAGTTCTGCACCGCCGAGGTAATGCCCGACGTGTTCTGGGTGATGGACAGTGTTAGGGAACTTCCCGCAGACGTGGTGCCGGCCAGGTCCAGCGTCACCCCTGGGATGACGTTACTCGGCGTATTGGTTGTGCTGGTGATCGAGGTGCCATCGACCGTGAACTCCGCGCTCTGGCCCGCCTGAAGGGTGGTTGCGAACGCGCCGGTGCTTGTGGTCACCCCAATCGTGTTGAGGACGTTATCGCCCGATGTGGCGGTCGCCGTTATGCTCTGTCCGGTATCGGCCGTGGACAGCACCATTTGGTACTGGCCAGAGGACACCTGGATCAGGGTCGCATCTACGCCCGTGGTCGCTGATTGCGCGCTGATAGCGCTGGCGATGTCGGACAGCGTCATCCCGCTGGTCACATCAATGGTCGCCGCCGTCCCGTTCGAGGCCGCAATGGTAAAAGTGCCAGTGTCGCCCACAGCTGTGGAGCCGGACAGGGTCGAGCTCGCCACCTTCATGCTGGTCGCCAGCTGCGACACGGTCAGGCTGTAAGAGCCCTCTGTCGCGGACGTCGTCGTGCTAGCCGTCAAGATATTGCTGGCGGCGACTGAGGCGTCGCTCGATGTGACCGTGGAGGTCAGATTGCTGAACAGGCTGGTCGTACCGGACGTCAAGTTTGTCGCCGAGGCCAAGGCGTCTACGGACGAAGACAGAGAATTCACCAGAGACTGAACCTCGGAATAGGCCGATATCATGTTCTGGTTGGCGGTGATCTGGGTATCGATAGACGTCGCCGCCGCCGTCTGGCTGGCCAGGGCGGTCTGAATCAGAGACGCCGTGTTCAGGCCAGAGGCTGTGGACTGGATGTAGGTCGTGGACCCGAGGGTCACGACCGATCCCTGATTCACGCCGGCTGTGCTTGTCATTGGACCTGCCTCATACGGCGGCGGCGGATTGGCTGACCTGAGATGAGAAGAAATGCGAAGCGGTTTTTCGCCTGCATTCCGCTCATCTGATCAAGGGCCGACCCGCCGCGCGATTAAGCGCCCTACTGCAGGACTTTCAGCAGTTCGGACTGCATCATGTTGGCGTCGCTAACGGCGGTGACCGCGGCGCTCGTCAGGGTTTCCTCGTTGGTATAGGTCGTCTCCTCCGCCGAAATGTCGACCGAGGTGATGGCCGAGCTCGCCGATTGCAGGTTGGTGATCGTGGTGTTGACGACGCTGCCCGTGTATTGGAGCTCCTCCAGCTGAGCGCCCACCGACGCTTGATACGTCGAAAGGTCGTTGATCGCGGTCGTCAGCGCCGTCATCGCGGAGCTGGCGTCTGAGGTCGACGAGAGGCTTAGGGTGGAGAGTGACGAGATCGCCGTGGAGGCGGCCGTGATCGTCACGGTGATCGTGTCGCTCGAGGTGTCGCCCACCAAGAACGTCGCGCCGCTGCCGTAGGTCGTACCCGTCAGCAGGGTTTCGCCGTTGAACGTCGTCTGAAGGGCGATGTTGGACACTTCGGCGAGCAGGTCTTGGAATTCCGCGTTGAGGTCGTTCAAGCTTGCGGTGCTGCTGGAGCCTGATTGGGCTTCGGCGGCCAGGGACTGCATCCGCGTCATCACATCGCTCATGTTGGTCAGAGCGCCGCTGGCGGTGTTCAGCACTGATTCGCCGTTGGTGATGTTGGTGGCGGCTTCCTGCAGAATCGCGACATCGGAGTTCATGCCGGTGCTGATCGCCAGGCCGGCCGGGTCGCTGGCGGCGTTCGTGGTGTCCTTGCCGCTGGAGATTTCTTCGATCGCCGTGCTTTCGGCGGAGCTGTTGGCGTTTAAGTAGGAGACGGCCGTGTTAGCCGTCGTATTGGCGCTGATTGAAGGCATGGGGTCCGTCCCTCACTGGGTTCAAGTCCAGCCCTGGTCGTCCAGGGCCGCGAAGTCACCAACGCCATTGCTGACGCCGCTTCTCCCACTTCAACGGAGCGACCTTGCCGAGTGGGGCGGAAAAATTTCTTCCGACGACTTAAAAAAATTCGACAGCTCCAAAAACTGTCGCTCCATATTCTATATCCGCGTTGTTTACCGAAACGCGGAAGCAAAATAGCCGCGATGGGTTAATGATTATACGGTTTGATATTGAATTATTGGCGCCTGTCGGCAGCGCTCCTTTTCCCGTCTCCCCTGCCCATTTCCACTTTCGTTGGGGGTAGGCGGAGAAAAGGGGCTTTAAGTTTCATCCAAGGCGGGCGGCAAAGGCCCGGTGGTGCACTCGGGACCCAAGCCCTAGTGAGCCGGCGCGCTCCGTCTATTGGCTCACGCGACGGCGCGACGGCGCGAAGAGATGGATAGAGGTGTTTCTGGCTTGCCCCATCGTGCGCTCATTTGAGCGACCTTTGGCCGTCCCCCTCACGCTTAATCCGTCTTCGCGGCTTCGCGTGAAATCTTAAATATCGAATGTCGGCCCGCCGGGCGATTAAGCGCCCTACTGCAGGACTTTCAGCAGTTCGGATTGCATCGCATTGGCGTCGCTGACGGCGGTGACGGCGGCGCTCGTGAGCGTTTCTTCGTTGGTATAGATCGTTTCCTCTTGCGAAATATCCACCGAGGTGATGGCCGAGCTCGCCGATTGCAGGTTGGTGATCGTGGTGCCGACCACGCTGCCCGTGTACAGCAACTGCTCCAGCTGAGCCCCTACCGACGATTGATACGTCGAAAGCAGGTTGATTTCGGTGGTCAGCTCCGACATCGCAGCGCTCGCGGAGCTGACGGAGGTGACCGCCAGGCTGCCGATGTTTGAGGCCACAGTGGCGACGGCCGGTAGCGTCAACGAGATCGTGTCGCTCGAGGTGTCGCCCACCAGAAAAACGGCGCCGCTAGCGTAGGTCGCGCTCGTGGTCAGCACGGGTTCGCCGTTGAACGTCGTCTGGTTGACGATATTGGACACCTCGGCGATCAGGCTTGTGAATTCTGCGTTCAGGTCGGCCAAGCTGGCGGTGCTGCTGGAGCCCGACTGCGCCTCGGCGGCCAGGGACTGCATCCGCGTCATGATATCGCTCATGTTGCTCAGGGCGCCGCTGGCGGTGTTCAACACCGATTCACCGCTGGTGACGTTGATGGCGGCCTGCTGCAAGATCGCCACGTCGGAGTTCATGCCGGTGCTGATCGCCATGCCTGCGGGGTCGCTGGCGGCGTTCGTTGTATCCTGGCCGCTGGAGATTTCCTCGATCGCCGTGCTTTCGTTGGTGCTGTTGGCGTTCAGAAAGGCGACGGCCGTGTTGGCCGTTGTATTGGCGCTGATTACAGGCATGGGGTTCGCCCCTCGTTAGGTTTAAATCCAGCCCTGGTTGTCCAAGGCCGCCAAGTCTCCGACCCCGTTGCTGAAGCCGCTTCTCCCACTTCAACGGAGCGACCTTCCTAGGTGGGGCGGAAAAACTGCGCCCCTTGGTTCAAAAAATTTCGACGACTCCAAAAAAAGTTCGCCCCATTCCCATTAGGCCTGTCGTTGAAGTGGTCAAAGGGCGCTCTCGCCCTCTTTATCGCTTAGGCCAAATAATGCCGGGGCTTCCATGACGACTGTAGGCTCATCGCCTCCGACAAGCGGCAGTTCATCGGGCTCTTCGGTGTCCAATAGTGCGGCGTCGTCTGCGACGTCGGTCGAAAACGAATTCTTGTCTATCCTGACAACGGAGTTGAGCAATCAAGATCCGTTGAACGCCATGGATCCATCGACCTTTACGTCTCAGCTGGTCGGATATGCGCAGCTAGAGCAGCAGCTCACGACCAATCAAGACCTCAGTACATCCAATACGAGCCTAAGCACCATCACGACCGACCTCAGCTCGATGATGAGTTCGCTCAGCGCGATCAGCAACTACGTCAGCTCGCTGAGCAACAGCTCGTCCAGTTCCACCAGTACCAGCGCCTGATCGGAGACCGCCATGACCCTAAACGCAGCTCTTAATGCCGCAGTCTCTGGCCTCCAAGCGCAGAGCAACGCCTTGTCGGTGATTTCCACTAACATCGCGAACGCATCGACAACCGGCTATAGTACAGAAGATAGTAACTTTGACTCGCTCGTCAATGGCGCGACTGGCGCGCAAAACAACAGCAGCGATTATGGCGGCTCTGGTGTTCAGGTCATTACAAGTTATGACATGCAAACCATTGGCCAGCAGACGACGACGGGCATCTCTACCAACGTAGCGCTGAACTCTCAGTCCAGTAACGGCTTTTTTGTTGTGACCCCGAGTCCAACAAATCCATCTACGTCGACCGATCTTTACACTCGCGACGGCAGTTTCTCGCAAGCAGACGGTGGTTATCTGCAAAACAGCAGCGGCGACTATCTGATGGGCTACAACACGACCGCTACCGGCACGCCCACCTCAAATAGCGTAGGCCAGTTGAGCGCCTTGTCTCCCGTCTACGTGCCCCCCACGGTGGCGGCGATTCCGACGACGTCTGCGACGTTGGTTGCCAATCTGCCGGCGGGCCTCAGCGCAGCGGTAGATTTGTCGGCGACGGCCGTCACGGACTCGACCACATCTTCCTTGACCGCCATAGACTCGCTAGGAAATTCGCAAACGGTCAGCGAGACCTGGACGAACCTCGGAGGCAACAAATGGATTCTGCAACTCGGCAATCCAACCGACACGGCTGGAGCGGCGACCGGCACGACCTCTCCAAACGCCTATGAGCTGACCTTCAATCAAGATGGCACGCTGGATACAATCTACGCTGGCACTGTAACCGCGGCGACCGACACGACAGCTGAACAGTTTACGGCCAGCGGCACTGCTTTAACAAATAATACAATTTCGATCACGCTCGCCGGCACGACCGACGGCGTGGACAGCTCCGGAGCGGCTGTGTCGAACGACCTGTCTAACGGCGCTGCGGCTCAGACAATATCGCTCGACCTTTCCGGCATGACCCTGCAGGCAGCGACCAACTCCACAAACAACATTCAGGTCACCACGAACACGACAGACGGCTCTCTTGGAGGGCTGCTGTCGTCGATCGCGATTTCGAGCACCGGCTTGGTGTCAGCGACCTACGCCAATAGCTCGGCTAACTCCTCCTCCACCACCGTGGATGTGGCCCAGATACCGCTGGCGACGTTTTCCGATGAGGAGGCCTTGACCGCGATCAGCGGCTCAACCTTCGCCGTCAGCACAACGTCTGGCTCCCCCACCCTGGTCACCGCCGGTACCGATGGGACGGGCGGCCTGACAGACAGCGCGGTGAACGCCTCCACCACCGACACCTCAACCCAGTTCGACAACATGATTACGGCCGAACAGGCCTATTCGGCGGCGTCGCAGGTCGTGACCTACGACACCAAGATGTTCGATGCCCTGATCCAGGCGGTCGCCTAAGCCATGGCTGAGCTCATTCGCTATATCCGCAAGGCTAGAGCGTCTCGCTATGCCAATTTTCGCCTGCCGATCATCACGTCGCCCGAAGAGGCCAAGGCGGTCGCCGCCAAGGTCGGGGCGGAACTGGCCTCGCTCCCGCCGAACGAAAAGCTGTCCCTGCTTAGCGACCTGAAGGTACTGTCCGATGCCCTGGAAGGGCGAATCCAGCGCCTGGATGAGGATATGGCTGAGACGCGCCTGAAGCTTCAGCAGGCGCGTTTTAGTCGGCGGGTTTGCCGCAGCTACGCCCAAAGCGCCGCCGCGGTGATCCAACTTCATCGAAGGCGTTAGCCATGTCGCTCACGTCAGCCCTGAACTTGGCGGCGTCTTCGCTGGCGAATACCCAATTCCAGATTTCGACCGTCTCCACCAATATCGCCAACGCCAGCACGCCAGGCGCGACCCAGGAGACCTACACCGAGACCACGCCGGACAGCGTCGGCGCAGCGCTCAGCGGCGGCACGATCTCGCGGCTGACGAATAGCTATCTCTCCACCACCGTCAATCAGAGCGCCAGCGCCAACGCCGCCAGCTCCACCGTCAGCAGCTATCTATCTAGCTATGACAATGCGCTCGGCTCGACCTCGAACGACGACACCATCTCGAATCTGCTCGCCACCCTGCAGAGCGCGCTGACCACACTGCAATCCAATCCATCGGCGAGCTCCAATCAGACCGCCGTCGTCGCCGCCGCCTCCAACATCGCGACCAACATCACCAGCCTATCGAGTTCGATTCAGTCGCTGCGCACCCAGACCAACACCGACATCGGCACGACGATCGCCTCTGTGAACACCGACCTGCAGAACTTGCAGAGTCTCAACTCATCAATCGTTCTGGGATCCTCGACTGGCGCGGATGTCGCCTCGCTAGAGGATCAGCGCGACACGACGCTGACCAATCTGTCGTCTCTGATCGGCGTGCAGTACTACACCACGTCGGACAACCAGCTCGTGGTCTATGATACAGGTGGGACGCAGTTACTGGGTGGGAGCGGGGGCGCTGCAACTCTGACCTATTCCACCACCGGAACACTGGGGTCGTCGCTCAGCTATCCCGACGACGGCATCTCCGGGATTATGGTGGGTGGAACCGATATTACGGATTCCATCAGCGGCGGCACGCTCGGCGGCCTGGTGGATTTGCGCGATACGATTTTGCCGCAACAGCAGAACGCACTCGATCAGCTCACGTCCAGTCTGATCTCGACCACGAACACGGTCAGTAACGCCGGCACCGCCTATCCGCCCCCCAATAGCCTGACCAGCACCAGCTCCACGACCCTATCCGGCTCCACCCCCTTTTCCGGTTCGGGGACCATCACTCTGGACGTCACCAACTCCACCGGGTCAGTGGTTTCGACCAACACGTTTAATCTCAGCTCCTATTCAACGATATCGTCACTGGTAACAGGCCTGAACTCGATAAGCGGCGTCACGGCCTCGCTCTCTGCGGCCGGCCAACTGACGATTGCGGCGAGTTCATCGTCCAACGGTGTGGCGATCAGTGGATCACTCAACAGCGGTGGGACGCAGTCCTTCTCGGACTACTTCGGCTTCAACGACATCTTCTCAGGCTCCGACTCGACCGATATCGCCGTGTCGAGCACCCTGGCGGCCAATCCAGCTACTCTGCCGACGGGAACGTTGAACACGAGCGCCGCTGTGGGCTCGGCCGCGGTGACGCCCAGTGATGGCAGCACGATAACCAGCCTTCTCAGCGCCCTGACGGCTAGTCAGACCCTGACGGCCACCGGTACGGGCAGTACGATCGCCGCCGCCATCACCACCAGCATCAGCACCGCGGCCTCAAACTTTATCTCCAACGCAGCGACCTTGATCTCAAATGCGTCCACCGCGGCGGACAACGACAGCACCACCTTCGCCGCGGCCCAAAATGCGCTCTCCAACGCCACGGGTATCAACACCGATAGCCAGACGGCGCTTCTGACCCAGTATCAGGACCAGTACCAGGCCTCGGCTGAGCTGATTTCAGCAGTCCAGTCTATGTTTTCGACTCTCATAAGCTCGCTCGGAGGGTAATGGGAATGGTCGGGCGCGTATCTACCTATTCCGAAACCAACTATATTATTTCCCTGGACAATACGGTGCAGGCGCAGGAGGCGCAGGCCCAGACCCAGGAGTCCTCTGGCCTGGACGCCCAGACCTATGGCGGGCTCGGCGGGACGACGACGTCTCTTGTCCTTACCATCAGCAGCCAGGTCTCCCAGCTGACGGCCTCAAGCGAGAGCGCGACCACTGCGCTCGCCAATATGCAAGAGTCCTATTCGGTGATCGGCAATGTCGGTAGCTTGGCGACCTCGGTCCTGACAAATCTCAGCGCCGACATCAGCGGCGCGGGCAACACGTCCACGACCTTGGGGGATACGGCCTCCACCTGGCTCACTGAGCTGAGCGGGCTGCTAAATACGCAGTATGCCGGATCCTACCTGTTCTCTGGCACCGCGACCGATACCGCGCCGGTCGATACATCCGCCACCGGTTACGACCCCGCCTCAGCTCCAACCGTGGCCAACACCGACTATTATCAAGGCTCCTCCACCGGGACGACCTTTTACGGCAGCAGCGGCTTTTCCGTCTCCACCTCGGTTCAGGCGAACAACTCAGCCTTTGAAATGATGCTGCGCGGCATTTCCCTGGTGGCGTCCGATCCATCGAGCACCAGCACCCTCAGCCAGGCGTACAGCCTCATCCAACAGGCGAGTACCGGCTTGGCCGGCGTCCAGGCCGAGTTATCGGCCAGCAGCGCATCCCTGACCCAGTATCGCACCGATATGTCGACCCAGGTGACCACCCTATCCACCCTCTCCACAAACCTGGCAGGCGCCAGTCTGCCCGCCGCCACCGTGACCGTGACCGATCTCTCGAACCAGCTTGAAACCAGTTACGAGACGGTTTCGAAGTTGATGTCGGAAAGCTTGGCCAGCGTCCTGAGTTAGCGCGCTAACGCCGCCGCCCTGCAAATTCTCCGCCCAACTTGGCTGTCCGCCTGCGTTCAACCTTTCAGATAGAGGTTGGATTCACGCGATGCCCGAGATCACGCTCCCAGAGACGCCCGGCGCTGAGACGCCAACCGCCGAGACGCTGGATCAGATCATCGCCAGCGTGAATGTGGCCCAGGCGACGACCCGCTGCGCCATGAAGGAAATCCACGACACGCGCAGCCAGCTGAAGCGGACGGAGGCCTGTCTGGCTCTGATCCTGGGCGCGCTGAGCGAGTTTCGGGAGGGGGCGTCGGACTATGTGGTCCACCGGATCGCACAGGAGCTGAGGCGTCTCGCGGCTGCGCCGGAAGCCGCGGCGTCTCTGGCGGGGTGCTCGGAAGACGATATCGATACGCCCCTGCTCGAGGCGATCGCCTCCCACCTCTACGGCGCCCGCGCCGAAACCATCTGGCAGGTGCAGCCCTTCAACCTCGCGGTGACGCATTGAACGCCGTGTCGGTCCAGCGACTGCGGGACGAGGCCCCCCTCGCTGAAGAACTGGCCGGCAACCTGTCCGACCTGATGGCGCAACCCCAATCGGTCGCCAGCAGCAGTCCGATGACGCCAGATGGGGCGTGCGACGCCCTTTTGAAATTGGGCGCCTTCCATCATCGCGAAGGCCGTTTTGCTCAGGCGGAGCTGTTCTACAGCACCATCCTGCGCGTGCGTCCTGACCATGCCGACAGCCTGCATTTTCTAGGTGTCGTCAAATATCAGCTTGGTCGCCACGCCGAGGCGGTGGACCTGATCGCGCACGCCCTGCGCATCAACCCTAACCGTAGCGACTACATCTTGAATCTTGGCAACGCCTTGCAGCGCTTTGGGCGGTTGTCGGATGCGGTGACCTGCTATCGCGCGTCCATCAAGATGTCGCCGGACGCGGCCATGGCCCTCAACAACCTCGGCGCGACTCTGCGCGACATGGGCCGGCTCGAAGAGGCCGAAGAGAGCTGTCGCGCCGCGCTGCGGCTGAAGCCTGATTATAGCGACGCCCTGAACAATCTGGGCACGATCCTGGCGGATCTGGGGCGGTTCCAAGATGCGGTCGACAACTATCGCGCCTCGCTACGGCTGATGCCTAAGAGCTTGGAAATCCACAATAATCTCGGCAACGTATTGACCCATTTGGGAGACCTTGACGGCGCGATCGCCGCCTATGAAGCCGCGCTTCAGATCATGCCCAATTCGATCGATGTCCACCACAACCTGGCCATGACTCTGCTACGCGCGGGGCGTTTTGAGGAAGGTTGGGCGGAATACGAGTGGCGTTGGCAGTCCAAGCAACTGGCTCAGGTTCGCCGAAACTTCGCCCAGCCTCAGTGGGAGGGTGAGCCCCTGGGCGACCGGGTTCTGCTGGTTCACGCCGAACAGGGCTTTGGCGATACGCTTCAGTTCTGTCGCTACGCGTCGCGCATCGGTGGCCGGGTGATTGTCGAGGTGCAGCCCGAGTTGGCTCGGCTTCTACAAAATCTGGCCGGGGTTGAGGTGATCCCGCGCGGCCATCCCTTGCCCAAGTTCGACGTTCACTGCCCGATCATGAGCCTGCCGGGCCTGGTGGAGCCCACGCCAGACCCCGCCAATCACGTCGCTCCCTATATCTTCGCTGAGCCGAACCAGGTCGAGGTTTGGCGGGCGAGGTTAGCGCCGCTCAAGGGCTTACGCGTCGGCCTGGTGTGGGCCGGCGGCGCCCGCCCCGACCAACCGACCCTGGAAGCCGTAAATCGCCGCAGATCTATGACGCTCGCCATGTTGGCCCCGCTAGCTCAGGTGTCGGGCGTGAGCTTCGTGTCGCTGCAAAAGGGGCCCCCGGCGGCTCAGCTCGAGACGGCCCCGGACGGCATGGTGATCCACGATTTCACAGGCGACCTGAACGACTTCGCCGACACCGCCGCCCTGGTCGCGAACCTGGACGTGGTGATCACGGTCGATACCGCGGTCGCGCACCTGGCGGCCGCCCTCGGCAAGCCGGTCTGGATGGCCAATCGGTTTGACAGTTGTTGGCGTTGGCTGACGGATCGACGCTCCAGCCCCTGGTACCCCACTCTCACGCAATTCTGTCAGGCCGCGCCTGGAGATTGGCGATCAGTCGCGACAGACCTCGCCTCGGCCCTGGAACACGCTGTTGGCCTGGTTGAGGATCGCTCGACCGCGATCATTAGGGCTGCCTGATGACCGCCAAGCCCGCTTCGCTCGACTGTCGCTATCAGTTGGCCAGGGAGGCCTTGGCCAACGGCGACGTCGGCGTTGCGGAGACCCTGCTGAAGGCGTTGATCGCGGCCAGTCCCCGTGAAGGGCGCGCGCATCACCTGCTTGGCGCCATAGCCTACGGCGCAGGCAAAGACGCAGCCGCGGCGGAGCATTTCGCCCAAGCAATCCGGTTAGAGCCGCAAAACGGCGATTATTACAGCGACCTCGCCCTAGTACTGAGCCGGATGGGCGAACATGAAGCGGCGATCACGGGTTTTCGCGCCTCCATCCACCTGAAACCCAACGGCCCCGCCGCCCATAACAACCTTGGCAATGAAATGCGCTATCGGGGGCGCCTAGACGATGCCGCGGTCCACTACGCGGAAGCCCTTCGTTTGAAGCCGGACTTTCTCCAGGCGCACGGCAATTTAGGGACAATCTATTTATACCAGGGCCGCTTCGACGACGCCAAGGCCAGCTACCTCAAGGCCCTTGCCATCGATCCCACGTGCGCGGATATCCACAACAATCTGGGCTTGGTGTTTCAGCAGACGGGCCCCCATGATTTGGCGGTGCGGGCCTATCGCAACGCCATTCGGCTTGATCCCGCAACGCCCGACGCGCCGACCAATCTCGCCATGTTGCTGCTCTCAAAGGGCGATTATGCCGAGGGATGGTCTGTCTATGAAAAGCGCTGGCTCAGCCGCCATCACAGGCTCGGCGCGCGCGCCTTCACGCAGCCGATGTGGAACGGCGACCTCGAACCTAAGCGCTTACTGATCCACGCCGACCAAGGATTGGGAGATTCGCTGCAGTTTTGCCGTTACCTGCCGCTGATTGATCGCAGGCATGAGATCGTGCTCGAGGTAGACGCGCCGTTGGTCGATCTTATGCGACAGCTTCCCGGCGTGGATACGGTGGTGGCCCGGGGCGACCCCTTGCCCGACTTCGACGCCCATTGCCCGATCACGAGCCTGCCGCTCGTGTTCGGAACCACCTTGGACAACATACCGGGCCAAACGCCATATCTCCGCGCCAACCCTGCGAAGGTCGCGAGCTGGGCGAAACGCATGGCGCCGGTCAAGGGGTTAAGGGTTGGTCTCGTCTGGGCCGGGGGCTCTCGTCTGCATAAGCTGGAACTGGAGCCTGTGAACCGTCGCCGCAATATCTCTCTTGCGACCTTGGCCCCTTTGGCCCAGGCGCGTGGGGTCAGTTTTGTCTCCCTGCAAAAGGGAGTCTCCGCGCCGGACGTCCAAGCGCCGCCGGCGGGCATGACGTTGTTCGATTTCACCGACGATCTGCATGACTTCACCGACACCGCCGCTCTGGTGGAGACGCTGGACCTCGTGATCAGTGTCGATACGTCGGTCGCCCATCTCGCGGGCGCGATGGGCAAGCCCATCTGGCTCCTGAACCGGTTCGACACCTGTTGGCGCTGGTTGCTGAACCGCGACGACAGCCCTTGGTATCCGACTCTGACACAATTTCGTCAGCCGGCGCCCGGGGATTGGGACTCGGTCGTGATGACTCTCGCCGCGGCGCTAGGGCGCGCTGCGGACCCATTGGCCAACCGGCCAACCGCCATCGCTAGGGCGGCCTGATGACGACCGAGCCCACCGTGATCGATGGCCAATATCAGATGGCCAAGGACTTACGGGCCGCCGGCGAAGTCGGCGTCGCGGAGGTGTTGCTGAAGCAGCTGATCGCGGCCAGGCCCCATGAAGGGCGCGCGCATCACCTGCTGGGCGTCATCGCCTGCCAGGCAGGCAAACTCGGTCCCGCGATGGAGCATTTCGCCCACGCGATCCGATTAGAGCCTGAAAACGGGGACTATTATAGCGACTTTGCCCTGATACTGAGCCGGATGGGGGAAAAGGAGGCTGCGATCACGGGCTTTCGCGCCTCCATCCGCCTGAAGCCAGACGGTCCCACAGCCCATAACAATCTGGGTGCTGAGCTGAAAAGCCAAGGCCGGTTTGCTGAGGCGTTCGCCTGTTTCAGTAAGGCGCTGACCCTGCACCCCGGCTTTGTGGCCGCCTACAACAATCTAGGCTGTGTTTTGCGGGATATGGGCCAGCTCGACCTGGCGCTGGCGCCCCTAGAGACGGCGCTCGCGCTCAGCCCGCAAACGGCTGAACTCCATAATAGCCTCGGTAATGTGCTGCGCGATCTGGGGCGCTTGGACGACGCCATCTTCCGCTACTCGGAAGCTATCCGTCTGAAGCCGGACTATGTCCAGGCGTACAACAATTTGGGGTCCGTCTATTGCGACCAGGATCGGCTCGACGACGCCCTGGGCGTCCATCTCGAGGCGCTCTCCGTCGATCCGAATTGCTCAGATGTCCATACCAATCTGGGCGTCGTGTTGCACCGCAAGGGCCGGCCCGATTTGGCGGTGCACGCCTATCGCGACGCTATTCGCCTGGATCCCGAAACGATCACTGCGTCGATCAATCTGGCCATGGCGCTGCTTGTGCAGGGCGACTACGCGGAAGGGTGGCGTCTCTATGAAAGCCGCTGGCGCAGCGGCCATCTCGCGTCCGGCGCCCGCGCCTTCGAGCAGCCCCAGTGGACTGGCGGTCCTGAGCCAAAACGTCTCCTGATCCATGCCGAGCAAGGGTTTGGAGATACACTTCAGTTTTGCCGTTATCTGCCGCTCATCGATCCCAGGCATAAGATTGTGCTCGAGGTGGAGGCGCCCTTGGTCGATCTCATGCGCCAGCTTCCCGGCGTAGAGGCTGTGATCGCCCGCGGGGCCCCGTTGCCCGACTTTGACGCCCATTGCCCGATCATGAGCCTGCCGTGGGCGTTTGAGACCACCTTACAAACGATTCCGAACCAAACGCCTTATCTCCGGGCTAACCCCGCGGACGTCATGGGCTGGGCGAAGCGCCTGGAGGTGGTGAAGGGGTTTAGGGTCGGGCTCGTCTGGGCCGGGGGCGCGCGTCCAAACCAGCCGGGACTGGCGCCTGTGAATCGCCGCCGCTCTATGAGCCTTGCGGCCTTGGCGCCATTAACCCAGGCGACGGGCGTCAGTTTCGTCTCTCTGCAAAAAGGTCCGCCCGCGTCGGAGGCCCACGCGCCGCCGCCGGGCATGACCCTATTCGACTTCACCGACGATCTGCATAATTTCACCGACACCGCCGCCCTCGTGGAGACGCTGGATCTCGTGATCAGCGTCGATACGGCGGTCGCCCACCTCGCCGCCGCGATGGGCAAGCCGGTCTGGCTCCTGAACCGGTTTGATACCTGCTGGCGTTGGCTGCTGAACCGCGACGACAGCCCGTGGTATCCAACGATGCGTCTCTTCCGACAGCCGACGCCTGGGGATTGGGAGGCGGTCGCGATGGATGTCGCTACGGCGCTGCAAGACGCCTTGGGCCTGTCGGAGGATCGCCCGGCCGCCATGGTTAGGGCCGCCTGATGACGACCGAGCCCGAGTCGTTCGACGAACACTATCCATTGGCCCAGGCGCTTTTGGCCATCGGCCTGGCTGGCGTCGCGGAGGTGCTGCTCAACGCGTTGATCGCAGCCAGGCCCGATGAAGGGCGCGCGCATCACCTGCTGGGCGTTATCGCCTACGGCGCTGGCCAAGACAGGCTAGCCACGGAGCATTTCGCCCGAGCGATCCGGTTAGAGCCCGAAAACGGGAGTTATTACAGCGACCTTGCCCTGGCGCTGAGCCGAATGGGCGAACACGACGCGGCGATCTTGGGTTTTCGCTCCGCCATCCACCTGAAGCCAGACGCCCCTGGAGCCCACAATAATCTGGGCGCTGAGCTGCGCAGCAAAGGCCAATTTGCGGAAGCGGCGGCCTGTTTCGGCAAGGCCCTGTCGTTGCGGCCCGACTATGCGGAGGCCCACTACAATCTCGGCTGCGTTTTGCGCGACATAGGCAAGTCGGACCTCGCGTTAGCGCCGCTGGAGAAGGCGGTCGCGCTCAGCCCCCAAACGCCTGAAATTCATCTCAGCCTGGGCAACGTGCTGCGGGATTTGGGGCGCTCAGACGAGGCGATCTCAAGCTTTGCGGAATCGATTCGCCTCAAGCCGGACTACATTAAAGCCCATAATAATCTGGGCTCCCTTTACTACGACCTGGACAGGGTTGAGGAGGCCATGGCGTGCTATCAGGACGCCCTCGCTATCGACCCCCAATCCGCCGCCAGCCACAGCAATCTGGGCGTAGTGTTGCACCGTAAGGGCCGCCCCGATCTGGCGGCGGCCGCCTACCGCGACGCTATTCGCCTCGATCCCGAAACCAGCGAAGCGCCAAACAATCTGGCCATGGCGCTGCTTCTCCAAGGCGACTATGCAGAAGGCTGGCGCGCGCATGAAAAGCGCTGGCTCAGCCGCCCTCTCAGGCTCGGCGTGCGTCCCTTCACGCAGCCCCTGTGGAACGGCGAGCTCGGACCAAAACGTTTGCTGATCCACGCGGAGCAAGGACTGGGCGACACGCTGCAGTTCTGCCGTTATCTGCCCCTGATTGATCCCAGTCATAAGATTGTGTTCGAGGTGCAGCCGCCCTTGGTTCAGCTGATGCGACAGCTTCCGGGCGTGGAGGCGGTGGTCACGCGGGACGGACCCCTGCCAGATTTCGATGCTCATTGCCCGATCATGAGCCTGCCGTTCGTTTTCAAGACCACGCTCGACAACATCCCGAACCAGACGCCCTATCTCCGGGCCGATCCCGCAAAGGTCTCTGGCTGGGCGACGCGTATGGCGCCGGCCAAGGGGTTGAGGGTCGGCCTCGTTTGGGCCGGCGGCGCGCGTCCGAACCAGCCGGACCTGGAGCCGGTGAACCGCCGCCGCTCCATGGCTCTGGCGACCTTTGCGCCTTTGGCGCAGACGCACGGCGTTAGCTTTGTCTCCCTGCAAAAAGGGCCGCCGGCCGCAGAGGCCCACACGCCGCCGCCGGGCATGGCGCTTTTCGATTTCACGGACGACCTGCACGACTTCACCGATACCGCGGCCCTGGTCGAGACTTTGGACCTCGTGATCAGTGTCGATACGGCGGTCGCTCATCTCGCCGCCGCCATAGGCAAGCCCGTCTGGCTTCTGAACCGCCATGACACCTGCTGGCGTTGGCTGCTGAACCGCGACGACAGCCCCTGGTATCCGACTCTGCGTCTCTTCCGGCAGCCGGCGCCAGGGGACTGGGACGCGGTCGTGATGGATATCGCCCTCGCGTTAAAGCACGCTGTGAGCCTTTTGGAGAACAGCCGCCCCCCTATCGTTAGGGCCGCCTGATGACGACCGAGCGCGCCGCGATGGACGGCAAGCTAGCCGCGTCCACGGCCCATGACGGGCGAGCGCATCGCCTGTTGGGCGTGATCGCCTACCGTGCGGGCGAAGACGCTCGGGCGGCGGAGCATTTCGCTCAAGCGATCCGTCTCGACCCCGAAAACGGGGACTATTACAATGACCTCGCTCTGGCGCTGAGCCGGATGGGCGAACAGGATGCCGCGATTGCGGGCTTTCGCACCGCAATCCACCTAAAACCAAGCGGCCACGCGGCGCACAATAATCTGGGCGCTGAGCTGCGCCGCAAAGGCCAATTTGCTGAGGCCGTCGCCTATTTCGGCAGAGCGCTGACCCTGCACAGCGGCTATGTGGAGGCCTACAACAATCTCGGCTGCGTTTTGCACCTCCTGGGCAAGCCAGACCTGGCGTTGGGCCCGCTGGAGAAGGCGGTCGCGCTCAGCCCCCGCACCCCGGACATTCATAACAATCTGGGAATGGCCTATTACGATCAAGACCGGCTTGAGGACGCCAAGGGCTGCTTTCTTGCGGCCCTCGCGATCAATCCGGATTGCTCTGGCGCCCACAACAATCTCGGTATGGTGCTGCAGAGGATGGGACGGCCGGATTTGGCGGTGCGGGCCTATCGCGACGCCATTCGCCTCGATCCCGAAGCGACCGAGGCGCCGAACAATCTGGCCATGGCGCTGCTTCTTCAGGGAAACTATGCGGAAGGCTGGCGCGCGCATGAAAAGCGTTGGCTCAGCCGCCATCATAGGCTCGGCGTACGCGGCTTCCCGCAACCCATGTGGAACGGCGAACCCGAACCAAAACGCCTCCTGATCTACGCCGACCAAGGGTTGGGCGATACGCTGCAGTTTTGCCGTTACCTGCCGCTCATTGATCGCAGGCATGAGATCGTGTTCGAGGTCGATGCGCCCTTGGTCGACCTCATGCGACAGCTTTCCGGCGTCGATACGGTGGTGGCCCGCGGCGCCCCCTTGCCCGACTTCGACGCCCATTGCCCGATTATGAGCCTGCCGCTCGTGTTCAAGACCACGCTCGACAACATCCCGAACCAGACGCCCTATCTCCGGGCCGATCCTGCAAAGGTCTCGAGCTGGGCGACGCGCATGAGGCCGGCCAAGGGGTTGAGGGTCGGCCTCGTCTGGGCTGGGGGCGCCCGGCTGGGCCAGCCGGAACTTGAGCCCCTGAACCGGCGCCGCTCCATGAGCCTTGCGACCCTCGCGCCGTTAGCCCAGGCGCGTGGCGTGAATTTCGTCTCTCTACAAAAAGGGCCGCCGGCCGCCGAGGCCAAGGCGCCGCCGCCGGGCATGGCTGTGTTCGATTTCACCAACGACCTGCATGATTTCACCCACACTGCGGCCCTCGTGGAGACGCTGGACCTCGTGATCAGCGTCGATACGGCGGTCGCTCATCTCGCCGCCGCTATGGGTAAGCCCGTCTGGCTTCTGAACCGCCATGACACCTGCTGGCGTTGGATGCTGAACCGCGACGACAGCCCTTGGTATCCGACGCTGCGTCTCTTCCGACAGCCGGCGGCTGGGGATTGGGGCTCGGTTGCGATGGATGTCGCCACGGCGCTGCAACAGGCTGTGGATCTGTCGGAGGACCGCCCGACCCCCATAGTTAGGGCCGCCTGATGACGACTAAGCCCGATGCGATTGACGGTCACTATCAATTGGCCAGGGAGTTCTTCGCCATCGGCGAACTTGGCGTCGCGGAATTGCTGCTGAAAGAGCTGGTCGCGGCCAGGCCCCATGAAGGGCGCGCCCATCACCTGCTGGGACTTATCGCCTACGGTGCGGGCAAAGACGGCCCCGCGGCTGAGCATTTCGCCCAAGCAATCCGGTTGGAGCCCGAAAACGGCGACTATTACAGCGACCTCGCCTTGGTGCTGAGCCGGATGGGCGAACAGGATGCGGCGATAACGGGCTATCGCGCCGCTATCCAATTGAAACCCGACGGCGCGACCGCGCACAATAATCTGGGCGCTGAGTTGCGCAGCAAAGGCCAATTTGTTGAGGCCGTGGCGTGCTTCGGCCGGGCGCTGTCGCTCCAGCATGACTATGGGGACGCCTACTACAATCTCGGCTGTGCTCTGCGCGACATTGGCAAGCCCGACCTAGCGTTGGAGCCTCTGGAGAAGGCGGTCGCGCTCAGCCCACAGGGGGCTGAAACGCATATCAGCCTGGGCAATGTACTGGTCGATTTGGGGCGCTTTGACGACGCCATCGTTTGCTACTCCGAAGCCATCCGTCTGAAGCCGGACTGTCGCCAAGCGCATAGCAATCTGGGAACAGCCTATTGCCACCAGGATCGGCTCGACGACGCCATGGGCAGCTATCTCCAAGCACTCGCCGTCGATCCCCAATGCGCTCAGAGCCACAGCAATCTGGGGGTTGTGCTGCAGAGGATGGGCCGGCCCGACTTAGCCGCGCGGGCCTATCGCGACGCGATCAGCCTGGCGCCCGACATGATCGAAGCGCCGAACAACCTGGCCATGGCGCTGCTTCTGCAGGGCCACTATGCGGAAGGATGGCGCCTCTTTGAAACGCGCTGGCGCAGTAGCCATTTCAAGACCGGCCCGCGCGCCTTTGAACAGCCCATGTGGACTGGCGAGCTCGAACCAAAACGCCTGCTGATCCACGCCGAGCAAGGATTTGGCGATACGCTGCAGTTTTGCCGTTATCTGCCGCTCATTGATCCCCGGCATAAGATTATCTTCGAGGTGCAGGCGCCCTTGGTGGATCTGATGCGACAGCTTCCCGGCGTTGATGCAGTGGTCGCCCGCGGCGCGCCCTTGCCCGACTTCGACGCCCATTGCCCGATCATGAGCTTGCCGCTCGTTTTCGAGACCACGCTCGACAACATACCCAACGAAACGCCCTATCTGAGCGCCGATCCAGCGAAGGTCGCGGGCTGGCGCAAGCGCCTGGAGGCGGCCCATGGGCTGAAGGTTGGCCTGGTTTGGGTCGGTGGGCGCCGGACGGACAAGCCGGAATTGCAGCCTTTAAACCGCCGCCGCAACGTCTCCCTTGCGACCCTGGCGCCCTTGGCCCAGGCCCATGGCGTCAGTTTCGTCTCTCTGCAAAAAGACCCGCCGAAGTCAGACGCCCACGCGCCGCCGCCGGGCATGACCCTGCTCGACTTCACCGATGACCTGCACGACTTTACCGACACTGCCGCCCTTATTGCGAACCTCGACCTGGTGATCAGTGTCGATACGGCGGTCGCCCATCTTGCCGGCGCGCTGGGTAAGCCCGTCTGGCTCCTGAACCGGTTTGACACCTGTTGGCGTTGGCTGCAGCACCGCGACGACAGCCCCTGGTATCCGACGCTACGCTTGTTCCGGCAGCCGGCGCCAGACGATTGGGCGACGCCCGTCGCCGCGCTGCTTGACGGCCTTAACGAGTTGGCCGCAAAGACCGCGTCGCAAGACTCCGCACCGTCTCGCGCGATGGGATGATCCATGCCTAGCGGGTCGAAAAGTGACTCAGGGCGGTCCGGACGATAAAGACGCAGACTTCAAGGCCTACGCCTAGAGCGCGTTGCGACCTCAAATTTGGGACGAGATCGTAGTGCGTCCCGAACCTATGCGAATAGGGTGATGCGGCCGGTTGGGAAGGTCTATTTGCGCCGTACAGTTTGGCGGTAGGTCGACGCTTAGCTTTATCTTGCTGGCGCTTAACGTCCAGGCCGCAGACACCAGGCCGAGCGGACAGATGTGGCTTGCGCTGGCCCAGGTCACGCCCGGTAGGGGTTGGGGCGCGATTTTGATCGCGTTGCGCGGGCTCCGGGAGAAGTCGATATCCAGGCCCGCCAGACCGGCGAACAGCCACTGTTCGATGTGGCCAAGCATGAAGTGGTTCTGGGAGTGGTTCGCACTGGCGTCCCAGGCTTCGGTCAGGGCCGTCGCGCCAGCGGCGATCTGGGCGGCGTAGCTGGGCGAGCCGGGTTGGATGGCCATGGCGTAGAGCAGATCGCCGCGTCCATAGGCTGTTAGCGCCTGCACAACATAATGAAAGCCGATGTCGCCGGCTGAGACGTGGTCCTCACGCGCCTCAATGGCTTGCACCAAATTGGCGAGCACACGGGCTTCGAACCCGTGCGGGACAAGCCCTAGCGCCAAGGCCATGGCATAAGCCGTCTGGCTGCCCCGATCATAGCGGGCGGTTTTCGGATCGAACAGCTTGGCGTTGATCGTCGCCTTAAGCTTGGCCGCCTGCGCGGTATATGCGGCTTCTTCGCTCGTATTGCCGAGCAGCTTTGCGATCTTCGCCAACACGATCAGGTCGGCGAACCAGGTTGCGGAGCCGACGAAGGCCTTACTGGTCAGCTTCGGCTCGCCGGGTTCGCCGGGGCCGATATCGTACCAGTCGCCCAGGCCGAAGTTCAGCAAGCCGCCCTGGCTGCGGCGCGCTAGATAGTCGTTATAGCGGCGCATGGTCGGATAGGCGCGGCGCAGGAGGTTGAGGTCGCCGGTGAAGCGATAGGCCGCCCACGGACTTTGGATAGAGGCAGAGCCCCATTCGGGCGAACTGCGGAAGTCCGTGTCTGCGCCCTTGTCGTCGATGAAGCGAACGTATTCGGGTGCGATGGAGGGAACCATGCCCGTCGGCGTCTGAGCGTCGGCGATATCGCCAGCCAGCTTGTAGTAGAGCGGCAAGGCCTGGAGATTATAGAAGACCGTGCCGGCGTTCAGATAGGTCTGTTCCAGCCAGCCCAGCTTTTCCCGGTGCGGACAATCCGTCAGGATCGTGACCGTATTGCTCAGCACGGCGCGGCGGATCAGGGCGTGGGTGCGATTGAGGCGCTCGTCGCTACAGGCGAAGTCCCCA
>Ga0116226_10000538_pt1 | contig 32253 bp, 30 predicted proteins | sample S1TSphfallax_FD_89692 | JGI IMG/M metagenome (GOLD analysis project Ga0116226, IMG submission 89692) | Host-associated microbial communities from peat moss isolated from Minnesota, USA - S1T2_Fa - Sphagnum fallax MG | ecosystem: Host-associated > Plants > Peat moss > Unclassified | place: USA...
AGAGATTGCCGAGCTGCAGCAAGCCTTCCGGCATGTTCGGATGAACCGCCAGGGCTTCGCGAAAATACCGTTCCGCGGCGATGTTGTTGCCGTCACCGTGCACACAGACCCCAGCATTGAGCAGCGCGACCTCGGGGGTCGTGTACGAAGGGTCCTTCGCGACCTTGAGAAACAACTTCTCGCCTTCCGTCGCCTTGTGCGTCCGACACAGGAAACCCGCGTAACTGTTTTGGACCGACGGGTCTTTCTTCCCGAGGCGGGCGGCGGTCGCGAATGCACCCTCGGCGTCGGCCAGGTCATCCAGCCGCTCGTAGACGAGTCCGGCGGTTGCCTGCACCTGCGCATTCTTGGGATCTTCTTTGAGTGCGCGCTCGATGAAGCCGCGCGCGATAGTCAGCTTGCCGAGACGCATGTACTCGAGCGCGAGCTCGACGTTGACCGAGGCCGCGGCCTTGGGCGTGCGGCCCGGCGGAGGCGGCTGATTCGACACGCAGCCGGCGGCGAGCGCCGTGAGCACGAGGATGGTGAATCGTTTCATCGGACCCCCACGGATCGTTCGGAAGCCACGAGTCGCGTGCCGAGACGCACCACGGTTCGATCCGTGACCCGGCCGGCCAGCTGGCCGCAGGCGGCGTCGATGTCGTCGCCGCGCGTGCGGCGGATCGTGGCGATGACCCCCGACTCGTTGAGGATGTCGCGGAAGCGGACGATGGTCGCCGCCGGCGAGCGCCGATAGGAAGTGCCCGGGAACACATTGAACGGGATCAGGTTCAGTTTGGCCGGCCGGCCGCGCATCAGGCGCGCCAACTGCCTGGCATGTTCGGGCCGATCGTTGACCCCGTCCAGCATCACGTACTCGAAGGTCACGCTGCGTCCGTTCTGCTTGTCGAGGTAGTGCCAGCACGCGCTCAGGAGTTCGTCGATCGGATGCTTGCGGTTGATCGGCACCAGTTCATTGCGCAACTCATCGTTCGGGGCATGCAAGGACACCGCGAGCGCGACGTTGCATTCCTCTGCCAGCTTGTAGATTTGCGGCACGAGACCTGAGGTGCTCAAAGTCACGCGTCGGCGCGACAAGTCGTAACCCAGGTCGTCCATGAAGATCCGCATCGCGGGCACGACGTTGCGATAGTTCGCGAGCGGTTCGCCCATGCCCATGAGGACGATGTTCGTGATCTTGCGCCCCTCGCCGCGCGGGTCGCCCAACTCGCGCTGTGCCAACCAGACCTGGCCGACGATTTCGGCGACGCTCAGGTTGCGATTGAAGCCCTGTTGGGCCGTGGAGCAAAACGAGCAGTCCAGGGCGCAACCAACCTGGCTGGAGATGCACAGGGTGCCGCGGTCCGGCTCCGGAATGTAGACCGTCTCGATGCCCTGGGTCTGGTCCATGCGCAGCATCCACTTGCGCGTGCCGTCGGTGGATCGCTGTTCCGTGACGATCTCGGGCACGGAGATTCGCGCGACCTTCTCGAGTTCGGCGCGGAAGTCCTTGGCCAGGTCGCTCATCGTCGCGAAATCCGCGGCCCCATGCCGATAGATCCACTTCATCAGCTGACGGGCCCTGAAAGGTTTCGCCCCGAGGCGATCGGCCACGAACGCCTCGAGTTCCGCACGCGGCAAGCCGAGTAGATTTACAGGATCGCTCGACACCTTCAGTGCATTTCCTTGAAGCGGAAATCTGCGGTGTACGCTAACGCGTACGCGTGCAGACCTCGGTTTCACGAAAGAAAAATCCAATTTCGCGCGCCGCCGCGTCCGGTGCATCGGAGCCGTGCACGACGTTCTCGTCGATGCTCGTCGCCAAGTCGGCCCGGATCGTGCCCTTGTCGGCCTTCTTCGGGTCGGTGGCGCCCATGATTTCGCGATTCTTGGCGATCGCGCCCTCGCCTTCCAACACCTGCACGATCACCGGACCCGAGGTCATGAAACGCACGAGATCCTTGAAGAACCCACGCTCGCGATGCACGCCATAGAAGGCCTCGGCGTCGCCCTGGGACAGATGCAGCATGCGCGCGGCCACGATCCTCAAGCCCGCTTTTTCGAATCGGCCGTAGACTTCGCCGATCAGGTTACGGGCTACGCCGTCGGGCTTGACGATGGAAAGGGTGCGCTCAACTGCCATGATGACCTCGAAAAATTGGTGACGATAAATGTTGAGGAGCCGCCCCGAGCCCCCGGCAACGGGGACCCATGAGGGTCGCGGCCCGACAAAGATTTCGAAGTTTAACCGAGCAGCCGAACCCAAGCAATCGCAGTCGAAGGCGAAGTGCCTGAATCTTCTGGAAAATCTGGGGCGAAACGCGGGGGGAAATCAAACCCTCAGACGTTGAAACTCTCGCCGCAGCCACATTCGCCCTTGGCCTTGGGGTTTTGGAACTTGAAGGCCTCGTTGAGGCCCTGTTTGACGAAATCGACGACGGTGCCGTCGATCATCGGCAGGCTCGCCGCATCGACGATGACCTTGACGCCACGGGCTTCGAAGACCGCATCTTCGGCCCGAATCTCGTCGGCATAGTTGACGACGTAGGCGAAACCCGAGCAGCCGGTTTTCTTGATCCCGAGGCGCAGACCGAGACCCTCGCCGCGCTTGGAAAGATGGGTGCGAACGCGTTCCGCCGCAGATTCAGTCAAGGATATCGCCATGCTCACCGTCCTGTTCGGGCAAAGAGGCTTCGATTGGACATAGATAGCACGCCGCGACGGCGAACGCACGGAACCTGTTGCGCAGATTACGCAGCCGCTGCCGCAATCGCGGCGGCCCATGCATCTTCGACCACGAGCAGGCGCCCGAGTTTCGAGGCCGGCACCGCGAATCGCTGGGCGAGCGCCGCCAGCGGCTCCGGCAGCGCAGGATCGCGCCCCCTGCCGGCGGCCCGCTCGGCAACCCAGGCGGCCACGGCGATCGTGTGGGGACAGCCGAAGGCCAAGAACCGGGCCGACTCGATGCGGGCGGCGCCCGAACCGGGCCGCCAGGCAAGATCGAATTGCACCCACGTTCCGCTGGCGCGGCTCCCGGCAGCGCCGCGGGAGACGTCCGGGCCCGGCGCCAACTCCCCGGCGCCGGGCGCGGCCTCGAAATATCCCCGTGTCTGGTCGTTGTAATTCATTGCGACTGCCCGGCGATGCGACGCAGCCGAGTCAAGGCCGCGCCGAGGACGGCAATTGCCCGGTCGATATCCGCGTTCGCGGTATAGCGGCCGAGACTGAAGCGCAGGCTGCTCTCGGCCAGCCTCTCATTCCTCCCCAGCGAGCGCAGCACGTAAGAGGCTTCGTTGCTCGCCGACGCGCAGGCCGAGCCCGTGGATACAGCGAGATCCGCGCGTACGGCGGCGAGCAAGCTCTCGCCCTCGACGCCTTCGAAGGACACATTGAGCAAATGCGGGACCGCGTGCTCAGGCGCGCCATTGCGCAAGACGCCGCCAAAAGCGAGGATCCCCTGCCACAGCCGCTCCCGCAGCTGCGCGATCCGGGATCGTTCGGCGGCGGCAGCGATCGGGTCCGCAGTCGCCAGCTCGAACGCTGCGCCCATGCCGACCAGTTGATGCGTCGGCAGCGTACCGGATCGCAGATTGCGCTCCTGACCGCCGCCGAACTGCAGCGCCTCGAGGTGCACGCCGCGCCGCTGCGAGACCAGCAGTGCCCCGACGCCCTTGGGACCGTAGACCTTGTGGGCCGACAAGGACATCAGATCCACACCCCAACCGGTGAAGTCGACGGTGCTCTTGCCCAGGCTCTGTGCCGCATCGACGTGCAAGCGCGTACCGCCATGGCGCGCGCAAACGGCCGCGATCGCGGCGATGTCCTGGACTACGCCGATCTCGTTGTTGACGTGCATGATCGACACCAGCACGGTGTCCGGGGCAAGCGCGGCCGCGACCGCGTCCGCGCGGATCCGGCCGTCGCGCTCCGGCACCAGGTAGCTGACGCGCCAGCCGCGGCGCTCGAGTTCGCGACAGGGATCGAGCACCGCCTTGTGCTCCGTTTTCGCGGTCACGAGATGGCGGCCCTGGCCACGGTAATAATTCGCGACCCCAAATATTGCCAGGTTGTTCGCCTCGGTGGCGCCCGAAGTCCAGACGACCTCGCCAGGCGCGGCACCGACCGCGGCCGCGACTTGCGCGCGGGCCCGCTCAACGAGGCCATGTGCGTGCTCGCCGAAAGCGTGACTCGTCGAGCCGGGATTGCCGAACGCGCCCTGCAGCCCCAGGCATTCTGTCATGCGTGCCACCACTCGCGCATCGACCGGAGTCGTCGCGGCGTAATCGAGGTAAGTCGCGGCGCTCATGGGGAGGGCTTGGGTCGAGCCTGTCCGCGCTTGCCCTGCACGGCGCTCAAAATTCCCCGCAGAATGTTCAATTCATTGCGATCGAGCTGCGTTCGATTGAACAGGCGACGCAAACGCTCGAGCAGATGGCCGGTACGGTCCGCGAAATCGATCTCCTCGAGCACAGCCTCCAAATGGGCGTAGAAATGCTCCAGGTCCGCCGAAGCGGCGAGCGGCTGCTCCCACTGCACCTGCGAGCGCGGCTGCTCGCGGGCTAGCAGCAGCTCGTAGCTCAGCAGCTGCACCGACATGGCAAGGTTCAACGAGCAGTAGTCCGGATTAGCCGGGATGCGCACGAGCAGGTTGCAGTACTCCAGATCCTCGTTCGAAAGGCCGTAGCGCTCCGAGCCGAACAGCAGGGCCGTGCCGGTTCCAGCCGGGAGTGCGACGATGCGCTCGGCAACGTCCCGGGGCGTGACGAACTCCCAATGGAAGGAGCGCGGCCGCGAGGTCGTGCCGGCGACGAAGGCGCAATCGCCGATCGCCTCGGCGACCGAGGAGACGATTCTTGCCTGGGTCAGCACGTCGTCGGCGCCCGCCGCCAGCGCGTTCGCCTCGGGGTGCGGAAAGGCGCGCGGCCGTACCAGGCACAGGTCGCTCAAGCCCATGTTTTTCATCGCGCGCGCGACCGAGCCGATGTTGCCCGGATGGCTGGGATCAATCAAGACGATGCGAACGGGAACATGCATGCTCTGTTATTCTAGAACAACGTTATGCATCCACTGCTCAATATCGGTATGCGCGCCGCCAGGCGCGCCGGCGATCTGATCGTCCGCAGCCTCCCGCGCCTCGATGCCATCCAGATCGACACTAAGAGCCGCAACGACTTCGTCACCGACGTCGATCGCAAGGCGGAAGCCGAAATCATCGCGACCGTGCGCAAGAGTTATCCGGAACACGCCTTCTTGGCCGAGGAATCCGGCCGCAGCGGCGAGGGCGAATTCGTCTGGATCATCGATCCGCTCGATGGCACGACCAATTTCTTGCACGGTTTTCCGAGCTTCGCCGTCTCGATTGCGGTACAGCAGAAGGGACGTCTGCAGCACGCGATCATCTACGACCCGATGCGACAGGAATTCTTCACGGCCTCGCGCGGCGAAGGCGCGCAGCTCGAGGGCAAGAAGATCCGCGTCAGCACGCAGAAGACGCTCGAAGGCTCCCTGATCGGCACGGGTTTTCCATTCCGCGCCGGCGACACGCACGTCGACGATTATTTGGCGATCCTCAAGCTCGTCATGGGTGTCGCAGCCGGCATACGCCGGCCCGGCGCCGCCTCGCTCGATCTTGCCTACGTGGCCGCGGGACGGCTGGACGGTTTTTGGGAATTCGGTCTCTCGCCCTGGGACACGGCGGCCGGGGTGCTATTGATCCAAGAGGCGGGCGGACGCGTGGGCACGCCCACCGGCGCGGACTACGGTCTGGGACCGAACGTCGTCGCCGGCAACCCGAAGGTCTACGAAGCGCTGCTCGCCGCCATCGGTCCGCTGACGCCGCCCGCCCTGCGGGTTTGAAACCCCACCAGCGCCGGCGCGGATCAGGCCAGCGCGCTACGCTTGTAGCCGTACGAGAAATACACGACCAGACCGACCAGCGCCCAGCCGAGGAACGCCAGTTTCGTGAATAGCGGCAGCGAAAAGAACAAATACGCGCAGCCCACGATCGCGAGGGGACCTACGAACCAGACGATCGGCGTCCTGAACGGGCGCGGTCGGTAGGGCTGTTTCAGCCGCAGGATCATGACGCCGAGGGCGACCGCGAGAAAGGCGAACAAGGTGCCCCCGTTGGACAGATCGGCCAGCTTGCCGACCGGCAAGAAAGCCGACGTGGAGACGACGACGATGCCGGTGATGATCGTGACCACGTGCGGCGTCTTGAACCGTCCATGGATGCGTGTCAGGAAATCCGGCAGTAGACGGTCACGCGCCATGCAGAAAAAGATGCGCGTCTGCCCGTAGATCATCATCAGGATCACGGACGGCAGGGCCAGGAAAGCGGCCAGACCGATCAGTCGCGAGACCTTGTCCCAGCCGATCTGGCGCAACACAAAGGCGAGCGGCTCGTCGCTGCAGGCCAGAGCGCCCGCATAGATCGGCGCTTTGCAGGCCTGAACGAGCTCGGTGCTGCCTGGATCGAGTCCCTGCCCCGCCGCATCCATGACCGGTTGGGCGCCGATCGAACCGATCGCGCCGGCCGCGACGAGCAGATAGAACACGGTGCAAACGACCAGGCTGCCGATCAACCCGATCGGCATGTTTCGCTGCGGATTGCGCGTCTCCTCGGCCGCGGTCGACACGGCGTCGAAGCCAACGTAGGCGAAGAAGATCGACGCAGCCGCGCCGCTGATCCCGAGAAAGCCCAGTGGGGCGAAGGGGTGAAAGTTCGCCATCTTGATCACCGGTTCGGCGAGCGCGATGAACAGCACGAGCGCGGCGACCTTGATGCAGACGAGCACGGCGTTCACGGTCGCGCTCTCGCGCGTGCCGAGCACGAGCAAGGTCGTCACCAGGATCGCGATCACCACCGCCGGAACGTTGATCAGACCACCTGCGAAATAGCCCTTGGTGAATTCAAAGGGGATGCGCAGGTCGAAACTGTGCTCGAGCAGGGGCACGAAATAGTTCGACCAGCCGACCGAGACGGCGCTGGCCGCGACCGTGTACTCGAGGATCAGCGCCCACCCGACGATCCACGCAATCAGTTCGCCGAGCACGGCGTAGGAGTAGGTGTAGGCGGAGCCGGAAACCGGCACCATGGCCGCGAGTTCGGCGTAGCAAAGCGCGGTGACGGCGCAGACGGAGCCTGCGATGACGAACGAGAGCATCATGCCGGGGCCGGCCTTTTGCGCGGCTTCCGCCGTCAACACGAAGATGCCCGTGCCGATGATCGCGCCGACGCCCAGCATCATGAGCTGGAAGGCGCCGAGGGACCGATGCAGGGACTTCTTCTCGGCACTCGCTAAAATGGCATCCAGCGGCTTAATGCGCCAATTCATTGCGTCTCCCGGTTTTTTTGCGACGCCCGACTGTAACGGCTTTCGCGGCGGGCATACAAACAATTTACAGAAGAGCGGCGGATCGATTCATCCCGGTGCGTTCAAGCGTCGCCGTCGCCCGATCTCGGCGCATCACGCGAGCGCTTGGCCGCCTGGATCGTGAGGCCTTCGACCACGGCGGAAAAGGCCAGCGCGAAATACAAGTAGCCTTTGGGTATCTCGAACGCGAGCGCCTGGGTGATCAGGGACGCACCGATCAACAGCAGAAAGGCGAGCCCGAGCACCTTGAGCGAGGGATGGCGATTGATGAATCGGCTGACCAGCGAGGAAATCAGCATCATCACGCCGACCGCGCAAACGATCGCCGCGACCATGACTTCGATGTGATTCGCGAGTCCGACCGCCGTGAACACCGAATCGAGCGAGAACACGACGTCGATGATGCCGATCTGAACGACGGTGGCCCAGAAGCCGTCCAAGAACCCGGAACGCCGTTCGACGCGCCTGCCGGCGAGCATCGCACGCAACTCGAGCACGCTCTTGACGACGAGGAACAGGCCGCCCGCGCCCAGGATCGCCGCCCGACCGGTCACGCCAAACCCCGCCAATGCGAACAGCGGCGTGGTCAGTGTCGCGATCCAGGTGATCGAAAAGAGGAGGCCGAGACGGGTCAGCATCGCAAAGCCTAGGCCGAGCAGCCGGCCGGCGGCCTGGCGCGCGGGCGGCAGACGGCTCACGAGCAAGGACAGAAACAGAATATTGTCGATGCCGAGGACGATTTCCAGCGAGGCCAGGGTCGCGAAGGACAACCAGGTCTGGGGGTCACGCAGAAGTTCCATGACCGCACTCTAGCTCAGGTGCGGCCGCCCGGCCCAGCAGGGGTCGCCGATGGGCGATGGATCAGGGCAGGCCGTCGACTTCTTCGGGCTTGGTCAGCTTGCGTTCGAGCAGATCGTCGTTGCGCAGGCCGAAATCGAGCGCGAGCGCCGCGGAAATGTAAATCGACGAATAGGTGCCGGCGATGATGCCGATCACCAGGGCGGCGGAGAAGCCGTGCAGGGTCTCGCCGCCGAAGATCAAGAGGGCGACGACGACGAGGAGGGTCACCAACTTGGTCATCAGCGTGCGGGAGAGAGTCTGGTTGATGGACTCGTCGATGACCTGGGCGATGCTCAGCTTGCGCGCGGTGCGGGCACGCTCGCGGACACGGTCGAACACGATGACGGTGTCATTGAGCGAGTAGCCGATCACCGCGAGGATCGCTGAGATCGCCGTGAGATCGAAGGTCATCTGCGAGACCGCGAAGAAACCGATCACGCAGATCGGGTCGTGCAGCACGGCGAGAATCGCGCCGAGCGCGAGCTTGAACGTGAAGCGCAGCAGCACGTAGATCGCAATCAAGATCAGCGTCGCGACCAGCGCCCAGGCGCCCTTGACGAACAACTCCTGGCCCACCTGCGGACCCACGACCGAGGTGCTCTGTACCTTGACGCCCGGGTCGACGGTGGTGAAGACCGAGAGGATCCGCGCGCCGATCTGGTCGCCCTTGACGTTCGGATCGGGCGGCAGGCGGACGCGGATGTCGCGCGAACTGCCGAAGACCTGGAGCTGGGCATCGGCGACGCCGGCTTTGCCGAGCGCGGTGCGCAGCTGGTCGAGGTTCGGCGCCTGCGGGAAGTTGGTCTCGACCACGACGCCGCCCGTGAAGTCGATGCCGAGATTCAGACCGCGCACGCCGACCAGGACCAGGGATCCCACGATCAGAACCGCGGACAGGCCGTACCAGACCTTGCGCGTGTTCATGAAGGGGAAGCGGGTTACCTTGTGAAAAAATTCCATGTTCTTGTGTCGTCCCGAGTTTGCTTCAATGGCGCGTCGCGCCGTTCAGATCGACAAGCCGTCGAGCTTGCGCCTGCCGCCGTAGATCAGCTGCACCAGGGCGCGACTGCCCATGAGGGACGTGAACATCGAGGTCGCGATGCCGAGCACGAGCACGACCGCGAAGCCGCGGACGGCGCCGGTGCCGAACAGCCACAACACGAGTCCCGCGATCAGCGCCGTCACGTTCGAATCGGCGATCGCCGAGAAGGCGCGCTCGAAACCCGCGGTGATCGCGGCACGCGGCGAGACGCCGTTGCGCAACTCCTCGCGTATGCGCTCGTAGATCAAAATATTCGCATCGACGGCCATGCCGACCGTAAGCACGACGGCGGCAATGCCGGGCAGCGTCAGTGCGGCGCCTACGATCGACAGCAACGCGGTCAGCAGCACGACGTTCGCGATCAGCACGAGGTCCGCGATCAGTCCGAACACCTTGTAATAAATACCCATAAACAGGAAGGCTGCGAGCATGCCGAACACCATGGCATCGACGCCCTGGGCGATGTTCTTCTCGCCGAGCGTCGGGCCGATCGCACGTTCCTCGATCGGCGTCAGCGGCGCAGCGAGGCCGCCGGCGCGCAGCAGCAGCGCGAGTTCCCGGCCTTCTTCCGGGTTGATGCCCGTGATCGAGAAGTTGTTGCTGAACACGCCGCGAATCGTCGCCTGGTTGATGACGTTCTCGGTCGTCCGGTCGACATCCACGCCGGCGGCGTTCTTCTCGCGCGACCGGTCGATGAACACGACGGCCATCAAATGCCCGATGTTCTCCTGGGTGTTCTTCAGCATCTTCGCCGCGCCGCGGCTGTCGAGGCCGACCGAAACCGCCGGACCATCCTGCGAGTTGGGCTGAAACGTAGCATCGGTCAGCTCGTCGCCGGTAACGACGACTTCGCGCTTCAGAAGCACGGGCCGCTTGTCGCGCGTGTAATAGAGTTTGGTGCCGAGCGGCACGTGGCCCGTGGCGGCCGCCTCGAGCGCATTGTCGTTCTCGTCGACCATGCGAAACTCGAGCGTCGCGGTCTTGCCCAGGATCTTCTTCACCTCGGCCGAATTCTGCAAACCCGGCAGCTGGATCGCGATCTGGTCCACGCCCTGGCGCGCGACCTGGGGTTCGGAGACGGCAAGTTCGGGGCTGTTCAAGCGATTGCGCAGGATGACGATGTTTTGCTGGACGGCGTCGTCCTCGCGCTTCTTGATCTCGTCGGCGGTCAACGCGAGCTGCAGCGCGGGCGCCCCATCGACGGTCACGTCGGTGAAGCTCATGTTGCGGTTGTCGGCGACGATTGCCGCCTTGCCTTTCGCGAAACCATCCGCGTCGCGAAACAGCACCTGCACGCGGTTGTGCGGATAATCCACGACCACGTCCTGGTAGGCGACGCGGGCATTGCGCAGCGAGGCACGAAAATCCTGCTCGTCGTGATCGAGCTGCTGCTTGATCGCGCCCTGCACGTCGACCTCGTAGACGAGGTAGACGCCGCCGCGCAAGTCCAGGCCCAGCTTGAGCGGATTGAGGCCGAAATTGCGCATCCACTCCGGAACCCGCGAGGCCTTGGACAGCGCGATCGTGTACTGATCGTGACGTGCTTCGGCGACGATGTCGCGCGCCTTCAGCTGCTCCTCGGTGCTCGCGAAGCGCAGGGTGAGGCGACCTTGCTCGAGGAACGCGCCCGTCGGCACGACGCCCTTGTCGGCGAGCAATTTTTCGATCGCGACGCGATCGCCCTGGTCCAGAGACGCGCCGTCCTTGGCGAACTGCAGGGCGCTCTGCTCGCCGAACAGATTCGGCACGGCGAACAAGATGCCGATGAGGACGACGACCGCCACGAGCGCGATCTTCCAGCGCGGATACGAAATCATGCGTTCTTGACCGTACCCTTGGGCAGCAGCAGGGTCACTTGAAACTTCTGCAGCTTGATCTGAACGCCGGGGGCGATCTCGAGCGTGAGGAACTGATCACCGACCTCGACGACCTTGCCGAGAATCCCGCCGGTGGTCGCCACCTCGTCGCCGGCGGCGATCTTCGCGAGCATCTCCCGCTGCTCCTTGGCGCGCTTGTTCTGCGGCCGGATCAATAGGAAGTAGAAGACGACCAGGAGCAAGGCCGGCAACATCAAGGCGGACAGCACGCCCTGACCGCCGCCGGCGCCACCGCCGCCGAGCAGCGATTGGGCAGAGGCGGAGCTGATGAAGAAATCCATAAGTTTTACCCGTTATGCGGCGATGGCTGCCGCGCAAAGCCGGGCATTATACCGAAACCGCTGCGAAAAACCGGGCCTCAGGACGGGCTTTCAGGCCTGCCGCGGCCGGGCCCGGCCAGCCCCGGCGCAGCCCCGGCGCAGGCCCGGTGCGGCGCTAGGCGGTCGGTGCGGTCTGACCCAGCATGGCGTAGAACTCGGCGGTGTAGGCGTCGAGTCGACCAGCCTCGATGGCGGCGCGGATTTCTCGCATCAGGCGTTGATAGAAATACAGGTTGTGAATCGTGTTGAGTCGGCACCCTAGTATCTCGTTGCACTTGTCGAGGTGGCGCAGATAGCTGCGGCTGTAGTGCCGGCAGGTGTAGCAGGCGCAGTCGACCTCGATCGGGCCGGTGTCGCGCGCGTGCACCGCGTTCCGGATGTTCAAGGGGCCGCGGCGCGTGAACAAGTGGGCATTGCGCGCATGCCGCGTCGGCATCACGCAATCGAACATGTCGATGCCCCGCCGCACCCCCTCGAGGATGTCCTGGGGTCGCCCCACCCCCATGAGATAGCGGGGTTTTGCGACCGGCATGTGCGGCATCAAGCCGTCGAGAACCGCGTTTCGTTCGTCTTCGCTCTCTCCGACCGCGAGCCCGCCTACCGCGAGCCCCGCGAATCCAATCTGCTCGAGAGCCTCGAGCGAGGCCAGGCGCAGATTCGCGTGCACGCCTCCCTGCACGATGCCGAACAAGGTGCCGGGCGGTCCGGCAGCCGCGACGTCCGCTCCGTCTGAGTAATAGGCGCGAAAGCCGCGGGCGGCCCAGCGCATCGACAATTCCATCGAGGCGCGCGCTTCCGTCTCGGTCGCCGGATACGGCGTGCATTCGTCGAAACTCATCGCGATGTCGCTGCCGAGGACGGTTTGAATGCGCATCGACTCCTCGGGCGAAAGGAACACCGCCGACCCATCGACGGGCGATCGGAAACTCGCTCCTGCCTCGGTGATCTTGCGCATCTTGGCGAGACTGAACACCTGGAAGCCGCCCGAATCGGTGAGGATGGGCCGGTGCCAGTGCATGAACCGATGCAGCCCGGCATGCGCGCCGATCACCTCCAGTCCGGGGCGCAACCACAAGTGGAAGGTGTTGCCGAGCACGATCTCAGCGCCCAGGTCCTCGAGCTCTTCCGGCGTCATCGCCTTGACCGTGCCGTAGGTTCCGACCGGCATAAAGGCGGGAGTTTCGACGCTGCCGCGCGAGAATTGCAGACGGCCACGCCGCGCCCGGCCGTCCAGCGCCAGGTGTTCGAATCGCAGGGAGCGACCCGCCTCGCGCGCGTCAGCTTGAGTCATGGTGCGCCCACTCCGGCTGGTCGGTCCTTGCAGGCCGGATCGGGCGTCAGGAACATCGCATCCCCGTAACTGAAAAACCGGTAGCGCGACGCCACGGCATGCGCGTAGGCCGCGAGCAGACGTTCGCGGCCCACGAACGCGGCGCAGAGCATCAGCAAGGTGGATTCCGGCAGATGGAAATTCGTGAACAGCGCGTCGATGACGCGAAATCGATGGCCGGGTTTGATGAAAATCCGCGTCTCGCCGCGCATCGGCGCGAGTTCCCCGGAGCCTGCGGCGCTCTCGAGACTGCGCACGACCGTCGTCCCGATCGCGATGACGCGGCCACCCGCGGCGCGCGTCGCGGCGATCGCAGCACAGGTGGCCGCGGATACATCAATCGTCTCGGCGTGCATGACGTGGGCATCGATGTCGTCCTCGCGCAGCGGCTGGAACGTGCCGGCGCCGACGTGCAAGGTCACGAAGGCGTGCCGGATTCCCCGGGCGGCGAGCGCCGCGAACATTGCGGCATCGAAATGCAGTCCAGCGGTGGGCGCCGCCACGGCCCCCGGCACGCGCGCGTAGATCGTTTGATAACGCTCCCGGTCCGCGGCCTCGGGCGCCCGGTCGATGTAGGGCGGCAAGGGCATTTGCCCGTGAGCCTCGAAAAACCCGAGCACGTCGCAATCGAACTGGAAATGAAACAGCGCGCCGTCGCGGCCGAGCAGACGGGCGACATGGCCGCCCGGCAAGCTGAGCTCAGCGCCGGGACGCAAGCTCTTGCCGGCACGTACATGCAGCAAGGCGGTGGTTGCGCCGGATGCGCGTTCGAGCAGCATCTCGAGGCGCCCACCCGTGCTTCGCCGCGCAAAAACCCGCGCCGGGATCACCCGGGTGTCGTTGAAAACCAGCAGGTCCTCGGGTGTCACAAGTTCCAGAAAATCGCGAAACCCCAGGTCGCGCAGGCTGCCGGTCGCCCCGTCGAGGACCAACAAGCGGCTCGCGGCGCGTTCGACCGGCGGATGTTGGGCGATCAGCTCACGGGGCAATTCGAATTGGAAGTCGAGGCGGCGCATGATCGCGCGCATACTACCAAGGCTCGCGATCGCTTATACTGCCGCCGCTGACGCGCCCGGATGGCGGAACTGGTAGACGCGCCGGACTCAAAATCCGGTTCTTTCACGAGAGTGTGGGTTCGATTCCCTCTCCGGGCACCAGCTCCTGAATATTTTCAAAGACGCTGGACCTCTATTGAATTTTTGCAGCAATTGCGGCTCGACCGTCACCCTCAAGATACCGGACGGGGATCATCTGCCGCGGTACGTGTGCCAAAGCTGCCACGTGATCCATTATCAAAATCCGAAACTCGTGCTCGGCTGCGTGCCCGAATGGGAAGGCCGCATCTTATTGTGTCGCCGCGCCATCGAGCCGCGCCTGGGGTTCTGGACCGTGCCTGCGGGCTTCATGGAAAACGGCGAGACCCTGCAGGACGCCGCCGCGCGGGAATGTCAGGAAGAGGCGCTCGCCACGGTCGAGATCGGCTCCCTGCTCGCCCTGGTGAGCGTCACGCACGCAGGCCAGGTCCACGTTATGTTCCGTGCGAAACTGCTGCGCCCTGAATTCGCGGCCGGTCCGGAAAGCTTGGAGGTCGGCCTCTATGCGGAAGCCGAGATACCCTGGGACGAGATTGCCTTTCCGAGCGGCGAGTTCACGCTGCGGCACTACTTTTCGGACCGCGCGGCGGGCCGCGAGGATCACCACTTCGCGGAGCTGAACCGCCCCATGAAGATCTAGGGCGGTTCCGCCCTCAACAGCTGGCGGCCTCCACTAGCGACTGTGGCACAATACCGCCCTCGCGAAAACTCAAGAAGGGTAAGTCATGGCCTTTGTGGTCACCGAAAGCTGCATCAAGTGCAAGTACATGGATTGCGTGGAAGTCTGTCCCGTCGACTGTTTCCACGAGGGCCCGAATTTCCTCGTCATCGATCCGGACGAGTGCATCGATTGCACCCTCTGCGAACCGGAGTGTCCGGTCGAGGCGATCTATTCCGAGGAAGAAATCCCGGACGGCCAGGAGAATTTCAAGCAGCTGAACGCGGAGCTCGCCAAGAAATGGCCCGTCATCAGCGAGAAGCGCGATGCGCCGGCGGATGCCGACAGCTGGAAGGGCGTGCCGGACAAGCTGAAGCTCCTCGAGCGCTAGCGGACGGTGCCCGCAGCGGCGCCTCAGCGCTTGGCGAGCTGCACCTCTTTGAGCTTTTGCACGAGTTCCTGCGGCGGCAAATAGCCCCCGACGATCTCGCCGTTTTCTGCGACGATGGCGGGTGTGCCTTGCACACCGATGGCTTCGCCGAGAGCGTATTCACGCGCCACGGGCGTCTGACCACAAGTCTTGCTCAGATCGAGTGTCGCGCCCGACTTCGCCCGCGTCAGTGCCTCGTTGCGATTCGGCGAACACCAAACCGCCTCGGCCTTGCGCCAACTTTCCGTGTTGGGCCCGGTCCTGGGGAAGAATACGTAGCGGACCCGCACGCCCAGCTTATTCAACTCGTCGATCTGGCTGTGCAGCTTGCGGCAATAGGCGCAGTCGACGTCGGTGAACACCGTGACCGTGTAGCGCGGATTGGGCGGCGAGAAGATCACCATCTGCGATTCCGGCACGGCACCGATCATGGCGATGCGCGCATGGGTGCGCAGGTCCTCGGTGAGATTCGCGCGCGTGTCGAGATCATAGAGGTTGCCGTCGATGAAATACTTGCCGTCGGCGGTCAGATAGCTGACTTGGGCACCCTGGACGAACTCGTAGAGTCCGGCGATCGGCGAGGGGCGCAAATCTTCGAGCTTCGTACCCTCGGGCAGGCGCTTGAGCAGGGCCACGCGAGGATCCTTCGCGATCGCCGGCGCTGCCGCGGACGCCGCATCCTTCGCAGCTGCTGCCTCCTTGGCGGCGGCTGCATCGTCCGCCTGCGCACCGCTTGCCGCAAGGCAGGCCAGTATCAGGCTCAGGGCCGCGCAGGTGGCGGCGAAGATCGAACGGTTCATGCTGGGCGGTTCCTTGGCATCGGGTTACGAGATTGGACTCCGGCGCGGCGAAGAGGTTCAAGCCGGCGCGAAGGATCACGACGATGATTCTAGCAGAGCCTCATCCAGCAGACCGACGCTCCAGCAGACCGACGCTCCAGCAGACCCTCGCTCAACCGCGCGGATGATGCGCTGTATGCAGTTCCTTGAGTCGCTCGCGCGCAACGTGCGTGTAGATCTGCGTCGTCGACAAATCGCTGTGGCCGAGCAGCATCTGCACCACACGCAGATCGGCGCCATGATTCAACAGGTGCGTGGCAAACGCGTGGCGCAGCGTGTGCGGGGAGAGCTCCTTCTCGACGCCCGCCTTCTTCGAATAGCGTTTGATGATGTGCCAGAAGGCCTGACGGGTCATCCGGTCGCCGCGGCGGGTGGGAAACAGATACTCGGTTTGCCGTTCGAGCAATATCTCGGTGCGCGGACCCTGCATGAACCGCTGCAGCCAGCCGACGGCCTCGTCGCCCAGCGGAATCAGTCGCTCACGGTTGCCCTTGCCGACGACGCGCATGACGCCCTGGTTGAGATTCACCTGATTGTGCTTGAGGCTCACGAGTTCGGAGACCCGCAGACCCGTCGCATAGAGCACCTCGAGCATCGTTCGATCGCGATGGCCCAGGGGGTCGGTCACGGTCGGCGCCTCGAGCAGCGCATCGACCTCCGCCTCGGTCAGCGACTTCGGCAGGGAACGGCCGATCTTGGGCATCGCGATCTGCGCGGTCGGATCGTCGCGGATGACCTGCTCGCGCACCATGAAACGGTAGAAGCGTCGGAAGCTGGACAACTGCCGCGCCGTCGACCGCGGCCGGGAGCCGCCCTCGACGCGCGCCGCGATGAAACCCAACAATTCGATCCGGGTGGCCTTGAGCAAGGAGCTGGCGCGCGCCTCGAGCCAGCGGGCCAGCGACGTCAAATCCGCGCGATAGGCAGCGAGCGTGTTGGCCGAAAGGCCGCGTTCCATCCACACGGCATCGAGAAAGCGTTGCAGCGCCGGGTCCACCGGCTCCGTCTGCGGAGGTACCTTTGCTTCCGAGGTCCGTGTATAAACCGTTCGTTTCAGAGCCGTCGCCATAAGTTTCCAGGTGCTTATATTCGCTGCAAATTGCCGCGGTTTTGCGTTTACAGTCCGCAGTATGCGAGCCGCATCTGCGAGTCGGCGTGACCCGAATCACAGTAACGTGAACTATTAACATAAGGAGAACCAGATCACAGAACTCAACCCAATACCGGATGCGGACCGGCCCGGCGCGCCGATTTCCGTAGGGTTGTGGCTCTATGCCGCCTACGGTCTGATCGCATTCTTGACGCTGGCGATTTCCGCCTTGGTCGTGAATTTGTTCGTGCCCTCATTGCGCACGAGGCGCCGGGTCGCCGCGTGGTTCGCGAGGGCTTTTTTCCGGGTGGCGGGTATCCCGCTGCGGATCGAGGGGATCGACCGGCTACCCTCGGTGCCCTGCGTCGTGGTCGCGAACCACGCCAGCTACATCGACGGCGTTGTCGCCTGCGCGGCGCTGCCGCCTGACTTCGCCTTCGTCATCAAGAAGGAAATGGTCCGTGTCCCGCTCGCCGGATTGCTCCTGAGGCGTCTGGGCTCGGAGTTCGTCGATCGCTTCGACCGGCAGCAGAGCGCGAACGATGCGCGGCGCATATCGAAGACGGCCTCGACCGGCCAATCCCTGGTATTTTTCCCTGAGGGGACGTTCACCACAGCTCGGCAAATCGGCAAATTCCTGCGCGGGGCCTTCGCGACCGCCTCGAGGGCGGAAATGCCGATCGTGGCGGCGGCGATCCACGGGACACGCGACGTTCTGCCGGCGGACAGCATTCTATTGCGGCGCAAACCGATTCGTTTTGAGGTCTTGCAGGTGCTCTACGGCAACGATGCGCGCACGATCAGCCGCGAGGTGATTGCGAAGGCGGTGGCGGAACCCCTGGCTTGAGGTGGCCTTCGGGCGCCCTGGCACGACCCACTGGCCCGGCCCAGTCGCGGTCCTGGCACAGGGCCAGTGGGGCGGGCGTCCATGCCCTAGCCATGCCCAAATCCATTGGCAATCCGTCGTATGCGGCGTCCTTGGCCTATCAACATGGTGTTCCCCACCTAGGTAAGCGACAACCGGGTGCGAATCCCCTCACGACCGCCGAATCTTTTTTGCATCGCGCGGATAGTTGTTTTCAAGCCAGGAGGTTTGTGGTCTAGTACGCGACCCTTTTTTTACTGCGACCATTGGTAATCCGCGCAGCGGACGCGCGTGGCGGAGGTTTGCTGGATGAGCGAAGAACAGCGTGATGTCATGGAGTACGAGGTCGCCATCGTCGGCGGCGGCCCGGCCGGCCTAGCGGCGGCGATCCGCTTGAAACAACTCAAACCGGACGCGAGCGTCTGTCTGCTCGAGAAAGGCGCGAGTTTCGGGGCTCACTCCTTATCGGGTGCGGTTTTGGAGCCGGGACCGCTCGACGCCTTGCTCCCGGACTGGCGCGCACGTGCGCCTGCGACCTGCGTGGTGGCGACGCGCGACGAGTTCTCCTTTCTCACGCGTCGGCGGCGTTACAAGCTGCCGACTCCGCCGCAGATGGCGAACCACGGCAACCTCATCATCTCCCTCGGCCAGTTGACGCCCTTGCTGGGGCAGGCGGCCGAACGCGCCGGCGTCGACGTTTTTCCGGGATTCGCCGCGGCCGAGGCACTGTTCGACGGCGCAGGAGCGGTCAAAGGCGTCCGCATCGGCGACATGGGCGTCGAGAAAAACGGCGATCACGGTCCTAATTTCGCGCTGGGACCTGAAATTCACGCCAAACTGACAATTTTCGCCGAAGGCTGCCGCGGCAGCGTGTCGAAGCAGTTGATACGCCGCTTCCAGCTCGATGCCGGCAAATCGCCACAAACCTACGGCTTAGGCTTCAAGGAACTGTGGCAGTTGCCTCCGGGCCGCGGCGAACCGGGCCTCATTCAGCACACGCTCGGCTGGCCCTTGGACTCGAACACCTACGGGGGCAGCTTTCTCTACCACCTAAACGACGACCGGGTGTACGTCGGCTTCGTCCTGGGGCTGGATTACGAAGACCCGCGCTTGAAACCCTTCGAGGCTTTCCAGCAATTCAAGAATCACCCCTCGGTTCGCGGTTTGCTCGAGGGCGGGGAAATTCTCGCCGCCGGGGCGAGAACCGTGATCGAGGGCGGCTATCAATCCATGCCGACGCTGGAGATGCCCGGTGCGCTGCTCGCGGGCGACGCCGGGGGCACCTTGAACACACCCAAGATCAAGGGCATCCATCAAGCAATCCGCTCCGGCATGACCGCCGCCGAACACTATGCGGAAACCGGCACGAGCGCCGGGTTCGATGCTCGCTGGCGCGCATCGGCGGGCGGCCGCGAGTTGCACAAGGTGCGCAACATCCGTCCGGGATTTCGGCGCGGCCTGTGGCTGGGACTCGCCAACGCGGCACTCGAGACGATCACGGCGGGCAAGCTGCCGTGGACCTTGCCGAATCACGCCGACCACTCGGCACTCAAGACTTTGGATTCCTATACGTCCCCTGACCGGGACTGGGGCGAGCGTGAACTACCGCCCCGGGACCGTCTTGCCTCGGTGTTCTTCGCCGCCACGGTGCACGAGGAAAATCAGCCGGTGCACCTGCACGTCGCCGATACGTCCGTTTGTGCGACTCGCTGCGCCCGGGAGTTCGGCAACCCGTGCACGAACTTTTGCCCCGCGAACGTCTACGAGATGATCGACGACGGCGCGGGCGGCCGGAGACTGCAGATCAACTCGTCGAATTGCGTGCACTGCAAGGCCTGCGACATCAAGGAGCCGTACGAAGGCCAGATCACCTGGGTCACACCCGAGGGTGGATCGGGACCGAATTATCAAGGTCTGTAGGCAGGCGAGACCCCGGTGAACGACGCAGCTTCGATCGAGGCGCGGCTCGCGCACGAGGTCGGGGCGAATCGGCTCGAGGCCGATCCGGCCCAGCAAGGCGCGGCGCGCCGTCTCGACGCCCTCGCGGTACGACTGAACGCGCAGCCGGCGCCGGGCTGGTTTCGGATGCGCGCCTCGACTGGCGCGGCGTCCGGCATCTATCTTTGGGGCAGCGTCGGCAGGGGCAAGACCTTGTTGATGGATCTGTTCTTCGACTCGCTGCGGTTTGCGCAGCGGGAACGCCGGCATTTCTACCAATTCATGCAGACCGTCCACGCAGAGTTGCGCGCGAGCGCCGGCCGCGAACGCCCTCTCGAGGACGTCGCGGCGCGGCTCGCGGAGCGCAGCCGGGTGATCTGCCTCGATGAATTCCTGGTCCTGGACATCGCCGACGCCATGATACTGGCGGGACTGCTCGACGGACTCCTGCGCCGGGGCGTGAGCCTCGTCGCAACCTCCAACCGGCCGCCGCGGGACTTGTACAAGGACGGACTGCAACGGCAACGATTCTTGCCGGCCATCGACCTGCTGGAGCGGCGTCTCGAAGTTCTAGAGCTGGGAGGGGACACCGACTATCGTCAACGTTCCTTGCAAGCCGGCCGCACCTATTGGCCGTCCGATGCGCCCGGCAGCGAGTCGGAATTGGAACGCCTGTTCGGCCTCGCCTGCGGTGCAAACCGCAGCGGCCCCACCAGCTTGGCCGTGCAGGGTCGCCCGATCGCGGCCCGCGACAGCGGCGCCGACGCCGCGTGGTTCGAGTTCGCAGCCTTGTGCGCCACGACGCGCAATGCCGCCGATTATCTGGAACTGTCGCAGCGGTACCGGACCCTGGTCGTCTCGCACGTGCCGCGCTTCAGGAGCGAGGACGACGACGCCGCGCGGCGATTCCTCACCTTGATCGACGCGCTCTATGATCGCGGCCGGACGATCGTGCTGTCGGCGGCGGCGGAACCCGCCGACCTCTATCACGGCGAGCGGCTGCGCTTCGAGTTCGAACGAGCCGCGAGTCGGCTCGTCGAAATGCGCTCGCAACGCTACCTGGCCGAGCACCCTCCTCCGTGAAGCGTCGCCCGCCCGGCCCTGGCATAATGAACCGGATGAGGACGGACATAAGCTTTCGGATTCCCCGCCACCGCGTGCTCGACGAACTCGGCCGTGTCACGGCCGAGTTGCCGGCCTTCGCGCACGACGCCGAGGACATGCGGCGCATGTACCGGCTGATGACTCTGGCGCGCGTCTTCGACGCCAAAGCGGTGAATTTGCAGCGGACCGGCCAGCTCGGCACCTATGCCTCCTGCCTGGGCCACGAGGCGACGCACGTCGGCGTCGCCGCAGCCATGCGGCCGGAAGACGTGCTCGCGCCGGTCTATCGGGAATATGCGACGCAGATGTGGCGCGGCGTGACGATGCGCGAGATCCTTTTGTACTGGGGCGGCGACGAGCGCGGCAACGACTTCGCGACACCGAGACAAGATTTCGCCTGGTGCGTGCCGATCGCGACACAGACCCTGCATGCGGCCGGCGCGGCGATGGCCTTCAAGATCCGGCGCGAGCCGCGCTGTGCGCTCGCGTTCATCGGCGACGGCGGCACGTCCGAGGGCGCATTCTACGAGGCGCTCAATCTCGCGGGCGCGCGCACCCTGCCGGTCGTCTTCGTGATCGTCAACAACGGCTGGGCGATTTCCGTGCCGGTCGCCTCCCAGACCTCGGCCGAAACCCTGGCGCAAAAGGCCGTGGCCGCCGGGATTCCGGGCTTTCAAGTCGACGGTAACGACGTGATCGCGGTCCGGGAACTGACGGCGAAGGCGCTCGCCGTGGCCCGCGACGGCGGCGGTCCGGCCGTCATCGAGGCGCTGACCTACCGTCTCAGCGATCATACGACGGCCGACGATGCGAGCCGCTACCGTTCACCCGAAGTGGTCCGGCAGGCCTGGGCCCAGGAGCCCCTCGTGCGCCTGCGCAAACACCTGGTCGACGCCGGTTTCTGGGACGCTTCCCGGGAGCAGTTGCTGCTGGAGGATTGTGCGGCCCAGGTCGAGGCGGCCGTCGCCGAATACCTCGGCACGCCGAAACAGTCGACCGATGCGATGTTCGAACACCTGTTCGCACAGCCCACCGCGCAGCTGCTCGAACAACGCGAAACCGCACGCCGGTATGCCGGCAAGTCCGGCAGCCACTGACGATGCCCAAGGTCACGATGATCGAGGCGATCGCGATGGCGCATGCTTGGGAAATGCAGGCCGACCCCAACGTCGTGGTGATCGGTCAGGATGTCGGCGCCAACGGCGGGGTCTTCCGCGCCACCGCCGGTCTGCAGCAGCGTTTCGGCACCGATCGGGTCCAGGATACGCCGCTCGCTGAGGCGATGATCGCCGGCATGTCGGTGGGCATGGCCGCGCAGGGCTTGAAGCCCGTGGCCGAGATCCAGTTCATGGGTTTCATCTATCCGGCGCTCGATCAAATCATCAATCACATGTCGCGCATGCGCTACCGGACACGTGGACGGCTCAGCTGCCCTGTCGTGATCCGCACCCCCCACGGCGGGGGCATCCATGCGCCCGAACATCATTCGGAGAGCACCGAGAGCTTGTTGTGCCATGTTCCCGGCATTCGCGTCGTGATCCCCTCCTCGCCTGCGCGCGCCTACGGCCTGTTGCTCGCCGCGATCCGTGATCCGGATCCGGTCGTATTCCTGGAGCCCGCCCGTCTCTATCGGGCGGTGCGTCAGGAGGTCGCCGACGACGGACGCGCCCTGCCGCTCGATGTGTGCTTCACCTTGCGCGAAGGCGGCGACGTGACGATCGTCACCTGGGGCGCGATGACCGCGGAAGTGCTGCGCGCGGTCACGGAATTGGACAAGGAGGGAGTCAGCGCCGAAGTCCTCGATCTCGCAACCTTGAGTCCGATCGACAGCGGCACCATCCTCGCTTCGGTCGCGAAGACGGGCCGGCTCGTCATCGTGCACGAGGCGGCACGCAACGTCGGCGTGGGCGCGGAAATCGCCGCGCTGGTGGCCGAACACGGACTCTACGATCTGCAGGCGCCGATCCAACGCGTCGCCGGCTACGACACCGTCATGCCCTTGTTCCGACTCGAACAGGAATACATACCGAGCGTGCGACGCATCGTCGATGCGGTCCAGGCGACGCTCGCGGCCTAGAGAACCGAAGCACGATGACGACATTCAAACTTCCGGATTTGGGCGAAGGTCTGGCCGAGGCCGAAATCGTCACTTGGCACGTTGGCGTGGGCGACACGGTCAGCGTCGATCAGCCGATGGTCTCGGTCGAAACGGCCAAGGCCGTGGTCGATCTGCCCGTGCCGTTCAGCGGCGTGGTCGAACGCCTGCACGCCGGCCCGGGCGACATCGTGCCGACCGGCGCGCCGCTGATCGACGTCGCACCGACCGTTGCTGCGAGCACCGCCGCCGGCGCCGGGCGCCCCGACGCGACCGCTGCGAACTCCGCCACGGTCGTCGGCACGGTGCCGAGCAGCGATGAAGAACTGATCGAGACCTTCAGCTATGCCCGCCCGCCCGCGGCCGCGCCGGTCCGGGGGCGCGCGGTTCCCGTGGCGCGCGCCCTCGCGAAACGCCTGGGGCTGGAGCTCGACTCCGTGACGGGCAGCGGGCCCGGCGGCCTCATCACGCTGGACGACGTGCTGGCAAGCGCCAACGTGAGCGCGTCGCCGCCGGCGATCGCCAAGATGGCCGCTCAGGCGCATACCGAACCCACGCCGCTGCGCGGTTCGCGGCGCGCAATGGCCCACACGATGACGCTCGCCCGGGACCAGATCGCCTTGTCGACGGTCTGCGACGACGCTGACATCGAAGTCTGGGGCAAAGCGGGGCGCCAGGGCGGCGGCTACACGCTGCGCTTGATGCGCGCGCTGGCCCGGGCCTGTATCGTCGAGCCCGCGCTGAACGCGTGGTACGACGCCAACGAGAATGCACGCCTCGTGCTCAAACACGTGGACCTCGGGGTCGCGGTCGACACGCCGGGCGGATTGATCGTGCCGGTCTTGCGCAACATCCAGGCGAAGTCGCCCGACGAGCTGCGCGCGGCGCTCGCCACGCAGAAGGAGGCCGCCCATCAGCGGGCCCTGACGGGCGAGGACTTGCGCGATTTCACGCTCATGCTGTCGAACTTCGGGACGCTCGCGGGCCGCTACGGGATCCCGCAGGTCGTGCCGCCCGCCGTTGCCATCCTCGGGGCCGGCAAAGTCCGCCCGGACGCGGTCGTCGTCGACGGCCGTGTCGAGGCGCATCTGCGCATGCCGCTGTCCTTGAGTTTCGATCACCGCTGCGTCACCGGCGGCGAGGCGTGCCGATTCCTGGCCGCGGTGATAGCCGATCTGGAGTCGGCCGAGTAGAGACGACTGGGAGCCTGTCTTGAGTTGCGGCAGCGAACCGTCAGAGTTCGCGCCAGGGGACTAACAGGGGAGAGATTCATGACCTTCGATCCGCCCAAGTGGATACCGGCGACGCAGCGGTCGCAGTTCCTGCGCAACTTCTACGCCACGGTGGATGCCGAGGATCTGGCCGCCGCGGACGGCGGCCGCCTCGCGGCGATTGCGTGGTCCTTGCTGGCCTTCGGCCGGCGACGACGGCCGCGGCAGACGCTCGTGCGCGTCTTCAATGCGACGCTGCAGGAGCACGGGTACGCCTCGCCGCACACGATCGTCGAGATGGTCGGCGAGGACATGCCGTTTCTCGTCGACTCCATCGGTCTCGCCCTCGCCCGCCGCGGGCTGTCGCTGCACTTCCTCGCGCACCCGATCCTGCGCGCCGTGCGCGATGCGGCCGGACTGCTGCGCAAGCTCGAGTCCCGCGAGGCCCACGGCGACAGCGGCGCGCTCGAATCACTGCAACACATCGAGATCGATCGCATCGTCGCGCGGGACGAACTGCAGGCTCTGGCCGATGAGATCGGCCGTAACCTCGACGACGTCAGGGCGGCTTGTGAGGACTGGCCGAAGATGCAGGCGGTGCTGCGGGCGACGGCGGCCGCACTGACCGACGCAAAATCCCGATTCGACGCGAGCGACCTCAGCGAAACACGCGCGCTGCTCGAATGGATGGCAGTCCGTCATTTTACGTTCCTCGGCTACCGGGAATACCGGCTGCGCGGGGCCAAGGGACGCGAAACGCTCGTGCCGCTCGAAGACACGGGCTTAGGCATCCTGCGCACCGGCCACCGCCCGCCGGATGCCACGGGCCGCATCCTGGCGAGCGACATCCGGCGCCAGAGCCGCCTGCAGGACCTGGCGCTCGTGACCAAGGCGAACATCGCCTCGACCGTGCACAGGAGGGGTTTTCTCGACTATGTCGGCGTCAAGCAATTCGCGCGCGACGGGCGCCTGATCGGAGAGCGTCGCTTCCTCGGACTGTGGACCTCGGCCGCGTACAACACGACGCCGCGCGAGATCCCGCTGCTGCGCCACAAGGCGCTGCGGGTTGCGCGGCACTTTGCGTTCGCGGCCGACAGCCACGACGGCAAGACCCTGCAGCACATACTCGAGACCTTTCCACGCGACGAACTGTTCCAGGCCAGCGTTCCCGAACTCATCCGCAGCGTCACCGGCATCTTCGGCCTGCAGCACCGGCCGCGCGTGCGCTTTCTCGCGCGACGCGATCCGTTCCGACGATTTTATTCCTGCCTGGTGTACGTGCCGCGTGACAAGTACAACACCCAGGTCCGCGAACGCATCGAGAAGCTCGTCGGCGCCGCCTGCGCGGCGCAGAGCATGGAATCGCAGGTTGAAATCGCACAATCGAACCTAGCACGGCTGCACATCGTCGCGCGCACCCTGCCGGACGGCGATCGGGCGGCAATGGACGCGGCGAGCATCGAGAAGCAGATCGAGGCCGCGGTGCGCTCCTGGAGCGATGATCTGAAGGCGGCGCTGCTCGGCCGCTTCGACGAGGCTTACGCCCTGCAATTGTTCGCCAAGTACGGTCCGGCGTTTCCGGCCGCTTACGCCGAGGATTTCCCGGCCGGGACGGCCGCCGACGATGTCTCCTTCCTGGAGGCGGCGGATGGTGAGCCGGCCCGGCTGCACCTGGATATCTATCGCGGCGACGTCCGTCGGACCGACCAGCTGTTTCTGAAGATCTTCCGCCGCCACGCGATACCGATCTCCGATCTGCTGCCTATGCTCGAACACATGGGCCTGCGGGTCATCGCGGAGCGCCCCTATCAGCTGGAGTTCGCCGACGGCGGCGCCTGGATCCAAGACCTGGAGCTGGAATTGCACGGCGGCGGCACGGCGAACTTCGAGCAACTCGCGACCGACATCAAGAGCGCCTTGACGGCGGTCTGGGCGGGTCGCATGGACAGCGACAGCCTGAACCGTCTGACCTTGGTCGCCGGGATCCCTTGGCAGCTGGTCAGGGTGGTTCGCGCCTATTGCCGCTACCTGCTGCAGACCGGCCTGCCCTTCAGCCAGGGCTACGTCGCCGAAGTCCTCGTGCGCCACGCCGGCATCACGCGACTGCTGGGCGACCTGTTCACGGCGCGCTTCGATCCGGCGCTCGGGCTCGCGGCGCGCAAACGTCAGGAAGGCCGCCTCGATGGGCGCCTGCGCGGCGCGCTCGAGAAGGTCGACGGCTCGGACGAGGATCGGATCCTGCGGGCTTTCTGGAGCGCGCTCGCGGCGACCGTGCGCACCAATGCCTACAAAGTCGGCGACGGCGGCCTTGCGCACGATTACCTGTCGTTCAAGATCGAGAGCCAGCGACTGCGGGAGCTGCCCTTGCCGAAGCCGCTCTGCGAGATCTTCGTATTCTCGCCGCGCATGGAGGGCGTGCACCTGCGCATGGGTCGCGTCGCCCGCGGCGGCATCCGCTGGTCGGATCGGCGCGAGGACTTTCGCACCGAAGTGCTGGGTCTGATGAAGGCTCAGAACGTGAAGAACACCGTGATCGTACCGGTCGGCGCCAAGGGTGGATTCGTGCTCAAGCGCCGCGTCGCCGGCGACCGCGAGGCACAGGCCGCCGAGGTCGTCGCCTGCTACCGAACGCTGATCCGCGGCATGCTGGACTTGACCGACAACATCGTCGGGGATGCGGTGGTGCCGCCGGAGCGCGTCGTGCGACACGATGGCGACGATCCGTACCTGGTCGTGGCCGCCGACAAGGGCACGGCGAGCTTCTCGGACATCGCGAACGCGGTCGCCGCCGAGTACGGATTCTGGCTCGGCGATGCCTTCGCCTCGGGCGGCTCCGCGGGCTACGACCACAAAAAAATGGCGATCACGGCGCGCGGTGCCTGGGAATGCGTCACCCGACATTTCCGCGAGTTGGCTGTCGACGTCCAGAGCGAGCCGTTCAGCGTCGCCGGGATCGGCGACATGGCCGGCGACGTGTTCGGCAACGGCATGCTGCAATCGCGGCAGATCCGGCTGCTCGCGGCCTTCAATCATCAGCATATTTTCATCGATCCGGCGCCGGACCCGGCGCGCTCCTGGAAGGAGCGCAAACGCCTGTTCGATCTGCCACGCTCCAGTTGGGCGGACTACTCGCGCCGCGCGATCTCCAAGGGCGGGGCGATCATCCTGCGCGCCGCGAAGAGCGTCACCCTGTCGCGCGAGGCGCAGGCTCTGCTCGGCCTGCCCGCGACCACGACGCCCAACGAGATCGTCAAGGCGATCCTGCGCGCTCCCGTCGATCTGCTGTGGAACGGCGGCATCGGCACCTACGTCAAGGCGGGTGACGAGAGCCATGGCGACGTGGGCGATCGCAGCAACGACGCCGTGCGCATCGACGCCGCGGAAATGCAATGCAAAGTCGTCGGCGAGGGCGGCAACCTCGGACTTTCGCAACGCGGCCGCATCGAATATGCGCGCCGCGGCGGCCGCATCAACACCGATTTCATCGACAACTCGGCCGGCGTCAACTGCTCCGACGTCGAGGTCAATCTGAAGATCCTGCTGAACGCGGCGATGCGCGCCGGCGAACTGAAGCGCAAGTCGCGCGATCGCCTGCTCGTCGGAATGACCGATGCCGTCGCCGCGCTGGTGTTGCGCAACAACGTGCTGCAATCTCAGGCGATCAGTGCGCTGGAGTGGAACGCGAAGCAGCGGCTCGGCGAGGACGCCGAGGTGATCCGCAGCCTGGAACGCTCCGGCGATCTGAATCGCTCGTTGGAGTTCCTGCCGAGCGAGGAGGAGATCGCCGAGCGCCGCAAGGCCGGAGCCGGCCTGACGCGGCCGGAACTGGCCATCGTCCTGAGCTACGGCAAGATCTGGGCGTACAAGGCCTTGATCCAATCGAACGTGCCCGAGGACGTGTATCTCGGCGCAGAGCTCACGCGGTATTTCCCGGAGCCCGTGCGACGCCGCTTCATGGACCGCGTGAACGCGCATCCGCTGCGGCGGGAGATCATCGCCACCGCGATCAGCAACAGCCTCATCAACCGGATGGGCCCGGTCTTTCCGGTGCGCACGCAGAGCGACACGGGCGCCGATCCGGCCGCGATCGCGCGCGCCTACACGATCGCCCGCGAGGTGCTCGGGCTGCGCGAAACCTGGGCGCAGATCGAGGCTCTCGATGATCGCGTGCCTGCGGCGACGCAGTACGCTGCGATGGAACAGACCACGCGCGTGTTGCGGCACATGAGCTACTGGCTGCTGACACATCAACGCAAGGATCTGGACATCGACCGGGCGGTTCGTCGTTTTCATCCGGGCACGGTCGAACTGATGCACGACATCGCCGGAATCCTGGGCGCCGACGAGCACGCACGGTTCACGGAACACCGCGCGCGGCTGCAGAGCGAGCGCGTGCCCGAAGCCCTGGCGGTTCGCATTGCCACGCTCGACGCCCTGCACGGCGCTCTGGATCTGGTCGAGGTCGCCGCCGCGACGCGCGTTCCGATCGCCTACGCCGGCCGCGTCTACTTCGACCTCGGCCAACGCATCGGTCTCGCCTGGATCAAGCAGCAGATCGAAGCGCTGCTCACCGACGGCCATTGGCACGCCGTCGCGCGCGGCGCGCTGCTCGACAATCTGTACGGGCTTCAGCGTAAACTCACGGCGGCCGCGCTCGCCGCGACGGGCAGGGAACCCGCGGCCCGCGTCGATTCCTGGCTGTTGGCGCATCGCGCCGAGGTGGATTACCTGCGTGCCTTGATCCTCGATTTGCGCACCGGCTCGGCACCCGACTTCGCGACGCTGTCGGTCGCGCTGCAGTCGGTGCGGCGCTTGGCCGGCGAATGAAGGAGACGGCGCTCACGGCGGCGGAGGAGTTCGGTGCAAGCTACCTGCAGCACCGACTGTCGAGCGAATTCGCGCTCGCCGAGCATATCGGCGTGCGCGTGGAGTCGGCCGACGACAGCGGACTCGTGCTGCACGCGCCGCTGGCCGCGAACGCGAACTACAAGGGCACGGCTTTCGGGGGGAGCCTCTTCTCCGTGTCGGTGCTCGCCGGATGGGCGTGGCTCACGCGGTATCTTGCGCGCGAGTCCTGCGCGGCGGACGTCGTGATCCAGGAATCGCGCATGCAATATTTGATTCCGGTCCAGGGGGATTTCCGCGCCCATCTGTGTCTGCCGGCCGACGATGAAGTCGCGCGCTTCCGCCGGATGTTGCGACGCGCGACGCGCGGGCGCATCGGCTTGCGCGTCGAGATTCGCGCCGGCGACAGCGTCGCGACGCGATTCGATGGGCTCTATGCGGCGGCAATGCGCCCCGGCTGAGGTAAACTGTCAATTCACCGTCCCAGGAACCCCGCTCGAATGGAGAAGGCGCGATGCCCGGTAAATTGATTTTGGTCCGCCACGGTCAGAGCACGTGGAATGTCGCGAACCTGTTCACGGGCTGGGAGGACGTCGAACTCACCGAACTCGGGCAACGCGAAGCGGCCGAGGCGGGCCGGCAAATCGCCGCCGAGGAGCTTCATGCCGACATCGCGTTCACCTCGGTGCTCAAGCGCGCGATCCGCACGCTCTGGGCGATACTCGACGGGACCGAACGCCTGTGGATTCCGGTCGAGCGCTCCTGGCGTCTCAACGAGCGGCACTATGGGGCTTTGCAGGGTCTAGACAAGGCCCAGACCGTCGCCGAACACGGCGAGGCGCAGGTCAAGATCTGGCGCCGCAGCTACGACATTCCGCCGCCGCCCCTGTCGATCGATGATCCGCGTCATCCGCGCTTCGACCCACGCTATGCCGGGGTCGACCCCGCGCTATTGCCCGCGGCCGAGTCGCTCGCCGACACCCTGGCGCGGGTCCTGCCTTTTTGGGACGCGCGCATCGCGCCGGAACTGCGGGCCGGCAAGAACGTGCTCGTGGTTGCGCACGGCAATTCCCTGCGCGCGCTCGTGAAGATGCTGGACGACATGCCGGAAAACGAGATCGTCGAATTCAACATCCCGACCGGCGTGCCGATCGTCTATGAGTTCGAGACAGCCCCGGGTGATGTAGGCGCGGGCGATGCGCCGCTGCGCTCCCGCGGTCGACGCTTCCTCGGTGATGCCGCGGCCGTGGCCGCGGCCCAGGAAGCCGTGCGACGCCAGGGGACGACCGCTACGAATCCGGCGCGATCGTGACCTTGATCCCGGACAGCGCTTCGGTGAAATCGACCTGACAGGACAGGCGCGAGGTCGCGGCCTGATAGTCGGAGAGTTCGGTCAATAGTTCCTGTTCGTCGCTCTGCTTCGCCGGCAGACGGCCAACCCAGGCCGGGTCGACGTACACGTGGCAGGTCGCGCAGGAGCACAGACCGCCGCAGATTGCAGCGACTCCGTAGTCGAGCTCGCGCAAGATTTCCATCAATTTCAGACCGGGCTTCGCCTCGATGTCGTGAGCCTTGCCATCCCGGTCCACTACCGTCATCCGCGCCATTGAATTCTCCGATGAGCCTTTTAAGAACCGGCGGAGTGTAGCCGGATGGGGCAATGCGTGCAAAACTTCAGAATGCGAATTTTTCAGCTCGATGCCTTCACCGCGACACCCTTCACCGGCAACCCGGCCACAGTCGTGTTGGATGCCGACGGCGTACCGGAGGAAACCCTGCGCGCGATCGCGCGTGAATATCCGCATGCCGAAACCGCCTTCGTCTTCGCACCCGTGGGCGCCGATCACGACGTCGCCCTGCGGTTTTTCAACGCCCGCAAGGAGGCACCGTTCGTTGGTCACGCGACCATCGCCGCGCACTTCTTGCTGCGCCACCTCGGCCGGCGATCGTCGGGCATCGTCCGGCAGCACTCCGGGACCGGCGTCATCGACGTCGCCGTTCGCGGCGAGACGATCGAGTTCCGGCAATCCTTGCCGACGTTCGGCGCGCCGCTGGCCCTCGACATTGCGGCACGCGTCGCGGCGGCCTTAGGGTTGGCGACTACGCAATTATCGACCGTGCTGCGGCCGGTCATCGCCCGCAAGGGCAGCACCCGATTGCTGCTGCCCCTCGCGGACCGCGAGGTCTTGGACAGGCTCGTGCCGAGTTTCGACGCGCTGCTAGAACTTGGTCGCGAAATCGGCGCCGAGGGGTTTTTCCCGTTCGCGGTCAGCTCGCAGAGCGAGGCACTCGCCACCGAGGCGCGCATGTTTTGTCCTGCACTCGGCATTCCCGAGGATCCCGTCAGCGGCAATGCGCATGCGATGCTCGCGGCCTATTTGTTCGCGGCGGGCCGGATCGATGCGCGCACGGGCGGGTTCGTCGGCCGGCAGGGCGGGCAGATGGGACGAGCGGGTCAGGTCGACGTCGGGCTCGAGACCGAGGGCGGGGACCTCACCGGGGTCCGTATCGGCGGTCGCGCGGTGCTGATCAGCGCGGGCGAACTGCTACCGCCGTCGACACCCTAGAATTTGGGCGCAGCGGCCCGACTGGCGGTCTAAAGTTTTACCTGCGCCGCGAGCGCATCGACTTGGGCAGCGACGTCCTGGGCCGCTCGCACGGCTTCGGTGAGATTGCCGCTGGCGAACGCGGACCGGGCTTTCGACCATAAGGCGTTGGCGTCGTGCAGAGCGCGTCGCGCGGCCGGGAGGTCCACCTCGGTCGCCGGCTGCGCATGCGCTTTGCCGGATCCCCGCGCCAGCGCATCGAGACGTTCACCTAAGCCCATGAGACGGTCGGGCAGTGTCCCGGCGAGTTGCGCCCAATGGGCGGACAGCGCCGCCGTCGCGGCCGTCTTACGCGCGGCCGCTGCGGCCCCGATGGTCCGCGCTGTGGCGAGGACCGCGGGACCGTCGGCGAGCACCGCTTCGTAGCGCTTTGCATCGAAGTTGGATTGCAGGCCGGCCAGTCGGGCTTGCAGCGTCCGGAACTCCACCGGCGTGTAGCGCGACTCGTCTTCGGCGCCGGCCAGCACTGCGACCTGAACCTGCCCGAGTAGATCCGCCGCCGACTGCTGTTTGCCGGTGCAAGCGGCGAAGCCGATTGCGAGCAGTACGAAGGCGCGGCGGATCTCGCGCGTCACACGCGCGAGTCCAGTTCCCGGCGGGCCAGATCCAGCCATTCGGCCTGGCTGCGGCGAAAATGCCCGGGTCCGAGTCGCGCGCCATCCAACAAACCCTGCAGCACCTGGCGGCCCTGCTCGCTCTTGCCGCGGCGTTTCA
>Ga0116226_10000539_pt1 | contig 32242 bp, 26 predicted proteins | sample S1TSphfallax_FD_89692 | JGI IMG/M metagenome (GOLD analysis project Ga0116226, IMG submission 89692) | Host-associated microbial communities from peat moss isolated from Minnesota, USA - S1T2_Fa - Sphagnum fallax MG | ecosystem: Host-associated > Plants > Peat moss > Unclassified | place: USA...
ATTTGTGTGCGTTGTTCTCCAACGATGAATTCTTTTATGTTCACAACACTTATTTCGCGAGCTCATTAAATGCAAAATAAACGTTGTAAGCATTTGATTTGAGTTAACAGGAATCGCCTTCTCCTTTGGTATAAGCTTATTATGAATTTTTTTTTCATTATTTCTATTTATTCTACCTGAATTTGACTGTAAAGGAGATTTTTTATTAAAAACATTTTGCGTTTTCTTACTTGTTTCCAGCTTTTCATTTAAGAAATTATTTTGTTTTTCTTTTTGATTTTTTAAAGCTATTTTTTTTGCTCTCTCCCTTGTCAAATCCTGTGCATGAGATTTCTTTTGAGTTTTTCTTTCTTTCTCTTTTTCTTCCTCTTGAAGCAGTTCTTCCATAGCTTGATCTGCTTTTTGTTTCTGTTTTTCGACGATGAACTTTTGCGTAGCCTCTTGCTGTTTAACAATGTCGTTAATCCCTTTTTCTAATGAACTGTCTCTTTGATCGTTAGAGTTCACGGCGTTACGTTTAGCTTCTCGTACAGCTATTTTACAAAAATTATACTCCATCTCTCCACTCGAAATTGTGTAGTCCCTGTAATAATTGAGCTTCCCATTCTCAAACTCACCCTCTATGACATCTCCATGATAATATAGCTTTGCTTTGCCATGGGGCACATTATCCTTAAATTCACCTTCTACTCTATCTCCATCTAAAGAGCTCAGCACTCCTTTTCCGTTTAGCTGACCCTTCTTAAACTCGCCTTCTTGTGAAAGATGTCCACGATCATAGACTTTACCTTTGCCATGGAGCACATTATCCTTAAATTCACCTTCTGCCCTATCTCCATTCAAAGAGCTCCACTCTCCTTTTCCGTTTAGCTGACCCTTCTTAAACTCACCCTGTAAGAGATCTCCATCATGACGCAAGATCTTTCCTTTTCCATGGAGCACACCCTCCTTAAATTCACCTTCTGCCTTATCTCCATTCAAACGGCTATACTCTCCTTTTCCGTTTAGCTGATGTTTCTCAAACTCACCCTGTAAGACCTCTCCATTATGAAATAAAATCTTTCCTTTGCCATGGAGCATCCCCTCCTTAAATTCACCTTCCGCCCTATTTCCATCCAAATCATTCCACTCTCCTTTTCCGTTTAGCCGATTATCCTTAAACTCACCCTGTAAGATATCTCCATTATGACGTACAATCTTTCCTTTGCCATGGAGCATATTATTCTTAAATTCACCTTCTGCCCTATCTCCATTCAAACGGCTACACTCTCCTTTTCCGTTTAGCTGACTATTCTTAAATTCACCCTGTAAGATGGATCCATCATGAAGCACAATCTTTCCTTGACCATTAAGCTGACGATCCTCAAAGTCACCCTCCACGATATCTCCGCTCGAGGTCCTGACTTTTCCCCAGTATAACTTATGATCCCTAAATTGACCTTCGATTCTTTGCCCGTTAAGAGATATGACTTTTCCTAAGCCGTGTAGCAGATTATCCTTAAACTCACCTTCTATAATATCTCCATTCGGACAAATTTGCTTGCCCTGGCCATTGAGCGTGCTGTTTTCAAACTCCCTCTCTATTGGCCTATTCTTCGATTCGTCTGTGAGTGAAATGAAGTAATTTGGACAATACTTAGAGAATTCAACAAAATTATTCATATTTGACACCAATTTAAAAACTAAAAAATATATCTTTAATTTATTTTTTGATTTTTATTTAATAAAATATTTTGTTTTTGATCTATCAAATTTGACTTTTTCAATACTCCTTTGACCAAATTGTATGCAGTAGATCTTTTTTGAGTTTTTCTTTCTCTCTCTTATTTCTCCTCTTAAAGTGATTGTTCCATTTTTTGCTTCTGCTCTTGGTCGGGCTTGTTTGCATAATCGGCATGAAGGCTTGAACAAGATCTCCCATTAATGATTCGTCTCTTCCAGCTGTTGGAGAAACCTCCAGCCAAATCCGATGAGTGGAAAAGCAAGTAATAAGAAATAAACCGCATGGCTTTCTTGCCACTGAAGAGTAAACATTCCGTTTTGTGAGAAGAGAAGCAATACAACTCCAAAAAGAAAGAAAAGAGACCCCATCATCAAAAAGAGAATCGGGAAAATATCTCGTTTGAACTGCCAAAATAGAGAATTCCAGGCAAAAGAGCCCGATACTTCCCCGGAAGTAGGCTCTTCCTGAGCGTGAACTTCCCCCTCGTGGTTAATTTCGTGGAAGGAAGAAGGAATCTGTTCCCTTTTAGAAGAAGGTAAGGGGTATCCAGCATTCCAAGTCGAGTCTTCTTCAATCTCAGAGGGGTGTAGATAAACGCCACAATAAGGGCAATTATCGATCTGTTTGGCGACATTCCCTTCACAATTCCAACATAATTTTTTCTTTGGCACTGCGCTCATACTTGACAGCCATTGTAGAGAGGATCTGTTCTCACATAAGAGTATAACGGGAGCGTTTCTTATCTTGTGGGGCCAGAAAACCGCTGGATCTTCAGTCCAGTGGAGAATGGCCCTTAGCCTTGACCTTGAATAAATTTCCTGACTGTCTCTTGAGAGGCTTGCCCGGTTGTTGAAACAAAATATCCGTCGGTCCAAACCAAAACTCTTTCGAGAGTCGTTCCGGAAATTGCTTCCAAATAGAAATTGTCGATTCTTACTTAAGCTTCCGAATGATTTGTGTCGCACTCATATTTGGAGCCGAGTCAATGAGTCGGTGAATATGATCGTTATCTCCTTCAATTGCCTCTACTCTAAAATAAGAGCTTTTGGAAAGGTATATATTATCTTTTACGTTATTAAAAGGCAAGCTTGATGGAAAAAATTTTCTTAATTTTGTCAAGTTCTAATTTTGTCAACAAAAATTTTAAATATAACTATTTCACTTCAAAAATTCGAGTTGGACTTTTGCAAAGTGACCTGAATTCAAGTTGACACAATCCCGAAAGAGGTCATGACTTCAGTTTGTTTTCTATGTTCTCTTGTCATTTGCTCAATAGCCCAACTTAAAGTCCTGCCAAGAGTCTCTTTTAGCGAAATTTCGGCGATGACGAGTTGAGATAGCAGATATGCAATCCTCTAGAATTTAAAGAGTTCAGTGGACTTCTCTACGGTTTTTTCTAGTGACCACACACGCGTTAGATAGCGATAAAATCTTGGAAGCATAACACCTAAGGCCTCTAATATTTTTTTGTTCTGCTAATGAATTTTATGAAAGATTAAATTCAAAGAAATTAACATTTTGTGGAAATTCTATTTTTGCAGGCATAAATCCCTATTTATTCATTGGACGACTAGATTGTGTTAGAATCAAGCTTTCCAGCGATTGGTAAAATTGTTTAGCTTCCATTTCTGAACCCTTTTTTCCCCCAAACCTCACTTGATCCACCGTGGTCAAGAAAGAGAGAATTATCTGTTTTTCTAGTTCAGAAAGTTGAGAGGATTGCCTCAATGCTTGCTCGACTTCTGCAGTTGTCATCTCTTTGCTTTTCCATCCCAAAAACACTTGAAGCGTCCCTAACACAAGAGAGCGTAGCTCCTCATAAAATCCTTCAACCTCTTCTTCCTGAATGAGCGAGGCATGGCGTAATGCCTCCAACGCTTGATCGAGTTGTTCCTTTGGCGAAAGAGGGGTGGTGTGCTTGAGAAAGGGCTTCAAACCCTTTTCACGCGTGAGGTATGCTACCCAACTCACGCCGCCGCATCCCAAGATTAGCATCGCTGTGAGCCAAGGAAAAGAGTGTTTCTCCAAATAATCACGAATGACCATTTTTTGCTTTTTCAACCGCTCAGCGTTATGGATGAATCGTTGATCATTCGCTTCCGTTAATTCGAGCGGAAATGGAGGGTCTAATGGGATCAGGGGAGCAAAGGGAAGAGTAGAGGGTAAAGGGGAAGGAAGCACTTTGATAGAGAAGAGAGGAGTCTCTATCTGAAAGGGAGGTGCTGCTTCCTCTTTTGGGAAAAAAGTGACTATGAACAATGACAGTTCTAGTCGAGCGGCCACTAACGGAGCAATCTCGATCTCAAGACGTTGAGTTTGCATTCCTCCCACTGCAGGGGGCAGAGAAATCACGAAGTCGGTCATACTGAATGACGGAAAAAGAGGGTTAATGAACGAGATGAACTGGTCAATCAACTTCTCTCCATCTAACTGGTAGGAAGAAGGATAGCGACATGCAACGTCTACATGCAAAGAGTCGGTAAGAAATATCTCCTCAGAACTGAGTTGAATCTTTAAGGCAAAGGGTTCCTGAACCTCTGCTTGCCAGGTGATTTCCGCACTGAGCAAAAAAGGGAATCCCCATAACCAAAGAGAGTATCTCATCGCCTCCGTCTCCTCAATCGAAAAAATCGCTGAAGGAACGCGCTTGAAGATTCCCCTGTCTGTACCTGGAGATAGTCAGCCTCCACCCGCTCAAAAATAGACTTGATCGCCCGATCATGTTCTTCTGCTTGCCGTTGAAAATGTTGTTGTACAAGAGGATCAGCTGTATCGACGATCGCCTCTTCGTCGGTCTCCAAGTCACGCAATCTCAACAACGCATGAGGAAAAAACCGTTTTTCATGGGCATCAAAGACATGAAACGCAATGAGTTCATGCCGTTTGGCAATGAAAGCTGCTTGCAAGCTAAAATCGCCTGTTAAAAAATCTGAAATTAAAAAGCAAATGACTCTCTTTCTTTGAACCCGTCCCAGAAAGGAGAGGGCATGGCGGACATCTGTTCCTCGATGTTTTGGAGCGAAATAAAGAAGTTCTCGAGTGATGCGGAGAACGTGATGGATCCCCTTGTTGGGCTTTAAGTAAAGCTCAATTTCTTCCGTAAAAAGGAGGAGCCCCACGCGGTCTTGATTCTTGATCGCTAAAAAAGCCAATAACGCGGCCAATTCTGCAATCATTTCACTTTTAAAACACTCGATATGGCTGAAATGAGAAGAAGCAGAAATATCGACCACCAGCATCATGGTCAACTCTCTTTCCTCGCGAAAATGTTTCACAAAAGGATGGTGGGCACGTGCTGTGACATTCCAATCAATGCTCCGGATGTCATCCCCTGGCTGATATTCACGGACCCCTTCAAATTCCACCCCTTTTCCCTTAAATGTCGAGCGATAAATCCCTGCAAAAAGATCATTGACATGACGTAATGCTTTAATTTGGAGGCGACGAATATGACGGAAAGCTTCTGCGGGTTCTTTCATTGCAATCGATCGCCATCAAGGAAGCGGTAATGTCTCAAGGATCCGGCTAATAATGTCATCAGTGGTCAAATTTTCCGCCTCCGCTTCATAAGAGAGGCGAAGACGATGGCGTAAGATGGGGTGGGCCATCTCTTTAAGATCCTGGGGAGTCACAAAATAGCGTCCAGCCATGAGAGCACGCGCTTTTGAACCCTGCTTAAGAGAGAGAGTCGCGCGGGGAGAAGCGCCATATTCTAAGAGGCCTTCAATTGGAACTTGAAAAAGCTTGGGTTCTCGGGTGGCTTGCACAAGATTGAGCAAATAATCCACCACTCGATCGTCGAGGTAAATCGCGTCGACAAGCTGCCTCAGTTCGAAAAGGAGGCTTACCTCTAAAAGAGGGTTAACCTTCGGCAGGGGAGCCAACGTTCCGATGCGCTCCAAGATCATTTTCTCCTCTTGGCGCGAGGGATAACCCACTTTAATCTTCATCATAAAACGATCTGTTTGCGCTTCGGCTAAGGGATAAGTCCCCTCTTGCTCAATGGGATTTTGCGTGGCTAAAACGAGAAAAGGATGAGGAGCAGGGAATGTTTCGCCGCCAATCGTCACCTGTTTTTCCTGCATAATTTCAAGAAGAGCCGACTGAACCTTAGCAGGGGCCCGATTGATTTCATCGGCTAATAAAATATTCGTAAACACCGGCCCTTTTTTTACCTCAAATGTTCCCTCCTTAAGGTGATAAATTGGCGTTCCCGTCAGATCGGCGGGCAAGAGATCGGGTGTGAATTGAATGCGTTTGAAGTCACAGTGGATGGTTTGCGCTAAGGTATTCGCCGCGAGCGTTTTTGCAATGCCTGGGACTCCTTCAAGAAGTAAATGGCCATCTGACAGAACACCTATTAGAAGAGACTCAATGAGAGTCTCCTGGCCGACCACCACTTTGCCAATTTCTTGTTTCACTCGCGTGAGCAATTCCTGCGCATGTTGAATTCGATACGGAATTGATGTTGGGTCTAACGGCATAGACATTCCATTGATAACGGGATGTGCGAATTTTTCTGCCTAAAAACAATTCGAGTCACAGCTAGGTCAGAAGCGAGAGGGCTAAGATTGTTTAATTTGTGACAAGCCAATGGCCTTTAGCAGCTATTGGCGCTCATTAGGAAAATTCGCATATCGCATTTAATACACATCTCGTAAATAACGTTTTTCCCGACGGAGCGCCTTGATATATTCTCTGGCATCTTCTTTCTCCTTTCTCCCAAACTCCTCTACAATTCTATGTAGCATCGCTTCTACATCTTTAGCCATCCACCGTGCATCGCCGCAGACATAAAGATAAGCTCCTTTTTCCAGCCACTGATAAAGCTCCTCCCCCTGTTCCCACATTCTATGCTGAACGTAAATCTTCTCCTCTTGATCTCTAGAAAAAGCCAATGTCAACCGCAAATGTCCCTTTTTTCGGAGTCGTTCCCAGTCCTCTTCATAAAAAAAATCGGATTTCCGATTCCATTCTCCAAAAAAAAGCCAATGATTTCCTTGGGATTCATGAAAGAGAAGGCGTTGCTGCAAAAAAGCACGAAAAGGAGCCACTCCTGTTCCCGGCCCAATCATGATCATCGAAGCATGAGGATCTAAGGGAGGAGAGAAGCCGTGAGAGCGCTGCACAAAAGTGGCCACAGTCGGCGTATTAAGATCGACAAGTTCACATAGGTAGTGGGCGCAGACGCCGCGCCGGCAATGTCCATTGGACTCATATTCGACCGGAGCGACCATCAAATGCACTTCATCCTTCACTAACTTTTGGGAAGAAGCAATCGAATAAAAGCGAGGAAAAAGAGGGAGGAGTAAATTGATGCATTCCTGTGGGGTAAAGGAGACTTCATGGTGAGCCAGCAAAAAGTCCCATACTTCATGTTTTTCCAGATAAGCTTTGAGACCGTCTCGATTCCCTTCTTCCGCCCATCCTTTCAATTCATCACTTTTGCGATGATTCGTTTGACGGGTGGCCACTGCCCGAAACAGTTGGGGGCTAACGTCAGTGATATTTGCCTTGGCGGTTAAATAGTGCGCCAAGGAGACCTGTTCTCCTGAGCTGTTGAGTGAGATCATTTCTTTCCCTGTCGCCCTCAACGCCTTCAATGTCTTATCAACCAATTCAGGATCGTGTTGAGGAAAAATCCCAAGCGCGTCTCCAGGCTCATAGGAAAGCGCAGAATCTTTTAAGTCGAGAACAAGGTGGCGAGTCTTTTTCTTGGATTCCTCCTTTGATAGAAGAAAGCGCTCTTTGAGCGAAGCAAAAAAAGGACGCTCCTTGCTGTGGGGAAGTAAAGTCATCTTCTTCACATGATTAATAAGAGAGATAAATAGGAGGAGGATTTTTATTAAAATCGAAAAATCCCTCAAGGGGATCTCTCGCAAAGGGATCTTGCACTCGAACAGCACCCCCCGAACTCATCCAATCCAATAAGCTTTTGCTGATGTCATAGATCACTTTGATGTTATTACTAGCGAAGATGAAGAAATTTTCACCCTTAGGAATAATTGCAGTAATAAGGTTGAAATTAGAAGCTGTTATTTTGTTAATTAATAGATGAGTAAAAGTGACATTTACTAAATACTTAATCATTTCTTGGATGCCACTGAACGTATGACTGTGTGGATTATCGAAGAGGTAGTTAAAAAAAGGAGTGGTCAGAACGTGGATGACAGAAGCAACACCTCCAATGAGAGAAGCGACAAAAATGCGAGGGAAATCGGGTGTTTGATTGATTCTGCTGCAACAGAGTAGAATGGAAGCAGTAAAGGAAAAAATAGAACTTTTCAGAGCAGTTTTTAGCCCATCCGCAGGGAGTTCATTATAGTAACTTTGACAAAATTGATTGACTCGATTAAACATGTAGAATGCTCCTGTTGTAGAGGTTATTTATTTTTACCGAATACGAAAATTCGCGGTTACGGTTACCCGCACCCGAACTGTAATGGAGCGGTTTGTATGTGAGTAACACTGGCTTAACCGCTTACACCTGTTTAATCACTTGCGGGAGTCTGTGGAACTGGAGAAGCATTCCACGGTCCCTATCTATTCTCTCCTAACATAGCCGTTAGTCACTTATCTTGCGCAAATAGAGTGGCAGGCTCAGCTAAAGCCCCGGCGCTGACGGCTCGCAAGAGGTCATATCAAACGGATATGATCCCTCTTGCGAGCCGTCAGCCGCGGAAGCTATCGCTTCAGCCCAAATGAGGAGTGATTGACTTTAGGGAGTGATTTTATCAAACCGATAGGCTAACAGAAATGTTATTTTAACGGAAGTTGATCTTTTACTGGAGTATTGAATAGGTTTAAGATTTCTGCCTAAAAACTTCCTTCTGCTGTTCAAGGGACAAAATCTTACGAATGAAACGAACCATGTCATCGGGTGGCTCTGCAATCAATTGTAGTGGGCTGCCCGTGATGGGGTGTTGAAATTTGAGAGTGGCAGCGTGTAAAAGAGGGCGATCTGCTCCGTGCTGATGATTGAGAGAGGAAGAGCCATAAAGATCATCCCCCAAGATAGGGGTTCCTTGAGACTTGAGGTGAACGCGAATTTGATGGGTCCGTCCTGTAGCAATCAAAACTTGGACGATACTCAATTTTCCATTGTATCCCAAGGTTTTAAAAAAACTTCGCGCCTCTTTGCCGTTGGGTATCATCGCCATTTGTTTGCGATGAATCGGATGACGCCCAATAGGAGCATCCACTTCGCCATCGGGGGGGCGGCCCAAACAAACAGTCCAGTACTCTTTGTAAACCTGACGAGAAGCAAATAACGTCGCCAATTTTTGTTGCATTTCAAAGGTTTTAGCAGCGACAAGAACTCCTGAAGTCCCCTTATCGAGGCGATGGACAATGCCTGGACGGAAAGAACCTTCTTGATATGCCAGTTGATCGCAATGATAGAGTAACCCGTTCACAAACGTTCCTGACCAATTTCCAGGCGCTGGATGAACCACCATTCCGGCAGGTTTATTGATTGCTAAGACATATTCATCTTCATACAGAATCGCTAAAGGGATCGCTTCGGGAGCTAGGTGAATCTTAGGTTTAGAGATAAATTTAACCTCTATTTCACTTCCAGCCCGAAGCTTGGCCCGTTTTTTTAACGGAATCCCATTGAGTAGCACCAGCCCTTCTTCGATCAAATATTGGAAGTAAGCACGAGAATACACATTCTTAAAGTGCTTGGCTAAAACTGTATCTAAACGCTCTTGTTCCTCCTCTTTAGTGAGGAGGATGAGAGCGATCTCCTTCGCTTCCATTTTTTTCAAGTCTTATGACTCTTACTGACTTACCTTATGCAAAGAGAGTGGGATGTCGGCTAAACTGATGCCTAGCAAGAGGCGTCCTATCAAAGCGATAGGACCCCTCTTGCGAGTCGTGGGTTCAGGAGCTTTAGATTCAACCCACATCGCACTCTCTTTGCGTGAGGGGAGTGACTAAAAACGTCTTCATGATATTTTTCTGTTGAGTCAATCTGGTAACTTGCCTGCACTCCCTTTCTCGGACGTAAAAGGGAATCTTTATATGCGACATGCCCCTCTAAGACTGTACCTTGCTCGACTATTTCCAGTAAACATATAAATGAGATTCTTTCGTAAAAGCCTAAGCCCATCTCCTCTAGTTTTAAATTTATGACTTTACCTAAGGGGATGCAGAAGGCTTTTATAAGCGTCACACTAAGAACTCAGCTCTTTTTTATGAAATCTGAAAGAATAGGAGTCGGAACACTTCCTCTTAATTTATAGGTGTTTTAATTAATATTTACTCTATCTTTATCAAATCATAAAATAAATTTATATAATCGTGTATTTAAATGTGTATCACATTTATAAAATATCAAGAAAAAAAATTAAAAAAACAGGTCATTATGAATTTTGATCCAGCTAATCATCGTTTTTTTCCCAATATTAACCAAGGATATCTGGCGTCAAACACGCTTCCAATGCCTAATTCACCCAACGCGAATGGTCTCCCAAGCCCCTTCCCAGAACAAACGCCTTCTTTCTGTGCCACAAGGACTCCAGTCTCTCCAGTTTATCCCTTCTCATTGACTCCTTTCACTTCGGATCCAGCATCAAACCGCATTTTCAACTTCCCCTCTCAGGGATCGAACGCATTCTCTCTGACGTTTCCTCCCCCTGCACCCAGCACTCCCCGTTTCCCTCCTTCAAACAACGTGAATGGGCTCCTAAGTTCCCCTCCAGAAGAACCCCCTTCTTTCTATATAACAAGGACTCCGACTTACGATCAAACCCCAAAGGGCGTTTACGTGAATGGGCTCCTAAGTTCCCCTGCAGGAGAACCCGCTTCTTTCTGTGCCACAAGGACTCCGACTTCCTTCGCTTCGGATCCAGCGCCAAACGCCCTTTTCAATTCGTCTTCTCAGGCATCGACCCGATTCTCTATGACGTTTGGTTCACCCTCCCCACGCACTCCACCTTTCGCTCCTTCAACGAACATGAATGGGCTCCCAAGTGGGCCTCCAGAACAAACCCAATCTTTCTGTGCCACAAGGACTCCAGTCTCTCCAGTTCATCCCTTTTCATTGACTCGCTTCACTTCCGATCCAACGCCAAACGCCGTTTTCAATTTTCCCTCTCAGGGGTCGACTTCATTCTCTTCCATATTTCCTCCCCCCTCCCCAGGCACTCCACCTTTCTCTACTTCACTCCCATTCTCTTCGCTTGTGACGCCAAACAACAGCAATGCCCCAAATCGAAGTTCTGAGTGGGGGGATCGTACGTATGAAGATGTCTTTGAGGCGCTTCGTGTGCGCACGAAGGACGTTGAGAACTTACCCTTGAATAAGAACTGCTGTCGCTTTAGTAATATTCTCTGTCCGGCAGAAACACACGTTTCTCTCTATGCAAAGGATGGATCTTATTTACATGCCAATTACGTCAAGCTCGCAGGAGTCAATTTTATTCTCACTCAATATCCCCTTCCTAATCAGTTTTCCCTCTTTTGGCTTACTTGTCAGAACGCCTCTTTGGTTGTGGATTTAACAAATGAAAAAGATATGTGCACGGGACTCATCCCCTATGCTCCTCCACCTGGACAGCTGCAAATGGCTGGCAATTTAACGATCGCTTGTGAAAAGGATCCGCAGGCTATTCATAAAATGCGTGCCCGCTTATATAGTTACGATGTTAAGGAGAATGATTCTAGTGAGAAAGGATGTCAGATTCCACGGTTGCATTACGAAGGTTGGAATGATTTTGAAGGAATAAGTGAGGATGAACTGGATATCGCAGTCGCCATCATGTTTAAATTTTACGAAAAAGATCCTAATCGACCCCTAATCATGCATTGCCGTGCTGGAGTAGGACGTTCAGGAACTGTCGCTGTGGCCTATGCCCTCTCTCGTTTAATTAGACAGAACAAAGTGAATGAATTCAATTTAGAAGAGTCTATCGAGAATTTAATTTTAGAGGGGCGTCAGCAGCGAGGTTTTGCTTTTGTACAGTCCTCAGATCAATTAAAAACAATATACAAATGGGCTAAAAGAACCTTAAAGAGGTCAAGAGGAGTTCATTGATAGAATTGACGGTGCATCGGCGACTTGAGTCGCGGGAAATTAGGCTTCTCCCTTAATGATTGATACCGATTCCACTTCAAGAGTGGAATTTGGGCTTAGCCAAAGCTTCAATGATAAAAACGCCCTCACATTCGTCACTGCCCTTACGCAAAGAGAGTGACATTTCGACTCAGCCAAAGCCCTGGGGCTGATGGAATCGCGGCAGCTTTCGCTTTGTCGAAATCCAATTCTTGAAGCGGAAGGGGTATAGACCTAAACGATCTCTCCTTGACGGGGGGTCTTCTCTCAAAGGAGCTCCACAGCTTCAAGAGAATATCCAAAGAGACGTTCCGCCAAAGCACCAAACTTTTCAGGGTCATCAGAGACATAGTACTCATGCCGTCCCTGTAAAGTTGGCGATAAGAGTTGATGCTGATATAAGGTCTCAGCAACTTGGCAAGCACATGTCAAAGCAGGATCCACCACGGTTACTCGTTCTCCCACGCGCTCTTGAATGAGTGGACGGAGGAAAGGGTAGTGCGTACAACCAAGTAAGAGCGTATCTGCTTCTTGCATAAGAAGCGGGTGCAAATATTCTTGTACAATGAGACCCGTCGCAGGATGATTAAACCATTGTTCTTCTACTAAAGGGACAAATAAAGGGCACGCGATGGGGAAGATGATGGCGTCTGAGGCTAATTGATAAATCGCAGATTGGTAAGCCCCTGATTCAATGGTTCCCCGGGTTCCTAGAACGGCAATCCGTTTATTTCTGGTTGCTATCACCGCCTTCTTTGCTCCCCCTTCAATAACCCCTACGATCGGAAGGCGAAATAATTGACGGAGCTTATCCAGGGCAAATGCAGAAGCTGTATTGCAGGCGATTACCAACAACTTAATGTTTTTCTCAAGGAGACGGATCGTATTCTCAATCGAATATTGCACAATTGTTTGACTGCTTTTATTGCCATAGGGGATCCGCCCTGTATCTCCAAAATAAATCAATCGCTCATAAGGGAGAATCTGGATGAGTTCCTGCATCACAGTGAGCCCCCCAACACCTGAGTCAAAAATTCCGATGGCGGACGAGATAGAAGAGAAAGAAGAGGGCATGTGATACATCATTGAGGGATATTCAATGTTTGCCCTGCGATAATGCGATCCTCTTTTATCAGTGGATTGCATGCGCGCAACGCTTGGACAGAAACCTTCTGTGCTAAGGCAATTTTTAAGAGAGAATCGCCAGGCTGAACCTTATAGAGTCTTAATGCTTCGCTCCCTTTTCCTATCTCCTTGCTCGCCTCCTTGGCCTTCCAAACCTCCATGATTGATTGTAAAGCTGCTTCCAGGTTCTGCATGTGCTGGCTTTGTGTTTCAAGAAGACTATCCAATTCAGATAGTTTCTGCTTGTATTGCCCAAGAAGGAGAATGGAATCATTGGCCTGGCTCTTGATTTGGCGTATGTCTCCCATCAACCCCTTGACCAACGCGTCGAGGTTTTTGACCGATGCGTCTAAAGCATCCGTCTTTCCCTCGAAGTTAATATTAATCGCTCTCGTTAAATCACGCTGTCCTCGAAGGTCTTCGATCAGCTGTTGTTGGAGATGCTCAAAAGAGGTCTCTTGACTTTCCCACTTGTTTTGAAATAGGCGAATCTCAGATTCGTGATTGCGCACTTCATGCTTAAGATCGACTAACCCTCCATTGAGATGGCGTAGGATGCTACTTAAATCCTCCCCTGGCGCAGGACGAGCTGTTGGGTAGGGTTGGGGGTAAGAGGGGGGGGCGGCCCAACTAGGCGATAAAAAGAAAATCAGCGCCACTATCAAACAAGAACGTTTACGCAATTGCGCCACAAAGCTCTGTCCTTTAGGACAGAGGTGTAAGGTGACAAACAGAAAATGAGAATCTTTTTCTGCTTGTCGCTCTCTGGCCTGTTTTGATTCTTCTTTGATGATGCTGAAATCAATTGATTTTTTCATAGAATTGACGGCGCGGAAACCCGCGGCTTGAGTCGCGGGAGAAAGCGCCGACCTTGTTGTTGTGTTTTCTAGATTTTTTTTTAACAAAAATCACAAATTGACGGCATCAAGGCTCCTCCCTTCAGTCAGGCGAGGAAACGCTGCTCGTGTTAAAATATGTATATGAATAAACATCAGCCCTTTGACAGAGGCTGCAGTATCTTGCGTGAATCCCTTAAAGCTTATAAGCATAGATTGAAGATAGAGGATCCCATGGAATAAGCACTTACTAAAATGGACGAAAGGTCATTAACGCACATTTTGACGGTCGGAGAGATCGCATTAACCTGTGGATCGCCAAAGGTCGCAAGCAGTAACTTATTGGAAACCGTGAGGAAGGATACACCCTAATCTAGGGTCTCCTGCTTTCAAAAAGCAGATGTCAACGTTCGTAAACCTTAAACTCATCACGACGGTTTTTTGCCCAACCTTCTTCGTGGTGCTCTAAAATGACAGGACGTTCTTTCCCATAAGAGATAGTAAATAAATGGTTTGGATTGACCCCTCGATCAATCAATGCGTTACGGACCGCATGGGCGCGTCGTAATCCCAAAGCTAAATTGTACGCCTGAGGCCCTCTTTCATCTGTGTGTCCTTCAATAAAAACAAAGACATTGGGATGAGAACACAAAAATTGGGCGATGTTCTGAAGGGTCTGAAGATGATCTGAACCTTTAACCAGGCTGCTGTCATAGGCGAAATAAATGGGACGAAAAATAGAGGCTAATTGAGGGTGCGTCCCCGGATCACGAAACGCCTCAATGCCAGGAATCGAGCTTCCTGCTTCTCCGGGTGTTTCACGGGGTGGAGGAGCTATATTTGGATCAATAAGGGTGTGAGTAGGATCGTGAAGGGGAATAAAATCACGATTTGATAGGGGAATGCCCTCTCCATCATGATCTTGAGAAATCGAATAAGAATCTGAGGGATAATAGAGATCTTCAGAAGGATAACCCCCTTGGAAAGCCCCGTTTTGCTGATAGCCGAACTGTTCCTCATCCTCGATACATTCGAATTCATTCGGCGAAAGGATTTGACGGGAGTCTCCATGTTGACCTGCCAATGCTCTGATTCCACGCTTCATGTGACGGCCAGCAGATTTAGTGTCTTCCCAGACATCATCGCTTGATCTATTGCAGCTTTGGAGGACGGAAAGGCTGCCCATAAGAATTAAAAAGAAAAGTTTTCGTGTGTCCATAAAATTCCTTATATTTCCGTCAACGAGACTATGCGATCAAGAATTTGTCGACAATAGAAATATCACATCAAGGCTTGGAGTAGGTGAAGAGATTTATTTTATGGATGCAGTACATTCTGAATATCAATCTAAAGACTTCTGTGGATCGATAAAGAAAAGTGAATATAAAACTTTACAAACGACTGACAAGCCATCACGCCTATACTTTGCTAGAGCCCTGTGCCTTGAAAGGATGCAGCTTGTTGTGAGTATGAATCCGTTAATGGCGATGCAATCATTGAATTTTTTAAAAAACTCGAAAATCAATCGACAGCAACGACGGTTTCACCGTGATCCTAGATAATGCCAGAGCACAGAAAAAAATTAAATAAATTTTTAAAGACATCTAAGATAATAGGGACATGACCTCCCATCTTATTCCCCGAATCTTAAACCTATCGAACGATTTTGGAAGGTCTTACGTGAAGCAACCGGGTATCATGGAATTTTTTGAATCTGTTCGTCATTTTCTTAGAGGGTGTTTGAAAATATTCAAGCAGGCTTCTCTGCCCGTTTTTTACTCTTTTCAACGCTTTCAAGCCTATTAGAAATAACTGAGAACATAGATAACAAATTTTCAGTTTCAATCCAAGCTCCTCTTCATCCCAATGAATCAGTTACCCGCGATATCCACCCTCAGCAAGAATTAAATGGATACCCAATCACGCAGGAGGGATCTAAATTCTTATGGCTTCTTGTGCCGGACAAAAAATATTGACAGTAATGATGAAACTTTTGTATAATACCTTTAATATTAAATCGATTATGAGGTAATATCGTGGAAAGTTTGGACAATAATTTCGGTGTGCAAGAAAATATTCCTGTTAAAATCGATCTTTTTTTAAAGATAAAAGAGATCGTTCATAATTTTTTCAGAAGACCAATAGTTGTTAAAGTTTTTACTTATCTTCCCCATTTTATTTTTGAAAAATATCAAATGCTTGCGACTCAGATTATGAAGTGTCATCAAATCTTTTCTGAACCGAAACATCATCATTATCTAGATGAAATGCAAGTGAAGGTTTATGGAGGAGATAAATTAGGCACTCTTAGGCAACTGGAACGCGAAGTGGTCCGCAAAGAATTTTCTCTTTTCAATACGGTGATAAAATTCTCGAACAATAATTCTTTAGATGCAGCACGTCAAATAAGAGAGGATTTAGGGGAAGAAGGCCAAGAAGCAAAGATTGGAATTGTTAGCTTTGCGAATCGACGGCAGCCTGGCGGTGTAGGTTTAGCCCCCTACGGCGGGAGTCAAGAGGAATATTTGGTTCGACGCTCCAATTTGGCTTGGGGTCTTGATCCCCGTTTTCAGACAGAAAAGCTGCATGAGGAAATGCGTAAAACGCGGCAAGCGGAAGGGTATTCTGATGATGAATTCAAGCATCATATCCCTTATTTTGGAGCTGTTATTTCTGAAAATGTCACTTTTATTGATGGTGTGCAGCCAGATCAATTTGATGTCATTTCATCTGCTGCTCCTGATCTCCGTAAAGGGTCAGACGAGTCTAATTATCTGCTAGAAAATTTTGGCGATCTAGCAGCGTTTGCCCAACATAACATTTTGGAAAATAAAATTAGAGCGATTTTTGCCTCAGCGGTTTCAGCCAACATTGAGAACTTAGTTCTCGGTGCATTTGGAACAGGTTGTTTTAACAATGATGCAAAGGAAGTGGCGAAAATTTTTTCAAATGTTTTAGAATCAGATACTTATAAAGGAAGATTTAATTCCATTACATTTGCGATCACGGAAAAATCGAAGTTAGACATTTTTCGTGAAACTTTTCTCCATCCTTTAAATCCCTAAAAGGGTGAAGGCTTGAGCAATTTCGACAACATGAGCTTGAGTACCTATCGGGCAGGTTTAAGCGTCTTATATTTAAATTCTTTTAGATTCTTAGCGATCGTTGTAGATAGCGCAAGGGCTATCTACAACGCCTTCCCACAAACTAGAAATAAAATTTATTTGAATCTGAGGTAAAGTCAATGCATTAGGTCAGAACGAAACGGCACTGCTCAATGTTTCAAATCTTTCTGCAAATCAAGTCCTGTCTGCTGGATTAATCGATCATAAGCATGGCGTAAATCAAATACTGCTTGATTTACTTTTTGCTTTGCTTCATGCAGGTTTTTAATCGCCTCGCGCGATTCAAATAAGGAAAAAATGCCCAGTTCATGTTTTCTGCTTACCATGCGCATCCCCTCCTCCGCTATTCCTGCTGCCTCTTGGGCGGCCAAATAAAAGAGATAAGAGTGCTTGATTTCATTCAAGAGTTCATATACTATCGCTTCTGCTTCCAACTCTTTTTGAGCATAGTTGGAGGCAGCCTCTCTGAGGCTTTCCTTTGCTTGCTTGATTCTTTGTCCGTGGGACGGATCATATAGTGTCCAGTCTAAGTTGACGCCAACCGCCACCGACGGTTGTCGGTCAAATCCCTCGTTGACATAGCGATGTCCAGCAATTCCATAAAGATTGAGGGTTGGAAAGCATTCAGCCTTTATTTGAGACCCTTTTGTTTGACGCAACAAAAAAGCCAATTCTTCTCGCTGTAATTGAGGACGATATTGAAATGCCCAAGCCTTCCATTGCTCTACTGAACATCTTTGCCAATCATTTGGGGGGAGAGAAATCTCCTGTTCACTCAAGTGAAAGGGAGTATTTGGAGGAAGTCCCAATAGCGTCAATAGCGTTAGCTGGCTGTGAAGAATCCTTTTTTCGGTTTCATAATAATCCATCCACCCCTTTTTAAGTTCCAGCTGAACCTGATTCACTTGATAAGAGATCGCAACGCCCAATTCAAGGTGCCGTTTTTCCTTGTTCAGTTCCTCCTCCCAAAGATGAATGATAATTTGATCGACGGCAAGACGAGCTTGATTTAACAAGACCTCGTGATACGCCTGTCGCACTTGAAATAAGATCTCACAGATCTCTTCCTGCACTGCCAATCTCAGGCGTTCCCATTCAATTTGGGCTTCTTTTAGATAATAGGTCGCTTTTGGGTCATATAGACGTTGCGTGATCTGTAAAGCACTATCGACGCTATACTGGTGTTCGGAGTCGCTTTTGCCTACAGAACCTTGTACAGCAAAGGTCACCTTTGGTAAAAAAGCGTCTTGAGAGGCTCGATAACCATAATACCCTTGCTCTAAAGCATGCAGACTGGCATTCATTTGCTTATTGTTCTGCATCGCAAAGTCTTCTGCTGCTCTTAAGGATAAAAGCAAAGGAGGATTGCTCCATCCTTTTGTGAAGCAAGCAAGACAAAAGGTCAAGATCACGATGTCATAACTCAGAGATCTTGTCTTATGCGCGAACATAGAGGCGAGACCCTTTTCACTCCAAGAATTGAATTTGGGCTTAGCCAAAGCCCTGGGCTTTGACGAGAAGAAAGACTGGCATTGCATCAACGTTCGCTTTGTCGAAATCCAATTCTTGAAATAAAATGGGGATAATTTGCTAAAAATAAACCCCACATCCTGCTCCAAATTTGAAGCCGCTACAATCGAGAGGATGACTAAAGAGATTGCGACGATGATCTTTGTGGGACAAGCGAAAACGCTGGCCCTGATAGTCGACAAAAAAATCAAGAAAGGTCGAATCACTCATTGCCCATTGACAACCCACTTTAAAAAGCCCCCCAAACTCGTTTTTATAGATCGCTTTTTTTAAAGAAGAACGAGACAACTCCTCTTGGAAAAAGTGTTCTCTGCAAAAGTATTTGATTTTCAAGAAAGAGTAAGAAATGCCAGCTCCAAGATAAACATCAAGGCAAGGGAGGATGGGGTAAATCACTTTAAGGCCTAGACTGATGGGTAAGAGAAAAAGAGTGGTACGCTCGCGAAGATCCTCGTGTCTATAGATTCTGTGTCCATGACCTTTTCTAGAGGCCCAGCTAACCCCTCCCCAGACTTCGATAAAATCATGCACCCGCTTGGCTGTCTCCACTTCATAATCCATCCAATGAGGTGTGTAAACCTTTTTTAAAGCCCGGTCTGGAAGATAATAATAGGCACCGCGCACCTCTAAGGTCCAGTCTGTTTCACAATCGCAGTCAGGAAGACAATCGGTCGCAAACATTTGGAAAGGGAAAAAAAGAAGAGCAAAGAACGGAGTAAAATTTCTCACGAGCTATCCTATTAATTTGTTTTATTCTCCGATGGGTAGAGCCCTCGAAGGAATCCTTTTTTGTGAGCGGCATGCAATAGCTTTTTCCGCTTGAAACCTATAAAACCCTTCCATAGCGCTCCTCCTGTCCACTTGTGTTGTTTTCCATACAAGGCGTGATATAGCTCATTCAAGGCTTCTTGAAACTCATCAGGAATGAGTTCCTTGATGCTCAACAGATTCAAGGGCTTCTCTTGAGGATAGACCCTTTCTGCCCAAGCTAAAAGAGCAGATCCAGCGACCACGGCATCGTTTGCAAGACAGGCGCGTTTAAAACGGCGTTTGATGACCCTTCCTTCATTGCGCTTCCATGTCTTCCAAACAAGCAAAAGCAATGCACCCATCAAAAGAACATTCCATCCGATCAAAGACCAGACCCACGAAGGGAACTGGGGAGAGGGAGAAAGCTCCTGTTGAGTTTCCTGAGGCGAGGGGACTTCTTGAATCACTGAGGGGGGGCTCATGGCGACTAAACGATCATGCACGCGAAGAGAAGTGGGGGGGAGCGTTGCCTCTCTCAACTTGTCTGCTTTCAAGTCCCACCATTTGAACGTCACTTCAGGGAGGATCATCTCTCCTTCCTTTGAGGGGATGAAGACGATTTTTGTTTTCTTGATTCCGAGATAACCCTCTCCCTTAAGCTGATTGGAAACCTCGGGTTTATCGGGATACTGCTTGACATCGGGTGGCAGCTGCAGGGGAATGTCGGGAATTTGATTCCCCAGACACCCTTCTCCCGTGACTGTCAATGTCCAAGTGATCGGTTCTCCTAGGGTCACATTATTTGGGTCGGCAGACCATTCGCCGACTAATGCGACATCGTTAGCTGCAAACCAATTGTGTTTTTGAAATGGGAATGGAATGGGTTTGACCGTCACTTTTTCCGTCCCAGAACTGACCCGTTTGTAGGAGCCTTGGGGATTGAAAAAGGAGTGTCCTCCCTTAAGGACTTTTCCCTCAAAGAGAATGGGAGAAAAAATAAGCTCTCCCGTTTGATGAGGAAAAACGGCATATTTTCGTTCAAGAACTCGATATTGCCTCCCATTCGGGTGATCATATTCATATTCATGATCTTCTCCCAGCTTTTCAATGACCGCATCAGGATCATTGATTTTGACGTCAGAAAGTGTCGCTTGAGCAAGATGAACGGTTCTATACAATCGAATCGTGTAAATCAATTGCGTTTGTTCATAAACAGCGGTTGAGGGCTGCAGTTCTGTCTCTAAAAAGAGAGATTCCCTCTCATTGTTTGCTGTCGCGCCCTGCACGTCAAGGGTGACGGGTAAAGAGGAATGCTGACCAAATTGTATCGAGGGGATCGTCAGTTTTCCTTCTCGTTTAGCCATGACAACCAACGTCCAACGCATCTCTTGATTAAACGCCCCATTGATAAGGGAGAGATTGCTCGCTTGGCTGGTCGATAGAATGTCAAAGTCTGCCATCAAAGGAGAAAAATCTGGTTTTTCAATGATCTTTTCTTGGGTCGAAAATAGAATCGAAAAAGACTCATTGATTTCCACCCTTTTTTGACTCAGGATGACTTTAACTGGCTCCGCGGAGAAGGCGATGATCGGAGAAAAAATGAAAACCATCGCCACAAATAGTTCTTTAAGCGTCATAAAATTGACAGCGCGGAGACCCTCGCCTTTAGGCGCGGGAGGAGCGCTGCTCCCGGTGAAAGATGTGTATGAATAACCTTCGGCTCGCTGAGAGAGGCGACAGTGTCTTGCATGAATCCCTTCAAAAACTCTACTGGGGATTTTGATCCTTTAGGCTTGTTTGCTTTTTAGGGAGGGGTTGACGACCCCTTCCCCTTTTGCTGCCGATGTTGAAGAAGAAATTTACGTCTTAGCAATCCCCCTGGATCATCATGAATCTTTTGCAACCAACGGTCATCCAATTGGCGCTGAAAATCTTTTTCAGGAGGAGGCTCATCGGACACCCCCTCTCGCTGTTCGAAGGGTTTGTGTCCGTTTTCCTCGACTTTTTGATCCATTTCAGCGCGATAGCCGTTCTGTAATTCTTCCCCGTTTTTTTCTTCCTTTGTCTCAATCTCTTGCTCTTGTTGAATGCCCTGTTCATTTCCAAGGTCAGAACTCTTGTTATTTTCCTCCTTCGCTCCCTCGTCCTTCTTTTCCCCCTGATGTTCGGTTTTACCTCCCCTTGGATCATTTTCCTGACCCTCTTGCTGAGATTCTTTTTGAGGATCGGGCCGTTCCTGATCTTCACCCTGTGGCTTCTTAGCCTTTTCTTGTTGCTCACCCTCTTGCTGAGATTCTTTTTGAGGATCGGACTGTTCCTGATCTTGACCCCGTGGCTTCTTAGACTCTTCTTCCTGTTGCTGCTTCATCTCTTCTATCAATTTTTTATTGTATAATGCATCTTCATGATCTGGCTGTCTCTCCAGCGTTTTGGCATAAGCCTCTAAAGCAGCTTTAAAGTCTCCTTGCTTTGCTTTAGCAGTCCCATAGTTGTAATATCCGTCGGGAGAATGGTTATCTCGGTAGAGGTCTGCGGCCTGTGCATAGTCGCCCAATCGATCATATGCGGCTGCTTTCCAATCCTTGTTTTCAAAGAGATCTTTCGCTTTCTCATAATCTCCTTCTTGAAAGAATTCTGCTCCCTGCTGGTCACGCGTTTTCCACCAATCACTCCAAGAGACAGCATCGAGAAGATGAGGCATGAGAAGACATCCAAGCGCACACATGCCGCGGCGGAAAAAGAGTAAGGCAAAAGGGAGGGCGAGCAATACGAAGAGAACCCCTTGGTCTTGCCTTTGACTGGTTGTCGCTTCTATTTCTTTGTGGGGATCAGCCCAACTCGGCGTCAAGCTCTCATTTAATTGAGTCAAATCGCTATCATCAAGAGCCAGAGAGGCAAAAGAACCGTGGGTCGATTGGGCAAGTTGAGTGAGATTCTCTTTCGCAAGGACGCTGAGAATCAATCCCCCTTTCTCATCTGTCATAAATCCTCCCTTCTGTTTTGGGATGGGAGCTCCCTCTTCCGTTCCAACGGCCAGGACAGAGATAGAGAATTGCTCTTCAGCGGCAAGGGCAATCGAGGCCTCTTTTTCTTTTTCTGATAATGCTGAAGTGATGAGGAGGATGGCTCCTTTAGCAATGCCTCCTTGTTTCAAGAGCTCGGCTGCTTTTGCAATGGCCCGGTCGGCCTGATGTCCCCCTGAGGGCATGATCGTCGTTTCGAGGGCAGGCAATAGCGCTTGAATCGCCCTTGCATCATCGGTTAAAGGGGTGACCACAAACGCCTCTTTGGAGAAGACAATCAATGCGGTTTGTCCTTCACGACGCAATGTTAAGAAATCTCTAATTTTATAAATCGCTCGTTGGAGGCGGGAGGGCTTGACGTCTTGCGCATCCATGGCATCTGATAAGTCAAGAGCAATGATGACAGCAGACCGAGACTTTAGGAGAGGATGTGACATAGATCCCCAGGAAGGTCCAGCAAGGGCTGTGATGCATAAAAAGCCTGTTGAGAAGATCAACAGATCCCGAAACCAGAGCCGTTTTGCCCTAGGGGCGAGAAGGTAAGGAAGGAGATCCTTGGAGCAAACTTGACTCCAAATAGAGGCGCGATTCTTATGACGAGTCGACCAAAAGAGGAAAAAGAGAAGGGGAATCAGCAATAGCCAGGCATAAGGGTGCAAAAATTGAAAGTCGCTCATCGCCACGCCCTTCCCTTTTTCGCTATCCATAAGGCGCTGCTGATCACAGCGACCCAGAGCGGCCAGGCGTATAATTCTTCCCTAGGACGGTAAAAGTGAGAGTCACGCTCAACTGCTTCCAAACGGTCAATGTGTTGATAAATGCGAGCTAATTCCTCTGTATTGTAAGCGCGAAAATATTCCCCTCCTGTTTTTTCCGCGACATTCTTGAGCGAGGTCTCATCGATATTGGCAGAAGGATTGACTCGCTGAGGGCCAAATAGAGTCTGGACAAGCATCTCTTTTGCGCCGATGGCGATGGTATGAATTTTTAAGTGGGCATGAGAGGCGATTTCAGCCGCTTTTTCAGGAGTGAGCTCCCCTGCATTGTTATTCCCATCGGTGAGCAAAATCAACACCCGACTGTTGCTTGGGCTATCGCGCAGCTGTTTAACTGCAAGGCCTATCGCCTCTCCAATGGCCGTTTCATTGCCTGCAAGACCCACGACCGCTTCATTTAATAGTTGCCTAGTCGTCGGCAGATCAAATGTCAGGGGTGTTTGCAGATAGGCGTGCGTTCCAAACAAAATTAAACCGATGCGATCTCCTTTCCGCCTTTCGATAAAATCCCCCGCAATCCATTTCAACGCAGTGAGTCGATCAACAAATCGTCCATTGATCTCGAAATCTTCGATTTGCATGCTTCCCGACAAGTCGACAGCCAGCATTAAATCGCGCCCATTTTGCGGAATTTCTACGCTCTTTCCCAACCACTGCGGACGTGCTGCTGAGGTTAATAGGGCAAGCCAAATAAAAAAGGGGAAAAAAGGGAAGCGTTGCAAAAGGGAAGGGGTTTGGAAACAAGCGATATCGTCTGGATCGGGGATCTTTAATGGCCGATCTCCGCCAGAGGGGAGGGGAGGGAGACATCGATAAATCACCCAAGGGCATGGAATCAAAAGAAACAGATAGGGCCAAGCAAACTCAATCATAACTTCTCTACCCAAAGACGACAAAGCTGGATTAAATCTGCGACCTCTTTTCCATCAGCGCGTCCAACATACGGGCCACTTAATAAGAGTCTTCCCGCCCCCTGGCTAAACTGAGGCTCTCCTAGCTGTTGATCCAGCAGTTGAAGCCATGCCTCCCCAGTGACCCCTCCGATGTGAACGGCTCCCTGCTTGCTCAGCATGGCTCGACGTAAAAATTTAGACAATTCAGAAAGGCACTCCGCGCCGTCTTCATTCTCTTGAAATCTCTTTTCAATTTCATCCAATACTTTTGAAGCCTCTTTTTTTAGATGAGGCCTTAAAGATTTTTTCAAAACGAAAATCGCTCCCCATACCAATAAACAGGCGGCTGCAAAAACGAGACCCCATCCAAATGCTGGAGGCCACCACGGAATAGCCTCAGGGAGATGAATCTCTCGCAACGGAAGCTCCATCAGAATAAGCTCACCTAGTAATATGTTGCTGTAATAGGCTGAAACAATCCTCTTCTGTACTGCATTCCATCCACTGAACAGGGCGCTCCTTTGCTAAGGAAGCGACGAGGTCTCGACGGTCAGTAAATTGCTTTTGGTATCGCTTCAGCATCTTTTTATCAAATGTATTCAGCTGCCATTCTTTCATCCCATCGGTGACGGGATAAAGGCCATTTTTTGGCAACGCCGATTCAAGAGGATCGTAAATGAAGAACAAACAAAGATCACAACGGGTCGACAACTGAATAAGACAATCGTGTCCAACAGAGGAAAGTCTCCGAAAATCACTCATCACAATCACGCAACTCCCTGCTGTCGCCTTCTGCTTGATTCTTTCAATCATCCGATCCATGCCTGTCATGGCAGAGGGTTCGCAAGGATCAGATTTCCTTGCTGCATGCATGGCCAAGCTTTGCAAAAAGGGAAGCACTCCTTTTTTGCCTGGCGCTGAACGGAACTCATCTTGTGTTGCATCTCCAAAGATCACACCTCCGAGGCGATTTCCTCTTTGGATGGCGTTCCAGGCAAGATATCCCGCCATTAAACACGCTTGAACCGATTTAAATACCCCTCGCGTGGCAAAAAACATAGGAGAACGCATATCCACACAAATCAACACCTCTCTTTCCTTTTCCGCAGCAAAGAGTTTCGTGTGGACTTTCCCTGTGCGCGCCGTCACCCGCCAATCAATCGAACGAATATCATCCCCTTCATGGTAACGCCGGCACTCAGCAAATTCCATTCCCCTCCCAAACAGAGGGGAAAAATGGTGTCCCGGCGGCAATCTTTTCAATAACAGCGGAGAGGACGAAAGCTTTTGAGCTCTCTTGGAGAGAAGCAATAACTCGGCAAGGGAAACAGTGACACATTGCTCCCCTTTTCTCTTCGGAAACATTAGGGGACCGGCACTCTTGAAATCAGTTCATTGATACACATCTCGGGAGTGATTCCTTCAGCCTCGGCCTGGTAAGAGAGAATCACGCGATGGCGTAAGACATCGCGAGCTAAGGTTTGAACATGATCAGGTCCGACAAAATCAAACCCTTGCAAGAAAGCGAATGCTTTGGCGCTGCGGGCCAGGCTAATCGCGGCACGGGAGCTTGCGCCATATTGAATCCAATGGGCAACATCTTTTCCATAAGCCCCAGGATTTCGGGTGGCAAGAACAATTTGAACGATATAGTGTTGAATAGGATTTGCCATAAAGAGATCGAGGACAGCCTCGCGCGCCGTAAAGATTTCCTCTTGTGTCAATTTGTGAGTGAGGACAGGCTGATCGACCGATTTAGACCTCGCCTCCTTCAATATCAAGTGCAAAATTTCTATTTCCTTCTCTGAGCTTGGATAACTCACATTCACTTTTAAAAGAAATCGATCTAGTTGCGCCTCTGGCAAGGGATAGGTTCCGTGTTGCTCAATGGGGTTTTGCGTTGCCATGACTAAGAAAAAGCGGGGTAATGGGTAGGTTGTTCTCCCCACAGTAATCTGTCGTTCAGCCATCGCCTCTAAGAGCGCTGCTTGCACTTTTGCAGGGGCGCGATTAATCTCATCTGCGAGGACGAGATTGTGGAAAAGAGGTCCTCTCTGAAACTCAAAGGAGCCTGTCTCCATTCGAAAAATTTCCGTCCCAGTTAAGTCGGCTGGAAGTAAATCAGGAGTAAACTGAACGCGGTGAAAATGGCTTTCGATCGCAGAGCTGAGCACCTTAATGGCTCGCGTTTTTGCCAAGCCTGGAGCTCCTTCTACTAAGAGATGTCCATCGGCCAAGAGGGCGATCAACAGGCGGCTCACAAGCTCTTCCTGACCAATCACCATTTGGTTCATAAATCTCGCCAATTCTTGGAATCGCCCTAAAACTTGAGGGTGTTTGGCGGATCCTTTCTCGCGGCTAGCTTTATCGATGTCTTCCATTTGACAGTGCATATTGATTTCCCTCTAATGTCATAGAATTGATGGCGCGGAAACCAGCGATTTCAGTCGCGGGAAAGCGCCGACCCTGTGACTGTGTTTTTTAGATTTTTTTTTCACAAAAATCACAAATTGACAGCGCGGAGGCGGACGATACCTCTCTATTCGTTAACGTATAAACTGACGGCTTAGCCTCGTGAACTTCGCGCAGCGCCTCCCTTTAGGGAGAGGTTTCCTTTTTCTGATTAACCGTGGCAAAATAATGCTCTAAGCCTTCTTGGGAAGGTTTGAATGTCTCTCCCCCCTGTTGCCAATTTGCAGGGCAAACTTCTCCGTGCTTTTCAAAGAAAAGCCAGGCGTCCAAGATGCGCAAGGCTTCATCAATTGAGCGCCCCAAAGGAAGATCATTTACGATTTGATGACGGACAATTCCTTCCTTATCAATCAGAAAAAGACCCCGATAAGCAACGCCTTCATCAGCCATCAAAACATCGTAGTGGCGAGCAATGGTTTTATTGAGATCTGAAACAAGAGGATAGCGCACTCCTTCAATTCCTCCTTTGCTTCGAGGAGTATGAATCCAAGCAAGGTGAGAATAGCTACTATCAACGGAACAACCGATCACCTGCGTGTCCCGTTTTTCAAATTCCTCTAAACGTTCTTGAAAAGCATGCAGTTCAGTCGGGCAAACGAATGTAAAATTGAGGGGATAAAAAAAGAAGATAATGTTCTTTCCATAATGATCTTGCAGTGAAAAGGGATTCATTATTGCCCCATCCACAACTGCTGTGGATTTAAAACCGGGAGCAGGTTTTCCGACGAGCACGCCCATAGGGGTTTTTCCTTATTATAAAGAGTTGAAACTGTTCGATAAAATCTGGACAGATCTATACAAAATAGGGAGATTTTTGTCTAGCAAGTGGATCAACCTCGCTACTCTAGGAAGTCAATACATCTACCCATTGGTATTCATTTTTAGGAAGATGAAGCTTATAATATATCTGTCTAAAAGCAGTTTCAAAGACATCATCTCCTTCATTTTTCAGGTACACAATAGATTTGCCTCCATAATCCTTTCTTTCGTTTGGAGGGATATTGATTCCATAGTTTTGCATGATTTTCTGCAGTCTTTCTTGCATAAAAAAGACTTTTCCTCCTTCAACATGCACGATAAGCGTCTGTTTAGGATCGACTTCACTAAAATGAACTAAATAGGGGAGCGAAGAATCTGTTTTCATAAAATTGACGGCGCCGAAACCCGGGACTTCAATCGCCGGAGGAAGCGCCGACCCTTTTGTTGTGTTTTTTAGATTTTTTTTTCACAAAAATTACAAATTGACAGCGCGGAGGCCCGCCTTCAGGCCGGACAGGAAGCGCTGCTCCTGTTGAAATATGAATAACTCTCCTCTCGTTGAGAGAGGCGACAGTGTCTTGTGTGAATCCCTTCAAAAACTCCACAATAGGCGCTTTTCCATTTTTCCGAGAGATATTCTCTCACGTGGTTACCGAAAAGAGTTCCCTGTTGATCACTCACCTGACGCAAAGAGAGTGGCATTTCGCCTGAGCCAAAGCCTTGGGTTCGCTTCAGCCGAAATCTCGCTTTCTTTGCGTTAGGTGAGTGGATCACCCACACGAGTTTTCTTCTAGACTAAAACTTACTATAAAAGTCAATTCTTAATCAATAGCTATAGGCTATTGGTCCTTATGACCTAACTGTGACTTAAATTTGAACCATGCCCATTTTCAAATACCTTTGTTTATTCTTGCCTTGTTCCTTGCTCATCAGTTTTTGATAAAATCGAACGAATGTCTTCATCAATTGCACTCCAATCCACTTGATGCTGATCCTTAATATGCTTAAGGTAAAGGATAGCTATTTCTCCTCCATATTTTGCATGGGGTGTCTGAGTGATTTGTTGAAAAGATCCCATTGATTTTAGCGTCGCACCCATCTTTATCCCTGTTTTAATAACGTGGAGATTTAACCGTATCAGTTCATAGCATTCATTTGGAATTTCACACAGCTTTCCAAATTCATTTTGATGCAAGACTTGATCTTTTTTAAGCTCTTCTATATATGTTTCAATCTCTAATTTTTCGATAGGGTTTGCAAAATTTGGATGAAGAGGAACATTGCATTGAGGAAGCGTTAAAAACTCAAAACGGGCTTGTTTCAGTCCTTTACATTCCTCTTTTTCAAGAGGACGTGGTAAACAAGATCCGTGATCAATGAGAACAAGATGAGAAGACCCCTCCTTTTTATTAACTAAGGCATTTTGAAGATGACGGTCTGTGTTGAAAAAAATAAGATCAATCACAAATTTATGAATTTCCTCATGAGGGATGCCATTTTGCTCCTCTTCGGACAACCCGCCCAAGGTTTGGCAGTTTGCAACATATTTTTGCATAGACATTAATGCCTCTTCAGTCCCTGATATCAGTAACTCATCCCAAATGATTTTTACATTTTCTTCTAATGCACTTATTGATTTATCTCTCTCCATTGCTTGCTTAATAACAACGACATGAGAACGAATGTATGGCTTGGAGAACATTAGAAGGTTATCAGACACAGAACGTACTGTGATCTCTTTACGATCCGATTTCAGCCCAGTGATGACCTTGTTGACTTCCTCTTGAAAATGATCTTGAATTTCTGATTTAAAGGAAGTCATGCTAGCGATGATTTCTTTCACTGTTTTTCCATTTTTCATTAAATCTAAAAATCTCGCGAGTGTGATATCGGGATGAATTTTTTTAATGCTATTGAGACTCTCATTGATCTTTTTCATATCAGCTTGCGAATTCAATAAGCTGTTTTTCCCCCGTGTAATCACAGTCGTTGGAATCCCGCAATCGCCGAGCAACTGTTGCCCTTTATAAACTAATCTTTCCCGAATGACTCCTTCACCGACAGCAATTCCATCTCTTGTTTGATCCTTATTTCCATGAGGATTATGAGCTCCCCCAGCTTCCTGCAATGCAGGTTTAGCAATAAATGTTCGCTGAATACTTGCTTCGTGCAAAGAAGATGTCTTTCCATAAAGGTAGTAAGTTCCACTCGCTGTTTGAGCCCCTGTGGGTTGTGGCATCTGAAGAGCCCTTATTGCTGACTCGATATCCGCATGATTTGCCTGCTTTAAACCAAAGTAGGCTCCCTCAATTTCATTGATAAGATCAGGTTCTATTTGGAGAAAAAATATGATATCGCTTTTTGAAAGAGAAGGATATTGACTTCCCAAGATCTTGGAAAGCGCTGGGAATTGCTCTTCGTTGGTCAGGAGAATTTTATCAAAACCCAAAAAAATATAATTTTTTAATTCCAAAACAACTGTATTATTAAAAGAAACGTTTTCATATAGACGAAAATTTTCATTTTTTGATACACAAATCTCTAATTGGGAAAAACACTCTAACACTCTATTTGCTACATCTTTTACTTTTTCAATATCAAAATTTTTGTTATTTGTATTTTGAGAATCAAAAATTTTATTAATTAAAGAAACTTCATCTCATTTTTGATAGTTTGACAATTCCTGTATAATACAGCAAACATTTTGATTTAGATTAATCATAATCCAAACCATTTTTTAAAAATAATAAATAATCAAATATATTAACAACAATTTTTATTGTAACGACTATAATGTTTTTTTAATTTATTTTTAGGCATAGTTTAAGTTTGGGTGACTCTGACGTGACAGGCGAGGGAGTTCAGATCGCTTGATTTTATGGGTAAGGAGCAAAGCAAGTGAGAGGGATCCTTGCCGCGATGAGATGACTTTTACCCAAGTTTGAACCATGCCTATTTTTAATCACTCCCTTCTTTCATTTGAGTTTTCATATGCGACGGGCGGGAATTGCTGGAGCCCAAATTGAACTCTTGAAGTGGGATGGGGATATATGGTATACCCATTTAGATTGATGCAACGGGCCATTAAGGAGGACGATTTGTGAAGGTTGTTTCCGCTGAAGCGATGGGGGAGTTAGAGGCGCTTGCTAACCAGCAGGGATGGATCGACAGAGATTTAATGGAAAATGCAGGGCGGGGAGTCGCATCGGCTGTCTGTCATTTCATAAAGACGAATCACCTGCCTCGTGTTGTTTGGATCTTATGCGGTAAGGGGAACAACGGGGGCGATGCCTTCGCTGCCGGAGGCTATTTGCTTGACGAGGGGTGTCAGGTCACAGCGATCCAGCCCGATGAGCCCGAAGCCTGTTCTCCCCTATGCCGGCAAAACCGAAGGCGTTTTTTGGATAAAAAGGGATCGCTCATCGCCCACATTGACTCTTTCGGAGCGGGAGGCATTATTGTAGACGGAATCTTTGGAACGGGATTTAAAGGACAAGTCCATTCTCCTTATGATTCGATGATTGAGGCAGCGAACAGAAGCGCCCTTCCCATTTTAGCAATAGATATTCCTTCAGGGCTCAATGGAACAACGGGCCAAATCGAAGGGAGCGTCATCCATGCAACAGAAACTCTCTTTTTAGAGCTTCCTAAGACAGGGTTCTTTCTCGAAGAAGGCTGGAATGTAACGGGGAAGCTGCGACGCGTGGGCTTGGGCCTACCGAGATCGATGATTGATCAAGTGACCGGAGAGTTTGAACTCTCGATGCAAGAAGAGATAAGATCTTTCCTTCCCGCGATTAAGCGAAATCGTCATAAATATCAAACGGGATATGTTGTAGGGTTAGCAGGCTCTCCCACAATGCCTGGGGCGGCTCTCTTGTCCTCTTTGGCGGCCTTGCGAGGGGGAAGCGGGATTGTACGCCTTCTTTATCCAAAAGGAATGGAAGTTGAGCTCTCTTCGATGCCTTATGAACTCATCAAAATTCCCTATACTTACGATCAACCCCAAGAGGTCAGTCGTCTCATGGAGAAAGCAGGAGCGACTTTTATTGGTCCTGGCTTGGGCACGAGTGAGAAGACTGGCTGCCTCTTGCGAAAAGTTATCCCCGCTCTTAAAAACCCCTGCGTCATCGATGCTGATGCCTTGACTTTATTTGCGAATCAACCCTTTCCCCTTCCGCCTCAAACAATTTTGACCCCTCATCGAGGGGAAATGGAAACATTGCTGCATGCTGATTGTTCTTTAAGCCTGAATCGGGAGGGACTAAAAGCGTGTCAAAAATACTCTGAGGAGCATAAGATCACCTTGATTCTTAAAGGGGCTCCTACGTTTATTTTTCATCCTCAACAATTGATCTTTATCAATCCTACCGGCGATCCTGGCATGGCAACAGCGGGAAGCGGAGACGTCTTAACAGGTCTTTTAGCCTCTTTGCTTTCTCAGGGCATAGATTGCCATCGCGCAGCGCTATGCGGAGTGTATTTGCACGGCCTCGCAGGAGAGTTTGCTGCCAGGAACCGGGGCATTTCTTGCGGAATGATGGCAACAGATCTCATTGCTCATTTTGCTAACGCTTATGCTGAGTATGCCCATTAGAATCCACGAGGAGGCATATAGCGCTCGGGAAGAGAATGCAAAAGATCTTTTCTTGGAAGACGACTTGGATTCTCGATTTGTTCAATGTAAGGCAAATCCGCCTGCTTCTTGATCTGCGCCAATTCCAGACTCTTAGAATAGGGCTCAAAACGGTGATGATCCCAGTCAATCCCATTGTAACTGGAATCTTTGCGGTCAAATGCGTAAAAATGGACACACCCTCCTTGCAACCAAGCCATTCCAACATATTGCTGGTCGATAAAACAGCCATAAAAGCTCTCAAAGTTGATTTTAACGTCTAGGTCGGCAGCAGTAAAGGGAAAGTGACTGAGCTCAAAGCTAATCACAGTATTGTTATTCAAGCGATATAAAAGCTCTTCGACCACTTCAACCATCAGCAAGCGGGCATCATACACGGTGAGAAGCCGTTGAGAGGAAAATTGCAAGCACATTTTGAGGATATAGTCATCATAGGCAGCCCATGAATCTTCCAGCTCAAGATGTTTGTCAATTTTCATTTTTGTTCCAAAGTTGATGATGATCCGTGATAGCTCCTCTGAGTCAATTTTTTTTACC
>Ga0116226_10000541_pt1 | contig 32209 bp, 29 predicted proteins | sample S1TSphfallax_FD_89692 | JGI IMG/M metagenome (GOLD analysis project Ga0116226, IMG submission 89692) | Host-associated microbial communities from peat moss isolated from Minnesota, USA - S1T2_Fa - Sphagnum fallax MG | ecosystem: Host-associated > Plants > Peat moss > Unclassified | place: USA...
CCTCACTACGCTCAGCGGTTCGATGATCGAGCCCCTTATCCGCCCCCGGAGATCGCTGCGTGGCCGTTGATTCAAGCCGCATGCCCATCATGGTCGGACTCGCAGGATATCCACGGGCCGCTGGCGCACGGCGGGTGATACCGGGCTTGGGCCTCACCCTCGGCTACACGGTCTTCTATCTCTCGTTGATCGTCCTGATTCCGCTGTCGGCGGCCTTCCTCAAAGCCGCGGGTCTCGGCTGGGCGGAGTTCTGGCAAGTCATTACAGCTCCCCGAGTGCTCGCGTCGCTGCGCCTGAGCTTCGGCGCCTCGCTCATCGCGGCGCTCGTCAACTGCGCATTCGGCCTGCTGGTGGCATGGGTCCTCTGCCGCTATGAATTCCCGTTTCGGCGGCTGATGGACGCGATCGTCGACTTGCCGCTGGCGCTGCCTACCGCGGTCGCCGGCATAGCCTTGACCACGCTCTACGCACCGAATGGCTGGATCGGCTCCCTCCTCACTCCGCTCGGTATCCACGTCGCGTTCACCCCGCTCGGCATCGTGATCGCGCTGGTCTTCGTGGGGCTGCCGTTCGTCGTGCGCTCCGTGCAGCCCGTGCTCGGCGACCTCGACCGCGAAGTGGAGCAGGCTTCCCTCACTCTGGGCGCAAGCCCCGTGCAGACCTTCTGGTACGTGATTCTGCCGTCGGTTTGGCCCGCACTGCTCACGGGCTTCGGACTCGCCTTCGGGCGTGCGGTCGGCGAGTACGGCTCGGTCATCTTCATCGCCGGCAATCTGCCGCTGAAGTCGGAGATCGCGCCGCTCCTCATCATCACGAAACTCGAGCAGTTTCAGTACGGCGCAGCCACGGCGATCGCCGTGGCGATGCTGGTGATCTCATTCGCGATCCTACTCGCGCTCAACAGTTTCCAACTCTGGATGCAGCGACGATATGGACGGCGCTGAATTCGCGCTCCGCACCCCGACCCGGCGCAGACTCCACAAGGGTCCGCTGCTCGCGATCGGCATCGCAGTCGCCTACGTCGCGATCGTGCTCGTATTGCCGCTCGTGACGGTATTCGGTGAAGCACTCGACAAGGGATTCGGCCTCGCGCTCGCAGCGATCACCGAGCCCGATGCGCTCGCAGCGATTCGGCTCACGCTCACCGTGGCAGCGATTGCCGTGCCTCTCAATCTCATCTTCGGGCTCGCGGCCTCCTGGGCCGTCGCGAAATTCGAGTTTCGGGGCAAGAGCGTCCTGGTGGCACTCATCGACCTTCCGTTCGCGGTTTCACCCGTGATTTCCGGTCTCATCTACGTACTCGTTTTTGGGGCCCAGGGCTGGCTCGGCCCGTGGCTGGTCGCGCACGACATCCACGTCATTTTCGCGGTGCCGGGGATCGTGCTCGCCACGATGTTCGTGACCTTCCCGTTCGTCGCCCGCGAGCTCATTCCTCTCATGCAGGCCCAGGGCAAGGACGAGGAGGAGACCGCGATTTCGCTCGGCGCCTCCGGCTGGCAGACCTTCCGCCGCGTCACCCTGCCCAATATCCGGCTCGGACTTCTGTACGGGGTGCTGCTTTGCAACGCGCGCGCCATGGGCGAGTTCGGTGCGGTGTCGGTGGTATCGGGCCACATCCGCGGTCTCACGAACACGATGCCGCTGCACATCGAGATGCTCTACAACGACTACGATCACGTCGGCGCCTTCGCCGTGGCTGCGCTGCTGACGCTCCTGGCCCTCCTCACGCTCGTGGCCAAGAGCATCCTCGAATGGCGCTCCCCGGAGCTCCGGGCCCATCACCCATGAGCTGGCGCCCATGAGCATCAGCGTTCGGGGCATCACCAAGCGCTTTGGCGAGTTTCAGGCCCTGCGGGGCATCGACCTCGACGTGGCGACGGGCGAGCTCGTCGCACTGCTCGGTCCGTCCGGGTGCGGCAAGACCACTCTGCTGCGGATCATTGCCGGTCTCGAGTCAGCCGACGCGGGCGTGGTCCGATTCGCGGGGCAGGATGCGACTGATTGGCCGGTGCGCAAGCGCAAGGTTGGATTTGTCTTCCAGCACTACGCGCTGTTCCGGCACATGACGGTGAGCGACAACGTCGCGTTCGGCCTCAACGTCAAACCTCGCCGTGAGCGCCCTTCCAAGGCGAAGATTGCCGCTCGCGTCGCCGAGTTGCTGAAGCTGGTGCAGCTCGACTGGGCCGGCGATCGCTACCCCGCGCAGCTTTCCGGGGGCCAGCGGCAGCGGGTCGCGCTCGCGCGGGCACTCGCGGTCGAGCCCGACGTGCTGCTCCTCGACGAGCCGTTCGGTGCGCTCGACACCCAGGTTCGCCAGGAGCTGCGCCGGTGGCTCCGCAGACTCCACGACGAACTGCATTTCACCAGCGTGTTCGTGACCCATGACCAGCACGAAGCACTGGAAGTCGCTGATCGCATCGTGGTGCTGAACGCGGGAAAACTGGAGCAGGCGGGTGCCCCCGACCAGGTCTATGACGCGCCCTCCTCCGCCTTCGTGCATCGCTTCCTCGGCTCCGTCAACGAGATTCCGGGCGAGCTTGCCGGGGATCAGGTACGAGTCGGGCCGCTCGCGCTGGAGCGTCCCGCTCACCTGGCTGCGCAGTTCTCGGCACCCGACGCGCCCGTCAAGGTACTGGTCCGCCCCCATGAGATCGCGGTCGAACGCGCTGGCGAGCGTGGCGGCGGCGCATGGCAGGCAGAGGTCAAAGCGGTTCGCATGCTCGGCCCCATCGTGCGCCTCGAACTCCTGCCGGACGGAGGGGGACCGGTGCTCGAGGCCGAAATCAGCCGCGAACGCTACGAACAGGAGCGCTTCGTGGCCGGCGAGCGCGTCGGCCTGTCGCTGCGCCGGTTCGAGGTTTATGGGGCCGACGCCGCCTGAGGGCGATTGGCCCATCATCCGATTGGTTATGTGGTCCAAACCTCCGGGTCTTTCTGCTCCTCCGGGAGGGGTCGGTAGAATTCCCTCCCCCTCGCGTCCGGACACGAGCGTTGACCCCACTCTTCCCCGTCGAGATTCCCGCCCACCCGCTCTCGGGTGACCGGCGGGACACCCTGAACCGGGCCCTCGAGGGTCTCTCCGCGACCCAGCTCGCCTGGGTGGCGGGATATATCGCTGCGTTGGCCGATGCCCGCGCCGCGGCTGGCGGCTTGGCCCTCGGAGCCGCCTCCGCCGCTAGCCCGGCGCTCGCCCTCGCCGCCCCGAAGCCCGAGGCAGGTCCACGGCCGACCGTCCTCTACGCCTCCCAGACCGGGAATGGGAAACGTATTGCCGAGCAGCTCGCCGCATCCCTCACCCAGGCCGGGGTCGAGCCGAGGCTCTGCCGCGCGTCGGAATTCGCCGTGCGCGACATCGCCCGCGAGCGGCTGCTCTACATCGTGATCAGCACCCACGGGGATGGCGATCCGCCGGATGATTCCCGGGCGTTCCTCGATTACCTGAACTCCAAGCGCGCGCCGAAGCTGCCCCAGCTCGAGTACGCCGTGCTGGCACTGGGCGACTCCTCCTATCCACAGTTCTGCGCCACGGGTCGCGCGCTCGATGCGCGGCTCGCCGAGCTCGGCGCGAAATCGATCCTGCCGCGCATCGACAGCGACGTCGATGTAGATCGCTATGCCGAGCCCTGGCTGCGCGATGCGCTCGCCCACGCCCGCGAATTCGCCGCGCGTTCCGGCGTCGCCACCGTCACGACCCTGCGCAGCGGTGCGACCGCCGCGCCGGCGCCGGTCGTCGCCGCGGCCCGCTTCGACCGCCAGCACCCGTACCAGGCGGCGGTGCTCGTGAATCAGCGCATCAGCGGGCGCGGAGCGATGAAGGCGGTACACCACATCGAACTCGCGCTCGAGGGCGAGGGGCTGGGTTACGAGCCGGGCGACGCGCTCGCCGCGGTGCCGCGCAATCCCGCGCGCTCGGTCGAGGCGATGCTGCGTGCGACGCGCCTCGATGGCGACGCCATCGTGGAGCGGGAGGGAGCGAAGCTCTCGCTCGCAGAATGGCTCGCGACCCGAGCGGAAATCACCCGCATCGCCCGCCCGGTGCTGGTGGCGCTGAGTGAACGTAATCCCGACCCGCGTCTCGCACGGCTGCTCGGTCCCGAAGGTCGCGACGAGCTGCGCGACCGGGTTGCCACCGACCAGGTCGCCGACGTGCTCGCCGCCTATCCGGCGCAGTGGACTCCGGAGAGCTTGGTCACGGCGCTACGACCGCTCGCGCACCGGGCGTACTCGATCGCCTCGAGCCGCCAGCTGGTCGGCAATGAAGTACATCTCACGGTCGCGCTCGTCGGCGGCGAAGACGCCCGCAACCCGCGCTGGGGAGCGGCCTCCTCCTTCCTCGCCGGCGTCGGCGACGAGGCCACGGTGCCGGTATTCATCGAGCGCAACGAGCGCTTCCGGCTACCCCAGGACCCCTCGCGCGACATCATCATGATCGGAGCCGGTACCGGGGTCGCCCCGTTCCGGGCCTTCGTGCAGGAGCGCGAGGCGACCGACGCCAAGGGCCGCAACTGGCTGGTGTTCGGCGGCCGCAACTTCCTCCGTGACTTCCTGTATCAGAGCGAGTGGCTCGACGCGCGTCGGCGTGGTCTCCTGCATCGGGTGGATCTCGCGTTCTCGCGCGACCAGCGCGCCAAGATCTACGTGCAGCAGCGGCTGCGGGAACAGGGTCGCGAACTCTATTCCTGGCTCGAAGGAGGCGCCTGCCTCTACGTCTGCGGCGACGCGAGTCGGATGGCGCCGGATGTGCATGCGGCGCTGATCGAGGTCGTGGCCACCCACGGCGGTCACAGCCCCGAGGACGCCCGGGCGAAGGTTGAGCAGTGGATGGCGGACGGACGCTACCTCCGCGACGTATATTGAGCCTATGGCTGAGATAACTTTGACCCCCGTCGAGAAGATCAAATCGGCGAGTCGGCTGCTGCGTGGAACGCTCGCCGACGGACTCGCCGATTCGGTGACCGGCTCGATCGCCGACGATGACACCCACGTCATCAAGTTCCACGGCAGCTACCAGCAGGACGACCGCGACCTGCGCGAGGAGCGGCGGCTGGAGAAGCTCGAGCCCTCCTACAGCTTCATGATCCGCACCCGCCTGCCCGGAGGCGTGTGCAGCTCCGCGCAGTGGCTCGCCTTGAGCGCGCTCGGCCGCGACGGCGCGAACGGGACCGTACGGATCACCACCCGCCAGGCCTTCCAGCTGCACGGCATTCTCAAACGCGACCTCAAGACCGTGATGCAGCGGCTCAACGCGGCGCTGCTCGATACGCTGGCGGCCTGCGGCGACGTCAATCGCAACGTCATGGCGAGTTCGACACCGGTCGAGTCCGCGGCCCACGCCGAGGCCCATGCCTGGGCGCAGCGTATTTCGGAGCATCTGCTGCCACGCACTCATGCCTATCGCGAGATCTGGCTGGACGGTGAGCGCGTGCGCGACGCGGACGAGTCCGAGCCCATCTATGGCCGCACCTACCTACCGCGTAAATTCAAGATCGGCATCGCGGTCCCGCCCTACAACGACGTCGACGTGTACTCGCAGGATATCGGTCTGATCGCCATCCTCGATGGCAACCGGATCGCGGGCTTCAACATCGTCGCCGGCGGCGGCATGGGGACCACGCATCAGGACGCCGCCACCTACGCGCGCCTCGCGGACTCGTTCGGCTTCGTAGCGCCCGAGGACGTCCTCGCCGTCACCGAAGCGATCGTCACCACGCAGCGCGATTTCGGCGATCGCACGACCCGTAAGCATGCGCGGCTCAAGTACACCATCGCCGACCGCGGCGTGGAGTGGTTCCGCGGCGAAGTCGAGCGTCGCAGCGGCGTCACGTTCGAGCCGGCCCGGGCGTTCACGTTCACTACCAACGGCGATCGCTTCGGCTGGAGCCGTGGCATCGATGGACTGTGGAACCTCACGCTGCGCATCGAGTCCGGCCGTATCGCCGATCGCGCCGGAGCCCTGCATTTTACGGGTCTGGCGACGATTGCCGCCGCGCATGCCGGCGGCTTTCGCCTGACGCCGAACCAGAACGTGGTGATTGCGAACGTCGCGGAGTCGGAGCGGCCGCAGATCGATCGTCTGGTGCGGCAGTACGGCCTCGATGGTTATCGCGCCGCCTCACCGCTGCGGCTCAACGCGCTTGCCTGCGTGGCGCTGCCGACCTGCAGCCTCGCGATGGCGGAAGCGGAGCGCTATCTGCCGCGGCTGCTGCACTCGGTCGAGGCGCTGTTGTCGCGCCACGGGCTCCTCGACCAGCCGCTCGTCCTGCGCATCACCGGCTGCCCGAACGGTTGTGCGCGACCTTTCCTCGCCGAGGTGGCGCTAGTCGGCAAGGCCCCGGGCCGTTACAACCTTTTCCTCGGCGGTGACGGGCAGGGCTCGCGTCTCAACGTGCTGCATCTCGAGAACGTGGAGGAGCCGGCGATCCTCGAGACCCTCAACGGCCTGCTCGAGCGTTACCGGGCGGCACGCGAACCGGGCGAGCGCTTCGGCGATTTCCTATGGCGGCAGAATCTGATCGGCGCGGCGGCGTGAACGCGGTGCCGCTCGCCGTCGCCGATCCGCGGCTGGCCGATCGAGACTGGGTCCATCGGGAATCGGAGCGACTGCGGGCACTGCCCGCGGAGGCGCGGGTCGAATTCGCGCTCGAGCACCTTCCCGGGGTGCATGTGCTCTCCTCGAGTTTCGGTGCCCAGGCTGCCGTGTCGCTACATCTGGTCACCCGTCAAAGTCCCGGAATCCCGGTCATTCTCATCGATACGGGTTACCTGTTCCCGGAAACTTACCGCTTCGTCGACGCCTTGCGGGACCGGCTCGCGCTCAACCTCAAGGTGTATTCGGCGGTGGATTCCCCGGCCTGGCATGAGGCTCGGTACGGCCGGCTGTGGGAAGCGGGACGCGAGGGCATCGAGCGTTACAACGAGTTGCGGAAGATCGAGCCGATGCGACGCGCGCTTCGCGAGGAAGCTGCCACGACCTGGATCGCGGGTTTGCGCCGCGACCAGAGCTCGACCCGCGCCGCCATCGCCCCGCTCGAACTTCAGGACGGGCGCTTCAAACTACATCCGATCTTCGACTGGACAGATCGCGACATCGGCCGCTATCTCACCGCACATGGCCTGCCTTATCACCCGCTCTGGGACGCCGGCTACGTCTCGATCGGTGACTGGCATTCGACTCGATCGCTCGCCGAGGCGGGCGGCGTCGAAGGCACGCGCTTTTCGGGTTTGAAACGCGAGTGCGGCATCCACGGCCTGCCAGACTGACGACCGCCGGGGCGTGTTGAGAGCACGCGTCCCCGCGGGCCAGCTCCGATGCGTTACTTCCCTCTGTTCCTGGATCTGCGCGATCGTCCCGTGCTCATCGTGGGCGGCGGTGCCGTCGCCGAGCGCAAATGCGCGCTGCTGCGCGCCGCCGGCGCGCGGGTGACGCTGGTCGCGCCGGAACTCAGCCCGGCGCTCGAGGCCGAGCTTCGCCAGGGCAGCGTCGCGCACCGGCGCGGTGAGTTCGAGGCGCGCGACGTCGAGGGCTGTACGCTGGTGATCGCAGCCACCGACGATCGCTCGGTGAACGCGAGCGCCGCCGCGGCGGCTCGGGCGCACAACATTCCGGTCAACGTGGTGGACGATCCCGAGCTCTCGAGCTTCATCGTGCCCTCGATCATCGACCGCTCGCCGGTTCAGATCGCCGTGTCGACGGGCGGCGCCTCACCGGTGCTGGCGAGGCTGTTGCGCGAGCGGCTGGAGTCGCTGCTGGAGGAGTCGCTGGGCAAACTCGCCGAGTTCGCGGACGGCTGGCGGCTGCGGCTGCGACGCGCGCTTCCGGGAGTCGGTGAGCGCCGCCGGTTCATCCGCTGGATGCTCGAGGGCCCCGCGGCGACGGCGCTGCGCGGCGGTCGTACCGAGGAGGCCAACGCGCTGGTGGCCGAGGCGCTCGCGGCCGGAGCACGCCCTACCGGGAGCGTCGCGCTGGTGGGCGCCGGGCCCGGGGACCCGGGACTCCTCACGCTTCGGGCGCTGCGACTACTCCAGGAAGCAGACGTCATTCTGCACGACCGACTGGTGTCGGACGCGGTGCTCGAACTCGGGCGCCGCGACGCGACGCGAGTGAGCGTCGCGAAGCACACCGGCGGCGGCGGCACGAGCCAGGCCGAGATCAATCGCATGCTGGTGAGCTTCGCGCGCGAGGGGCAGCGGGTGGTGCGACTCAAGGGTGGCGATCCGCTCGTATTCGGCCGCGGCGGCGAGGAGCTCGCGCATGTGCGCGCCGCGGGGATTCCCTGCGAAATCGTGCCCGGCATCACGGCGGCGTTTGCCTGCGCCGCGTACGCCGCGATCCCGCTCACCGACCGGCGCTTCGCACGCGTCATCAGCTTTGCGACCGCCCACGACGAGTCGGCGCTCGACGCGATCGACTGGTCCACCCTCGCCGGCCCCGACCGGACGCTCGCGATCTACATGGGGGTCGCGACGCTGCCGGGTCTCGTGCGGCGGCTCCTCGCCGCGGGCATCGACGCCCACACGCAAGCGGCGCTGGTCGAGAACGGCTCGCTCCCATCGCAGCGCGTAGTGGTGACGACGCTGGGCTCACTCGCCGACGCGGCGCGTGAACACGCGATCCATGCCCCCGCGCTTACGATCCTCGGCGCGGCGGCGGGCGAGGCGGCGCATCTGCACTGGTTTGGAGTCGAACCGGTAGTGCATGCTCCCGCGGATGCTGAGCCCCCGATGCGGCTCGAAGGATAACGCGCATGCCGTCTTTCGACGTGGTCTCCGAACTCGACTCCCACGAAGTCACCAACGCGGTCGATCAGGCCAACCGCGAACTCACCCAACGCTTCGACTTCAAGGATCAGGGCGCGGTGTACGAACTCGACGAGTTCACGGTCACCATGAAGGCGAAGGTCGAGTTTCAGCTGAAGCAGATGCTCGACATCCTCAGGATGCGGCTCGGCAAGCGCGGCATCGACGTGAGCTGTATCGAGGTCAAGGATCCGGCCGTCAATCTCGCCGAGGCGAAGCAGGAGGTGATCCTCCGCCATGGTATCGACCAGGATGTTGGGCGGACGATCGTGAAACTCCTCAAGGAGTCGAAGCTGAAAGTGCAGGCGGGTCTGCAGGGCGACAAGGTGCGTGTCACCTCCAAGCAGCGCGACGAGCTGCAGGCGGCGATCGCTCTGCTGCGCAAGGCCAAGGTCGAGCTGCCGCTGCAGTACGAGAACTTCAGAGACTGAGACGGTCCGACTCACGCATCCAGCGACGCCGGTTCCTCGCTCGGAATGGCAAGCTCGCGACGCACCAGCCGCGCCAGCGCGTCGAGCCAGCGGCGCTCGTCATTGACGCAGGGCACGGCGAGGAGCGCCTCGCCGCCGGCAGCCACAAACGCTTCGCGCGCGTCGATGGCGACGTCGTGCAGGGTCTCGAGGTTGTCGGCGAGAAAGCCGGGTAGCGCTACCGCGACGCGTCGCACACCACTCTTGGCGAGTTCGATGATGCGATCCTCGAGATGCGGGCCGCACCACTCGGTCCCGCTGATGCGGCTTTGGAAGACGGTGGTCACGGGCAACCCGGCGGGCAGACGCTTGGCGAGCGCACGGCTCGTGGCGAAGCACTGAGCCCGGTAGCAGGCGTGATTATCCGCGCGCAACGTGGCGCAACATTCGCCGAGGACACAGCTTCCGCCCGTGACGCGCGTCGATCGCTCGAGCTGGCGCACGGGGAGGCCGTGATAGCTGAGGAGTAGATGGTCGGCACCGAATCCCGCGAGCGAGTCGTTGATGCGGGAGGCGACCGAATCGATGTAGCCGTCGTCGACGAAGAACGGCGGCACCACGTGCACCGAGGGGACGTACGCGAGCTTACCCACGCAGCGATAGACCTCGGTGACCGTCGCGCCGACCGTGGCCGACGCATACTGCGGGAACATAGGAAACAACACGATCTCAGTGATCGACTGGCGACCGAACTCGGCGATCACGGACTCGATCGAGGGCGTGCCATAGCGCATCGCGTACGCGACGGTAGTTCCACGCAGGCGCGAGCGAAGACCCTGGGCCTGCGCGGCGGTGTAGAGATCGAGGGGCGAGCCCTCGGGAGTCCAGATACGACGGTAGCGACGGGCGCTGCGAAACGCGCGCACCGGCGCGATCACGGCCTCGACCAGTACCGTGCGCACGATCCAGGGGAGATCGACCACCCGCGGATCGCCGAGGAAACGGCGCAGGTATTGACGCAACGCGCGCGGCGTCGGGGCTTCCGGCGACCCGGTGTTGAGCAGCAGTACGGCCCGGCGCCGATGGGGGTCGGGAGTGCTCACACCGTGCGCGAAAAGAGCGGCGCCGCCGCGGCCGGTGAGGCTTCCGCACGCTGCCGAACGAGCCGCGCATCGAAGGCCATGCAGACGTTGCGCAGGAACGCGCGACCCATGTCAGTCACCTCGCAGGTGTCGTCGTTCACCACGATCAAACCGTCGCTGGCGAGCGGCGCGAGCCGGGTAGCGATGTCGTGCATGAACGGGCCGGCATCGCCCTCGCGATCCCAGCGGGTGCGGAAACGCGTCATGAGATCGAGGATGCGCGACCGCAGCTCGATGTCCTCGGGCGTGAGCAGATGCCCGCGCACGATCGGCAGCTCGCCCTGGGTGACCCGCTCTTCATAGCGCTCGAGCACCTTTTCGTTCTGGGCAAAAGCGCTCCAGGCATCGCCGATCGCGGACACGCCGAGGCCGAGCTGCGGCACCGAACGGCGCGAGGTATAGCCCATGAAGTTGCGATGCAGGGTGCCGGTCTGGCTCGCCTTCCACAGCGAATCGTCGGGGAGCGCAAAATGGTCGAGGCCGATCTCGCGATAGCCTTCCGCCGTCAAGAGTTCGCGGCCGCATTCGTATAGGGCTCGCTTAGCGTCGCCGACCGGCAGATCCGCCTCGGTGAAACGACGCTGCTGGGGCTTGATCCAAGGCACGTGCGCATAGGAATAGAGCGCAATGCGATCCGGACGCAGCCGGCCGACGGCCGCCATGGTGTCGCGGATGGACTCGAGCGTCTGCAGCGGCAGACCGTAGATGAGATCGAAGTTGACGCTCTGGAAGCCAAACGAGCGCGCGGTGTCGGTGACTTCGCGGATCTGCTCCTCGCTCTGCACACGGTTCACGATGTCCTGCACGCGCGGATCGAAATCCTGCACGCCGAGGCTGATGCGGCGGAAACCGAGCGCCGCCAGCGCCTTCAGATGCTCCGCGGTGGTGACCCGCGGATCGACCTCGATGGAAAGTTCTGCGTCAGCGGCGAGCGCCATCCCTGCGCGCAACCCCTCGACCAGGTAGCTGATCTCCTCCGCGGTGAGGAAGGTCGGCGTACCGCCGCCGAGATGCAGCTCACCCACCGGTACCCGCTCGAGGCCGAGCCCGCGGCGATAGATCTGCCACTCGGCGAGCACCGCATCGAGATACGGCGTGGTCACGCCGCGGTTGCGGGTGATACGCACGTTGCAACCGCAGTAGGTGCAGAGGCTGCGACAGAATGGGATGTGCACGTAAACGGCAGCCTCGGTCCCGCCCTCGAGGCAACGGCCGAGATGGCGGATCCAGTCCTCGGCGCTGGGCGTCGACTCCCAGTGCGGCACCGTGGGATAGCTCGTGTAGCGCGGTCCGGCGACGTCATAGCGCGACAGGAGTTCAGAGGGAATGAGGTGTGGAGCTCCGACGCCGTTCGGCGGCGAGCCCGTTCCGTTGATCTGCCCCGTCATGAAAAATACTCCCGCTGCAGCTCGAGGAAGCGACGCACGTTCGCCTCCGGTGTCGCCTGGAGCACACCGTGCCCGAGGCCGCATATCCATCCCCGTCGCATCGCCGCCGGCAGCGCCGCCACCGGCTCGAAGAACCCGCGCAGCTCCGCGTCGAGACCCGCGCCTCCGTCCCGAAGACGTTCCGGATCGAAGTTGCCCTGGATGGCCCAGGTATCCCCGTAGCGACGCAGCGCATCGGCGACCGAGGAGCGCCAATCGATGCCCAGGCCCTGGATCGGGAGATCCCGCAGCAGGTCCCAGTATTGGGGGTCAGTACCCTTGGAATAATACAGGACCGGCTTGTCGAGCCCGCGCTCGCGTGCCTCGGCGAGCAGCTTGTCGAGTTCAGGAACTACGTGGCGGCCAAATTCCTCGGCCGTGAACTCCCCGGCGCAGGTGTCGAGGATCGCGACCACGTCGGCGTCGGACTTGGCCTGGGCCACGATATTCGCCGCGAGCAGCGAACGCAGGCGATCGCAGAAGGCCGCGAACACCCCCTCTTTGACCCCCGCGCGGGCGAGGTCGAGATTGTTCTGGTGCGAGCCGACGGCGGCATAGCAGTAGAGGGTGAGCGGGCCGCCGACGAAGCCGAGCAGGCCTTTGCCCGGCGCGAGCCGCGCCCGGGTACGGCGCAGCGCGTCACTCTGGAACTCGAGTTCGGCGGCGAGTTCGGCGCCGCTCTTGAGGCGCGCGACGTCCTCGAGCGAGCGCACGTGCCAGCCGAGCTGGGGTCCCGGCGCATACTCGAGCGGCATGCCCATCGACTCGAGCGGGAACAGGAGGTCCGAGAACAGGATTGCGGCATCGAAATCGAAATCCTCGATCGGACCGAGCGCCACCTCGCAGGCGAGTTCAGGCACGCGACAAAGATCGATGAAGGAGTGGCGTGCCTTCAGGCGCTGGTAGTGGGAGTGATACCGGCCGGCCTGGCGCATGAACCAGACCGGAGGCCGGCTGGCATTGCGCCGCTCGAGCGCAGCCACGAACGACGAAGAAGTCACGGCAGGTCCTCCGGATCGACGGTCAAACGGTAGCCAACGCCGCGGATGCTGCGGATGGCGAGCGGATTTTGCGGGTCGCGCTCGATGAGCTTGCGCAGCCGCAGGATGAAATTGTCGACGGTGCGCGGGGTCGGGTACTCATCCGGAGACCAGGCACGATCGAGAATCTGGTTACGACTGACGACCTCGCCCGCCGCGTCGAGCAGGAGCTGCAGCACCGAGCACTCCTTGTGGGTGAGCGTATGCAGAACTCCGTCGCGCTCGAGTTCGAAGCGCGCGCAGTCCACCATCGCGACGCCGATGCGCAGGCGGCCGCCGATTTTCATCGAGCGCTCGGTCACATCGAGCGCTCGCTCGTGCACGCGCCGCATGCGCAACACGAGCTCGCGGAAATGGAACGGCTTGCCGATGTAGTCCTCGGCGCCGAGCTCGAGGCCGCGGATGCGATCGTCGGGACTCGAATAAGCGGTGAGGAAGATGAAGGCGGCCCGCGGTTGTAGCCGGCGCAGCTTCGGCGCGAGTTCGAAGCCGGAGATGTCGGGCAAGCCGACGTCGAGCAGCACGAGATCGGTGTCGCCGGCGCGCAGCGTGGCCACCGCCGCTTCGCCCGTCCCGGCATGCCGCACGGAATAGCCCTCGGAACTCAAGCGCTCGCACAGCATCCGGGCGAGGTTTTCCTCGTCCTCGACCACCACCACCCGGGTGGCGGGACGGACCGCGGGCGACTCGACCGCCGTCACGGCTTCACGCGTCATCGAGCTCCCCCCGACGGAACGAGAGTTCCGCCACGAAGCCCTCGCCTGCGCGGGTCTCGAAACTCGCCGTGCCGCCCATCTGGGTCATCAGCGCGCGGATCAGATACAGGCCGATGCCGGTACCCTGCGACTTGGGGCCGCGAACGAACAGATCGCCGAGCTGGCCGGAGTCGCCGTAGCCGCGGCCGTTGTCGAGGCAGCGCAGTCGCACGCCGCCACGAGTGGGCGTGACGCTCATGACCACCTGCACCAGCGAACGCCCGCCGTGTCGCCAGGCGTTATCGACGAGATTACGCAGGATCACGTCGATCGCCACCCGGTCGCCGCGCACCAGCGCATCGGGAGCCACCGTTGGAATGGCGAGTTCGACTTTACCCGCGAGCGATTCCCGCACCCGATCGCCGAGACGCGCGAGCGCCGGCCCGAGCGGCACGCATTCATCGAGGACCGCGCCGCCACCCTCCACTCGCGCGAGTTCGAGCATGCGCTCGATCTGGTTCTCGAGCCGGGTGAGATCCTCGAGCAGCCGTTTCGGAACCTCCTGACCCGGGGTGTCGCTCGCGCCGTCCACGAGCGACTCCGCATGCAGGCGCAGACTCGCGAGCGGATTGCGCAGCTCGTGCGTCACCGCGGCGAAGAACACGTTGAGCGAGCGCGTGCGCAAGGTGTCGCGCCAGTAGAGCCACGCCAGCACGCTCGAAGCGCCGACCACGAGCATCGCGAAGGTCACCGATTCGCCCGAGAGCATCCGCCGCGTACGCAGCCACTTCGCCTCGGCGACCGCAGGCGGCGCACCGTTGGCGATCTCGAGCTGGACGATGCGCTCGGACTGGCTCACCACGACGCTCGTCCACCAGCCGATCAGAGCGATCAAACTGACGAACCAGAGTGCACCGATCACGAGGATCCGCTTCACGCGGCGCCTCGGGATCGTGATGAGCTCGCCGCGTGACATCACGCAGCTCTTTGCCGTGCGATCTGGGAGGCGACCTCGGCGGTGTCGTTCACCAACGCCTGCAGAACGGCATCCGAATGCGCCGTCGAGACGAAGCCGACCTCGAAGCCACTCGGTGCGAGGTAGTGGCCTCTGGCAAGCAGGCCATGGAAAAGCGGCGCGTACAGGGCGCGATTCTCGGGCGGACAATCGCCGGGCCGGCGCGGTGCGGAGCCGTTTCCGACCATCAGCATCCAGAAGAGCGAACCGAATCTCGGCACCTCGCAGTCGCCGAAACCGGCCGCGCGAAGCGCCCGCTCGAGACCCTCAGCGAGCGTCGCCGTGCGCGCTTCGAGCGCGGCGTACGGCGAATGCGCGAGGAGCTTGTGCAAAGTCGCGAGCCCGGCGGCCATGGACACCGGGTTTGCGCTCAGCGTACCGGCTTGATACACGGGTCCGGACGGTGCCACGAGGTCGAGCAGATCGGCCCGACCGCCATAGGCCCCCACGGGGAAGCCGCCGCCGATGAGCTTGCCGTAGGTGACGAGGTCCGGGCGTACACCTGAGATTTCCGCCATGCCTCCGAACGCCACCCGGAATCCGGAGATCACCTCATCGAAGATCAGCAGCGCGCCGCAAGCGCGCGCGCGCGCGGCGAGCGCATGCAGGAATTCGTTGCGCTGGATGAGTAGCCCGTTATTGGCCGGCAGCGGCTCGACGATGATCGCCGCGAGCTCCTTGCCATAGCGGTCGAGCATCCGATCGAGCGCGGGCAGGTCGTCGAGTTCTACCACCAGCGTCTCCTCGGCCACCGCCTTCGAGATTCCGGCGCTGTCAGGGATGGTCTGCTCGGCGAGGCCGGAGCCTGCCTGGACGAGCAGCGAGTCGAGATGCCCGTGGTAACAACCCGCGAACTTGAGCACGCGCGAGCGTCCGGTCGCGGCGCGTGCCACCCGCAGCGCCGACATCACCGCTTCGGTGCCGGAGGTCACGAAGCGCAGCTTCTCGACCCAGGGCAGATGCGCACGGATGAGCTCGGCGAGTTCGAGCGAGCCCGCCTCGGCGGCGCCGAACGACCAGCCGCGGTCGATCGCGGCGAGCACGGCACGACGCACATCGGGGTCGCGGTGACCGAAGATGAGCGGGCCGAACGCCATGCAATAGTCGGTATAACGGCGACCGTCGACGTCGGTCAGGGTGGAGCCCTCGGCCTCGCCGATGAATCGCGGTGTACCGCCCACGCCGCGGAACGCCCGCACCGGCGAATTCACCCCGCCGGGGAAGGTCGCGAGCGCGCGCGCCCACAGCGACTCCGAGACCGCGCCCGCGGTCAGCGGATAAGCGGCTTCAGCCGCGGGATGCTTCGAGCCACTCACGGGCATGCCGCGCTCCATAAGTGATGATGATCGAGGCGCCCGCGCGCACGAACGCGGTCCAGACTTCCACATGCGCCTGAGCGCGGGCGGTGAGTCCGTTCGCCGCCAGAAGCTCGATCGCCGCGTACTCGCCGCTCACCTCATAGACCGCCCAAGGCAGCTCGATTCGCTGCGAGAGCGAGGCCAGCACATCGAGGTACGGCAGGCCGGGCTTCACCATCATGATGTCGGCGCCTTCGCGCTCGTCGCGCAGCGCCGAGAGCAACGCGTCGTTCGGGCGCGCGGGATCGATCTGGTAGGTAGCGCGATCCTTGGGCCCGCTCTGCGGCGCCGACTCGGCAGCGACCCGGAACGGACCGTAGAACTTCGAATGGAACTTGGCGGCATAGCTCATGACGAGCGTGCGCTCGAGACCGGCCGCGTCGAGCGCTTCGCGCAGCGCGCCGATGCGTCCGTCCATCATGTCGCTCGGCGCGACGCAGTCCGCACCCGCCTCGGCATAAATAGTCCCGGCACGCGCGAGCTCGGCGACGGTCGCACCGTTCTCGACATGCAGCCCCTCGCGATCGAGCACGCCGCAGTGCCCATGGGTGGTGTGCGAACAGAGGCAGACGTCCACCGAAATCCACAGATCCGGTCCGAACCGGCGCCGCAGCGCCGCGATGCGTCCGGCGGTGAAATCGTGGCTGAAGCCGGAAGTCGTTTTCCCGGCCGGCACGCCGAACAGCAGGACCTTGCGCACGCCCGCCTCGAGGTCCGATTCCACCGTGCGCGCGAGCGAATCGTCGTTCTCGCGAAACACGTCGGTCATTCCGGGCACCGGCTCGCGGGCGCGCAGGCCTTCAACCACGAAATGCGGCTGGATCATCTGCTCCGGGGTGACGTGTACCTCACGGACGAGTTCGCGGATCGCCGGCGATTGCCGCAGACGCCGCAGCGACAGGGCGCGTGTCATGAGACTCCTCCTACCCAGGCTTGCCATTCGCGTACCGAGGGAAACACGGTGAGCGGCGACACGCCGAGTCGCTGCAGCTGCAGCGCCGTCTTGCCAGGCCCGCAGGCATGGTGCGCCCCCGGAGCGACGCGCTCGCGACACAGGGAATACTGCGAGCCGCTAGACCAGAATACGTGGGTCGCAGCGGGCAGCAACTCGTCGCCGCTCGCGGCCTCGAGGCGATAAGTCGCAATCGCGCGCGCGGGGGTCCAGTCATCGAGCGCGCCGGCATGCGTGAGCACGCTCCACTCGGCGAGCGGCGCGAGACCGAGTACCGGCTCGGCGACCGTCGGCCGCAAGGCGTCGAAGCCGAGCCCCTCGGCGCAGCCCTCGACCCACACGCCGCGCTCGGCGAGCCGGAACCAGGTGGCGGAGCCGGGCACCCACACCCGCGAATCCGCCGCGCCCGCGCACCAGGCGTCGGGCAGAGCGCGATCATTGGCGACGAACAGCGGCGCCCCGCGCTCCGGCGGCGCCGAGGCGCCGATGATGGGGATCGCGATGGCACGCGAGGTCTTGCTGCCGTTCCAGGCCCTGACGGGACCGCTGGGCGGCGGCGGCAACGCCCCCCCGGACCAACGAAATTCGTCGATCTCGCCGCCATCCGGACGCGTTCCTCGGGCAAACAGCAGCGAGCCCAATACCCCCGCCTCGATCTGGGTGACACCGAATCGCTGGTGGCAGCCGCCGCCCCAGGCGCCGAGCAGCTGGCGCTCGGCCTCGACCGCCGCCGCGCTGCGCTCGTCATGAAGCGGGCGCAGCCAGCGCAGTGTCTCGGCATCGCCGCTGCGACACTCGACCGCGAGCGCGCCTTGGGCGGGCGCGGCGGGCGCATGATCGAGCGGCAGCACCATCCAGCGCACCCGCTCGAGCAGATCGCGCAACGCACTGCGCGCCGCCTCGTCGGCCCACAGGCGAATCAATCCCGCGAAGGCGAGCACGACCGCATCGAGACGACGCTCGCTCGCGGCCGACTCGAACAGCCGCCGCACCCGTGAATCCACATTGCCGCGAATCTCGTGCCAATCGAAGCGAACGTCGCGGACGGGAAGCGCGCGGCTGAGGAACGCGGGGACGTTTTGCTGCCGACGGGGCGCGGACGAACCGATACGCAGCGGCTCTCCCGCCTCGAGCCGGGCGCGGACATCGGGCGCGAACAGGATCACGTCGCGCGGATTCGCGCGCGTCGGGACCGCGGCGAGCATGAGGCCGGGAGGACGCTCGAGGCTCAAGTCCTTGAACGAGTGCACCGCAAAATCGATCCGCCCGTCGAGCAGGGCGTGATCGAGTTCGGCGGTGAAGAACTCCTTGCCCTCGATGGTGGCGAGCGGCACATCGAGCACGCGATCACCGCGCGTCTCGATGCCGATCATGTCGATATCGAGGGAGGGATGGACTTCCCGCAGGCGCGCGGCGAAGGCGCCACTCTGTGCGCGGGCAAGGAGCGAGCGTCGGGTACCGAGGCGGAGTGAGGAGCGATGCATCTCTTCAGGATCTCATGCCGGCAGCGTACTCGCCCGGCGTCACAGCGGGTGTATCAGGCGGCTCCCACGACTGCAAATCCCGCGAGATCTTCCCAGCCGTGCGCGATGGAGACACACCGATCGAGGGCGCGCAGCCGCGAACGGGAATCGCACCAGCTACGCGCGCTGGCGATGCGCTCGGCACGCAGTGCGGCCTGGCGACGGTCGAGCGCGAACAAGTGCTCGAGCGTGACCGCGCGCTCGAGCTCACTCCACACCGAGCCCGCCGTATCGAGGATGCCGAGATGCGCGATCCGCGGTGGCTTGCCCGAAGGACGGTTGAGTGCCGCGGCGACGCGCGCGGCATCGCGGACCGGATCGAGCGGGACGCAGAGCACGACCAGCGAGGCGTCGGCCCAAGCGGCGAGCTCGGCTTCCAGAGTGGGCTCGACCACGACGATGGGCGCATGCACCCGCGGCTGCAGATGCTCGCGCAACTGCTGCGCGCTCTCTCGAGTGCGGTTAACGATGCGGATTTCGTGGTGGGTGGGCTGATGGCCGGCGAGGTAGGGAAGGACACCGGCGGCGAGCTTGCCCGCACCGATCACCACCACCGGACCATCCGGCGGCGCACCGATCGGGCAGCCTTCCGCCACGGCCCCGCGCATTTCCGTGAGGACATGACGCAACAGACTTCCGTAGCCCTGGCCACCGGTGCCGCGCAGATACTGTTCGCGGACCTCCTTGGCGTCGGCCAGAATCGACTGGATCCAAGGGCGCAGCTCCGTCACCAGAGCGCCGCCGACCCGTTCCTGCTCACTCCAGGCGGTCTTGAGCTGAGCGAGGATTTCGCATTCGCCGACCACCGCGCTCTTGAGCCCCGAGGCGAGCTCGAGGAGGAAGCGATAAGCCGACGCACCCGCGAGCCACTCGTCGCGCGGGATGGTGGCGAGGCTCTTGGCGCCGAAGGCCGCGCCGCGAGCGCGAGACGCCAGCCGAGTGGCCGTCGTCACCAGAATTCGCCGCTGACAGGTCTCGAGGGTGAAGCAGTCAGCGGGGGTCCAAGCCGGCTCGTCGATCGTCCCGCAGGCCTCGACGGCGGACCGAGTGGTGCGCTTCGAGACGTTGAGGACGCGGAGTGTCGAAAGATCCATACCAAGAATTCTAAGGGCGGCTATTCAAGGATTTGTCACGCGAGTGTCAGCGGGCGTAGAAATTACCCCGCGCGCCGCGCGAAAGTCGGCCCGAAGTCTCAGAACGGCTGGACGATCACGAGAATGACGATGCCGATCATAAGTAAAGTCGGCAGTTCGTTAGCTACCCGATACACGACCGCGCGACGGGTGTTGCGATCCTCGGCGAACGCCCGTACCCAACCGGTCAGCACGCCCTGGAAGCCCGAGAGGACCAATACCAGCGCGAATTTGGCCTGAAACCAGTGCGCCGCGAACCAACCCTCTGACACGGCGAGCCAAAGTCCGGTTGCCCAGGCCGCCACCATGGCGGGGTTCATGATCCCGCGCAGTAGCCGCCGCTCCATGACTTTAAAGGTCTCGGACTGCGGGCTGCCGACAGCGGAGTCCGCGTGGTACACCATGAGACGCGGGAGATAGAGCAGACCCGCCATCCAGGCGATCACCGCCATCACGTGTATAGCTTTGACCCAGAGCATGGGGGCGGAGCATACCCGAGGCGAGCTTCGGTTTGATCTGATTGCAAATGGTTCGCATTTGTGTTCGCATCAGGGAATGAGCCTGCCGAACTCCCCCGTCGAGACACGTCTCGCTGGCCTTGCCAAAGGCGCGACCGGGATCGTCCAGGGTGTGCGCGATGGCGCCGCGGACCAAGGCGGGCTCGAGAACCGGCTCGCCGAACTCGGTTTCGTGGTGGGCGAGCGCTTTGAGATCGTCGCCGAGGCCTGGCCTTCGCGCGACCCGATGGTGGTTCGTATTGGCTCGACGACGCTCGCGTTGCGGCGCCGCGAGGCGGCGGTGGTCGCGGTCGAACTCGACGAGCACGCCTGACGCCCCCGGGTCATGACATCCCCGACGATTGGCGCGGAGGGCCCGCGCATCTCGCTCATCGGAGTTCCGAACTGCGGCAAGACCGCGCTCTTCAACCGGCTGACCGGCAGCCGTCACAAGGTTGCTAACTACGCGGGCGTCACCGTGGAGCGCAAGGAAGGCGCCTTCACGAGCGCCGCAACCGGACGCCGCTACCGGCTGCTCGATCTTCCCGGCGCCTATAGTCTCAATGCCACCTCGCTCGACGAAGCGATCGCCCGCGACGTGGTGCTCGGACGGCATGCCTCGGAGCCGCCGCCGGACCTCCTGGTGTGCGTCGTGGACGCTACCAACCTGCGCCTGAACTTGCGGCTCGTGCTCGATTTGAAGCGCCTCGGCCGACCGTTGGTGGTGGCACTGAACATGAGCGACATCGCGGCACGCCGCGGCTTCGGTCTGCGCCGCGAGCGGCTCGCCGCGGCGCTCGGCCTACCCGTGGTCGAGACGGTCGCGGTGCGGGCGGGCGGCGAGAAGGCGCTGGTCGAGATGCTCGATGCGCTCGAGATCGCGCCGCAGAGTGGCCGGCTCGAGCTCGCGCCGCCCACGCGTGCCGACATCGAGGCCACCCAGGCACAGGTTCGCCAAATCCTGGACGAGATCGGCTACCGGGTACCGCCGCGTGAGCGGGCTCTCGCGCGGCTCGATGCCGCGGTGCTGCATCCACTCCTCGGGCCGGTCATCCTCGCCGCGACGTTGTTTCTCATGTTCCAGGCGGTGTTCAGCTGGGCCGCGTGGCCGATGGACGAGATCCACGATGGCATGTCGCATCTCGGCGAACTGGTGGGGGCGCAGCTGCCGAGCGGCGCGCTGCGCAGCCTGCTCGTCGATGGCGTGATCGCGGGCGCGGGCAGTGTGCTCGTGTTCCTGCCCCAAGTGCTCATCCTGTTCCTCTTCATCATCGCACTCGAGGATTCGGGTTATCTGCCGCGGGCCGCATTCCTCCTCGATCGCCTGATGGGACGGGTGGGGCTCTCGGGCCGCGCGTTCATTCCGCTGTTGTCGAGTTTCGCCTGCGCGATTCCCGGCATCATGGCCACGCGCACCATCCCCACCGCGCGCGATCGTATCGCCACCATCATGATTGCGCCGCTGATGACCTGCTCCGCGCGACTGCCCGTCTACGCGCTGCTGATCGGCGCGTTCGTGCCCGCGCGAGCGGTCGGCCCCCTCAATCTCCAGGGTCTGGTGCTGTTCGTGCTGTACGCGGCCGGCGTGCTCGCCGCCCTGGCGGTCGCCTTCGTCCTCAAACGCACGCTCATGCGTGCCGACTACCACCCGCTGCTGCTCGAACTGCCGGAGTACAAGTGGCCGACGGTCGGCAATCTCGTGGCGGGCCTCTGGGATCGCGGCCGTATCTTCGTCGAGCGGGTCGGAGGCATCATCCTCTGCCTGACGATCCTCCTGTGGGCGCTGTCGAGTTATCCGGCGCCGCCCGCGGGCGCGAGCGGGCCCGCGATTCAATACAGCTTTGCCGGCACCATCGGACGCGGCCTCGAATGGGTGTTTGCGCCGATCGGTTTCAACTGGCAAATCTCGATTGCGCTCGTCCCCGGTCTCGCCGCGCGCGAGGTGGCGGTGGGCGCGCTCGGTACGGTGTATGCGCTGTCGGATCGTGGCGATGACGTGACGAGCGCGCTCGCGCCGATCATTGCTCATTCGTGGAGCGTCGCGACGGCGCTGTCGCTACTCACCTGGTACGTGTTCGCGCCCCAGTGCTTGTCGACGCTCGCCGTCGTGCGGCGGGAGACCAACTCCTGGCGCTATCCGCTGGCCATGGCGGGCTATCTGTTCGCACTCGCGTATGTCGCCTCATTCATCGTCTACCAGGTCGCCTGCGGACTCGGATTCGGCACGGCCGGCGCGGAATGACGTGCAGACTCTAATCGTCATCGTGATCGTCGCCGCGAGCGCGCTGTATGCGGCGGCGCGGCTCCTGCCCGGAGCCTGGATCGAGCGGGCGCTGCGCCGGATCGAGGCCGCTTCGCCCGCCGCCGGTACGATACTGCGGCGTTTCGCCGGCCGTCCCCGCGTCCGACCCGGCGCGGCGGTGGAGGCGGGCTGCAGCAACTGCTCGGCAGCCGCGACGCACACTCCGGCCCGATCCGGGCCGGCCCGATCCGTGACGCCTCGACGCTGAGCCCCCCTTACGAAAAGTTAACCGCGGCGTAAGGTTGGGGTGAGCCCGCGGCTATTAGATTGGGGTCGAGGCTAGACCTCACATCCCGATTTTCATAAGGATTGTCCATGAAGCTCATGCCGATGCTCGCCGTTGCGAGCCTGTTCGCCTCCGCCGCCGCCTTCGCTCAGACTCCGCCTCCGCCGGCGCCGATGGATTCGCCGCCACCCGCCGCCGCCGCGCCGGTCGTGAAGCACCACCGCCATTCGCTGCGCTACTGCCGCAAGCACGCCAAGGCGCAGAACCTGACGGGTGCGGATCGCACGACGTTCATCAAGTCCTGCCGCGCCGGCAACGCCAGCTAATCGTTCACTACATTAGCCAGCGTTCGATTCGCTCATGAACGTACGCCGCGTTGCGTGCGGGGTCGCAATGGCCCTCGCGTTACCGGTCCTCGCGTTGACCTCATTGGCGAATCCTGGGGACACGGCGGCCGCTCCGGCCGCCGTGACCGCCACCCCACCCTCGACGGTGGTGGTGGCGGAATCTCCTCAGGCACGGATGAGCCGATGCCAGGCGGAAGCCACCGCCAAGAGCCTTAAGGGTGCCGACCGGCAGAGCTTTCTGTCTACCTGCCTCAAGAAGAAACCCACGCTGGTCGCGAACGCTCAGCAGCAGCGCATGCGCAGCTGTCAGACCGAGGCGACCTCGCGCGGACTACAGGGCTCGGATCGAACCACGTTTTTGAGCGGCTGCCTCAAGAACGCTCCCTGAGGGCGCAGCGACGCCCGAGCCGTCACGCCACCGGCGCCGTCGTCGCCGCTAAGTACGGCGCATGGAGCCCCGTTGCCGTCACGGGCGGCCCGAGCGGCCACGTCGCCGCCGGCAATTCACAGACGACCCGTAACCCCGGCGCATTGTCCTCGAGCAGCATGCGCCCGCGATGCAAACGCACGATCGCGTGCGCGAGACTCAGCCCGAGCCCGGAGCCAGGCTGTTCGGCATCGCGCAGGAGTCGCTCGAACGGACGCAGCACCCGCTCGCGTTCGCTCACCGGGATACCGGGTCCGTCGTCGCTCGCCACCAACGCCAGGCGATCGCCGCGTCGCTCCACCCGCACACTCACGTGACCACCGGACGGGACGTACTTGAGGGCGTTCTCGATGAGATTCGTGATGAGCTGCGCGAGCAGCTGACGGCTACCCTGGACACGCGCCGCGATCATCGATGACGGTACGGTCAGCTCGAGTCCCCGCTCCCGCCCCACCGGCTCGTACAGCTCGACGAGCTCGCGCACCAGCGCCTCGAGGTCCACCGGCTCCGATTGCAGCGGCGAGGAACCGGCGTCGGCCTGGGCAATTTGCATGAGCGTCGCGAGGGTCCGCTGCACACGTTCGACATCGACCAGGGTCGATTGCATCACCGCGCGCGAGTCCTCGGCGGCGGCCTCGTGGCGCAACGCCTGCTCCAGGCGCATGCGGACGCGGTGTAGCGGCGCACGCAGGTCGTGCGCCGTGCTGTCGAAGGTCGCACGCAGCGTATGCGATTGTTGCTCGAGGCGGTCGAGCATCAGATTCACGGTATGCGAGAGCTGATCGAACTCGTTGCCTGAGTCGGAGGCGGGCAGCCGACGCCCGAGGTCGCCAGAGATGATCTTCTCGCAGGCGACCGCGACATCACGCACCCGGGTGCCGATCCGCCGCACATAGAAATAACCGATCGAGGCGGCGAGCAGCATGGTGAGGCCAATGCCCCAGAGGATGGCGACACGAAAATCTCGCACGAAGCGCCGCTGCTGGTTGAGATCGGTGCCGACCAGCAGCAGATAACTACTGCCGAGTTCGAAGATGCCGGCCCGGACCGGATGCTTGATGGTGCTGTCGTCCTCGGTACGGGCCAGGATCTGGAATTCGACCCACTTGGCGGTCGCATTGCCCGCGAGCGGCCAATCGGTGAGGTTGCCCGCGATGCGTTCGTGCTTGAGGTCGGTGAGCAGATACACCGCGCCGAGACGGCCCCAGCTATCGCTGCGCAGGCTCAGGCCCTGCATGAGGCCGGACAGACCCTCGAGCTCGTACTCGTCGCGCAGGCCCTCGAGCTCGGCCTCGATCACGCGATCGGTCTCGAGCTCGAGTTCATGGCTCGCGAGCAGGTACACCGAGCTCAGCAGCAGGCCGACGCCGATGGCGAACACCGCAAGATAAAGGCTCGCCAGCCGCGAGACCGCAAAATCGAGCGGACGCAGCTTGAGGAGCTGGCGTCTCACGCGTCGTCGCGCAGGGTGTACCCCGCGCCGCGCACGGTCTGAATCAGTGGCCGGTCGAAACCGCGATCCACCGCCTGTCGCAGCCGGCTCATGTGCACGTCGATGAGGTTGGTCTGGGGGTCGAAGTGCAGATCCCACACTCCCTCGAGCAACATCGTGCGCGTGACCACCTGGCCCGCGCGACGCATCAGGAACTCGAGCAGCTGGAACTCTTTGGCCGTGAGATCGATGTCCCGACCCGCGCGCGTGGCACGCCGGCCGAGGAGGTCGAGTTCGAGGTCCGCGACCCGCAGCCGCGTCACCTCAGCCGTCGCGGGACGCCGCCGCATCAAAGCCTCGACCCGCGCGAGGAGTTCGGAGAACGCGAACGGCTTGGTGAGATAGTCATCGCCGCCCGCGCGCAGTCCCTGCACCCGGTCGTCGACCGTGCCGAGAGCGCTCAGGATCAGCACCGGCGTGGTGATGGACTTCTGTCGCAGTACGCTCAACATCGCGAGCCCGTCGAGGTGCGGCAGCATCCGGTCGGCGATGATCAGGTCGTAGCTGCCCTCGGTGGCGCGAAACAATCCTTCGCGCCCATCGCGTGCGTGCTCACACGTAAAACCACTCTCGCGCAGGCCCTTTTCCAGGTACTGCGCCGCCTCCAGATCGTCTTCGATCAAAAGGATGTGCATAGGGACTCGAGCTGACCTCTTGGAGCGATCCCTGGCAGGATCCGAGACTTAAGGATACGTGGCTCTCGCAAGGATAGCAGCGGACGGCGGGCGGCGGGTGACCTCGGGGTGTATAGTCGATTGAGATTAGGATTCCGATAGATTTCACCTATGCCCGACATCAAGCTGAAAGACCTGCGTTACCTGGTGGCGGTGGCCGATCTGCAGCATTTCGGCAAGGCCGCGGAGCGCTGCTTCGTGAGCCAACCGACCCTCTCGGCACAGCTGCGCAAGCTCGAGGACTCGCTCGGACTTCAGCTCATCGAGCGCCAGCCGAAGCGCGTTGCGCTCACCGATGCGGGGACCGAGATCGTGGCGCGCGCACGGCTCATCGTGGACGCGAGCGACGAGATGGTCCAGCTATCGCGTACGCACCGTGACCCACTCGCGGGTAAGCTCCGGCTCGCGATGCTGCCGACGATCGGTCCCTATCTCCTACCACGGATCGCCGCCAAGCTTCGCAAAGGCCTGCCGCGACTCGATCTCGGCCTCTACGAGACTCAAACCATCCCGATGCTGGCAAAACTGCGCGCCGGGGAGCTCGATCTCGGCGTGCTCGCACTGCCCGTCGACTTGGACGGGCTGGAGGCCCGGGAGTTGTACGTCGAGCCGTTCACGCTCGCGGTCCCCTCGCAGCATCCGCTCGCGCGTCGCACGAGCGTGCGGCTCGAAGACCTCGACGGCGAGGCGCTGCTGCTGCTCGATGACGGCCACTGCCTGCGCGACCAGGCGCTCGAGGTCTGCAGCCGCGCTGGCGCCTCCGAGCAGCAGGATTTTCGCGCCACGAGCCTCGAGACCCTGCGCCAGATGGTCGCGGCCGGTGCGGGCATCACGCTGCTTCCCGAACTCGCGAGCCGCGGCGCTTATGGCAACGCGCGCGGCGTGACCAACCTGCCCTTCACCAAGCCGGTCCCCTCGCGACAGATCGGCGTCGTCTGGCGCAAGAGCAGCGCGCGCCGCACCGCCATCGAGGCGGTCTCGAAGATCATTGCCGACAACGCGCTCGGATGAGCGATATGAGCGATGTGAGCGATGTGACTCCCTACGATCGCCTTCGCTGGCCGCCAGCGGTGGTGGAGGAGCTGCTGCGCAGTGGTGCCGAATCGGAGCTCCTGCGCGCCTATTTCGGCGACGCCGCCTATGGCGAACTCGTAGCGCTGGCGCGCGAGATCGATCCCGCCTCGATCCGTCACGACGATCGCGTCTACGTCCTGCCCGGCATCATGGGATCGCAACTCGGCTGTCCGCGTGCCCCGCCCTTGCCCGACGACGTCATCTGGTTCGACCCGATCGATTTCCGGAGCGGCGGGATTCTCGCGCTGCGCCTGGCGGCGGGATCGAGCGTCCGACCGCTCGGCGTGCTGCTCCCCGATTACATGCATCTGTTTCTGCGGCTGCGCGTCGCGGGCTTCGACGCGTTGCTTTACGACTACGACTGGCGGCTCGGCGTCGATGTCCTCGGTGCCGCGCTGGCGCGACGACTCGCAGCGGATCCCGCGCCGCGTATTTCGATGGTAGCGCACAGCCTGGGGGGTCTCGTCGCCCGCGCGGCGCTTGCCGCGGCGCCACCGCGAGTCGCTCGCGTCGTCACGCTCGGTACTCCCCATGGCGGCTCGTTCGCTCCCGTGCAGGCATTTCGCGGCACTTATCCGGTGGTGCGGCGCATTGCCTCGCTCGACCCTGTGCACTCGGCCGAGGAGCTTGCGACGGGCGTGTTCTCGGGATTTCCGAGTCTTTATGACCTGCTGCCTCATCCCGGCCCCGGCTGTGAGGTCGATTTGTTCGAGCCCCGTAACTGGCCCACCCAAGGTCCACGTCCCGATTTCCAACTCCTGGCCGCGGCTCGTAGCCTTCCTGGCAAGCTCGCCGCAGCGGATGAGCGTTTTCGGATCGTGGCGGCCACCGGCGAACCCACCGTGACGGGAATCGAGCGCGAGCGGGACGAGTTCCGCTATAGGTCGAATCTCGTCGGCGACGGAACGGTCCCGCTGGCCTACGCCTGCCTCGAGGGCGTACCGACGCGCTTCGTTTCGGGGGTTCGCCACGGCGACCTCGCCAAGCACGGCCCGGTGATTGAAGCGGTGTGTGAACTGCTCGAAACGGGCGACACCGAAAAGCTCGACTCCGCGCCGACGTTTCCCACGCTCTCGCTGACCTCGATCACGGACGCGGAGCTTCGCCGCACAGCGCTCGCGAAGATAGACTGGGCAACGCTCACGCCGCTCGAGCGCACGCGCTTCCTCGACACACTCAGCACGCCGCCCGCCGCTCCATGACCGAGGTCAGCATCGTGTGGTTCCGACTCGATCTGCGGCTCGCCGACAATCCGGCGCTGTGCGCGGCGGCGGAACGCGGTGCGATCGTGCCGGTGTACATCTGGGCACCGGAGGAGGAGGGCGACTGGCCCCCCGGCGCGGCTTCGCGCTGGTGGCTCGGGCAATCGCTGCTCGCGCTCGAGCGCGAGCTTGCGCAGTACGGAGTGCCGCTCACGGTGTATCGCGGCCCCTGCGCGCAGGCCCTCGCCGAGATCGCGACCGCCACCGGCGCGAGCGCAGTGTTCTGGAACCGTTGCTACGAGCCGGCCGTCATCGCACGCGATACGCGGGTGAAGCAGGCATTGCGTACGCGGGGCCTGCGCGCCGAGAGTTTCAATGCGGCGCTGCTGAACGAGCCCTGGGAGATTGAGAATCTGGCCGGTAAACCGTTCCAGGTATTCACCCCATTCTGGAAACGCTGTCGCGCTGCACTCACCGATCCCGCGCCGCTCGCCATCCCGGTGGCGCTGCGCCCCGGGCCGCGACCCCTCGGGCAATCGATCGAGTCGTTAGGGCTTCAGCCGCGAATTCCCTGGTATACCCAGATGGCGGAAGTCTGGCAGCCGGGAGCGCGCGGCGCGCAGCTTCAGCTCGAGAGCTTTCTGGCAGAGAAGTTCTTTCACTATGGGGCGCAGAGGAATCGCCCGGACCTCAGCGCGACGTCGCGGCTGTCACCGCACCTGCACTTCGGCGAGATCGGGCCGCGTCAGGTCTGGGCGGCGACCGCTGCAGCGGCGCGCGCGCGCGGCATGGCGGAGGAGGACTGGCGCGCATCGACCTTCATCACCGAACTCGGCTGGCGCGAGTTCGCGTATCACCTTCTGTTCCATTTTCCGCAGACGCCGCGGCAGCCGCTACGCGCCGAATTCGCTGAGTTCCCCTGGGTGCCGAACCGAGCGCAGGTGGAGACTTGGGAGCGCGGCGGAACGGGAATTCCGATGGTCGATGCGGGTATGCGCGAGCTGTGGTCGCACGGCTGGATGCACAACCGGGTACGGATGATCGTCGCTTCCTTCCTCACCAAGAACCTGCTGCAACCTTGGCAGGACGGCGCGCGGTGGTTCTGGGATACGCTGGTGGATGCCGACCTCGCGAGCAACACCTTGGGCTGGCAATGGACGGCGGGCTGCGGTGCGGACGCGGCGCCCTATTTCCGTGTCTTCAACCCCGTGATGCAGGGGCGGAAATTCGATCCGCAGGGAGACTACGTACGGCGCTGGATTCCCGAGCTCAACGGCCTCGACGACGGCGTGATTCACGCACCCTGGCAAAGCGGCAGCGTGGTGAGCGCCTATCCACAGCCCGTCGTCGACCTCGCCGACTCGCGGGCGGCTGCCCTCGCCGCCTACGCCAGGCGGGCCACGCGGCAGTAAACGCCACGCGGCCGCCGCCCGGCGTCAAGCGTTCTCAGTGCTCGCTACCCTTCACCGCATCCGCACGAGCGTCCGCATCGCTATCCGCTTCGTCCCGAGACCCCGGCTCGACGTCGGTACCGGAACCTGCCGTGGTATGAGTATCCGAACGCTGCTCGGCGGTCGGATTCTCAGCGGTACCGGTCTTGCGCGCGCCGGCGCTGGCGGCACCGCGACGCTGGGCACCGCGCCCCCCATGGCTCGCCTGGCCACCCTTGCGACCCGCCTGAGCGGCGAGTTCCCGGTCCTGCGAGAAACTGCGATCCTGAGCGGCGACGCTGCGCCCACCCTTGCTCGCGATTTCGCGCTGCTTCTGTTCGTCCATCGATGCAAAGCCCCGGTTCGAGGTTCCCGAACCCGGCCCCTGCGACTTGTTCTGCGCCATCGTCCTCTCCTCACGCGATAGGTGAGGTCGGAGAACAGCACGCTACATGCCCGGGGGGGCCTCAGAAGCGGGCGGGGTCCGCCTCGGCGATGCTCGCCGACCCGTCGCGGACCACCGCCGCGAGAGAAAGAGTCGCGGGGAGAAGATTCTGCGCGTAGAAGCGCGCCGTCTGTAACTTCGCCTCGTAGAACTCGCGATCGCCGGCGGCGCGCGCCAGTTGTCGCGCTGCGATGACGGCGGCCCTTGCCATCAGCCAGCCACCGAGGACGGTCCCGGCGAGTTTCAGGAACGGCACCGCAACGGCCAAGCCTTCCGCCTGCCGGCCACCGCGGAGTAACCCGAGCAGCGCATCCGTCGCCTCCTCGAGGAGGCCGAGTCCGCGCACCGCGGACGCCACGATCGGCTCGGCCGCCAACTCCGGGGATGCGGCGGCGAGCTCGGTCCGCAGTTCCATGAGCAGCCCCTTCAACACGGCGCCGCCGTCGCGTCCGACTTTACGCAGCACGAGGTCGTTCGCCTGGATGCCGGTCGTGCCCTCGTAGATGGTCGTAATCCGCACGTCGCGGTAATACTGAGCGGCACCCGTCTCCTCGACGAAACCCATGCCGCCGTGAACCTGGACGCCGAGCGACGTGAGCTCGATACCGAGTTCCGTGGACCAGGCCTTGACGATCGGGATCAGCAGATCGCCGCGGGCCTGGGCGACGCTAGCGCCAGCTTCGCTGCCCGCTCCGCGATCGAGCTGGTGCGCGGCATAGAGCGCGAGCGCGCGCGCCGCTTCGGTGCCGGCGCGCATCGTGAGCAGCATGCGCTTCACATCAGGATGGTTAGCGATCGGCAGCGCCGTGGTGGCGCCGGGAGGCTTGCCCTGCACGCGGTTGCGGGCCCAGTCGAGCGCGCGCTGGTAGGCCCGATCGGCGACCGCATAGCCTTCGAGACCCACCGACAGACGCGCCGCGTTCATCATCACGAACATATATTCGAGGCCGCGGTTCGCTTCGCCCACCAAGTACCCGACGGCGCCGTCTACATCTCCGTAGGCGAGCACACACGTCGGACTCGCATGAATCCCGAGCTTGTGTTCGATCGAGACACAGCTCACCTCGTTCGCGGCGCCGAGCGATCCGTCGGCGTTCACCAGGCGCTTGGGGACGATGAACAGCGAAATCCCGCGGGTCCCGGCCGGAGCGCCGTCGATGCGGGCCAGCACCATATGGATGATGTTGTCGGTGTAATCGTGATCGCCATAGGTGATGAACACCTTCTGGCCGAACAGCCGATAGCGATCGCCGTCGGGTACCGCGCGCGTGCGCACGACGCTCAAGTCGGAACCTGCCTGCGGCTCGGTGAGATTCATGGTACCGGTCCATTCGCCCGCTACCATCTTCGGCAGGAACAGCGCCTTCTGCGCCGCGGATCCGGCATGCTCGAGGGCCTCGATGGCGCCCTGGGTCAGCATCGGACAGAGCTTGAACGAGAGGTTCGAGGCCGCCCACAGTTCCTCGACGGCGGTGCCGATCACGTTCGGGGCTCCCTGCCCGCCCCACTCGGTTCGCGCCCGCAGCTGCGTCCAGCCGCCCTCGACGTAGCGCGCGTAGGCGGTGCGGAAGCTCTCGGGCATGCGCACGCCCTCGGCGCTCCAGAGCGCGCCCTCGACATCACCGCTGCGATTGATCGGGTCGAGCACGTCCTCAGCGAACCGAGCGGCCTCCTCGAGGATCGCATCGGCAAGTTCGGCGGAGTAATCGCCGTCCCTCACCGCAGCGGCAATCGGAGCCTCGCCGATCAGTTCGTGCAGAACGAAACGCAGATCCCGAAGTGGTGCGCGATACATCTGTGGACCCTCGTTCGATCGGAGAGATTCTAGCCGCTCAGAGCCGGAACGACGTTCGCCGCCAGAAAATCTACGAAGGTGATCACACGGGGGTCAGCGGCGAGCGCCTGGGGATACACCGCGTGCAGCGCGCCGCTGCGCGGCGCCTGCCAGTCGCCGAGCACACGGCGCAGCTTGCCCACCGCGAGGCCCTGGCGACACAGAAATTCGGGCAAGAGCGCGATGCCGAGGCCGGCGGCCGCCGCCGCGTGCACCACGGCCGGGTCATTCACCGCAAGCTTCGGCTCGGCGCGTACCTCCGCCCGCCGCAGTCCCTTTTCGAACTGCAGCCGGCACTCGCCGGGGATCCCGGAGGGCACGAGCAGGGCGTAGCGTACGAGGTCCTCCGGCTGAGCAGGTTCGCCATGCGCCGCCAGGTACTGCGGCGTGGCACACAGCACCGCGGGCGGCTCGCCCAGGAGCCGCGAGGCGAGTTCGGGATCCTCGGGCGCGGCCGGACGGATCGCGACATCCCAGGCCTCGAGATCCTGGTCGGTCACGCTCGCGAGCCGCACTTCGAGGGGGCGATCAGGAAAGCTCTCGAGGAAACGCGGCACCAGTGGCGTCAGCAGCACGCGCCCCAGGGCGGGATCCGCGGCCACTCTCAGGGGTCCGGCGTGATGCAGGTTGAGCCGTCCCGCCTTGCGACGCGCGTCATCGGTCGCCGTCGCGATGGCTTGGGCGTACTCGAGAATCTGCTGGCCGACTTCCGTGAGCTCGATGCGCCGCGTCGTCCGCCGCAGCAGCTGCAGGCCGAGCTCGGCTTCG
>Ga0116226_10000543_pt1 | contig 32158 bp, 22 predicted proteins | sample S1TSphfallax_FD_89692 | JGI IMG/M metagenome (GOLD analysis project Ga0116226, IMG submission 89692) | Host-associated microbial communities from peat moss isolated from Minnesota, USA - S1T2_Fa - Sphagnum fallax MG | ecosystem: Host-associated > Plants > Peat moss > Unclassified | place: USA...
GGCGGAGCCCCCGCCTTCCTTCCTAGCTCAAAGCCCCAAAAATCCCACAATCCGCTCAGCCTCGCGCACGATCGGCTCCGCCACCGCGCGGGCGCGGGCGGCGCCTTGGGTGAGCATGCGGTCCAGGTCTGCTTCGTCTTGCAGCAAGCGGGTGGTTTCCTGGGCGATGGGGGCGAGTGTTGCGATCGTCAGGTCGGCAAGTCTGGTTTTGAACGTGCCGAATCCGGCGCCGTTCATTTCTGTTAGCACGTGTGCGGGTTCGAGGTTTGCCAGGGCGGCGTAGATGCCGACCAGGTTGCGCGCTTCCGGCCGGTCGGCGAGGCCGCCTGGGTCGAGCGGGAGCGGGAGCGGGTCGGTTTTCGCGCGTTTGATTTTCTGCGCGATCTCGTCGGCGGTGTCGGTCAGATTGATGCGGCTTTGATCGGAAGGGTCGGATTTCGACATTTTTTTCGATCCGTCGCGCAGGCTCATCACGCGCGCGGCCGGCCCCATGATCAGCGGTTCTATGCGTGGAAAGAACGTCACGCCATAATCATGATTAAATTTCTCGCCGATATCGTTGGCGAGTTCGAGATGCTGGCGCTGATCGTCGCCCACCGGCACGCGCGTGGCGTGGTAGGTATGGATGTCCGCCGCCATCAGGTTCGGATAGACGTACAACCCGGCGGACGCCGCCTCGCGGTCTTTGCCGGCCTTGTCCTTGAACTGCGTCATCCGGTTCAGCCAGCCGAGCCGCGCCACGCAATTGAATATCCACGCCAGGCGCGCGTGCGCCGAGACGGCGGACTGTGCGAACAGCGCGGACCGTGCCGGGTCGATCCCGCAGGCGAGCAATGTTGCCGCCATTTCCCGCGTATTGCGGCGCAGCGTCGCGGGCTCCTGCCACACCGTGATGGCATGCAGGTCGACGACGCAGAACAGACACTCATGGTCGTCTTGCAGTGCCACCCAGTTGCGGATGGCGCCTAGGTAATTACCGAGGGTTGGCACGCCGGAGGGCTGGATGCCGGAGAGAACGCGATGCATGGCCGCAGCCCATGCGTGCCCATCGGCACGCGGTCAAGTCCCGCCGCTTGCCCTGGCCACCTGCATCATTCCGGCGGTCACAGGGTGGGCTCCGCCCATCTTTGTTCGCGACGCGCAAACCCCGCAACGCACGAGGATAAAAGAACAACACGCCACCGCAATATCGCCGAACCCTCGGAAAATACTCATATTGACGCAGTGCAATGGCGCACCGCATATCATTGCACAGGTTCCGATTTGGCAGAGTCGACGCACACGCGCAGTGTCTGCGCCAACCGGGCCCGCCGGTATGAGCCAGAACCAAGAGAACAAATAGCGAATGTCGATCCGCCCCGTCAACACGGCCAGGGTGCCATCCGGCGCACCCGCAGAGCAGGCGCCCACGCCAACGGTCGAATCGCCGTCCGACGTCGCCGACTTTCCGGTCGTCGGCATCGGCGCTTCGGCCGGCGGGCTGGATGCGTGCCGGTCGTTGCTGGACGCGCTGCCCCCGCATCCCGGCATGGCATTCATTCTGGTGCAACACCTGGACCCGACGCACGAAAGCATGATGGCCGCGCTGCTGGCCACCCATACCGCCATGACCGTGTGCCAGGCGGTGGATGGCGCGCTCATCCAGCCGGACCATTTCTATGTCATTCCGCCCGGCACCTATCTCGGCGTCCGCCACGGCAGGTTGCATCTGTCGCCGCCGCAGGCGCGGCACGGCGCGCGGCTGCCGTTCGATTTTCTGTTGCGGTCGCTGGCGGACGCCTACGGACCGCGCGCGCTCTGCGTCGTGCTGTCCGGCACCGGGTCGGACGGCAGCCTTGGCGTGCTGGCGATCAAGGCCAAAGGCGGCCTGGTGATTGCGCAGAACCCCGACCAGGCCGGCTATGGCGGCATGCCGCGCAGCGCCATCACCACCGGCGCCGTCGACCACATCCTGGACGCCGCCCGCATTCCGGACGCGCTGCGCGCCCACGCGGATGGCGCCGCGGCGGCCGCGCCCGCGCCGCCGGCGGACATGCCGGAGGCAGCCGACGGCACCTACCTGCCTGCCATTATCGACATCGTCCGCACCAAGACCGCCCATAATTTCACGTTGTACAAACCCGGCACGCTGCAACGCCGGATCGAGCGGCGCATGTCGATGGCCGGGATGGAGGCGGGTCAGTTCCAGCGCTACATCGATCTGCTCCGCCACGACCAGTCGGAACTCGATGCGCTGGCGAAGGACCTGCTGATCAACGTCACCGGCTTCTTCCGCGACCCGAAGGTCTTTTCGATACTGGAAGAAACGATCATCCCTGCCATCGTGCGCGATCACAGCGCCGACCGCCCGATCCGCGTCTGGATCGTCGGCTGCAGCACCGGCGAGGAAGCCTATTCGCTGGCCATGCTGTTTCGCGAGGCGCTGACGGCCGCCGGCGCGACCGTCAAGCTGCAGGTTTTCGCCTCCGACGTCGATGCCGATGCGGTCGCGGTTGCCCGCGAGGGCCTGTATCCGGAAAGCATCGCGGCCGACATGTCGCCCGCCAGGCTGGCGCAATTCTTCAACAAGGAGGAGCGCCAATATCGCGTGTCGCCCGAACTGCGCGGCGCCGTCGTGTTTACCGAACAGGATGTGCTGGCGGACGCGCCATTCTCGCGCCTGGATTTCATTGCGTGCCGCAACCTGTTGATCTATCTGCAGCCCGAAGCGCAAGCGAAGGTCATATCGCTCTTTCATTTCGCCTTGCGCGAAGGCGGCATTTTGCTGCTGGGCAACGCCGAAAGCATCGGCACCCCGGATGAGCGTTTCGAGGTTATTGCTAAATCCGAGCGTATCTACCGCCATATCGGGCGGGCCCGTCCCGGCGAACTGGCCTTCCTGATCAACAACGGCGACGGGCTGCGCCTGGCGGGGGCCGCCGGCCCGCAGGCGGCAACCTCGCGTCAGGCGGCGCTCGCGGAATGCTGCCGCCGCGTGCTGGCGCAACATTTCACCCCGGCTGCCGTCTTGATTAACCGTCGCAATGAAGTTCTCTATGCGGCAGGCGCCACGGAACGTTATTTGCGGGTGCCATCCGGGCCGCCGACGCAGGACCTGCTCGCACTCGTGCGCCCCGAATTGCGCGCCAAGCTGCGGTCCGCCATCCACCGCGCGGTGCGCGACCGCGCGCGCACCACGGCGCCCGGCGGCCGTATCCAGGCGGGCCCGGAGGAGCGGCCATTTACGATCGACGTGGTGCCGGCCACGAGCCAGAACGAAGATTTGCTGCTGGTGTGCTTCGTCGACGCGCCGGCGCGGGACCGGCCGGAGGCAGCGCCGGTGGCGGCCGGCGACGAAAGCCGTGTCGCACAGCTCGAGCGCGAGCTGGACGCGATCAGGGCCGAATTGCAAGGCGCCATCGACCATCTGGAGGTGGCCAACGACGAGCAGAAAGCGCTGAACGAGGAGGCGCTGTCCCGCCAGGAGGAATATCAATCCACCAACGAGGAATTGCTCACCTCGAAGGAGGAACTGCAATCTCTCAACGAAGAACTGACGGCGCTGAATGGCCAGTTGCAGGAAACGCTGGATCGCGAGCGCACCACGTCGAACGATTTGCAGAACGTGCTCTACAGCACCGATGTCGCCACCGTATTCCTCGACCGCGACCTCAATATCCGCTTCTTCACCCCGGCCACCAAATCGCTGTTCAACATCATCCCCGGCGATATCGGCCGCCCGCTGGCGGATCTCAGTTTCCTTGCCACCGACCACGCGCTGCTGGCGGACGCGCGCACCGTGCTGCGCACCCTGACCCCGCTGGACCGCGAAACCGATACCGGCCGCGGCACCTGGTATATGCGGCGCATCCTGCCATACCGCACCCAGGGCAGCGGCGTTGAAGGCGTGGTCATCACCTTTACGGACATCACGGCGCGGCGCACCGACGCCGAGGCGCTGCGCAGTGCCATGCGGCAGGCGGAAATGGCCAATATCGCAAAATCGCGCTTCCTCGCCGCCGCCAGCCACGATTTGCGGCAGCCGTTGCAAACCTTGTCGTTGCTCCAGGGATTGCTGGCATCCACCGTGGAGGGCAAACCGGCGCAGGAACTGGTCGGGCGTCTCGATGAAACGCTCGATGCGATGTCAACCATGCTCAACACGCTGCTCGACATAAATCAGATCGAGGCCGGTACGATACGTCCGGTCATGTCCGATTTCCCGATCCACGACCTGCTCGCCAACATGCGTGACCAGTTTGCCTACCACGCGCAGGCCCAGGGGCTCGCCCTGCGCGTGGTGCCATGTTCGCTTGCCATTCGCACCGATCCGCGTCTGCTCGAACAGATGGTCCGCAACCTGATTTCGAATGCGCTGAAATATACCCAGCACGGCAAGGTGCTGCTCGGCTGCCGCAGGCACGGCGAGCATGTCCGCATCGAGGTGTGGGACACCGGCGTCGGCATTCCGCCCGGTGAATTGCAGGCGATTTTCGAGGAATATCATCAGGTGGATAATCCGGCACGCGAACGTGGCCACGGCCTCGGCTTGGGCCTTTCGATCGTCCAGCGCCTCGGCAACCTGCTGGGCCATCGCGTGCTCGTCGAATCCAACCCAGGGCGCGGCTCGGTCTTTGGCATCGAGGTGCCATTGTCGCCGCAATCATTCACCCAGCCGCCGGCCACCATGGAAGCGGTAAAGCCGCTCGAACCATTGATCGCATCAGAGGCGCGGCCGATCGTGCTGGCGGTGGAGGACGACCAGGAAGTCCGCGAATTGCTGGCGCTGGTGCTGCGCCAGGCTGGTTACGAGGTGACAACGGCGGCGGACGGGCTGGCGGCGCTGGATCTGATCGCGCATCAAAACCTGCGGCCGCGCATCATTCTTGCCGACTATAATCTGCCCGGCGAAATGGACGGGCTGCATCTGACCGCGCGCATCCGCGACCGGCTTGGGCACGAGATTCCGGCGATCATTCTCACCGGCGATATTTCCGCCGGAACCTTGCGTGACGTCGAGCTGCAAAATTGCGCGCGCCTGAACAAGCCGGTGCGCATCGCCGAGCTGACCGGTCTGATCGACCGTCTTTTGGCGCGCGCGGACAGCATCGTGCGGACACGCCCGCATGCCGGCGCCGCATCGCCGCGCGAGGCCACGACACCGACCATTTATGTCGTCGACGATGACCGGCAGTTGCGCATCACCATGCGCGATGTGCTGGCCGCGAATGGCTGGCGGGTGGAGGAATTTGCCACCTGCGAGGCGTTTCTGGCCGCCGACCGGTCCGCATCGCCCGCCTGCCTGCTGATCGATGCGTACCTGCCGGGCATGAGCGGCATGGAATTATTGCGGCACCTGAACACCACCGGCGACCACCTGCCCGCGATCATGATCACCGGCAACAGCGATGTTGCGGTTGCGGTTCAAGCAATGAAATCGGGCGCGTCCGACTTTATTGAAAAACCGATCGGCCGCGGCGACCTGATCGCCAGCATCGAGCGCGCGCTGGAACATGCCAAGGATAACGGCCGCTTGTTCGCCGAGCGCAAATCCGCCGCCACGCGTATCGCCGGGCTCAGCGCGCGCCAGCGGGAGGTGATGCACCTGGTGCTCGCCGGCTATCCGAGCAAGAATATCGCCGCCGACCTCGGCATCAGCCAGCGCACGGTGGAGAACCACCGCGCCTCCATCATGCGCCGCACCGGCGCCAAATCCTTGCCCGCACTCGCGCGCCTGGCGCTGGCCGCCGCCTCCGCCGACGGCGACCAAACTCCGTGACCGTAGGGCGGAAGAGCGAAGCGAGATCCGCCTCTTCGAACCCACCGCGCAACCATCACATCCCCACCACCGGCACGCCAATCAGCACCGGATGCAGAATAATCATCGCCACATAAGCCACCGTGCCGCCACCCACCGCAATCGCATCGGCGCGCGTAAAACGCGCCACCCGCGCACCGCCGACATCACCGCGCCGCTTGACGGCAATCCGGTCATACACGGCCCACGCCAGGAACGATCCGAACAGCAGCACACCACCCGCGTCACCATTGGCAAGCAGATGCGCCAGCGCCCAGATTTTCACCCCGACCAGCATCGGGTGGCGCAACCAGCCTTTGATCCGGCTGGGCTTGGGGTTGCTACACGCCAGTGCCACGAACGCGAACCACATCAGCACGATAGTCAGATGGCGCGTCCAGACCGGCGGCACCCAAAGCTGCATCCAGCCTTCCGCGCGATAGCGATGAAAACCCCAGATGATCAGAACGAAACCGACCAGCGCCACCAGCGAATACAGACCTTTGAACGGCCCAGGCCCAAGTTTTTCGATCAAACCGGCGCGGGTTTCGCGCAGCGTGGTGAGCGTGTGGGTGCCGAGAAATATCACTATCCCGGCGATGAGGATGAGCATGGTTTTTCCCCCGTAGAATAACTAAGGCCAGGGGCTCTGCCCCTGGACCAAGCTGGGGCCGTCACGCGAACGCGTGCCACGCACGACGGCCCCAGACCGCCATCTGTTTGGTTACGCTTTAGGCAATCAGCTACTGGAACTTTCCCAACCTGGACCAAAGGCAAAGCCCCGGCCTCCCTCAGTTGACCCCCGCCGCCTCCCCAACCCCGCCCCTCACATCATGCGCCCCAAACATCAGCCCCGCAGGCGCAATTCCGCCCAACGGCAAGGAATTCGCATCCCCGCCCTGCCGCGCCACGCCCAAACGCGGCGCCCCCATCAAAATCCCCTCCGCAATGCCCCATTGCCGCCCTTCAACAAAGCGATACCCCCAGCCTTCCAAAATCCGCCTTGTATCCGGTGACAGCGCCGGCGGTTCCAAAAACACCACATCCGGCTCGAACTGCATATGAACCCGCGGCGCATCGATCGCCTCCTGCACGTTCATGCCATGATCGATCATGTTAATGATCGCCTCCAGCGTAATCGTAATGATCCGCGAGCCGCCGGGGCTGCCCACCACCATCACCAGCTTGCCGTCCTTCGTCACAATCGTCGGCGTCATCGAACTCAGCGGCGTCTTGCCCGGCGCCACCGCGTCGTTCACCCCCTGCACCAGCCCGAACATGTTCGGCACGCCCGGCTTGGCACTGAAATCATCCATCTCGTCATTCATCACAATGCCGGTGCCCGCGGCCACATGCCCTGAACCGAACCATTCATTCAACGTATACGTCACCGAAACCGCATTCCCCGCCTGGTCGACAATGCTGAACTGCGTCGTATTCGATCCCTCATGCCCCAACACCGTCGCATGCAATGATGCCGAAGCTGTGGCATGCTCCGGCTCAATGCTTTTTCGTAAGGATGCCGTATAGGCCGGGTCGATCAGCCCCGCCACCGGATTATTGACGAAATCCGGATCGCCGAGGCGGTTGTTGCGGTCCATATAGGCGCGGCGCATCGCCTCCACCAGCACATGCACCTCCGCCGCGGAATGAAACCCCATCGCCGCCAGATCATACCCTTGCAGAATACCCAATATTTCGCACAACGTCACCCCGCCCGAGCTGGGTGGCGGTGCCGAAATGACATTGTAGCCGCGATACGCGCATTCCACCGGCCGCAGCTCGCGCACCTTGTAATGATCAAAATCCCGCATGGTCAAAATGCCGCCGCCCGCGTGGCTCGCCGCCACAATCGCCGCACCAATCGGCCCACGATACATCGCGTCCGGCCCCGCCTCGCTCAGCCGCTTCAGGCTGGCGGCCAACTCCGGCTGGCGCAACCGGTCGCCGGCCTTCAGCGGCACGCCACCCGGCACGAAAATCGCCGCGGTCGCCGCGTCACGCTTCAAAGCGCCGGCCATGATCGAGAATATCTGCATATCACCTTGCGTCAGCGTAAACCCGTCTGCCGCCAGCCGGATCGCCGGCGCCATCAGCGCCGCGCGCGTCATCGTACCGTATTTCGCCCGCGCCGCCTCCAGCCCCGCCGCCGACCCCGGCACGCCCACCGACAACCACGACTCTGTGGACAACCCCTGCACCACATTACCCTGCGCGTCCTGGAACATGGTGGCTGTGGCCGCCAAAGGCGCCTTCTCGCGGAAATCAAAAAAACTCGTCCGTCCATCCGCCAGCCGCAACGTCATGAACCCGCCGCCGCCGATATTGCCCGCCGCCGGATATACCACCGCGAGCGCATACCCCCCCGCCACGGCCGCATCCACCGCATTGCCGCCCTGCCGCAATATGTCCGCGCCCACGTCGGACGCCAGATGCTGCGCGCTGACCACCATGCCGCGCGTGGCGCCCACCGGCGCCGGGTCCGCCGCGCGCGCCGCGGCGGGCAGGATGACGATGAGGGCGAGCAGCAGGCGCATGGGCAGACATCCAAAAGAAAGAATGTTCTTTTTTGAAAAAAGAACCAAAAAACGTTTGCTCGTTTGGGTGTGCGCAAGGTGACGCAGTGTAGGTCGGGTGGCAACAGCGCAGGAGCAAAAGTTTTTTGCTTCTTTTTTTCAAAAAAGAAGTCCTTACCTTTGTTCCGTCTCCCAATCCGCCGCCACATGAAACGGCGCGTTAGACGGCGCCAGCGCCGGCCGGCCGCGAATCATATCCGCCGCCTTCTCCGCCAGCATAATGGTCGGCGCATTGAGGTTTCCATTGGTGATGCTGGGCAGGATCGACGCATCCACCACGCGCAACCCCTCCACACCCACCACCCGCGTATCCGGCGTCACCACCGTCGCCGCGTCATCAGCCGCACCCATCCGGCACGTCCCGCACGGATGATACGCACTCTCCACTTTTTCTCGAATGAACTGATCGATCGCGTCGTCGCTCGTCACATCAGCGCCCGGCTGAATTTCCCGGCCGCGGAACGCATCGAACGCCGGTTGCGCGAAAATCTCCCGCGTCAGCCGCACGCACGCGCGCATATCCCGCCAATCATCCGGATGCGACATATAATTGAACAATATTTTCGGCGCCGCCATCGGGTCGGAAGACGCCAATGTCACCCGCCCGCGGCTTTTCGACCGCATCGGCCCCACATGCGCCTGCATGCCGTGCTCGGTCGCCAGCGAATGACCGTCATACGACACCGCCAGCGGCAGAAAATGATATTGAATATCTGGATATTGCTCGCCGGCGCGGCTGCGGATAAATCCGCAACTCTCGAAATGATTGGTTGCCCCCGGCCCGTCATGCCGCAGCAGCCAGCGCGCACCGATCAGCCCCTTGGCAATCAATCCCGTCGCCGCATACAGTGTAATCGGCTGCCTGCACGCCACCTGGAAATAGAACTCCAGGTGATCCTGCAAATTCTCGCCGACGCCGGGCAGATCATGCACGACATCGATGTCATGCGCGCGCAATTCCGCCGCCGGCCCCACGCCCGACAATTTCAGCAATTGCGGCGAATTGATAGCACCGCCGGCCATAATGATCTCGCGCCGCGCCCGCACCTGTTGCAACCGGCCGCCGCGCCGATATTCCACCGAAATCGCCCGTTTGCGTTCGAACACAATGCGCGTCACCGCAACATGCGTCGCCACTGAAAGATTTTTCCGCCGCATCGCCGGCCGCAAATAGGCGCGCGCAGCGCTGCACCGCCGGCCGCGATGAACCGTCATGTCCATGCGGCCAAAACCCTCCTGCCGATAGCCGTTCACGTCATCGGTTTGCGGATAGCCTGCCTGCACCGCCGCATCGACAAACGCGTCATACAGCGGATTCCGCAACGGCCCATATTGCGTATGCAACGGACCGTCACCGCCGCGATATTCGTCCGCACCGGCGGCCCGCGTCTCCGCGCGCCGGAAATATGGCAGCACGTGGCGGAAACCCCACCCGGTAGCGCCCGCCGCCTCCCACGCCTCGAAATCCAGCGCGTTGCCGCGGATATAAACCAGGCCATTGATGGATGACGACCCGCCCAGCACCTTCCCGCGCGGGCAGTTGATCCGGCGCCCGCCCAGATGCGGCTCCGGCTCGCTTTCATAACCCCAATTATAGCGCTTCATGTTCAGCGGCATGGACAAAGCGCTTGGCATCTGGATCAGCACGGACCGGTCCGATCCGCCGCGTTCCAGCAGCAGCACCGTCACATCGCCATCCTCGGTCAACCGATGGGCCAGCACGCACCCCGCCGACCCGGCGCCGACAATGACGTAATCATATTCTTCGGCCGCCGGCGTCATGCCGGTGATCTGCCCGATGCAGCCGCACCTGTCAAAAACCGCGTGACATCCTGGGTGTTGGCGCTATTCATGCAAGATCACGGGCGCCACGGGGTAGGTAAGCGGGTGGAAAAGAGGACGTGTTCTTTTTTGAAAAAAAGAACCAAAAAACTTTTGCCCGAACGCGCGGGCAACACCCCGCGTCATCAGCATCACCTTGCGCGGCACCAAACAGACAAAAGTTTTTCGGTTCTTTTTTTCAAAAAAGGACATTCTTTCTTCCTTCTGTTTGCGCTGCTGCTGTGCCTCCGAACGGCCCAGGCCGCCGAGCCGCCCGCCTGCCGCGTCGTCAAATTCGCCGATATCGGCTGGACCGACATTTCCGCCACAACCGCGGTGGCATCACGCATCCTGCAAGGTCTCGGCTACACACCGACCACGCAGATCCTCTCCGTGCCGGTCACTTACATTTCGCTGAAGAACAAGAACATTGACGTTTTTCTCGGCAACTGGATGCCGAGCATGCAGGCAGATCGCGCGCCCTATATCGCCGACGGCTCCGTGCAAGTCGTGCGCACCAACCTCGAAGGCGCCAAATACACGCTGGCGGTGCCGCAAGCCACCTACGATGCCGGCCTGCACGCCTTCGCTGACATCGCCCGCTTTCGCACTCAGCTCGGCGGTAAAATTTATGGCATCGAGCCGGGCAATGACGGCAATCGCGTCGTGCACGGCCTGATCAGCAACAACAAATTCGCCCTTGGTGATTTCGACCTCGTGGAATCCAGCGAACAGGGCATGCTGGCGCAACTGGACCGGTCGATCCGCCAACATCAGATGATCGTGTTTCTCGGGTGGGAACCGCACCCGATGAACCTCAATTATCAGATCAAATATCTAGAAGATCCCAGCAACAGCTTTGGCCTGGCCAACGGTGCTGCAACGGTCGCCACCAACGTCCGCGCGGGCTATCTCGAGCAATGCCCGAATGTCGGTGCGTTCCTCAAGCGCCTGCAATTCAGCCTGAAAATCGAAGACAGCGTCATGAACAACATCCTGGCGCACGGCATGGAAGCACCCCGCGCGGCGGAGACCTGGTTGAAGGCCAACCAACCCGCATGGACGCCGTGGCTGGATGGCGTAACCGACATCGCCGGCGCGCCGGCAGCACCGGTGCTGGCCGCCAGCCTCGGCCTGTCCGGCGCCACCGCACAGCCTGCATCCTCGATCCTCGGCGGCCTCGACAATTGGATTACCGGCCACAAACTGCCGGTCGGGCCAGTGCTGAGCCGCGGCGTCAGTTTCGCCACGTCGCACGGACAAGGTTTTTTCGATCTCGTGTCGGTCACGCTCAGCGCGGTAATCTCCGGCATCACCATCGCCCTACTGTTCTTGCCCGCACCGGTCATGATCGTAATCTTCGCCGCCGCCGCCTATTGGCTGCATCGCTCGATCGGCCTGACCATTTTCATCGTCGGCGGCCTGCTGCTCGTGGTCAATCTGGGTTACTGGCAGGCCGCCATCGAAACCTTGTCGCTGGTATTCTCCGCCACCTTGTTTTGCGTGCTGATCGGCGTACCGCTCGGCATCGCCGCAGCACACCGCCCCTGGCTCTATCAGGTGCTCCGGCCGATCCTGGACCTGATGCAAACCATTCCCACCTTCGTCTATCTCATCCCCACGCTCGTGCTGTTCGGCCTCGGCGCGGTGCCGGGCCTGATCTCGACAGTGATCTTTTCCATTCCGGCGCCAATCCGGCTCACCCATCTCGGCATCACCTCGGTGCCGCCGCAATTGCGCGAAGCCGGCGAAGCCTTCGGCGCCACCCGCACGCAATTACTCTTCAAGGTGGAACTGCCCTACGCACTGCCCACCATCATGGCCGGCGTCACGCAATGCATCATGCTCAGCCTGTCCATGGTCGTCATCGCCGCCCTCGTCGGCGCCGACGGGCTCGGCAAACCCGTCGTGCGCGCGCTGAATTCGGTGAACGTGTCCATGGGGTTCGAAGCCGGCATCGCCATTGTCGTGCTCGCCATCATCCTCGACCGGGTCTGCAAACGGCCGGAGCGGGCGTAAATGCCGGCCGTCGAGTTCCAGCATGTCGACATCGTCTTCGGCCGCAAAACCGACGCCGCAATCGCCATGATCGACGCCGGCGCCACGCGCGACGAAATCCTGGCGCAAACCGGCTGCGTGCTCGGCGCCGCCGGCATCAACCTGTCCGTCGAACGCGGCGAAATCTGCGTGCTGATGGGTTTATCCGGCTCCGGCAAATCCACCGTGCTGCGCGCCATCAACCGGCTGAACAAAGTGGCGCGCGGCGCCGTGCTCGTGGAACATGCCGGCGCGCGCATCGACGTCACACGCTGCGATGCCACCGTGCTGCGCGAATTACGCATGCGCACCGTCGCCACCGTATTCCAGCAATTCGCCCTGTTGCCATGGCGTACCGTCCGGCAAAATGTCGAATTCGGCCTCGAACTGCGCGGCATGGCCAAGCGCGAACGCACGCGCGTCGTGGACGAAAAACTCGCCATGGTCGGCCTGTCGAAATGGGCCGATAAATACGCCAACGAACTCTCCGGCGGCATGCAGCAACGCGTCGGCCTCGCCCGCGCCTTCGCAACCGACGCCGACATCCTGCTCATGGACGAACCCTTCTCCGCGCTGGACCCGCTCATCCGCGACAAATTGCAGGACGAATTGCTCGACCTGCAGGCCCGCCTCAAGAAAACCATCGTCTTCGTCAGCCATGATCTCGACGAAGCAATGAAACTCGGCAGCCGTATCGCCATCCTGGAAGGCGGCCGCGTCGTCCAGTTCGGCACCGCGGAGGATATCCTGCTCCGCCCCGCCGACGCCTACGTCGCCGAATTCGTCAAGCACATGAATCCGCTCAACGTGCTGCGCGGCACCGCCGTCATGCGCCCCGCCGCAACCCTGAAACGTGACGGCAGCGCAATCCTGCTCGACGGCACCGGCCGCGTCCGGCTCGAACTCGATACCGACGGCCGCCCCATCAGCGCCATGTTCGACGGCGGCACCTGCCATCTCGCCAACTGCACCGGCGACAACCAAACCGTCGAACGCGCCGACCTCGTCATGGCGTCGGTCGACCTGAAACTCCGCGCCGCCATCGCCCTCAAACAACAAACCACCCACCCAATCGTCCTGGTCGACCAGCTCGGCCGCCTGGCGGGCCTATGCGGCGACGAGGAGATCTATCTGGGTTTGTTGCGGCGTGGGCGCGGGTGAGAGTTGGGAAAGAAGGCGGGGGGCTCTGCCGCCTCGACCCCCGCGTCACGCGCAGCGTGCATTCGCGTGACGGGGTCGAGGGGCGGAGCCCCCGCCTTCCTTTCCCAACCCTCCCCCCCACCCAAGCAGCATCAAAACCGATATGTCGCCTGGGCGCCGAATGTGCGCGGGAGGCCGCGTTGGGCGTAGCTGAAATTCAGGCTTGAGTCGGTATTGAAGATTGATGTGAAGTAGTGCCGGTCGAACAGGTTTTGCACCCAGAGCGAGAGTGATTCCTTGCCTGACGGCGTTTCGCCGGTCAGGCGCAGGTTCCACAGCGTGTAGCCATTTTGCTCGGCCGGCGTACTGTTCAGTGCGTCGTAAAATTGCTTGGTGACGATGTTACCGTCGCCGTGCAGCGTCAGCCGGCCTTGGTCGGTTTCGGCGACTTTCCAGTCCACTGCGGTGATGAACGACCATTTCGGCGTTTCTTCCACCGTGTTGCCGGCGATATTGACGCCGGCATTTTCGCCGGCGCGATACACGGCGTAGGTGTAGCCGCCGCCGACATGCAGCGTCACATCCGGAACAGGTCGTGCCTGCAAGTCGAATTCCAGACCTTCGGAATTGATTTTAGGCAGATTATATTCTTCGGAGAGGCCTGTCAGCGCATTCAATGTCGCGAATTGCTGATTACGATAGATATAATAGAACGCCCCAAGATCGAGTGATACGCGATTATCCAGGAACTGGTTTTTCGAGCCGATTTCGTAGTCATAGAGCGTTTCCGGCTGCACGGCATTGATCGTGTTGGTGCCGAACGTGGCCGCACCATTATAGGCGCTGCCGCGGAAGCCCAGGCTCCAGCTGGCGTAAACCATGTTGTTCGGCGTGATCCTATAGGTCAGCCCGGCCTTGCCGCTCCATTTATGATCGGTCTGGGTTTCGTCCGGCGCGCCTTGTCCTGGGTTCAGTGTGCCGCCGCCCAGCGGCAGCGCTGCGTTCGGCGCATCGAGCGGACCTGGCACGAAATAGATTTCCGGCACCAGCTTGCCAGTGGCCGGATCGATATAGGACAAGCCGCCTTCGTAATGCTGCACACTGACCAGATCGTCGGTATAGCGGGCGCCGAGCTCCAGCGTCAGCGCATCGGTAATTTTGAACGTATTATGTATATAGGCCGCGCGGTCGCCTCGCGTCTGGTTGAACTGGGTGCGTAGATCGCAGGCCCAGAACGCGCCAAGCAGGCATATATTATATGACGTATCGGTCGTCTTGTCGAACACGATGGCTGGCTGATAGCCGGCCCACAGCGTATCCACTTTCTGGAACAGCGATTCCGCGTCATACAGAATGCCGGCGACAAAATTGTCCGGCCCGTCGAATGACGACGTCAGCCGCACCTCCTGTTGGAACGCATGGACGGTGGACAGATATTGCGCCTCGTCATTACTCACCAGCGTGCCGTCATCGTCTTCCGGCGTGTCCCACTTGCCCTGATCATAGCCGGTGATCGAGGTGAGCTTCAGCGTATCGGTGATATTATAATTCAGCTCGAAATTGATGCTGTGGTTGGTCATCAGCCGGCGATGCACGTCTTCCGAGCTACTATCGAAAAATCCCTGCCCCTGCCGCGTATAACCGCTCGGCCCATACAGGTTGGACGGAATGCCGAGATAGGACAATTCACCATACGGTATGCCGATCCCCTGTCCCGCCGGGATGTCCTTCGCATAGACGCCATAATTCACCGGGTCGGAATAAAAATAATTGACCCTGAGAATGGCGCTGATCTCGTCGGTCGGCTTGAAATACACGCTCACCCGGCCGCCGAAATCATCGATGCCAGCCAGGTTGCCGCCGAACGGCGCATTCGGCGCCACGTTGTGAATATACCCGTCCACCGACGTGTAAGTCCACGCCGCGCGCACCGCCAGCTTGTCGTTGACGATCGGCACGTTCAGCGCACCCTGCGTCTCGTAACGCCCATAATTGCCGACGCCTGCCGTAACATAGCCGCCGAAACTATCCAGGTCGGGCTTCACCGAACTGATATTCACCGCACCGCCGGTCGCATTCCGGCCCTGCAACGTCCCCTGGGGGCCGCGCAGCACGGTCACCTGGTCGATATCGAACAACGCCATGGCAGTCAGCGCACCGACGCTCTTGTAGGTGCCATCGACATAAAGTGCCACGGGGCTCGACTGGCTAGGCTGGAAATCAGTTTCCGTCACGCCGCGGATCGAAAATTGCGGCTCCTCGGGCCCGAATGGCAGCACCATTTCCACGTTGGGGATTTTCACGCCCAGATCGTCGATATTCGAAATATTCTGCTTGGCCAGGTCCTTGCCGCTCAATACCGAGAGCGAAATCGGCACGTTATGCTGGCGTTCGCTGCGCTTCTGCGCGGTCACCACCACCTCTTCCAACTTGCCGCTATTTTGCGCCGGTCCCGGCGCCGGCGGCGCCGCGGCAGCCTGGGCCGCCGCCCCCTGCGGCAGCAGCGTTACGGCGCACAGCGCCCCGATTGTCGCATACAGCACTCGCCGGCCGCGCGGCGCCCGCCCCGCCACATGCTGAAACTTCGCCACCGCGAACAGAGTGCCCATCATATACCCCCCCCAGGGTCGACAGGGCGGCGCATTGCCGCGTATTCCCATCCAAGCCGATGCTGCCTAATATTCGGTCGCAAGGGAAGCCTTCCACGTGATCAATCTTACGTGGCGTTGCGCTGATGCCGCGGAATGTGCGACGCTGGCCGCAGCCCAAGGAAAGCAAGGCCATCTTTTTTGAAAAAAAGAAGCAAAAAACTTTTGCTCCTGCCAAACGCGACCCAATTCGAAGTGGGCTACGTACGCCAACGAGCAAAAGTTTTTTGGTTCCTTTTTTCAAAAAATAACATTCTTTCTTTCTGTCTCGCCTTTCCCGCCCACGCCGCCACCCCCTGCACCGACCTCGCCGGCACGTTCCCGGCAGGCGCCACGCTGAAATTGTCACGCGCGCTGGGCTACACCGGCCACGCCGGCTCACCCGAAGTGCTGAGCGTGACAGCCAAAGATGTCCCCGCTAACGGATTGAGCAGCACGGAACCGACGCCGGCGCTCTGCGAAGTGTCGCTGATCGTTTCGTCCAACGGCGACGCCACGCAATCGCAAATCGGCATTGGTGTGTTGTTGCCGGAAGGCACGCTCGGCACACATACGAAATCAGCCTGGAACGGCCGCTTTCTCGGCACCGGCAATGGCGGCCTCGGCGGCACCATTGTCACCGGCAATATGCTGGACACGATCAGCCCAACCTATGCGGCCACCGGCAAAACATTCGTCGCCGCCAATACCGATCTCGGCGACGGCATTCTGTTCCATTGCACCTCGCTATTTTGCGGCAGCGCGCAGGGCGTGGCCGAATATCCGGACCAGACGCCCGGCGGACTCTACGGCGACGCCACCGCAATCACCGATTTCGGCTACGGCGCCACGCATCTGATGACGCTGGCGGGCCAGGCGCTAACTGGCATTTTCTACAATGAACACGCCAAATACAGCTATTTCGACGGCTGTTCGGCGGGGGGCCACCAGGGCCTGACGGAAGCACAGCGTTTCCCCAGCGATTATGACGGCATCCTGGCCGGCTCGCCCGCCTATAATCTCACCCGGCTGCATGCCGCCGCAGCCGGTCATTTCGAAGTAACCCATTTCGGCCCGGTGGATTCCTATGGCATGCCGGACTCGTTTCTCACCAATGCGGCCTTGCTGCTTGGCCATGCCGGCATGCTCGCGCAATGCGCCGGCCATGACGGCGGCTTGCCGACCGACGATTATCTGACACGGCCCTATCTCTGCAAATTCGATGCGACCACGTTGCAATGTACTGGCGCCGCCGGCGAGGTGCCCTGCACGGATCCGGCCGCCACAAGCTGCTCCTGCCTGACGCCGGACCAAACCATTGCGCTGAACCAATTCTGGTCCGGCACCCGCGACAGCAACAACCGGCAAGTCTATCCGGGTTGGGAGCGCAGTGCCGAGGAAAACGCCAATATGATCAACGGCAAACAGCCGATGCTGACCGAACCGCTCTATGACAGCACCGATTATTGGGTCTTCGGACCGGATTTCGCCTGGCAATCTTTGTTCAAAACCACCTCCTCGCCGGCGCCCCTGCTGAGCACGGTGCTCCAGGACATCGACGGCGCCGCCGTCGGCACCGAAACCTTCGCGGGCGCTCTGAACGCAACCAGCGCCAATCTATCCGCCTTCAATGCGCATGGCGGCAAATTGATCCTGTATGCAGGCTACGCCGACCCCCGCATTCCGTCCGCCAGCACGATCGACTATTACAATCAGGCTTTGCTGGACGATCCGAACACGCAAAGCTACGCAACCTTATATCTGGCGCCCGGCATGTGGCATTGCAACAGTGGGCCTGGCGCCAATGTTTTTGGCAATCTGGTCAGCACAGCCCCGCCCGCGCCCGCGGATCCGGCCGATGACGTGCTGGCGGCGCTGCTGCACTGGCGCGAAGCCGGCGTGGCACCCGCCAAAATCATCGCCACCAAATATATCAACGACACGCCGTCCCAAGGCATCGCATTCCAGCGGCCGCTCTGTCCGTACCCGATGGACGCCCATTACGTAGCCGGACATAATAATAACCCGAATTTACCGGCCAGCTTTGTGTGCAAGCACGATCCGCTGGTGCGCAACCAGGCATTCACGCCGCTCTACGGGCCGCACTAAAAACAACGGAAGTATGTTCTTTTTTGAAAAAAGGAACCAAAAAACTTTTGTCTGTTTGGCTGCGCGCACGCTGGACCAGGTTCACGTCACGTAGCGAGAGCGCCAGAGCAAAAGTTTTTTGCTTCTTTTTTTCAAAAAAGAGACCTTCCTGCCTGCTCTTGACGCCGCACCGTGACCGACTCATCCTATCCCTATAAGAAGCAAAACCGAGGGAACGGAAAAAATGATTCAACGCGCTCTTGCGGCGCGCTCCATGTTGAGCGCGGCCGTCGGTGTTGGTGCTGTTCTGGCCGCGCATGGCGCCGCCGCGGCCACAACCGCCACCCCCTGCACCGCGCTCGGTGGCACCTTTCCCGACGGCGCCACGCTGAAATTGTCCAAGGCGCTCGGCTACACCGGGCAGCCGGGCTCACCTCTGGTGCTCGCCATCCAGGCCGCGGACGTGCCGGCGAACGCGCTCAGCCCCGGCGACCCATCGCCGGCGGTCTGCTCGGTCGGCATGGTGGTGTCATCCAACGGCAACCCGAAACAGTCGCAAATCGCCATCGCGGTGCTGCTGCCGGAAGGCAAATTCGGCACCGCGTCGAAGGACGCCTGGAACGGCCGCTTCCTCGGCACCGGCAATGGCGGTTTCGCCGGCACGGTCAACACCAGCACGCTCGGTTTCGGCATCATCCCTGCCTACGCGGTCACCGGCAAAACCTACGTGGTCGCCAATACCGACATGGGCACCGGCCTGTTGTTCAACTGCAACAGCCTGTTCTGCGGCAGCAAGGAAGGCGTCGCCTATTACCCCACGCAAACGCCCGGCGGCCTGTATGGCGATACCGCGGCCATCGTCGATTTCGGCTACGGCGCCACGCATCTGATGACGGTCGCAGGCCAGGCCTTGACCGGAATTTTCTACGATGCACGGCCAACCTACAGCTATTTCCACGGCTGTTCCACCGGCGGCCAGCAGGCGCTGATGGAAGCGCAACGCTTCCCCAACGACTATGACGGCATATTGGCCGGCTCTCCCGCGTACGACCGCACGCACCTGCATATTAGTGGCGCCGCGTTATACGAAGCCACGCATTTCGGCCCGGTCGATGCAAAAGGCCTGCCCGATTCCTATCTCACCAATGCGGCGCTGGCGCTCGGCCACGGCGGCGTGCTGGCCGCCTGCGCCGGCACGGATGGCGGCCTGCCGACCGACATGTTCCTGACCAAGCCTGCCATGTGCAAGTTCAATGCAACAAAGTTGCAATGCACCGGCGCCGCCGGCGAGGTGCCGTGCACCGATCCGGCCGGCACCAGTTGCTCCTGCCTGACACCGGACCAGGCGACCGCCATGAACCATCTGTGGGAAGGCGCACGCGACACCAGCAACCGCGCGCTCTACCCCGGCTATGAGCGTGGCACGGAGGATCCCACCGCGGCCCTCGGCGCCTCCCTCACGCAGGCGCTGCACGAACCGGCGTTCGACAGCCTGGAATATTGGGCGCTCGGCGCCAATTTCAGCTGGCAGTCATTGTTCAAGAATACGACGTCGCCACAAGGTGAAATCAGCGGGAAAATCGCCGCGGTGGACGCCACCCGCATCGGCGAAAATAGTTTTGCCGAAGTCCTCAACGCCAACAACGCGAATCTGTCCAGCTTCAACGCCCACGGCGGCAAGCTGATCATGTATGCCGGGTATGAGGATCCGCTGATCCCTTCCGCCAGCACGATCGATTATTATAACCAGGCGGTCACCGATGACCCGGCAACGCCGAATTATACCACGCTCTATCTGGCGCCGGGCATGTGGCATTGCAGCGGCGGCCCCGGCGTCAACGCCTTCGGCAATCTCTCCGCCAATCTGCCGCCGCTGCCCACCTCGATCGGCGACGACATCATGGGCGCCCTGGTCGCCTGGCGCGAGACGGGCCTCGCGCCACACAGGATTATCGCCACGAAATATGTCAATGACGACGCCACCCAGGGCATCGCCTTCCAACGCCCGATCTGCCCCTATCCCCAGAACGCCAGCTACATCGCCGGCAACGATCCGACCCAGGAAACCAGTTATGTCTGCAAGGCTGGCAATCCGGTGAAGAACCAGCAATTCACGCCGCTTTACGGACCGAAGTGAGAAACGAAGGAAGAATGTTCTTTTTTGAAAGAAAGAACCAAAAAACTTTTGCGACGTGGCATACGCGCCCCATGTCGAATTGGGTTGGTCGAATTGGGTTGCCAGCCTTTAGCAAAAGTTTTTTGCTTCTTTTTTTCAAAAAAGAAGTTCTTCCTTACTTCCTCTCCGCCCCCTGCAACAACCGCAGAAAATCATTATCCGGCGACAAAATCAGCTTACTATGCCCGCCGGCAAACGCCTCCCGATACGCCTGCAACGTCCGCCACGTGGCGAAAAACCCCGGATCACGTCCGAACGCGTTGGCGTAAATCGCAATCGCCTGCGCCTCGCCCTCGCCGCGCCGTGTATTCGCCGTCGCCCCCGCATCGGCCAGAATAATCGTCCGCTGCCGGTCCGCATCGGCACGAATTTTCGCCGCCGCCTCCGCACCCTCCGCCCGCGCTTGCCGCGCAACCCGGTCCCGCTCGGATTGCATGCGCTGCAAAATCGCCTGCGTATTTTCCGCCGGCAGGTCCGCACGCCGCAGCCGCACATCGATCACATCCACGCCGAACCCGGTCATTTCCGTGTTCACTTGCTTCTGGATCGAAGCCATGATCCGCGCACGTTGCGCCGACAGCACATCCAGCAACGACTCATTGCCCAACACGCGTCGCAGGCTCGATGTCACCACCGAATCGAGTCGCGCATGGATCGCATCCTCGGAAGGCCCCACCGCCTGGTAATATTGCAGCGGATTGGTAATCCGATACCGCGCAAACGAATCCACGATCAGCCGCCGCTGGTCGCCCAGGATCACCTCTTCGGGCGACGATTCGAAATCCAGCAGCCGCCGGTCGAACACGATCGCGTTCTGCAACAGCGGCAGCTTGGCATGCAGCCCCGGCTCGGAGACCACCTGCAACGGATCGCCCAGTTGCGTGATCAGCACCATGTCGGTCTGCGCCACTTCGTAGAACGACATCTGCACCGCAACCATGACGAAAACGGCCGTGACCAGCACCGCCAGGACAATCCGGTTCATGGCGTGCCTCCGGCCGGCGCACGCGCGCCATTCAGCGGCAACACCGGCAACAGATTGCGCAACCGGTCATCCACCACGGTCACCTCGGCGTGGGCCAGCAATTCCTGCATTGTCTCGATATACAACCGTTTCAACGTCACGTCCTTGGCCAGCGCATAGGCGGCATACACGCTGAGAAAACGTTGCGCGTCACCATTGGCGGCGGCAATGCCGGCGGCCTTCTGGCCCTCCGCCTGCGCCACCACCGCCGCCGCGTCGCCGCGCGCCCGCGGCACGATATCGTTGGCATAGGCCTGCGCCTCGTTGCGCGCCCGGTCGGCGTCGGTATTGGCGCGCTGCACGTCGCGGAAACTCTCGATCACCTCGGCCGGCGGATCCACCTTCTGCAACTGCACCTGCGTAATCTCCACGCCGGTGCCGTATTCGTTCAGGATCTTCTGCGTCCCCGCCGTCACCGCCTGCTCGATCGCGGCGCGCCCCTCGGTCAAGGCGGACTGGATGTTCGTGTGCCCCACCACCTGGCGCAGCACGCTCTCCGCGGCGGATTTCACCGTATAAGCCGGATTGCGCGTATTGAACGCGTAGGCAGACGCGTTGCTGATCCGCCAGAACACCGATGCATTGATATCGACGATATTCTCGTCGCCGGTCAGCATCAGGCTTTCCTCGCGCAGATCGCGCTCCGGCTGATCGGATTCCGCGGTCCCGCGCCCGTCCGGCGCGCGCGGCACCGGCTGGTCCTCGTCATTCAGGCTGCGAAACCCGATTTCCACCCGATTGATCCGCGTCACCGGCAGCAGCAGCACGGATTCCACCGGCCACGGCACGCAATAATTCAGCCCCGGCGGCGCGCTGCGCGTATAGGCGCCGAACCGCAGCACCAGCCCCTGCTCATCCGGCTGCACGCGAAAGAACCCGGTCGCGAGCCAGATCGCCGCGGCACCCAGCGCCGCCAGCGACAGCGCGCGCGGCCCGCTTTGCAAAACACGGTGCAGCAGCCCGCGCGCCCGGTCCGCCAGATGCCCCAGGTCCGGCGGCGGCAGCCGGCGTGGCGGGCCACCCCACGGCGGCCCGGCATTCGGCAGGCGCGGCCCGGTTGGCGGCCGGCCGGAACCGTTGCCGCCGGGTGTCCAGGGATCATGATCGGAGGGCATTTTGTGCGAGAGCCTGGGTTTCGGCGCGGCGTGGCGTGATCCACCGGCGCGCGCCATATGGGATCGAGCCGCCCATCATGGGCCGGCCGGAAAAGGTTTGCAAAGCGATGGACGAAGCCGGCGTCATGCGGCTGCTCCGCCAGGTGCGCGGCCCCGACGGGCGAGACCTGGTAGCCGCGTCACTGGTGGACAGTATCTCCGTCACCGATGGCGCCGTCCACGTCGCCCTGCGTACCGACCGCGCCCAGCTCGCCGCCATGGAAGCCGCCGGCCATCAGCTGGAGGCAGCCTTGCGCGCCAGCCCCGGCGTGCATCAGGCCGCCGTGGTGCTGACGTCGCACAAACAGGCTGCGCCGGCCCCGGCCGCCCCGGCGGCGCAGGAAAAATTCCTGCGCGATGTGGGCGCCGTGGTGGCGGTGGCGTCGGGCAAGGGGGGCGTCGGCAAATCCACCGTCGCCGTCAATCTGGCCGTGGCACTGGCGCAAACCGGCCGCCGCGTCGGCCTGATCGACGCCGACATCCACGGCCCCAGCCTGCCGCGCATGCTCGGCGTGCAGCGCAAGCCGGCGCTGCGCGACAAAATCATGATCCCGATCGAGGCATTCGGCCTGCGCTGCATGTCCATCGGCTTCCTGGTGCCGGAGGACCAGGCGATGGTCTGGCGCGGCCCGATGGTCATGGGCGCGCTGACCCAAATTCTCGGCCAGACCGACTGGGGCGCGCTCGATGTGATGGTGGTGGACATGCCGCCCGGCACCGGCGACGCCCAGCTCACGCTGAGCCAGCGCGTCGACCTCCGCGGCGCCGTCATCGTCTCTACGCCGCAGGACATCGCGTTGCTGGACGCGCGGCGCGGTGTCGCGATGTTCGAAAAGGTCGGCGTGCCGATCCTCGGCGTGGTTGAAAACATGAGCTTTTTCAGTTGCCCGCACTGCGGCGGCCGCACCGACATCTTCGGCCATGGCGGCGCCGAGGCCGAAGCCGCGAAAATGGGCGTACCGTTCCTGGGCGCGGTGCCGCTATTGGCCGACGTGCGCGCCGCCGGTGACGCGGGGCTGCCGGTAGTGGCCGGCGCGCCCGAGAGTGCGGCGGCCGCGGCCTTTCGCGCGATTGCGAACGGGGTGGCGGCGGCACTTAAGTAAGCAAGAAAGTATGTTCTTCTTTGAAAAAAAGAACCAAAAAACGTGTGCTCGTTGGCATACGCGGCCCCCGGGAAATGGCCGCGGATCCAAAGGTGCAGAGGTTTTTTGCTTCTTTTTTTCAAAAAAGAAGACCTTCCTTGCTTCTAGCTTACTTTCCCCCATGTCGAGCGGACACACACGGGAGGCGAGTTTGCGACATTCAATAGCGTTGGCGGCCATGATGCTGGCGGCAAGCCCGGCGATGGCGGCCTTGCAGCCCGGCGCCGCGGCGCCCGATTTTTCCGCCGAGGCCACGCAGGGCGGCAACGAATTCTCGTTCCACCTGGCCGATGCGCTGAAGCAGGGTCCAGTGGTGCTGTATTTTTACCCGGCCGCCTTCACCAGCGGCTGCACCGAGGAAGCGCACGAGTTCGCCGACGCCACCGCGCAGTTCCACGCCCTGGGTGCCACAGTCATCGGCGTGTCGCAGGACGGCGTGGACAAGCTGAAGAAATTCTCGGTCAGCGAATGCCGCAGCAAATTCCCCGTCGCGTCCGACAAGAGCGGCGCGATTTCAAAGGAATATGACGCGGTCCTGATCGGCATGCTCGGCTATTCCGACCGCACGAGCTACGTGATTTTGCCGGACGGCAAAATCAGCACCGCCTACCACGCCATGGACCCCACCGGCCACGTCAGCACCACGCTCGCCGCCGTAAAACAGTGGAAAGCCACCCACTAAGTCACCGCCGTAGGGTGGGCTGCTTTGCAGCCCACCCATTCCGCGGCACATAAAAGCTGTACGCCAATCCCGTAGGGTGGAAGCGCGAAGCGAGATCGGCCTCGTCCCAAACCGCGGCGAGCTCAAAACAAAAGCGGATCGCGATCAACGCAGCGTGGTCGAACCGCTGACGACCGGCTTAAACCTGCTCCGCCGCATCCCGCAGCCTGCGGAAACTCCGCAGGCTGAACGGCAACATCCCCACATAAATCACGCCGCAGGCCGCAAACGCCGCCCACGGGTCCGCCATCATCAGCGCCGCCATCAAGCCGGTGCCCACCAGCAACGGCAGCACATACTCGCTCGGCACCTTAAAATTCTTAAAACTCCACACCGGCAACGTTGACACCAGCAGCAGCGACGTCCCCACCAGCACCGCCGCGACGAACGCCGGATGCTGCGCCAACACGCCGACCCAGCCCCAGCCCTGTCCCGCCGCCTCCATCGCCAGGCAGAGCGGAAACAGCACCACGCCCGCCCCGGCCGGCGCCGGCACGCCGGTGAAAAAGCTCTGCGCGAACGCCGGCTTCGGCGCCCCCTCCAGCGTCGCGTTGAACCGTGCCAGCCGCAGCGCCATGCACACCGCGAACATCAAACACGGCATGAACCCGAACCGCCCGGCATCGCGCAGCGCCCATAGGTAAAGAATCAGCGCCGGCGCGATGCCGAAGCAGCAGAAATCCGCCAGGCTGTCGAACTCGGCGCCGAACCGGCTGGTGCCCTTCAGCAACCGCGCCACCCGCCCGTCCGCGGCGTCGAACAACGCCGCCGCGAGCACGAACGCTGCGGCATGCTGCCATTTCTGGTCGATCGCATCATGGATGGCGTTCAGCCCGGCGCACAGGCCCAGCAGCGTAATCAGGTTCGGAATGACCTGATTGAACGACGGCCCCTTGAAGCGCGGACGGCGGCGGATGCGGCGCAACGGGCGCCGCGCGGGTGCCACGTCCATCGTCTAACTCGCCTGCAAAAGCGCCATCACGGTTTCGCCTCCCACCGCGGTCTGCCCCACCGATACCACCGGGGTCACCCCATGCGGGAGGAAAATATCGGTCCGGCTGCCAAAGCGGATAATGCCGAACCGTGCCCCCGCGGTCACCGTATCGCCGTCCCGCAGATCGCACAGGATGCGGCGCGCGATCAGCCCGGAGATTTGCACGACCGCCATGTCCCGCCCATCCGCCAGGCGCAGCGCCACGGCATTGCGCTCATTGGCCTCGCCGGCGCGCGCGTCGGCCGCGTTGAAGAACTTCCCGGCGCGATACGCGATGGCGGTCACCGTGCCATGCGCGGGCACCCGATTCACGTGCACGTTCAGCACGCTCAGAAACGTCGCGATCCGCCAGCGCGGCTCCGCCCCCAGCCCCAGCTCCGGCGGCGGCGTCGCCTGATCCACCAGAATGATGCGCCCGTCCGCCGCCGCCAGCACCGCGCCGCGGAGCGGCGACGGCACCCGCTCCGGATCGCGAAAGAAAAACCAGCACACCAGCGCGGCGACGATGCCGGCCCAGATCAACGGATGCCAGGCGAACAGGCCGAACACCGCCAGCGCGACGCCGGCGGCGATGAAGGGGCGGCCGGCACGGTGCGGCGGGGCCAGCACGGCGGCCATGGTACCGAGCAGACCCATGCAGCGCGGTTGATGAAGCGTTCACCGCCCCTGGGTCAAGCTGCGCGCGGCGCACACGCCGCTCTGGAGCCTCCGGCATGATCCCCACCCCGCTCAAACTTGGCCCCTTCCTGGTGGACGCAGGCGGCCGGCTCGGGTTCCACAACCCGGATCAGCCGCCCGCCTTCTCGTTCCTGTGGCGCAGCCGATGCGTCTCGGTGCGGCTCCGCGCCGACAGCATGGTGTTCAGCGTCCCGGTCGGCCGCCTGCCCAGCACCTCGGCCGGCGGCGGCAAGCGGGAGGCGGCAATGGCCCTGCTGCGCGCGCTGGCCCACAACCTCCCGGCCGGCTGGCGGCTCCGCCTGCTGCCCGACCACCGGATCCAGGTCGATACCGAGCACCGCATGGACCTGCCCACCACCATCGCCGCGCTGCTCACCCCGGTGGTCGGCCTGCTGCTCCGCGCCGCGCCGCTGCTGGATTTGATGGATGAGAACGGACTGGCGTAGCTTCAGCCCAACCGGGCTGGTGTGACGGCACACGGTCACCAGCCCTTCTTCTTAAGCGCCGTTAGGCTCGACATAATATTTTGGTTCTTTTTTTCAAAAAAGAACACTTTCTTACTTAGCTGGCGCGTGCTAACGCCCCGGCGCCATGGCGCTCCCCCTCGTGGCCGTGCTCAACGGCCCCAACCTCAACATGCTCGGCTCCCGCGAACCCACCCTCTACGGGGCGGCGACGCTCGACGACCTCGAAGCCCTCTGCGCCGAAACCGCGCAGGCGTTGGACCTGGCCATCGACTTCCGCCAGACCAACCATGAAGGCGAGCTGATCACCTGGGTGCAGGAATGCCGCGACCGCGCCCGCGGCATCGTCATCAACCCCGGCGGCTACAGCCACACCTCCGTCGCGTTGATGGACGCGCTGCTCGCCGCCGAACTTCCCACCGTGGAAGTGCACCTGACCAACATCCACGCCCGCGAGGAATTCCGCCGCCACTCCCTGGTATCGCGCGTCGCGAACGGAGTGATTTGCGGCCTGGGCATCCGCGGCTACGGCCTGGCGCTGACCGCCATTGCCGAAATCATATTGGACGAAGATCAATGACCCGTCTGCCGGTCGATACTGAGGCGATCCGAACGCTCGCGCAAATCCTGCAGGATACCGGCCTGACCGAAATCGAGATTTCGGAAAAAGACAGCCGCATCCGCGTCGTGCGCGCGCCCGCCACCGTCGCCGCGGTCGTGCCGGCCGCCGCACCGCCCGCCATCGCCGCCCCGCCCCCCGCCGTGGCACCCGAGACGGATGATTTCACCCTGCATGCCGGTGCGGTGAAAAGCCCCATGGTGGGCGTGGCGTTCCTGTCGCCCGAGCCCAGCGCGCCGCCCTTTGCAACCATCGGCCAGAGCGTCGCCGCCGGCCAGACGTTGCTGCTGATCGAGGCGATGAAGACCTTCAACCAGATCAAGGCGCCCCGCTCCGGCACCCTGACGCGCGTCATGGTGCAATCCTCCGAACCCGTGGAATACGGCCAGGTTCTGATGGTGATCGAATAAGAAGGAAGTGTTCTTTTTTGAAAAAAGAACCAAAAAACGCTTATCCGTTTCGGCTGACAATGAGTCTCCTCAGGTGAACCCAAGGCTAGCCGCGACTGGCAAAAGTTTTTTGGTTCTTTTTTTCAAAAAAGAACATTTTCTCTTCCTCGAAAGCGTTTCATGAAACCCCTGTTCGGCAAAATCCTGATCGCGAACCGCGGCGAAATCGCGCTGCGGGTGCAACGCGCCTGCCGCGAACTGGGTATTCCGACCGTGGCCGTTCATTCCACCGCGGACGCTGAGGCGATGCATGTGCGCCTGTCGGACGAAAGCGTCTGTATCGGCCCGCCGGCTGCGCGCGACAGCTACCTGAACATGGCCGCCATCCTGTCCGCCGCCCACGTCACCGGCGCCGACGCGATCCATCCCGGCTACGGTTTCCTGTCCGAAAACGCCGGCTTCGCCGAAATGGTCGAGGCGCACGACCTGACCTTCATCGGCCCCAGCGCCGACCATATGCGCATGATGGGCGACAAGATCACCGCCAAGACCACCATGGCGCGGCTCGGCGTGCCGCTCGTTCCGGGATCGGACGGCGCGCTGCCGGACCTCGAGACCGCGCGCGAGGTGGCCGCCCGCATCGGCTATCCGGTGCTGATCAAGGCGTCCGCCGGCGGCGGCGGCCGCGGCATGAAGCTCGCCGCGACCGAGGACGAGCTCGAGGAAGCCTGGCGCGTCGCCCGCACCGAGGCGCGCGCCGCGTTCGGCAATGACGAAGTCTATCTGGAAAAATATCTCGACCGGCCGCGCCATATCGAACTGCAAATCCTCGCCGACAGCCACGGCGAAGTCGTGCATCTGGGCGAACGCGATTGCAGCCTGCAACGGCGCCACCAGAAAATACTGGAAGAAGCCGGCTCCCCCGCGCTGACCGCCGCCCAGCGCGACGAAATCGGCGCCACCGTCACCACCGCGCTGAAACAGCTCGGCTACCGCAATGCCGGCACGCTGGAATTTCTCTACCAGGACGGACAATTCTCGTTTATCGAAATGAACACCCGGCTGCAGGTCGAGCATCCGGTGACCGAAATGATTTGCGGCATCGACCTGGTGCGCGAACAAATCCGCATCGCCGCCGGCGAAAAGCTCGGCTATACGCAGAAGGACATTAAATTCTACGGCCACGCGATCGAATGCCGCGTCAATGCCGAGGACCCGGAAACCTTCATGCCCACCCCCGGCCGCGTGCAAGCCTTCCACGCCCCCGGCGGCCTCGGCGTGCGCATCGATTCAGCGCTCTACGCCGGCTACGTCGTGCCGCCATTCTATGACAGCATGATCGCCAAACTGATCGTGCACGCCCCCACCCGCCCCGAAGCCATCGCCCGCCTCCGCCGCGCGCTGGAGGAATTCGCCGTCCTCGGCATCAAAACCACCTTGCCATTGCACCAGCGCATCGTCGAAGACCCGCAATTTCAAGCCGGCGATTACACCATCCACTGGCTCGAAAAATTCGTAGCCGACCACCAGGACTAACCACCCGTAGGGCGGAAGAGCGAAGCGAGCTCCGCCGCCACCCGCTCACGCCGCCCCCGCCGCCGCCGCCTCACCCACCCCACGCCCGCCGCCACGCCGCGTTCACCGCGTTCGCCTGCCGCCCGATCCGCACCTCCCCCGGCCGCGCCCGCAACGTCCCCGTCCCCATCAGCGCGGCCACCGCATCGACCACCGGCCCCGGATCGGCCAGCACCGCCTCGTACGTGGTATGCAACGGCACAATCCCGTTCGCCGCAAAAAACAAATAGAACCCCGCATTCCCGTGCGCGATCTTGGCGATCTCCGCCTCGATCGCCGGCCGGTCGAACACCAGCGCGCTGTCCGGCACATCGGACGCATGCGCCGTCGTCCACCGCCCGTTCTGCGATGCGATCACGCGCGAAATCGCCTGCCCCAGCCGATCCTGCCGCTCCAGCAACAAATACCGCGCTTGTGCCCCGAGCGCCGGCAAAATTCCCGCGTCTGCCAACATCACAAGCTGATCCACGCTGGCCTTCGCCACAATCCGCCCGCGATGCGGCACCAATTCCGGCAGCACCGAAAAATACGCCGGCAGCGACCCCAAGCCTCGCGCCACCGCATGCTCCAGCACCGTCGGCGCATTGAAAAACTCGCCCGCCTCGTTGAACGCGCCCGTCGTCGCCAACAAATGCGCCAGGTAATTCGACCCGCAGCGATTGGTAAAACACAGAAACAGAAAATCGACATCCGGCGCCCGCCAGCCCGCCTCCGGCCGCAACGCCCCGAACGCCCGCTCCAACGCATCCCGATGCGGCGACGCAATCGCCCGCAATTGTGCCGGTATATCCATGCTGCCCTTCAATGCGGCGATCCGGCATCCAAGGCAACAAAAAGAAGAAGTGTTCTTTTTTGAAAAAAAGAACCAAAAACTTTTGCGCCTGCGCCCTCATCAGCGGCCGCGATAGCCCTCTCCACCCGCCTCGGCGTGAGTCCAGACGTTTCGTTACGGCTGGCTGCGCTACGGCGCCAACCGCGTCGCCGCCAATGTCGCCCCGTCAATCGCACCACCCAAGGCCGCCACCGCCTCCGTCTCCCGATCATTCCACGCAATCGTAACGGTACCGCGATGCGTCCCGGCGACGAATTTCACCGTGCCCGCAATATCCCCGCTCACCTGGTTCCACACCACGTCGCCACTCACCCGCATATCCTTGGTCCATTCATAATTCTGCAGGGTCAGCGTATAGCCCGTGGAAATCGGGTTGATCGTGAAGCTGCCGCCATAAAGCCCGATATCGTAACCGTTATACGCCACGTAATACCGCGCCACCGCGTCGCCCACCGTCTCGGCCACAGCACTCGCCAGCGTCAACCCGGTCTGGTCCGCCTGATTGCCGGTCGCCGGATTTGCCGGCGTAACATCCATATACCGCGCCGCGAACGCCGGCACGGTCCGGATCGGCCGGATCCTCGCCAGGCATTTCGTGTTGCCCACGCTGCCGCCGGAGAGCATGAACGCGCGCACGATCGGCCCGATGCAGCGCGACAAATCCTCGCCATTCGGCGGCACGAAATAACCGCCATCGCCGATCGCCGACTCATGGATCATGTTCGGCGTTTCGATATAAGTCGCATTCGGAAACAGCGCCGCGGTTGCCCGCCCCTCGCTCGGAGACGTCACCGTGTCAAGCTCCCCGCTCAGCACCAGCGTCGGCACCGCGGGAAACACCGAGCCCGGCGGAATCGGCTGCCCCGGCACAATATCCTCCACCGGCTTCGGCCAGGTCAGGCACGTGTCATACTGCTCCACATCCATCTGGCTGAAAATCGCGTCATGCATGGTGAACGGCGCAAACATTTGCGGATAATCATCCACCAGCTCCTTCAGCCCCGCATGATATTGCGTCAGCCGTGTCACCCGCGACGCATACAGCGAAAAGAAATTACCATATTCCGCGCACTGCACCGCGTCGGCCAGACCGACGCTGAATTCATACGCGCTGCCGCCGCCCGAATAAGAGTCGCGCGATTCCGCCACCAGCCGCAGCAGCGGCAGCGCGTCGCCGGCATCGAGCCACGCGCGCCCCGCCGCATCCAGATCGCGCCAGGTGGTGGGCGCATCGCCCGCATCGCCAATGATCAGGAACAGCCCTTCCGGGTTGGCGGTCACGCGGCGTTTGACGCCACCAGCCCCCGGCGCCACCCCGCTCACCGGATGCTTGCGCAACGACGCCAGCAGCGTCGCGAACCGCGACGTGGCCGTGCCCGGCCGCACCGCGCACGGCACCGACCGGCGGCAGACGATATCCATCGCTTGCTGCCCGGCATTGACTTCGGAACTGGCGTTGTCGTTCAGCACCGGATACGCGCTGTCCAGCACCAGCGTGCGCAGCAAATCAGGATGCCGCACGGCGAACACCTGGCCGAACCAGGTCGCATAGCTGTCACCGTAATAATCCGCCGGCCCGGTCTGCAACGCCGCCATCACCGCGGCCAGATCATCGGCCGCATCCGCCGACCGGTAGAACCAGGCCGTGCCACCAAGCTGGTCGGCGCACGCCGCCACGTCATGCTGCGTCGGCAGATACGCGTTCTGCAGCGCCGGGCAACCGATCGGCGACGACCGCCCGGTGCCGCGCTTGTCCATCAGCAGAATATCACGATGGTCCCGCAGCGGTGTCAGCATCCGCACATACCCGTCGCGCGACCCCGTGGTGGAAAACCCCGGCCCCCCTTCCTGCGCCAGCACAACACCCGCCGGCGGCACGCTCGTATCCGTATGCGGATAATACTCGAAACCGACCTCGATCGTCCCCGCATCGCCGCCATGGCGATCGAGCGGCTGCGTGATCTTGCCGCAATACCCATCATATTCATCGATGCAGTGGTACAGGATCAGCGAGCCGACATGGATCTTATGCGGCGGCGCGGCGACGGCGGGCGACGCAAACAGAAGAAAAAAGAAAAATGTTCTTTTTTGAAAAAAAGAACCAAAAAACTTTTGCTCTTTCGCCTTCATGACATGACGCATACTGGGGCACCTTGCGCGGAACCAAACAGACAAAAGTTTTTTGATTAGTTTTTTCAATAAATAACACTTCTTTTTCTAGAACTTCGCCGTCACACTGAACGTCGCCGAAAACGGCTCCCCCGGCAGCCCGTCCTCATACGAGCTGCCATAATACTCCCCATTCACCGGCGGGATCTGGCTGTA